>Ga0180009_10008587_pt1 | contig 10100 bp, 9 predicted proteins | sample OS_PC_MetaG_FD_123537 | JGI IMG/M metagenome (GOLD analysis project Ga0180009, IMG submission 123537) | Groundwater microbial communities from the Aspo Hard Rock Laboratory (HRL) deep subsurface site, Sweden - OS_PC_MetaG | ecosystem: Environmental > Aquatic > Deep subsurface > Groundwater... | reverse complement strand
ATTTTCCGTATTCTGCTTGTTGGGTGAAATCTGACCATACTTCATATTGGGGTACAATTTGTTGCCTCACACAACCGTAAATTTTCCCTGATTTTGTTCCTGAAAGGGAGTTCTTATCAACTGGGGCATGCTTTCCCTGAAAGGCAAAGGAGTCGAAATTGCATAACGCACGCATCCCCTGTAGCGAGCTCAAGTGGGCTTCAATATGCCGATTTTTTCTTGACAATGAGTCGTGTGTATTTGTACAATACCAAAATATGTATAAGCCAATAAAGAAACGAAAACATGGAAGAAAAAGAGAGACAAGGGAAAATATATAAACCGAGACCGAAGACATTAATATTTTGCGGAAACTCGAGACTGCCTGAGAACGTCACCGCAAAACATGTGTTTGGATATTTTTCAGTTGAGCTGGAAGTTGACCCTGTGGATTTTAGAATTATAGACGCCTCCTGCACGCTGTTGCCATCGTTGGGAGAGAAAGTATTGCTGAACGCGCTGGTAGGGTATGAGGTTGAAGAAGGAATAGAAAATGCGGTAAATGAAATAGAAGGAAGATTTTTCAGCACGACAAAGAGGGCAATTATTGCGGCAATTGAAGATGCCTATAAAAGATATACGGATTATTTAAAAGAGAAGGGGGTTGAAAGAGAATAGCATAAAAAATTAAACGGTTAACCGCTGAGTTATTTGTTGCTATGTGAAAGCCTCATATAGCCTGCGCAGATAATGGCCAGTGTGAAAACTGAATGGGAACAATAAGCTTATACGCGCAAATGCCCGGCTGTGATTTGTCAATACTGGATTTAATCCACAGATTTCGCAGATTACCCCGGTACCATCTACGGAGCTACGGGGTAAACACGGATTACACTAATCATTTGAATGGCCGTGGCAATTTGAGCGCGCAGGCATTAAGACGACGCAATGTCCCCGGTTTCACTGGCAGAATTGTCAGGTGAGGCCGGGGATTTTTTTTGTTTAGCCGGGGAACCGCAATTAAAATGATTGATCTTCACTGCCACATCCTTCCGGGTATCGATAACGGGCCGGAATTGCTTGATGAATCTATTGAAATGTGCAGGATAGCGGTAAATGATGGCATATCAAAGGTGGTCTGCACCCCCCATCATGTGGATGGAAAATATAATAACGACCGCGACAGGATCGTGGAAGAAGTAAAGAGATTGCAGGCATCCCTGGATGATGAGGGCATCCCCCTGACCCTGTGCCCCGGTTGTGAAATTCGCCTTGATCTCAACCTTGTTGAAAGGATTAAGGCCGGCGAACTTCTGACAATAAACGATTCCGGCAGGCACATCATTCTGGAACTGCCCGATGAGGCTCTTCCAAAAAACATGGAGGAAATTATCTCATCGATTGTTTTTGCCGGAATTACTCCCATTATCACTCATCCGGAAAAATCATGCCATACGAAATGATCCGTGGATAATCTGTCAACTGGTGCAATTGGGAGCATTGACACAGCTGACGGCATCCAGCCGCTTGCGCCATCCCGGGGAAAGGATAAAGAATGACGGAAGAGCGAAAAAACATAAACTATGGCTATGAGCAGGAAGACGAAATCAATCTTTTGGATTACGTTATTGTCCTGCTGAAGCACAAGTGGATGATCTTCTTCCTTGTCTTCATCGCGGGTGTGGCTGCTGTGATATATAGTCTAATGTTGACCAATATATACCGTTCCGAGTGCACCATTGTGCCAATTGGGGAGGAAAAGGCATCTATGAACAGCCGTCTTTCCGCGCTTGGCGGATTCGGCGCAATGGTTGCCCCTCAGGTTGGTATAGGGGGGGCGGGATCACTGGAGAAATTTGAGATTGTCCTTAAAAGTCGTAAGTTGACCAATTGTCTGGTTGAAAAGAATAAATTGATGCCGATCCTTTTCAAGGATTCCTGGGATGAAAAAACAAAAACATGGAAGACAGAAAAGCCTCCTACATCTCAGGACGCTTGTAAAGCGATGCAGGGAATGTTGAAAATTAATCCGGACAAGAAAAACAATACCCTGACCTTGGGGTTTCTCTCCTCTGATCCAGAGATCGCCAAGAGAATGCTCAGCTATTACGTTGACGGCTTGAGCGAGTTTCTCCGACATCAGACCCTTGAAAACGTGGCTCTACAGAGGAAGGGTTTGCAGGAACAACTGGCAAGCGCAACCGATCCGCTTCTCAGGACAAAGCTGGCCGAGATAATAGCGCAGTACGTGGAGAAGGAGACCCTGGCAAAGGTCCAGAAATACTACGGGTTTAATGTAATTGATTTACCCTTTGTCCCGGAAAAGAAAATTAAGCCCAATCGCCGACAAATCTGCACACTGTCGGTCATTGTTGCTTTCTTTATGGCGGTATTTCTTGCCTTTCTTTTGGAGTATTTTAACAATTCAAGGAAAAATATTGATCCGGAAACGTTGGAAAATCTTAAAAAATATATGAAATTACGGAACAAAAAATGATGAACTCGTAAAAAGTCAAAAAAACATCCACTTTTGTCATTCTCGCGAAGGCGGGAATCCAGTAATTACAGCTTGTTATAGACTCCCGCTTTCGCGGGAGCGACTCGATTTTCGATTTTTTACGAGTTTATCAAAAAATAGCGAGGTTAAAATTTATGAGAAAGCCCATTCTTTTATCGATCATAATCATGGGATTGATCCTGGCGGCAAATCCGTCTTTTTCCCGGGATGTAAGTCCTGCTGATGTGCAAAAAATCATCAAAGCCCATCCTGAAGCGAAAAAGTATGTATCCCCCGAAGGCAAGCCGACGCCTGAGGGAGAGAGACTTCTGAAGACCCGCCAGAGGGAGGGCGCTGTTACTCCGGCTGAAATAAAGGAGGGGTTGGAAAAACTCAAGGAAAAAGAACAGGGGCTGGAAACGGTTTCACCCGAAGAAACGCTGCCACCAGAGGAAGTAGCGCCCCTTGAGGAAGGAAAAGAAGAGGCCGAAATCTCAAAACCGAAAATATCGAAGGCATTTCCGGGTGAGCTCCCAATCTTTGGCCAGCAGCTCTTTTCGGCTGGTCCCGCATCTTTCACCCCACCATCAAATATGCCTGTATCTGCGGATTATATCATCGGACCCGATGACAATATCGTCGTACAGCTCTGGGGAAGGATCAATGAACAATACACCCTCACCGTGCAGAGAGATGGAAGCATGCAGCTTCCGCAGATAGGCGCCATCCAGGTGGCCGGCCTTACCTACAAGCAGTTGCAGGAACTGATAAAACGTGAAGCGGAATCGATTACCGGTGTGAATGTTAATGTCACCATGGGAAAGCTGAGGAGTATAACAATCTTTGTGGTTGGTTCCGTTAAAAAACCGGGCGCCTATACGGTCAGCGCCTTTGACACCATCCTGAATGCCCTTATATATGCCAGGGGGCCCGATACACTCGGTTCGATGAGAAATATTCAGCTAAGAAGACGCAACAAGATAATAACGACCTTTGATCTGTACGACCTTATCCTGAAGGGAGACAATTCAAAAGACATGAGACTGGAACCGGGGGATATCATATTCGTGCCAAAGGCTGAGACAGTTGTGGCCATAGGTGGCGATGTCAAGGTCCCCGCAGTCTATGAACTAAAGAAAGAAAAAAGCCTGTTAAATGCGCTGAAACTTGCGGGTGGTATCAAATCTTCCGCATATTCCGAGCAGATACAAATCCAGCGGTACCTTGAAAACAGGGAAAGAATCGTCCTGGATATGTCTTTGGATGGATTAAAAAAGGAGAAAAGGCCTTTTACGCTGCAGGATGGGGATGTCGTAAGGATATTCCCCGTCATTAAGGAGGACACAAACGCGGTATATCTGTTTGGAAATGTAACACGTCCGGGAAAGTATGAATATTCTTCAGGGATGCGGATATTAGATATCATAAAGGCAGAGGATCTCAACCCCGAAACATATTTCCCCTACGCCCTGATCAAAAGATATAACCCGCCGGAGATGTCGGCGGAATTGGTCCCGTTTAATCTGGGAGAGACGGTGCTCAAACATAATGTGGAAGAGAATATCCGCCTTCAGCCGGGAGACGAAGTTCACATCTTTAACAAATGGACATTTGAAGACAAACCTTATGTATCGGTTGCCGGTGAGGTGAGAAGACCCGGGAAACGCCCTTATGAAGAGGGTATGCGTGTAAAAGATGCCATATTGGCTGCAGGAGATTTGACAAAAAACGCTTATCTCAAGAAAGCTGAAATTATAAGGGTAAATGAGAAAAAGGAGTATCAGACGATCTATTTTGATGTTGCAAAGGTTATGGAAAATGATCCGCAAGTAAATTTCCTTCTTCAAAATGAAGACAACATTATTATCCATTCTATATGGGAAGAGAAGTGGAAAGAGGTAGTTTCCATCTCCGGCGAGATTAAAAAGCCTCAAACAGCCATCCTCACGGAATCGATGCGGATCAGTGATCTGGTTTTCAAAGCCGGCGGGCTTACGCGTGATTCATACCTTGAAGAGGCCGAATTGTACAGGACTGATTGGAGAACAAAAAAGGTTACTCTCCGGAGTTTTAATCTCAAAAAGGCGTTGGACAATGATCCAAACAATAACATCGAGCTGAAAGATCTCGACAGGGTGGTCATACATTCCGTATGGGAATCACTGTACAAGAAAGAAGTCTCGATAGTCGGCGAAATCGCAAAGCCGGGGACCTATGGATATGCCGAAAATATGACAGTAAAAGATCTTGTCTTTGCGGCGGGCAATATCCTTGAATCTGCCTACGTCGATGAAGCGGAGATTACATCTCTGATCGTTGAGGATAGACAGATTTCAAAAATGGAGAGGAAAACTATCAATCTCGGGAAGGCTCTGGAGGGAGATCCAGCCCACAACTTGAGGTTAAAACCCCATGATAGATTGCACGTCAAGCGTATACCAGACTGGCATGAAGCGAAATATGTATCTGTTTCGGGAGAATTCAGATTTCCCGGAAGATATGTCATCAAAAAGGGTGAAAAGCTTTCATCCCTCATTGAGAGAGCGGGCGGACACACGGACCATGCGTATCTGAGAGGGGCCCTATTTACAAGGGAAAGTGTAAGGGTGCTTCAGCAAATAAGTCTCGATGAAATGGTAAAGCGGATGGAAAGGGAGATAATGTCACAAGGGTCTGCGCAGATAGCTACAGCCGTGTCCAAAGAGGAGATTGAGGCGAAAAAGGTGGAGCTGGAACTGAAACAGAAATTTATAGAGTCACTGTATGATCTGAAGGCGACAGGCAGAATGACGATCAAACTGGCCCATGTGAGATTGTTAAAAGGCAGTGATTACGATATTGAGCTTGAAGATGGAGATAGTCTGACAATTCCCACAAAAAACAATGTGGTTAATGTGGTGGGGGCTGTTATGTCTCACGGCAGTTATATATATTCTGATAACCTGAAGTACCAGAACTACATCGAAATGACCGGAGGCTATTCAGAATATGCCGATGAGGACAACGTATTCGTGCTTAAGGTTGACGGCAGCGCCAGGAAGGTCAAAGCTCCCATCAGATGGAATCCCTTTAAGTCGAGATGGGAGATGACGGTATTTGGCGAAAAAATCAAAGAGATTGAACCGGGCGATACTATAATCGTGCCTGAAGAAGTCAGTCGTATTGCCTGGTTGAGAGAGATCAAGGATATTACACAGGTACTTATGCAGATAGCGGTAACTACAGCTGTTACGATGAATCTGTTCTAAGGTTTCTCATTACCTGTTGAGCGCTAACCGGGGGATGCCATAATTTGCGCCTTAAACTTGTTGCCCTTTTTGTATCTATTCCTTTTTTTACATTCTTCTCATACATGCCACGATCCTTTTCGGGTGATGAGCCTTTCACCTGCCCCGCAAACTGGGGCGGCACAGGTCTTATAGAAACACCGACCGCCAGGGTAATGAAGGAGGGCGGATACCGGGTGGGGATCAGCAATATAGATCCCTACTGGTACTATTATGGAGCCGTTAGTCCACTGAATGGGCTGGAGATAGGTGGAAGGATAACGAAGGTAGAAGGGGTGCCGGCATTAACGGCTGATTACGGAGATACCAAAGACAAGGCCATAGATCTGAAATACCGGTTTTGTGCGGAGGGCAAGTATATACCCGCCCTTGCCCTGGGGATTATGGATCCCCATGGGACACGACTATATGCATCACAGTACCTGGTGGCGAGCAAGCAGATTTATCCCTTTGACTTTACGATAGGTTTCGGCAATGGCAGATTCGGCAAAAGACCTCTTCCATCAGAACCAAAGGGGATCAAACTTGAGATTTTCAGTGATACAGATGACTGGCTGTCGGATTCTCAATTTTTTTATGGTATTCAGTTTGTTCCATCGGAAAAATACGCCTTCATGGTCGAATACAGTCCGATCAGATATGAAAAGCAAACCAGTGATCCCGCTCAAAAAAAATACTTTCATGATGCCGTGCCCTCAAAATTTAATTTCGGTTTTCGGTGGAAGCCGTTTAAATGGTCAGAGATTGACCTGAGTTATCAGAGGGGTAATCAGCTCGGAATTAATTTTTCAGTGGCCTTTGATCTTGGAGTTCCTCTGGTTCCTATTTATGACCATCCTTATAAAGAGAAGCCAAAATATAAATTAAATCCCTTATCTGTAAGAATTGCAAGAGCGTTATACGCTTCCGGATTCAGCAATATTGGGGTTGAAGAGAGGGGTAATGAGCTGTGGGTTGATGCTCAGAATGACAAATATTACTACAGTACAAGGGCTATAGGTGTTGCCCTCTCAATACTCACAGAAATGACACCTGAAAACATTCGTGAAATTCATCTTATCCTCAAGACAAACGGCATCCCTATTGTTGAATTTGTGACAATAAAAGAAGACCTGGTTGATCTGTTTTGCAAGAAATTAACCCTGAATGAATTCTTCTACTTATCTGAAATCAATACCGATATTAGTAAGATGCCGGGCGGCAAAAAGATACATAGGAGATTTTTTGATTATGGCATAAAACCGTCATTCCGGGTATTTCTAAACGATCCATCCGGTTTTTTCAAATACAGACTTGGTGTTTCGGGATGGTCTGGTTTTCACCCGTGGAAGGGAGCATCCTTCATAGCGGGAATTGAAGGTTATCCTGTCAATACTGTTTCGACAACGAATAAACCCTTATCTATCCCGGTCAGGTCTGATGTTGTATCTTATCAGGAAAAAAATGTTGTTCTGGAAAGATTGATGTATGACCAGATACAAAAGACAAAGCACGACGTCTATATGAGGGCATCTGCCGGCCTGCTGGAAGTGCAGTATGCCGGCCTTGACGGGGAGATAGCCATGCCGCTTTTTGACGGCAGATTTATGGTGGGGTTGAGCGGCAGCTTTGTGAAAAAAAGAGAGCCGGGAGTACCCTTTGCACTTAAAGACAATTCCTATAAAAACCATTACAAAACCGCATTTTTTAATACGCGCCTGAACATACCGGAGCAGGAAATTTCGATTGATCTCAAGACGGGAAGATTTCTGGCAGGAGACAGGGGTACAAGGATAACCATATCGAAATTTTTCAACGGCGTCATCCTTTCCGCCTGGTACAGCAATACAAATACGGATATATTTAGCGACGTTCATAACAGGGGGTATCACGATAAGGGTATAGCGGTGACAATACCAATAAGACTGTTCAAAGGCTCTGATTCCAAAACTTGCTATAAGTTTGGTATATCACCCTGGACAAGGGATGTGGCCCAGGATATAGATCATTTTAATCCACTATTCGAATTTATAGGGAGGAATTCAGAAATTTATCTTGACAAAGACAGGAAAAGATTTAATTAAAGATTTAATTAATATAATTAAGGCTTATTTTCTTAATGTTAAAATCTTAGGAGGGCTGAGATATGCATAAATTTAGAAAATATGCGGGCATTATGTGTGTTTTGTTTGTTGTCGCTTTTGCATTACCCTGTAATGTTTTTTGTGCGGCAGAAGGTGCGGCAGCTGGTGCAGCAGAAGCTGGCACGGCTGCAGGCACAGCAACAGCAACGGGTGTTACTGTGGGCACAGTGGCAGTGGCGGTAGCAGTAGCTGCAGTAGTTGCGGTAGCTATTGCAGAGGCTGTAAGTGATGAGGGTGTAACTACGACGCATCATCACTAATTGCTAAATAGACGACAGCACAGCCCATTTTTGATACTGATCCGAGACGTTTGCAAGCTTTGTAAACGTCTCAATCCGTTTAATCCCATCCTTATGAAAAAGTTTGTTGCCATCTGCCTTGTTGTGGGGCTAACATTCTATTTTGCTTTAGTTGCTTCTTCGGAAAACCCCGGTAGAGAGCTAAATAACGTCCTTTTTTCAGCAGAATCCCTTTTTAAAGCAATGAAGGGGAAAGACTATCCTGCCATATGGAAATTTCTTACGGTAAAATCGAAAAAGGCCATTGTTAAAAATGTACATAAAGCATCGGCTAAAGCAGGCGTTAAATATTCAGAGGAACAAGTAAGCCAAGTAAGCGCAGATTTTGGCATTGGAGGGCCACTTTCAAAAGCTTACTGGGATAGTTATCTCGCAGAATTTGACCCGGACATGGTTTTAGAGCACAGCAGATGGGAGATGGGTATTACCAAAAATAAAAAAGCCGCAATAATCATCCACTACGAAAAATCGGAAAGACCCGCCATATTAAATCTATACAAAGAAGAGGAAATATGGAAGGTAGGCCTCGAAGAAACCTTCGGTGCAAGAAATATACTCCCCAAATAGCATATAAATGGGGACAGCGCCCATTAAATCCCGCCACAAAGCCGTTTTTAGCTCCTGACATTCAGGTCAAACCTGAATTTGTTGAGGGCAAAGGCGCCCGAAAATAGGCCTCCCCACATTGACCACAAATCCATGCAGGAATATTATCTAATGTTACATGGCACTCTTTCCGGTCAATATTTAAAGGAGCCGTTCCTATATAAACGCCCAAAATCCGATATAGGTTTGTGTGTTTTGGTGAACATGTACGAAAATCATGCACATTCTATTTTACCACGATCAAAATTTATAAACAATAGATAAAAGATCCGGTACTCCCATTGTCCTTTCTTAAATTTTATTGAGATTAAGATGTATTCCTGGAACCCTGAAAGAGAACGAAGCGGTTTGGAAAATGCTCTCAAAAGCGAAAATCTGGATTTTAGCGCTGCATTTATGGTGGTTCAGGATCTGCATCAGCTTGTCCAGGCAAATCCCGCGATTATCAGACTGGAGACGATCTCGGCGAAAACCGGCCCGCATCTCGGCGGGTTTAACCAGAGAATATCTGTGCCGGAACTTATCCAATGCATAGGGGCTGTGTCAGCCTATTGTATAGGGGGCGGATATCTGGCGAAAAAGGTTTTACACGGGTAAAATAAGGATGCCGGCTGTCTTTGTTTTCCGGGCTTTTCATTTAACGGGATTGGGTTGAGACAGTTGGAACTGGTTTAGCCTGAAATAAACCCCCTTTTTTTTCATTAATTCATCATGTGAGCCTGTCTCGATTATCTTTCCTTTGTGGAGCACAATAATCCTGTCCGCATGCCGGGCTGTTGAAAGGCGATGGGCTACAATAATTGATGTTCTGTTTTTCATCAGGTTAAAGAGAGCTTTCTGGATACTGTGTTCTGTCTCAGAATCGATATAAGAGGTTGCCTCATCAAGTATAATAAGATCAGGATTGCTTGCAAAAGCCCTTGCAATGGAAATAAGCTGGCGTTCACCGCTTGAAATTGATGCTCCGCTTTCAGAGAGTATAGTATCAATGCCCTCCGGCAGCCTGTTTATCAGTGTTTTGCAATTTGAAGCTTCTATAACATGCTCCATCATTTCTTCTGAAATATCCGTTTTTCCCTGGCGTATATTGTCCCTGATGGTTCCTGAGAACAAAAATGGATCCTGCATAACCAGCGCCATTTTTGATCTGACAACAGAGGTCGGATAATTTTTTATATCTATTCCGTTGGTAACGTTCAAAAGTCTTCGCATGGTGACAATTTAACCGCTCCGATTTCAATATTAAAGTAACCCTTGATACCGAGTTTTTCTTTCCAATACTGTTCCCATTTATCTCGGGAGTATTGCT
>Ga0180009_10008585_pt1 | contig 10102 bp, 7 predicted proteins | sample OS_PC_MetaG_FD_123537 | JGI IMG/M metagenome (GOLD analysis project Ga0180009, IMG submission 123537) | Groundwater microbial communities from the Aspo Hard Rock Laboratory (HRL) deep subsurface site, Sweden - OS_PC_MetaG | ecosystem: Environmental > Aquatic > Deep subsurface > Groundwater... | reverse complement strand
GCCAAAGAAGCCATCTCGCTGAAACCTATAAAAACAAAGGAAAAAACAGACATTGACAAGGTCAAGCTGTTGCGGGACAAACTGCTTGCCGAAAACAATGCAAAGTTGGCAAAGGACGCAGCGGATAAAGCCAGGGCCGAGGCGGACAAAAAAGCGAAAAGCGCGGTTGACAGCCTGAAACAGGCCCTCAGCGCAGGACAGCAGCTTGCTGCAGGAAAAGCGGCGGCGGGAGCCGGCACGGCAACAACCCCGGGAGGCAGCGGCTCCGGCGGCGGAATTCAGGTGGATGAAAATCTCCGGAGGTATCTTATTGCCGTGACCACCCAGATCCAGGAGCACTGGGTGCTGCCGGACCTTCAAAACTGGAAGGAAAACGTCGAGGCAATTATCATCATCCGGGTCCGACGCGACGGCGCTGTTGTTGAAAGCTCTTTCAAGAAGAAATCAGACAATATTTTTTTTAATCAATTGGTTGAGAAAACCCTGAAACTTTCCGCCCCGCTGCCGCCCTTCCCCATCGGCATCAACCAGTCGGAAATGGAAATCGGCCTGAAATTCAGACCAGGAGAAGTTTTTTGATATGGATTCTTATATGAAAAACAGCGTGTCACATCAATCGGGAACCTGCAGATCCGGTCGCCTGCTGGGCATGATCATTCTTTGCCTTACCCTGCTGCTCGGTTCCAGCCGCTCTGCCGAAGCCATAGTGTATCTCGACATCACCTCTGCCAATTTCCGTAAGGTGAAGATCGCGGTTCCCTATTTTGTCGATAAAAAACGACCGGACTCCATCCATGACGGCGGCAAGAAAATGGCGGATCTCCTGAGCCGGGCTCTGGCCTTTCACGGTTTTCTTGAGCCTATTCCCCCTTCCGCATACGGTGGCGCCCAAACCTGGGATTGGCCTTCCATTGGCGCTGAATTCACGGTACTTGGCCAATATGAAATGACACCCGACGGGCTCGTCCTGGAACTGCGCCTCAACGAAATTCAATCAGGCAGTATGGTCCTTGGCCGCCGATATCAGACCCCCATCAGCAAACACCAGGACAGCATTAAAAAATTCTGTGATGAAATTGTCCTCCTGCTCACCGGCGAGCGTGGGGTCAGCCAAACTCAGATCGCTTTTGTTTCAACAGCAACAGGGAACAAGGAAATCTGGCTGGCAGACGTTCTTGGCGACAATATCCGCCAGGTAACCCAGCATGAATATATTGCTCTTTCGCCGAGATTCTCCCCGGACAACAAATGGCTGGCCTACACGTCCTACCATCGCGGCAATCCCAATCTCTACATCACCGAATTAAGTGTTCTCAAAAGCACCCGCGCCATTTCCCGCCAGAAAGGCCTCAACATGGCACCGGCCTGGTCGCCGGACGGCAGCGTCATCGCCCTGACCCTCAGCAAATCCTCCAACCCGGATATCTATCTGATTGATAACAAAGGCAACGAATTGCGCCGCCTGACAAACGGGGAAGGAGTCAACGTCTCACCTACCTGGTCGCCGGACGGAAAAAAACTGGCCTTTGTTTCCGACCGGAGCGGCACCCCGCAAATATATGTCATGGACGTTGCCACCAAGTCCGTCCATCGAATAACCTATCTCGGCAACGAAAACAGCACACCGAGCTGGTCGCCGAAGGGAGATTGGATCGCCTATACCGGCAGGGTAAACGGCAACACCCATATCCTGTTGACAAAACCCGAAGGCGGCACCCCTGTCCAGTTGACGCAGACCTCCGGAGATCATGAATCTCCGAGCTGGTCGCCGGATGGTCGACAAATAGTTTTTTCAAGAAAACGGAACAATAAACAGGAAATATGCGCTATCTTTAAAAACGGCATGGGACTCCGTCCGCTTTTCAATCTCACGGGCGCACAATCCGGTCCGCAATGGTCGCCACGCCAAGACCTGTAGCTTTTATTTTATTAGGAGACAGTCCATGAAACGCTCAATGACCAATCTTGTCCTCATCCTCTGCCTTTCCCCTTTGCTCATGCAATGCGCTGCGGAAAAGGATGTCAGGGGGCTTGACATGAGGCTTCGCCTCACTGACTCCAAAGTCGAGGAGATGGACAACGCCTTCACCGCCATAAAAAACCAGCGCGGCTCACAGGCTGAATTGGCAAATCAGCTCGAACAAATCAAATCGCGTTTGTTGCAGCTCGAAGCACGGGTTGAAGAAAAAAATATCCAAACAAGAAAAATCCAGCAGGAACAAGCATCCCTGCGCCAAAACACCAATAGCCAAATTGAGCAATTGCGCAGCCAGTTTACGGAGTTGAACAACAAACTCTCCGGCGTCAACGCTCAGGTCGCATCCGTGTCTGACGATGTCACCCGTGTGCAGGAAAACCGGGCCAGAGAAGCTGCCGAACGTGCAGCACAGGCGGCAAAAGTTGCGGAAGAAGCGCAGCAGAAAGCCGAATCCGCCACCACCCACCGGACCATAGAACCGGAAGAAACCAAGAAAAAACCAGGTAAAATTGAAGAGCCGGCAAAGCAGGAAGAATCAGCAAAATCGGACACAGGCAAAGCAACCTCGCAGGATGCAGAGACGAATACCAGCGACACCCTGTACAATAAGGGACTTGCCGCCTACAAGGCGAATAAATACAAGGACGCCTACAGCGCTTTTTCAAACTACCTGGAAAAGAACCGAACAGCGCCCCTCGCCCCCAACGCCAGATTTTGGCTGGGCGAATGCCTGTATCAGCAGAAAGAATTTGAGTTGGCTATTCTTGAATACCAGAAGGTGATCGCCGATTATCCCAAGAGCAACAAGGCTTCTGCCGCCCTTTTCAAACAAGGACAGGCATTTGAAAAGCTCTCTGAAAAGGAGACGGCCAAGATAGTCTACAATAAGCTTCTTGCCGATTATCCCAAGAGCGAACAGGTTGAAATGGCCCAGAAACGGCTGAAAGACCTGAGATAATCTGGTGACCCGTGACAGGGGAAATTACTGCACAACACGCCATAGAAAAAGTAATCTGATTGCCATCGTACTTCGGTCGACACTATGAACAAGTCATTCCGGCGAAGGCCGGAATCCAGGCAGGTAGCTGGTTTTCTGGATTCCGACCTTCGCCGGAATGACGGGAAAAAACAAACGGAAAATCAGTGTTGATTACATAAAAAAAGGCCCCGCAGTGATGCGGGGCCTTTTTTTATGATTCTGATGTCAGAGAACTTTACGGGGTAATCCCCATCTCCTTCTCTTTGGCTGCAACGGCCAAACGAGTCTTGACCGCAGTGTCCGGGATAAGACTCATGGAATCGATTCCACACTCCACCAGGAAGGTCGCAAACTCGGGAAAATCCGAGGGACCCTGGCCGCAGATGCCGATTTTCTTCCCACGCCGCTTGGCGGTGGCAATAACCATCTTGATCATTTCCTTGACCGCATCATGACGCTCGTCGGCAACGCCGGCAAGGAGTCCGGAATCGCGGTCAAGCCCGTAGGTAAGCTGGGTCAGGTCGTTGGAACCGATGGAGAAGCCATCGAAGATGTCGGCAAAGGCGTCGGCCAGGATAACGTTGGACGGGATCTCACACATCACGTAGAGCTCCAAGCCATTCTCGCCCTGAACCAGACCGCATTCCTTCATGACCTGGATGACCTTCTTGCCCTCCTCGGGAGTACGGCAGAAAGGCACCATCAACTTGATGTTGGTGAGACCCATGTCGTTACGGGCCTTGAGCAAGCCCTTGCACTCCAGCTCAAAGGCCGGCCGATACTTGGGATCATAATACCGGGAGGCGCCACGCCAGCCGATCATGGGGTTTTCCTCATGCGGCTCATAAAAAGTACCGCCGGTGAGATTCGCGTATTCGTTGGATTTGAAGTCAGAAAGGCGGACGATGACGTCCTTGGGATAAAAGCCTGCGGCAATACGGCCCACGCCCTCGGCAACCTTGTCGATAAAGAACTGCTTCTTATCCGCATACGCAGTGGTCTTCTTGTCGATCAACCGAACCACTGCCTGCTTTTCCGGATCCGAAGATTTCTTCAACTCTTCGTAGTTGAAAAGCGCCAGGGGATGGATGCCGATATGGGAGTTGATAACGAACTCCTCGCGGGCCAGACCAACGCCGTCATTAGGAATCTGACACTCGGAGAAAGCCTTTTCCGGGATGGCGAGATTCATCATGATTTTGGTTTTGGTCGCGGGCAGGTTGCCAAGGTCGAGCCGTTCGATTTCGAACTTCAACAAGCCCTCATACACCAGGCCTTTCTCGCCCTCTGCCGAAGAAACAGTAATGTCCTGGCCGTTGGCGATCTTCTTGGAACCGTCGCCGGTGCCGATAACGCAGGGAATACCCAGTTCACGGGAAATGATGGCGGCATGACAGGTCCGGCCGCCGCGGTTGGTGACAATGGCCGAAGCAATCTTCATGATCGGCTCCCAGTCGGGATCGGTCATGTCGGTGACCAGCACCTCGCCCTTCTTGAAGCTGTGGATATCAACAACGTTGGCAATAACGTTGGCCTTGCCCTGACCGATCTTGGTGCCGACCGCCAAACCTTCGACCAGAACCTTGCCTTTCTCTTTCAGCTTATAGGTTTCGATGAAACCCTTCGAACTCTGGGAATGCACGGTTTCAGGACGGGCCTGGACGATAAAGAGCTTACCGGTGCCGACGTTGACGCCGTCGCCGTCCTTGGCCCATTCGATATCCATGCCCTTGCCGTAGTGGTCCTCGATTATACAGGCCCATTTGGCAAGCTGCAGGATCTCGTCGTCATTGATCACGTACTGGCCGCGCTCTTCCGGCGTGGTGTTGATCGTCTTCACCGGCTCTTCGGTATTGGGATCGTTGTCGTAGATCATCTTGATTTCTTTGCTGCCGATGGTCTTGCCGACGATGGGACGCTTGCCTTCCTTGAGGGTCGGCTTGAAAACATAAAACTCATCGGGGTTGACCGCACCCTGAACCACGGTTTCTCCCAGGCCCCAGGCTCCGGTGATAAAGACCGCATCCTCGAAACCGCTTTCCGTATCGATGGAAAACAAAACACCGGATGAGGCGGAATCGCTGCGCGCCATCTTCTGGACCACGATGGAAAGATAGACATCAAACTGGCCGAACCCCTTGTCGTGCCGATACGAGATGGCCCGATCGGTGAAAAGGCTGGCGAAACAGCGGCGGCAGGCGTCAATGAGCTGCTCCGGGCCGCGGATATTCAGATAGGTTTCCTGCTGACCGGCAAAGGAGGCATCCGGCAGATCCTCGGCAGTGGCGGAAGAACGAACGGCCACGTCAACATTGGGGCCGTACATCTCTTCCATCTTCTTGTAAGTATCAAGGATCGCCGTGCGCAGATCCTCGGGGAACTCGGCAGTGCGGATGATGTTACGGGCTTTCTCGCCGCGGGCCTGCAGATTGCGCAGATCATGGGTGTCGAGATCGGCCAGTGCATCTTCGATGGCCTGAGCGATACCGGCGGTTTTCAGCAGATGCTGATAGGCATAGGCAGTGATGGCAAAACCGTTCGGCACATCAACACCCTTTGAGGTAAGCTTCTGATGCATTTCACCCAAAGATGCATTCTTGCCGCCGACCAGCGGCACATCCTCAATGCCGATATCATCAAACCAGAGAATGAAAGCCTCGTCATGTTTACCCATTGTGTTCTGCTCCCTAATTATTTATTTAAAAGTTCAGTATGTAGAACATACTAAAAAATACAATGATTTTGCGAGAGAAATCACGCCAGCAATGTATAGCGAATCTTGCCATTCCGGTCAATCGAAACCTGCGCAAATGGCAAGAAATTGAGCCGTTGCCCAGCTCTTAAAGCCGTAGTATAACATATTTGTACCCAATGTCCCCATGCATGTATTTTTTTGTACTTTCCTCTCCTTCCTTACACAATCAAAGGTCTCACCATGATCAGCCAAAACATCGAGCTCCTTTTCAACGAACATCTCGCGCCTGACAACCACGCGAACAGCGACTATTTCGGACTCATTAAAAAACTGGTGGAGCTGAAAAACAACGCCCTTCCGAACTCTGCGGATTTCCAGGAGGCCAGCAAAGCCATCGTCAGGGCATACGGTTTGGTTGAAGATGAAATACTCACCAACACCAATCCCCCGACCAAGCAGGTATCCTTCGGCACCTCGGGCTGGCGGGGAACCATTGGCAAGGATTTCTCCCTGCACTCCGTCGGCCAGGTTGCCCAGGCCATTGTTGCCATGTACCGCTATCTTGATCAGGACAACTCGCTGGCCCCGGCTTTGGGCGTGAACACTTTCGCCGAGGTGCAGCAACGGGGCGCCGTGGTCGGCTTTGACAACAGGTTCGGCGGCAACCTCCTTGCACAGCGGGTGATCGAGGTATTGACCACCAACGGCATCACGGTTCACTATGCCCATGAAGCCACAACCGGCACACTTTCCGCCGCGACTCTGATTGTACAGGCCGCTTTTTCAATAAACCTCACCCCCAGCCACAACCCCCTAGAATATGCAGGTTTCAAATTCAATGCCGCCGATGCAGGTCCGGCTGCCGCAGAGATCACCAGCCGCATCACGGAAAATGCCGGAAAGCTCATTGGTGAGGGCAAATCACCGGCGCTGAACCCGGATGCCACCCTGGTAAAACAATGCGACGCCCTTGGTTGCTGGCAGGAACTGATGGCCAGAGGCGCTGCCCTCCATGGCCTGGACTACGCCAAAATCATCGCAGCCTTCCATGACGCTTCGGACTGCGTGGTTGCAGTCGACTGTGTCCATGGCGCCAGCCGGGTGCATATGCGATCCCTGTTCGGCAACAAACCCTCTGACCGGCTCATCCTCCTGCGGGATCAGGCAGATCCCACCTTTGGCGGCGTGGCGCCGGAGCCGTCCTCCCCCAATATGCGACAGGTCCTGGCCACTCTGCAAAGCAGGCCGGAGCCGTTCAAACTCGGGGTGATCATCGACCCTGATGCCGACCGCATCCGTTTCAGCGACGGCTTTCTTGAAATCGACATGAACCTTTTCGGGGGCATGGCCTTTCATTATCTGCATGAAAAAAAGGGCAAGCGTGGCCTGGTGGCCAAAACCGTGGCAACCAGCAATTTCGCCAACGCCATTGCCAAGGGACTGCAAGAGGAGATCTTTGAACCCAAGGTTGGTTTCAAGGAATTCAAGCCTGTCATCGGCAAGGCTCTGGTCTGCTTTGAAGAGTCGGACGGCATCTCCGTCATCGGCCACACCCCGGAAAAAGACGCCTACATCGGCGTGATCCTCGCCCTGGACATGATCCTCAGCATGAAAAAGAATCTTGGCGACTATCTTAACGAAATCCAGGCGGAATACGGCTATTACTTTCCGGGCAGAGGCGGTGTCGAGGTGAGCCGGCAAGGACAAGCGCTTCTTGATACCCTTGCAAAACTGGAAAAATACGCACCCGGTGTCGTGGTCGATGTCGGCGGAGAGCCCAAGAAGATCACCGAGGTACTCACCATTGACGGGAGGAAAATGATCCTCGAAGACAATAGCTGGCTGATGATCAGGCCCTCGGGCACAGAACCCAAGGTGCGCTTTTACTTCGAGGCCAGAACCGAAGCAGGCAAGGAAGGTCTGCTGGCTGCGGCCAAGGCAATGCTCAAAGAGATCGGACTTCTGTGATGGCACAGCACCCGAAAGAGGCTTGACTCCAAACCTTGATTCCAAACACGGAAATGGCAACGATTACTTACAATCTACTGTCAGAAGGTCAAACTGGCCTCGACCTCGTGCCGTCACCGAATATTCTTGGTCATTTCCCAAATTGATGCTATATTAGATGTCAAATACAGCATCAATTTAGGCACGGAGACAGCCCCCATGGACACTATTTTTTCCAACACGACGGTAAGCGTGACAGAACTGAAACGCAACTTTGCCGACATCCTCAAGCAAGCCGACGATTGCCCGGTGGCCATTTTGAATCACAACCGGCCCGAAGCATATCTTCTTCCTGCCGCTTACTACGAACGGCTGATGACATACCTTGAAGACCTGGAAGACGCCAAGCTGGTCCGGGAACGCGCCAACGGACCCTTTGTCGAGGTGAGCCTTGACGAGCTATAGGCTGCGCTTCCACAAGCTGGCCTTGGCTGAATGGCATAAATTGGACACCTCCCTCCGCGAACCGTTGAAGAAAAAACTGACCGAACGGCTGAAAAACCCACGGGTCCCATCCGCCGCACTCTCAGGGATGCAGGACTGTTACAAAATCAAACTGCGCACCGCCGGATATCGCCTGGTGTATTGCGTGGACGATGAGGTGGTATTCGTGACCGTCATCGCCGTTGGCAAACGCGACAAACAGAAAGTCTACGAGGCGGCACAATCACGCACCTCCCCTGATCGCTAATAACATACAGGTAACTCCCGGCTCTGCTGGGGGACTCGCAAAGTTTGACAGCTCCGGAAATAGTTTTCGTAACATATGTCATTCCGGCGGCAGCCGGGATGACGGCAGAAAGCACAAGGTTTTGTTTTAACCGGCTGTAATCAGGCCCCCTTGAGGGGACAGCAACCGTCAAACCACTGGCTTTTCCGGTGGTAACTGACTCAAGCAACCTTGCATGCTTGGCCCCAGCTCTCCGGGTTATATTTTTCCTTCCATCCCCCTCCCAAAAAAATATTCGACAGCGACTTGAACGCTTGGTTATGTGTATCCTCCCGGCTAACGCTCTTTTTCCTCTTCCTTTAGATCAAAAGTGGAGCCTCATTACTTCATCAAACCTCAGCAAAAGCACGACCGCATACGGAAGGAAACAAGCATCATGAGCGAAACACGATTCATAATTGCGGGAAGCCTTATCGACGGCAGCACCAATGCTGTGCGCAGGAATGTCTTTCTGGAGATTACGGACACCATTATCACCGCTATCGGCTCCGCAGCAGACCTTCCCCGCAATGACCAGGCTGCAATCGATGACTTCTCCCACTGCATCATATTGCCACCGCTGGTTGACTGCAGCGTGTCGCTTGCGCAATCGCCCTCCGTGGACAGCACTGTCCGTTTATCCAGCACAGAAGCTGACGTGGCGGAAAGAACAGCCATGCTGGAGCGGCATATCCGCGACTGCCATGCCCACGGCGTACTAGGAGTGGCGGACAGCGGTGATACCGACCTGGTGAAACGGTATCAAGAGGAAATGGCGCAGGAAAGTGTAATCGAGATCCGCTCTTCCGGTCCGCTCTGCCGAAGCTCAGAGTGTGCGGCCGGTGATTTTCTTAAAATAGGGTATTCCGCCAATATCGAAGACGCCACCCACACACATCCTCAACTCAGCTATGAAGACCTGCGGAGCATTCTCCAACGGAGATCCGGCAGAAAAGCAGTGATGGTGGCCAATGGTCGGCAACAGGTGGCAGAGGCGATTGAGGCGGGATGCGATGCCATCGAACAGGGCTTCGATATGGGCGAGGACAATCTCAGGAAAATGGCAGAAAAGGATGTACTGTGGATCCCCAGCGTGCTGCGGGCCAAGAATGGTTTGGACAGTGCAAGCTCCGGCGGGGATGTGGCGTGCCGTTTCTCCACGCGCTATGTGGCGCCCGGCAAACCGGTGCCGGGTGCCGAGGCTTTTTGGAAAAAAACACTCGCCGCACAACTCGCGCAACTGCGTCTGGCTCGAAAACTGGGCGTGAAAACGGCAGTGGGAACCGGGGCCGGAAGCATCGGCATACTCCATGGCGAGTCCATGGCCGAGGAGATGAAATTATTCATCAAGGCAGGCTATTCACTGGAGGAGACCATCCGGTGCGCAACGGAAAACGGAGCAGGATTCTTCGGCATGGAAAAGCTGGGAGCTCTTACGGTCGGGAGGAAAGCAACATTCCTGATTGCCAGGGGCACGGTGCAGCAACTGCCAAGAAAACTCTCCTATCTGGAAGGCATCTATGTTGACGGCGCACCCAGCAGCACATATCGAAAAAACCCTGTCAAGACTGCGTGACACGATAAACGAAAATAAATCTGTCCCGAATGGCGCTGGTTTAAGGGTTTTTCTTGTCTCAAATGATTGAATAAAACTACCATTTTTAATGGACTCATAACAACTGCCCTTCGACAGGCTCAGGCCGAACGGAAGGTGTCTTCATATATTGACTTCCG
>Ga0180009_10008584_pt1 | contig 10102 bp, 8 predicted proteins | sample OS_PC_MetaG_FD_123537 | JGI IMG/M metagenome (GOLD analysis project Ga0180009, IMG submission 123537) | Groundwater microbial communities from the Aspo Hard Rock Laboratory (HRL) deep subsurface site, Sweden - OS_PC_MetaG | ecosystem: Environmental > Aquatic > Deep subsurface > Groundwater... | reverse complement strand
GGAAATCCACAGACCGACAGCGCTCAACTTGCAGCAACCTCTCCGGCACTAAACGCCGACAAGATCATCACTCCATTGTTTATCGCACAGGGTGCAAGAGACCCCAGAGTAAACAAAGCAGAGTCAGATCAAATGGTTGAAGCTCTTAAAGCCAGAGGAATTGAAGTTGAATATTTGGTTAAGGACAATGAAGGACACGGTTTCAGGAATGAAGAAAACCGCTTTGATTTTTACCGTGCCATGGAAGCTTTCCTGGCAACCCAGTTAAAGGATAAATAGTAGTCAAAAGTTAACCCAAACAAGGGTTTTATTAAATAAAAACGAAAGGTGGTTGATTCAAACCACCTTTTTTTTGTTTTTATAACTAATTTTATAGTTGATTTTATACTTTTACACAATAATAAACTAAGTTTTTAGTTTATAAATTGCTGATCAAACAAACGGAGGCTATAAAATGAAAGAATTAACCAGGGCAGAAGAGCAGATCATGCAAATCCTATGGAAGATTGAGAAGGGGTTTGTAAATGATATCCTTCAGCACCTTCCAGAGCCAAGGCCTGCATATAATACGGTATCAACCATTGTGAGGATACTGGAAAAGAAAAGAATAGTCGGGCATAATACGTATGGAAAGTCTCATGAATATTTTCCGTTGATCACCAAGAAAGAGTATACCCGGAAATTTTTCCGTGAATTTCTCAAGAATTATTTCAGCAATTCCCATAAAGAGCTTGTATCGTTCTTCACCAAGAACGACAAGCTAGATATAAATGAATTGGAAGCAATACGTAAGTTAATGGCAGAAGAGATCAAGAAACAACAGGAGCCTGAAAGATGAATGAATTCATGATATACCTGCTTCAGGTATCTCTCGCGTTAGGGGTATTCTACAGCCTATTCTGGTTATTTCTTCGCAAGGAGACATTCTTTACCACCAACAGATTTTATCTTCTGGGATCCTTGATTCTCTCCTCAATGATGCCACTTTTCAATTTTCAACATCTTATCTCCGAGCACACATTCACATACCTGAACATTCTGGATCCTGTAGTTATCAATGCTTCTGCAATAGAAGACAGTATGAGCAAACATTTAAGCACATATCAGATACTGCTTGTAATATATTTTACGGGAGTTGGAATATTTTCTTTACGATTCATTTTTCAGCTTATTCAACTCACTTTCATTTATTCCTTAAGTAAAAAAATCAGAAAAGACGGTTTAAGGATAGTCTTGGTAAAAGATGCAATTTCAGTCTTCTCATTTTTCAGATTACTATTCATTAATATCAATGATTATCAGGAAGATAACATGGATGAAATTATCCGCCATGAAAGAATACATATGCAACAGGGGCACTCGATGGACATCATTTTTACTGAGCTAATGATCATATTATTATGGTTCAATCCATTCGTATGGTTTTACAGGATTTCCATCCGGAGCATACATGAGTATCTGGCTGACCAGGGAGTATTGCTGCAGGGAACTCTTAAAAGACATTATCAGGAATTGTTGTTAAATCAGGCTTTTGGTATTCAAATCAATGGTTTGGCTAACAATTTCAATCATTCACTAATTAAAAGGAGGTTTATTATGATGACAAAGTCAAAATCCGGATTTATGGCACGAATACGGGCAATATTGGTATTGCCTGTATCGCTTGCCATAGTATTCATGATCCTGTCGGGTACTCAGTCATTCGCACAGGAAGAAAAGCAAGTCAAGCAGGAGCAACAAACTGAAAAGATCTCCGGTGAAACCGGAAAGCCATTACCCCCATCCCCTCCTCCAAAGGAGGAAAGAATCGTTATGGCATCTGAAACCGGCAGCAAAATTGGGAAAGAGAGCCCACCGCCACCTCCCAAAGATAATCAGCAGGATGAAGTTTTTACAGAAGTAACAAAACAACCGGAATATCCCGGGGGGACCGAAGCGATGTACAAATTCATTGTAGAAAACGTGCAATATCCAAAAGCTGCACGTGACGCCAAGGTGAGCGGAACAGTTCAGGTCGTTTTTATTATCAGCGAAGAAGGAAAAGTAATCAAACCGGAGGTTTCTAAAATCAAACTGAATAACCCAAGCAACAACCAGGAGGCTGAGGATGCATTAAAGAAGGAAGCTTTACGTGTTATCAGCCTTATGCCAAAATGGAAGCCAGGAGAAAAGGATGGAAAACCCGTAAAGGTTAAAAACGTCCTGCCTATTAAGTTCAATCTTTCGTAAATTTTTTTCTTACTTATAACTAATCGATTAGTTATGTAACTAATCGATTAGTTTTTTCGGTATAACTCATGAAATGAAGAATGTTTTCATCCTTTTTCTGTTATTATTCTCAGGAATAGCATGTAATGCACAGATCCTTAGAATAAAAATCAATCAACATGATGATGACGGAAACCGTCATGGCAAATGGATTGAATATTGGGATAAAAATCAGCAAGATATATCAGGAAGAGGCAGGTATATCCATGGAAAACCCACCGGCAAATGGTTATATTTCCATTATAATGGACAGCGCAGGTTAAAGTGTAAATATAGAAAAGCGAATACCTTAAAAATCAAATACTATGACATTTTTGGTCAAATCGAACAAAAGGGTCATGCCCGGATAGATCTCAATGAAGTAGGTATTCATTACTTCTGGGAAGGAAAATGGAAATTCTATAATACACGCCACAGAATAATCAGGATATCGGAATTTAACAAGGGAGAGGAATCACGTGTAATATTTTTACTTGAAGAAGAATGAGATTAATATAATCATGCAATATTTAGAGAATTAGGATGTTATTATAACCCGGGCTTCATTAAAACCGGTGTTCATTACCGAACATCTGCGTTACTATCTGGACACTTTTAAGCTTTTTCACTTTCCTCATAGAGATTTTATCTGGCTGTTTATCAGCTTGTTATTTCTATGGCATATTTTTAGTTTGGAAGTTAAAAATATCAGAAGCACCATGATCAAACTCAAAAGTTTAAACAAGTCGTATAATACGGGAAAGAATAGCCTTCACGTATTAAAGGGGATTGATCTTGATATTCAGAAAGGAGAATTGGTATCTATAATGGGGTCATCCGGATCCGGAAAATCTACATTACTGAATATTATAGGTTTATTGGATAATTATGATACAGGAGAATATTTTCTTGACGGTCAGTTGATGAAAAGCCTGAGTGAGACACGTGCTGCCAGGATCCGCAACGAATCCATCGGCTTTGTTTTTCAATCATTCAATCTGATCTCATTTAAAAATGCAAAGGAAAATGTGGCGATGCCGTTATATTACAAGAACATCGGCCGCAAGAAGAGAAACCGTATGGCGATGGAATACCTTGAGCGCATGGGGCTTGAGGAATGGGCTGAACATTTGCCCAATGAATTATCGGGTGGACAGAAGCAACGCATTGCCATAGCCCGGGCACTTATATCCCGCCCTAAAGTGATTCTGGCCGACGAGCCAACCGGGGCACTCGATTCAGCAACTTCTTTGGAAATGATGGGATTATTCCAGGAAATCAATCAATCCGGTATCACGGTAATAATTGTAACCCACGAACAGGATATCTCCCGGATGACTGACCGTATCATCCGGCTAAAGGACGGTTTAATAGATACGAATATTAAAAACGGCCACGCGCATAAAGTATATGAAGATCTGGTAAGAGCGTAAAATAAGCAACATGTTCGACACTGACAAATGGCAGGAAATTCTCAGTACAATTAATAAAAATAAGCTGAGGACATTTTTAACCGGGTTCTCGGTTGCCTGGGGGATATTTATGCTCATCATCCTGCTTGGATCTGGTTATGGACTGGAAAACGGTGTAAGGAAAGAATTTGAGGGTGACGCGGTCAATTATTTATGGGTCAATCCGGGAATTACAAGTGTTCCTTATAAAGGAATGAAGCCCGGCAGGTTTATTTCATTTACAAATGAAGATCATGAATCTTTTTCGAATGTAGATGGCATAGACAAGAGTTCAGCCCGTATTTCCGTCAGGCATAATAATCTGGTTCAGTACAAATCGGAATACGGCAATTATGATATTGTTGGGATTCATCCAGCTTATGGAGATCTGGAAAAGCTTAAACTTATTTCCGGAAGGTTTATTAATCCGCTGGATATCCAGGGATACAGTAAAAATGCTGTAATCGGTCAAATCGTAAACGATGCCCTTTTCAAGGGTGAGGACCCGCTTGGAAAGTATGTAAATGTTGGAGGTGTTCCGTTCAAGGTAGTCGGAACATTTGACGATCCAGGAGGGGAGAGGGACATGCGAAGGGTTTATATACCGGTAACAACAGCTCAGCGTCTGTTCAATATGGGCAACCGCATTCAAAACTTCACGTTGATCATGGAAGATGCCACGGTTGAAGAAAGCAAGCAAATGGAGCAGTTTGTTAGACAATCGCTGGCAAGCAAATACAGGTTTGATCCAGAGGATGTCCGTGCCATGAATATATGGAACACGATTGAGAACTACCAGCAATTCATGAATCTTTTTGCAGGAATACGACTATTTATATGGATTATCGGGGCAGGGACAATCATTGCAGGCATAGTGGGAGTTAGTAATATTATGATGATTGTGGTTAAAGAACGAACAAAAGAGATTGGTATACGTAAGTCGATGGGAGCAACTCCATGGTCGATCATCAGTCTGATACTTCAGGAATCGGTTCTCATAACAGCTTTTGCGGGTTATACCGGACTGGTTTTGGGAGTTGCTGTTCTTGAAGCTGTGTCGGGCATGCTCCCTCCTGCTGATTATTTTGCCAATCCTGAAGTTAACCTTAAAGTAGCTCTTATAGCCACATTAATTCTGATCCTTGCAGGAGCCCTGGCCGGTTTTGTTCCGGCACGTAAAGCAGCCAGCATTAAACCTATAGAAGCATTGAGAGATGAGTAAAATACTTTCACAACCATGATCAGAATATTTGATTCCGACAAATGGCACGAGATATTCAGTGCTTTAAAAAAGAATAAGCTCAGGACTTTTTTCACGGCGTTTGGGGTATTCTGGGGTATTTTCATGCTGGTGATCATGCTGGGCTCGGGAAACGGCTTGCAAAACGGTGTAAACCAGGGATGGGGGGATATGGCTACCAACAGTATGTTCATGTGGACACAACAGACTACTGTTCCATACAAGGGTTTTCCCAGGGGCCGCTTTTTCAATTTCAAGAACAGCGATACACAGGCTTTACGTGATAATATTCCGGAGATACAGTATATAGCTCCCAAGATCCGTGGATGGAGCAGAGAAGGCAATAATAACGTTGTTCGCGGCGAAAGAACGGGCGCTTTCACGATAGAGGGCGATTACCCGGATTTCAATTTAATTGATCCGGTTGATATAATATCCGGTCGGTTTATTAACGATGTTGATATCCAGGAATTGAGAAAAGTTGCGGTGATAGGGTCCAGGGTAAGGGATGAAATGTTCACACAGGAAGAAGATCCTATTGGTGAATATCTGCGTATTCAGGGTGTGTATTTTCAGGTGGTTGGCGTATTCAAAAGCAAAAAATCCGATCAGAGAGCCGAATGGGATAACCAGATCATTCATCTGCCTTTCACAACCTTACAAAAGACATACAATTACGGCGACATCGTAGGATGGTATTCTATTACTTCGGAAGATAATGCTCCGATTTCCCTTTTAGAAGTTAAAGCTAAAGATTTGCTTAAATCAAGGCATAACATTGCTCCTGAGGATGACAGGGCAATCGGGTCATTTAATGTGGAGGAGGAATTCCTGAAAATGAAACGTTTGTTTCGCGGTATTAATGGTTTGATATGGATAGTGGGTATCGGTACCTTACTCGCCGGAGTTATCGGAGTAAGCAATATTATGTTGATAATTGTAAAGGAACGTACAAAAGAAATTGGCATACAGCGGGCTATTGGAGCAACACCGGCCAGTATCATTTCGCAGGTCATTATTGAATCCGTAATTCTCACTGCCATTGCAGGATATACGGGATTGGTGCTGGGGGTAGGGCTTGTCGAGTTGGTTAATGTCATCCTGCAACAATCGGGTGATGGTGGAGGAGCTATGTTTGTTAATCCCGAGGTAGATTTTAATATGGCAATGCGTGCCCTGATCATCCTGATCATTTCCGGGATTTTCGCAGGATTGGTCCCGGCCCGGCGTGCGGTGAGCATTAAACCGATAGACGCATTAAGAGATGAATAAAGAAAAACAATAAAATTTTATACGGATGAAAACCTTTTTGAAAATTTTTGCTTTGGTTGTGATCCTTGGGATCTTTGGTTATACGATATTCTATCTTTATGGAAAGTCGAAGGATAAACCAGTCATATACGAGACATCCCAGGCGGAAGTGCGCAATATCATAAAAAAGACAGTAGCAACTGGATCGGTGGTACCAAGAAAAGAGATTGAGATCAAGCCCAAGGTTTCGGGTATTATCGATGAAATCTTCATTGAGCCGGGTAAGCAGATTCACAAAGGAGACATTATTGCAAGGATCACCATAATTCCCAACATGGTAAACCTCAACAATGCCCAAAGCCGTGTAAATCAAGCCAAAATTAATGTCAATGATGCTGAAAGAAATTATAAGCGTCAGAAGGAACTTTTTGAACAGGGCGTAGTACCCAAAGCAGATTATGAGGCAGTGGAGGTTTTATACAACAGTGCCAGGGAAGAACTCAAAGCCGCAGAGAATAACCTGCAACTTATTGAGGAAGGACAAACCAAGGATTCCGGCAATACAACAAACACATTAGTGAGATCAACTATTGATGGTATGATACTGGACGTTCCGGTAGAAGAAGGCAATTCGGTAATTGAAAGCAACACTTTTAATGATGGAACCACTATTGCAACGGTAGCAGATATGGGAGAAATGATATTTGAAGGCAAGATTGATGAAACTGAGGTAGGTAAGATCCGCGAAGGCATGCCATTGATTTTATCCATAGGAGCTCTTGAAGATGTTACATTTGATGCCATACTTGAGCATATCTCACCTAAGGGTGTTGAGGAAAACGGAGCTATACAGTTTGAGATCAAAGCTGATGTTAAGTTAAGGGAAGATTATTTCATCCGCGCAGGTTACAGCGCTAATGCGGATATAGTGCTTGATCGTGCTGACAGCGTTCTATCCATTCCAGAAAGCCTTCTCCAGTTTGAAAAAGATACGGCCTTTGTAGAGATAGAAACACAGCCGCAGGTATTTGAGAAGAAAACTGTTGAACTTGGCCTTTCCGACGGAATATTTGTTGAAATCAAAAATGGTATCAATAAAGAGGATCGCATCAAGATGCATCAAAGGGCCTTGTAGCCATTCAAAATGATATTCTTTATAGTATTCCCTTCCCACGGAAAAACTTCATTTTCCGTGATTTTTAAATAATATTCTTATTTTCGCATCAAGAATCTTTAAATTCAATGCAATGGCAAGGAAAAGCAATATTTTTTTCCTGATGGTATCAGGATTATTGATCATTAGCGGATGCGGACCGCAGACAAAAACCCCGGAAGAAGCTGAAAAAGCTTATCAGGGCATAATACCCGCAGATATACCCTTAAATCCCATTTCACAGGAGGAGGTTGACAGCAGACTGGCGATCTATGCACCTTTCCAGCTATCAGCCGATGTGAGCCATCTTAGTGACAACCAGAAGCAATTGCTAGTGAAGCTTTTTGATGTGGCTAAGATCATGGATGATCTTTTCTGGAGACAGGCAATAGGTTGTAAAAATAGTTTCCTGGAAAGGATCGGTGATGAGAACGTAAAACGTTTTGCAATGATAAACTATGGTCCCTGGGACAGGCTGAACAACAACCAGCCATTTATCAGCGGAATTGGAGAAAAACCAGAGGGTGCAAATTTCTATCCGGTTGATATGACCAGGGAAGAGTTTGAGGCTTATGGAGATCCAAACAAAGCAAGTTTATATACCCTGATCCGTCGTGATGAAAACGGTTCATTGCAGACGGTATGGTATCATGAAGCTTATGCCTCTCAGTTGCAGGAAGCATCCAGGCTCATGAAAGAAGCTGCCCAGCTTGCAGACGATCCTTTCCTGAAAAAATACCTGGAAATGCGTGCCGATGCCCTTACCACGGATGAATTCCAGGCCAGTGATTTTGCCTGGATGGAGATGAAGACCTCAGATATCGATTTTGTTGTCGGCCCCATCGAAAACTACGAAGATCAGCTTTTTGGTTATAAAACAGCTTATGAATCCTTCATCCTGCTTAAGGACATAGCCTGGAGCAAGAAGCTGGAGAAATTCAGCGCCATGTTACCTGCATTGCAGGCCGGCCTTCCTGTAAAAGATGAATACAAAAAGGATGTTCCGGGTTCCGATGCAGATATGAACGTATATGATGTTATCTATTATGCCGGTGATTGCAATGCAGGAAGCAAGACCATTGCCATCAACCTTCCCAACGATGAAGAAGTGCATGTTAAAGTCGGATCCCGTAAATTGCAGTTAAAAAATGCCATGCAGGCCAAATTCGACAAAATCCTGCTTCCTATTTCGGATGTATTGATAGATCCGGCACAACGTCAGTATGTTAAGTTTAACGCATTCTTTGAGAACACGATGTTTCATGAAGTAGGTCATGCCATGGGAATAAAAAATACCATCAGTGGCAAAGGAACGGCAAGGGAGTCGCTTAAGGAGCAATATTCAGCTATTGAAGAGGGTAAAGCAGATATCATGGGACTTTACCTGGTAACCAAACTTTATGAGATGGGTGAATTAACTGAAGGACAGGTAATGGACAATTATGTAACCTTCTTTGCAGGTATCTTCCGTTCGAGCCGATTCGGTGCCGCCAGTGCGCATGGAAAAGCCAATATGATGAGGTTTAATTATTTCCAGGAAATGGGAGCATTCACACGAAACGATGACGGAACTTATACAGTTAATTTTGAAAAGATGCAGGAAGCAATGGTCAACCTGATGCAGAAAATATTATACATTCAGGGAGATGGTGATTATGAAACAGCAAAGGCCTGGGTGGAAAAAAGTGCCATCGTATCACCACAGCTTCAGGAAGACCTTGACCGCCTGAACGCCTCGGATATCCCTGTGGATATCGTTTTCGAACAGGGAGTTGAAGTTGCCGGATTATAAACTTAAAATCAATTATACGAAGATGAAAAAGTTATTCTTAGTTTTTATTGCGGTTTTCACTATATGGACGGGAGTCCTTGCTGTTACACCACCGGATGAAGGGATGTGGTTGCCGATCTTTGTTGAAAGGCTAAATTATGTTGACATGCAGGAGATGGGTTTACAACTCACTGCAGAGGAAATATATAGCATCAACAATTCCAGTATCAAAGATGCCATCGTTGGTTTATCGAGGGGAAACACTCCTTCAGGATTTTTCTGTACTGCTGAGGTTGTTTCTGATCAGGGATTGCTTTTCACCAACCATCATTGCGGTTATAGCTATATCCAGGAGCACAGCACCATTGAGAATGATTATCTCACTGATGGATTCTGGGCAATGAGCCAGGAAGAAGAGCTGGAAAATCCGGGACTGTCTGCCACATTTTTCCGTAGCATGGCTGATATCACTGACAGCATAATTCCATTTCTCAGCGATACCATGACGGAAGGGCAGCGTTCGAAAAAAGTATCTGAAATAACGAGTAAGTTGAAGACAAGAGCAAGCGAAGACGGTAAATATCATGTTGTCACCAAAGGATTTTTCGGTGGCAACGAGTATTACCTGTTCGTATACGAAGTATACACAGATGTAAGGCTGGTAGGATGCCCTCCATCTTCTGTAGGTAAATTTGGCGGGGACACTGATAACTGGATGTGGCCGAGACATACGGGTGACTTTTGCATTTTCAGGGTATATACAGCTCCTGACGGATCCCCTGCAGCGTATAATAAAGAAAAAAACGTCCCGATGAAACCCAAGCATCATCTTCCGGTTTCCATCGCAGGGTATGACAAAGGCGATTTTGCCATGATTTGGGGTTATCCGGGAAGCACAGAGCGTTATCTGACTTCTTACGGAGTAGAACACAACATGGATTATCTGTATCCGGCGCTCATCAACATCTTTGGAAAGAAACTTGAAATTT
>Ga0180009_10008583_pt1 | contig 10102 bp, 9 predicted proteins | sample OS_PC_MetaG_FD_123537 | JGI IMG/M metagenome (GOLD analysis project Ga0180009, IMG submission 123537) | Groundwater microbial communities from the Aspo Hard Rock Laboratory (HRL) deep subsurface site, Sweden - OS_PC_MetaG | ecosystem: Environmental > Aquatic > Deep subsurface > Groundwater... | reverse complement strand
GCGATTTCGGCTTTTTTTTCTGCAAGTCCTCGTAGTATAGACCTGTCCTTCTCTGGTATATTCATGCTTCACTTTGCTCCTTTTCTATTGCTTTTGTGAAGGCATTTTATGATTTTCCCTCACTATTTAACTGAAAAGACCCTATTTGTTGATTTCCAAAACAACGACCGTATCTATAGTATCTGGGGCCTTATCAGGAACACTTATCACCACGCCTTCCCCTTCTTGGTTAAACTCAAGCTCGCCGTGATTTGGATCAGCCAGAAGGTATGCCCTCTTCACCCCTTTACTCACACGGGACACTTTGAGCTTTCCATCCCAAGGCCAGGCGAAAATGTGAATGTAAAGTTTGCCACCCTTAGCCGTGCATTGATAGGGGGCGGCAGGGGAGATGTCAATCGGACTGGCTGTAGCCCCATAGATGCTTTCACCGTTCACCTTTAGCCACTCGCCTACTCCCTTCAGGGAGCGTATGGAAGGTTCAGGAATGATACCTTCGGCTGTAGGACCAACGTTAAGCAGATAATTGCCACCCCGGCTGACAATAGTGACCAGCTTTTGAACCAGGTTCCCGGCTGATTTCCAGTTATGATCATAGCTCTTGTAGCCCCAGGTATCATTTATGGTCGCTGGCGTCTGCCAATCGCCCTCAATCCTTTGCTCGGGAATCTCATTGTCATCCATCTCCATGAAATCTCCTATGGTGCGTTCTTTCAGCCAGTTAATAGTCGCCCCAACCCCTATCCGACCACTGATGATGGTGTCGGGCTGTAATCCGCGAACCCACTGCTTGAGCTCCAGAGCTAGTTCTGGGGTGGGAGTTCCTATGTCAAACCAGATGTAAGCAACCGGACCGTAGTTGGTGAGCAACTCGCGAAGTTGGGGTTTCACGTATTCCCTCAAATACCGGCTGAAGTCCTGCTTCGCCGGATCATAATCCCAGTTGTTTCCCATCCCGTTGGGGTGGTGCCAGTCCAGCGTCTGGGAGTAGTAGAATCCGAGTCTGATGCCTTCTTCTCGGCACGCCTCGGCCAACTCCTTCATGGGGTCACGCTTAAACGGGGTCGCCTTAACGATATTGTAGTCAGTCAATTTCGTATCAAACAGGCAGAAACCATCGTGATGTTTGGCAGTGATGGCAATCCACTTCATTCCTGCCTCCCTAGCCAGTTGAACCCACTCCTTTGCCTTAAACCTGACGGGATTGAATTTCTTGGCGAGCTGTTCATACTCCCTGATGGGGATTCTGGCACGTTGCTGGATCCACTCACCTATTCCCGAAACGCACTCACCTTTCCACATTCCAGCCGCTAAAGAGTAGAGACCCCAATGAATGAACATGCCAAACTTTGCCTCACGCCACCAGGCCATCCTCTTGTCCTGCTGTTCCCTGATTTCTTCAATTAGGTTCACCACTTTACTTTCCTCCTTTTCTATTACGTCAATCCGTGAAGACGAGCGTAATTACACCCACCATGTGAACCTTCTGAATATGGCTTCACGGATTCATGTAACTATTATACCCCTCGCCCTGGGGCTGTCAAGGGTAAAGGGTTCGCTTCAAGCGCCCTCGAGGGAGCCATCCATCGTGTGGACGTCCGGGAGCGAGAGCTTGTATGTTCGGTGATCGGCAGCAAGGAAGCTAAGGGAATATGTGGCTCTGGGCTGTTTCATGCAATAGCAGAACTACGAGCCATTGGCCTGATTGATAGATCAGGGCGACTCTGTCGGACACAACATCCGCTTTCGTCAAGAATTGACGGAGCGGGTACTGAGGCTCGATTCCTGCTTGTTGAGGGAGAGGAACCCATATACCTCACTCAGAAGGACATCCGCGAGTTTCAGCTTGCCAAAGGGGCAATGAGGGCAGGAATCGAGCTCATGTTGGAGCGCGCGGGGGTCAAATCAGACGACCTCGACCATGTCCTTGTCGGGGGAGCCTTTGGTTCTTCGCTGCGCCCGGAGAGCCTGCTGCGTGTCGGTCTATTACCCGATGAATCTAGAGAAGATCGTCTCCCTGGGTAACAGTACGGGGCAAGGGGCTAAACTTGCCTTGCGCGAGCGTAAGGAAGCGCCGCGTTTGCACCAGATCGTGGAAAGAACGGAATACGTTGAGCTGTCATTTATTAAATCATTCCCCCGTGAATTTATTAAATACGTGCAATTTCCGATCAGTTGCGATAAGGGATGAAACGGGTTGCCTGAAAACTCCGTTTTCCAGGGGTCTCTATAGGTCAATATCTGCCGAATTTCTTCGCATATTCCACCATCAATCTGATCCTGGCTGGGTCCGTGCCCCGGTTGACTTCACCACCGCTGGAGAAGATGAAGCCTCCTCCCTCCTTGCCGATCAGTATCTGCTCCCGGCATACCTGTCGCACCATTTCATCGCTCCCGCGCAGCAGCACCCCCATGGGGGCAATGTTCCCCATCAAGGCCACCTTCTTCCCCATCTTCTCCTTGGCCAATCTCAGATTCACCTCGTAACCCAGGTGGAAGACGTCCATGCCGCACTCAGGGAGAACGTCGAGCAGGTGAGTGGTGTTAGAATCGTTGTGCAATAGCTTCAGAGCCTGGGGGAAAGTGGCGAATATCCTCTGGTGGTAGGGCAGGACGAACTCGCGGTAGTGCTCTGCCGAGATCATCCCTGGGAAATCCTCGGCCAGGATGACCCACTTCGGCTCGCCGATGGCTCCGGCCAGCGCTTTGGCACCGACAATGGCCGCCTCGGTGAACAGTTCCATGGCCCGATGCACAAATTCTGGCTTGGTGTACATCTTCGTGAACCACTCGGAGGCGCCCACATTTTCGGTCAGCGTGTCAAAGGGGCTATCGAAACGGATCAAGCCATCGCAATAGCCGTAATCTTTCTTGAGATCCGGCGGTACGTTGTCTACATACCACTTCCATTCCTCCAAGAGAGGCCGGCTGACATCACCGGTGAAGGGTTCGGGTATCTCGATCTTCGCCAGATCCTTGATGTCTCTGATCTTACCCACTCGCAGCTCGGACTGCCCCCAGTAGCAGGCATCTCGGTTGTCTAACTGGAGGAACATGTCCATGAAGATGTTGCTGAAGGGATTGACGATTAATATCAGGGGGACTTCGGGGAAGACCTCCGTTCCATAGCGCAACATATCAATATTTCTTCCCCTGTCTAACAGGTCCTCTATCCCCTCCGCCTGATATCCCATCAGATAGTTCATATAAACGTGGGTGATTGCCCCCACGACGGGCACATAGTCAACCTTCTCGAACCTGGCAGCGGCCAGGAACCTCTCAAAGGGGGTGTATTGAGCCATCACATCACCTCTTGATTGCCTTAAAGAGTAGGGGGACCAAAAAAGCTCCTGCAAATGCAATCATTGCAGACCTAATGAACCTTAGATAATACGTCCCGCCCAAACCCAGGAGGGGCAGTATTATCATTAGTCCCGCCAATAAGCTGAAGCCCATCAAAGCCCGCAAGATCTTGGTTCCGAGGCTAACGTCAGTGCTAAAATTTATGTATTTCATCTCAAGCATTACCCCAATGGGAAAACCGAAGAGGAAGCCCAACGTTGGCGAGGGATCACCCCTGGCGATATCGGGGAAGATCAAGAGGTTAAGGAAAAGCAAGGACAGTGCCAGAATTGGGGCGACTTGATTTAATAATTGATAAGGGTTTTTTAATCGCTTGCCGACAACTTGACCCAGTTTAAGCGCCGATATTGAGAAAAGGACCCCTATCACAATTCCGCCTATGACATCGCCGGGATAGTGAACGCCTAAATATATTCTTGAAAACCCTACCAAAAAAATCATGGTCAGGGACAGGGCAAAGCACCAAGAGCCCCTGATTTTGAGCCATACCCAGCTCCAAAATGTGGCTGCGTTTTGGGTATGCCCACTTGGAAATCCCCAGGTTATCGTCTCCTTCCCAATTATACGATACTCTGGAGGCGGCCTTTCCATCCTCATTATCTGCTTTAGAGAATGGTGCAAATAGGCGCTCATCAGGAGAACGAGAAACGCTATCACGGCACCTCTCTTATTCCAACACCAGTAAGCAATCCCTATCAAAGCCAGATAGGCAAAATCTCCACCCAACTCGGTGAAGAATACAAACAGTCGGTCGAAAGTCGGGGATAAGGCATTTTGCAGTGCCTCAATCAAACCGGTTCCAAAGAGAATATCTTGCATTTTAATCCCTCCTATTTTTCTAGCCTCAGCCTCTCCGCCTTTTCTTCATGGAGCTTGTCAAGCACCTTCCTCAGCTCAGCGACCTTCTCTCGCCCCAACGGGTAATGCTTTAGCGAAAACAAGAAAACAGCCAGCGCCACCAGCGGTAGCATGGTCATACCAAGCCTGATGCCCAGAGAGAAGAGGGGCTGGGGGAACACATCGGGAACATACCCGGTCAAACCGAGGACGAGGGCGGTAGCGCCGGCAACCAAAACCAAGGCGAACCTATCGATGAATGTATACGCACCGAAGTACACACCCTCCCTTCTAAGGCCCGTATTGATTTCATCCTCATCTATCACATCGCAGAGCACTATTTCTTTAACGATGTTCATTCCCGAGATGGCGGCGCCGAGGAAAGCCATCACCACCATCGCCTGCCAAAGCTCGCCTATTACTAGAAATGGCAGGAGAAATATGGCATATAGAGATACAGATAAAATGAGCGTCTTCTTCGAGCCGTAACGCAGGCAGATTTTTCTCCAAACTGGATAAAGTGCCATTGCGACGATAAACGTAGGGAGAAATACAATAGCCATATCCGCCAGATCTCCGCCCATCACATACACTACCCAAAAAGGGATCACCGCCGAGAGCCAACTCCCGATGAAACTTGCCATCAGGCCGGCAGACGCAAATGTGAAAAAGGACCGGTTGGTAATAGCGAGCCTGAATGATGTAATGAAGGGTAGCGCCTTTTCCAGGCTGAACTCCCTTCGTTCCCTGCTTCCAAGCAAAGAAATAAGAAAGGCCCCCCGGCGCCGAAACCAAGAATTGCACCCGCCCCCGTCCACCCCCCGAACTCCCCAAATCTCCCGGCTAGGGCGTCTACTAGCAGCGGCATGACAGCAAAAGCGATTATTACACCGACCATCGCCGCAACCTGTCTATAAATAGACACCTCAGACCTCTCTTTAAGGTCCTCAAACATCTCCGGAAACAGCGATATATACGGCACACTGACTAGGGTGTACAGAAACTCGAAAAGCGCTATGATGATTAAGAAATAGAAAAATATCCAGAGATTGGAGGGTACTACCAGCGGGGCGCCTCCGGTGGGCGGGGTCCAAACTAAGACGAAGAGTAATACCATGAGTGGCGTACCGAACAAAATAAATGGTATCCGGCGCCCCCACCGAGTGCGAGTTCTATCCGAGATGTGTCCAATGAGCGGGTCGTTTACGGCATTCCAAATGCCGTAGGAAATCAAGAAGGCAAGACTAACCAGTGCTGGAGCAAGACGGACCACATCAATATAGAAAAAAATCAAATATCCACCTATTGCATGGAAGCAAATCGCCACACCGAGATTGCCAAAGCCATAGGCAATCTTACCTGGTCTTCCTTTCAAGTAAATCATTTCAACCTCCTCCTTTTTTTAAACCTCGATACACTTTTTTAAATCTGACAAAGTCAAGATAGGTCCCCTTTCTTTATTAGTGGCTTTGACAGGGTCCTTACCCTTAAAAGCTCAACTTGATCGTCTTTATCTCAAATCCTTTCACGGTTAAGGGGACTTTAGAATTTAATTCCATTGGCAGCTCTTTCTTGGGTTCCTCATTCAAATTCGTCTCCGTCACTCTCTTAAGCTCCTTATACGTCGCAATATAGCCTTCAACTGTCCTATCCGTGATGTTATAAAGTCGGACGATCAGTGAATTATTCTCCTCTGCCTTCTTGATCGCGCTTATTACCAACTCATCAGGTTCAACAGATAAAAAGCTGAATTCTTGAGGGAGTTTACCCTCACCCTCAACCCTGGAACCTATGAGAGGGGTATTAAAATCTATGGCCTGCTTCCAAATCTGAGCCTCCTCCCACATCCCGGAATAAGGAAGAATAGAGTATTCGAATTCATGCTCTCCTATACATTGGGCTCCTGGTGTCTCATAGCTTGGTCCAGCAGGGTGAGCTTCCCTCGTTTGAACATCATCCCTATAGAGCCAGCCAACGCACCTCAACAGAGTAAGATAGATTTTTCCATCCTCTGTAACCTCATATTCGGGGAGGCCCTTGTTTAAGATTGCTATTCCCTTTTCATCATCTTCGACTATTACAAACCGAGTCTGGGGATGCGTCGGGCTCGGCTTCTCGATCCAGCCCTCACCTTCAGGGGTCTCAGTCGGACGATGTATTACGCTAAAGGCGCTCTCTGCTATCGACTCTTTCGTCTTGATCCCGGTAGGAAATACGGCTCTTAGCCGATGATCCTTCGCTTCATTCCCCACTATAGTCCTGATATCTATCCTCCTCACCCCTTTCTGTAAAGTGACGAAGCTTACGATCCTCTCATCCACCCTCTCCTTGCCCCTGCCCCTCCTATCTTTGGTTAGGCTCTTTGGAAGTTTCAAAGTCTGGTCTACGCGGATGATTGCCCTATCCGGCCCATCCTCTATCAACCTGATATCCGCTTTGATACCCTTGGAGGTGAAGACCTCCTGCTCTTCGGGAGGGGAGTAGTTATACTCATCACCAGCATCCCCAGAGTCCTCGAAGTGGTTAAAATTCCTATAAATTTCTCCAGTTTCCTTATCCTCTATAATCAAAGATCCATCATCTTGTGCTCTTACTTTGTAAAACTCGTTTTCAATAGTCTTATCATCCACTGCCAAGCCTCTTCCCTGCTCCTCTGAGCCCAGGGTGAGTTTATACACCCTATATCCAAAGGGGGGCAAGTCCTCAGTTCGGAAGGAGATCACTTTCTTTAAGAGCAATTTGACCCCATTCAGAATGTCCTCTGGAATTAACTTCTCACCTTCAATCTTAAAAGGGATCATCTTTCCGGCCAGATCCCTCAGGACATAACCGTTCAACTCGATCTTCTCCTCCTCTAAGGGCATCGAAGTCCTCTTGCCATATTGAGAATTGACAGTGGGATTTATGCTTACTACCACCCTGTCGGTCCTCCTATATTGGCTGGGGTTGAAAACGAGGATCGGTATCTCCCCATCTTTACCTTCGAAATTTACCCGCTCTCCTATCTCTCGGAGACCATCCTTGATCAGCTCCCTAGCGATCTGTTGGGCCTGTCTGAACCTGGATTCCATTTCATCATGGACCTGATCGATCCCGCAGCCGCAGATCGAGTCATGGGCGTGATTCTTCAAAAGGAGCTTCCAAGCCTCCTGGAAAAAGCCACTTGGATAATCCTTGCCTAAAACCCACTTAATCGCCGAGATCGGCTCAGCACACCTTTCCAAAAGAGTCTCTGTCTTAGCATTCATCTGTTTCAAATAAATTCTTGAAGATAAAACCCCCCTAAGCACAGGAAAATACTTGCTAGATCGAAACTCCCCTCTAAACTTGCTCAACTTTGGTTTCTTCTTCCTCACCTCATTGACGAAATCAGTAAGCGTGCCGTGGATGATCTCATCAGGGAGTTTCTCATTTACGCCTTCACTAATTTCCGTTAGATTGGGTTGAGGGGCCAAGTGATCGCCACCGTTCATCAGCAACAGGGTATCAGTTGAGGCTTTCGAGAGGATAAAATCTCGGAGATCAAAGAAATCCCTAAATTCTTCTCCTGTAATTCTCTTAAGTAGATCAGCTAACCAGGAGGATAATTTTATGTCCTTAGGATTCGGCCTCATAATGTTTACATTATCATAACCGGCAGCCAAATAATGGGTGAGCACTCTTGAGCCATCCGGAGCCTCCCAGTAGAACTCCGTTTGGTCTACTTCATCACCTACCCCCCGCATGATAAATGCAGTATCTATATCAAAACCCTGCAAAATCTGGGGCATCTGAGAGATATGACCGAATGAATCCGGTAAATAGCCATGTTCCATGACGTTGCCGAACTCTTTCCCGATCTTGTGCCCAAGCATCAAATTCCTTATTAAGGACTCCCCGGAGACCAGGAATTCATCCGGTTGGATATACCAAGGTCCGATGTTTATCCTCCCTTCCTCTATCCATTTCTTTAACCTTTCCTTATTTTCCGGGCGTATCTCCAGGTAGTCCTCCAACACCACGGTCTGACCATCCAGCATGAAGTTCACGGAGTCTCTATCCATCTCTAGTATATCAAGGAGTTGATCTATCAATTTCACAAGCTGGTACCTGAACTGCTGAAATGTGAGATACCACTCACGATCCCAATGGGTATGAGCGACGACGATTAACTTTGCATGCTTCCTGCGCTTATTCATGCCTCATCTACCTTTTACTACTCTAAACATAAGTTCCGTATTTGTCCCTTGCTTCAACCAATGCCAAAAGATTCTCTTCCGGAGTATCAGCAGCGATATCGCACCCGGGACCCAGGGCAAAACTGCATTTCCCCCTGGCAGTGTCTATTGCGTCTTTCACCATCTTATCCACTTCCTCGGGAGTTCCCATCAAGAGAGTGCGCGTATGGTCTATGCCCGTCATGATTGGAATTTTACCCCCAAAATTTTTCACAGCCTGTTCAAGCGAATAGGGGCACATGTTCCCCCAATACTGGATTTCGTTTATCAGATGGCCAAACTTTTCTACAATATAATCTAAAGCGGGATTGGGCGCACAAATGTGGGTGGTGATTGGTACATTCTTGCCGGTCTTCTTCTTTATGTTTTCTTTTACCTTAGTAAAACAGGCTATGTCCACTTCAGCCATAGGGTCCCACAACTCCTTCGGACACATATCCCAATCATATTGAGTCATCGCCCAACAGATGTTGGTGATGTTTGGCTCCATGGCCTCTACCAATCCAGTTATGAAATCCGCAGTATAATCCACCATCACCTCGCGCAGGGTCTTAAAAACAACATCCGGGAATGTGAGTATATCTCTCATTAGTTCCGGAACCCCTACCAGCATGCCGAGCATGCCCGGCGGTCCGTACCACCCCTGCCGACATAATATCTCGCCGCCGACCGCTTCTGTGTAAATATGACACGCTTCCCTCATTATCTTGGCACTCTCTGTGCTCCATGGGTCACGATACTCAATCCGCTTGTAAATTTCCGGGTTCGGGCGCTTCCTGGCCGGGTAGGGAGCCGGTTGGACTATCCAGTCAAGAACCTGGAACTTCAAACCCAATGCTTCCACTGGCCACCACATATGGGTGCCGATACCCGACATATCTGGTTTAAAGCGCCTCACGTACTCTATATGACCCTGGGCTATCTTCTTAGGGTCTTTTACGAACTCCGGCCAACTATAACCCACCAGCTTACGAGACAGGTCCGCTGATTGGTGCCAGATGGGAATCTTATCCGGTTGCTCCATCCTGAGATACTTCAGCGCTCTTTCTAATCCACTCATTTCTGCCATCTTTCTTCCCTCCTTTTCATTTCTTTCGTTACTCTGTTAGCCTCTCTCACTGCTCCAACAGCATCCTGGGCCCAACCATCCGCCTTCATCTTATCAGCCCAGCGCTGCGACGTAGAGATACCTCCCACTAACAATTTCACTCTATCTCTTAGTCCCTCCTTTCTCAACAACACTTCTACCTCCTTTTGTAGAGGAAGGCAAGCTACAATAAGAGCACTTAAACATATAATGTCCGGCCTTACCTCTTTGACTTTCTCAATAACCATCAGAGGAAGAACTGTCTCTCCCAGATCATAGAGCTCAAATCCATCGTTCATCAGCAAGCATTTAACAATCTGCTTTCCGAAATAATGCATAGAACCCATCGTGGCTATGATTACCTTACCTTTTATTTCAGCGGGGGGTTCAAGTAGACCGTGGATAGCTTCATTTATGCTGGTCAAAGCATACAGGTGGGGCAGACAATATTCTCGTGTTTCTTCTCGTGTTTCCCATTTCTTACCAGCATCACTCATGATCCGGGTGAAACAATCTCTTATCTGAGCGGAAGGGACATTCGCTCCCAGTGCCTTTTTCACCGCGTCTTCAGCATTAAAGAAATTAAACTTTAGACACG
>Ga0180009_10008582_pt1 | contig 10104 bp, 13 predicted proteins | sample OS_PC_MetaG_FD_123537 | JGI IMG/M metagenome (GOLD analysis project Ga0180009, IMG submission 123537) | Groundwater microbial communities from the Aspo Hard Rock Laboratory (HRL) deep subsurface site, Sweden - OS_PC_MetaG | ecosystem: Environmental > Aquatic > Deep subsurface > Groundwater... | reverse complement strand
TTTTATGTTTTATGAAGATAAGAAAAAGTGTTTGGTTAAATATTATTGGCATTTTTCTTGTTGTGCTTGGGCTTGTAAGAATTATACAATTGCTTTTTTTTGGTGTGCCTGTTCATGTTTTTTGGATTTGTAATCATATTTTAGTTTTTATGGGAATTGCCATCTTATTTAGAAATACTTTCTGGTTAATTGCAGAATTCATATTTTTGTTTGTTGGGCAGTTTATTTGGGTAATTGCATTTGTAATGTATTTCTTTTTTGGAGTGATTGTTCCTGGAACATCTACACATTTAATTTATGATTCACAATTTATTAATATAATTAGTCTAATAGTGCATTTTTGGACCTTACCTTTGGGGTTTATTGCTATTTTAATTTTGAATAAACAAGAAAAATTTGCCTGGAAAGGAGCTCTTTTGCATACGGCTATTTTATTTCCTTTTGTAATTTATTTTGGCAGTCAATATAATTTAAATTGTTTTTTTAAACCTTGTTTGGACTTTATCCCTAATGTTTCCTTATACCCCCTCTTTATATTTTTATTTTATTTTTTAGTCTTTGTGATCCCTTTAAATTATCTTGTAAATTGGATTATTAAAAAATCTTCTAAGAGATAATACTTATAAATCCTATCTCATTATTTGAATTATGAAGAGTGAAACAATTGATGAAATTGATTCTGGAAAAGAAAAGGAGAACATGAAAACTTTAGAAGCAATATTTTTTGTTTCTGGCAGATTTTTGACAATGTCTGAGCTTGTTTCATTATCTGATTTAAATCCTGTTGAGATTCAGGAACTAATTAAAAAACTTCAGGAAAAATACAATAATGAAGATTCTGCAATTGAGATTGTTAAGAAAGGCGGAACCTTTCATTCGTCCTCCGAGGGTGTTGAACAAGAGAAAAACGAGATGTGGAAAATGGATGTAAAAACTGATTACACTTATTTAATAAATAAATTAGCAACAGGAAGTGCTGAATTTTCAAAAGCAGAGCAAGAGACTTTGGCAATTATTGCCTTTAAACAACCAATTAAACAATCTGTGATAATTAGGATTAGAGGAAATAAAGCATATGATCATGTAAAGAAATTTGCTGATTTAGAGCTGGTAAGAAAGAAAAGGTCAGGGCGTACATATGAGCTTAGTTTAAGTGATGATTTTTATGATTATTTTAATGTCCAAGATTCTGAAAAAGAGAATTTATTAAAGAAAATTGAGACTAGTGAGGGTTCTGAGGAATAGTTTTATTTACTCACCCTTTAACGAGATTAATAATTTATAAATTTATTACTTTTTAGTAGGAACAAATAGGAAGATTTATAAAGTTCAATTTCTTATTTTTATTATGAAAACTAAAAACAAAAGAATAAAAAACATAGTGTATAGACTTACACTCTTTGGGATTATAGGTTGGGGAGTTTTAACAGGGTATGGAGGATTAACCAAAAAGCTTTCAAATCTTGCCTTCCCTAAATTAGAAGATAAAGCTGTAAAAACTCTTAATATTGATAAAAATAACTTATATAAAACTCCTAGTGGAAATTATATTACTTCTGAGAATAATTTAGAGGAGTTATTCATGCTTGCAGGTTATGATGCAGGAACTGTTGGAAAAGGAAAAAGCGGATACTTTGATCCAAATATTCAGCAAGAGGAATTAAAAAGAACTTGTATCAACACAGATTATAATGGAGATCATATTTTAACTGAAAGTGAAATTAATAAAAGATTAAGAGAAGAGTATAATTGGAATCCTAAACCTTTTTAATTTTCTTACATATTTCTGAGCCCAATAATCTTTTAAAAGAGCAGAATTCTAGTTGATTTGCATAAAATGGACTTTATAACAATTGTATTTTTAGTATATACCTTCATAGCATTTTACTTCTTTTTCTTATTTTTATTAATATATTTTCAAAATAAGAATGAATTATTTTATTATCCTAAAGCAAAAAAACAATATTCTTTGAGTGTTGTTGTTCCTTGTTATAATGAGGAGAAAGATATTGGGGGGACTATTGAAGCTCTTTTAAATATTGGATATAAAGGATTAAAGAAGATAATTATTGTTGATGATTGTAGCACTGATAATTCTTATGAGATTATAAAGAAGTATGCAAAAAAATATTCAAAAGTTATGGCTGTTCAGACTCCTAAAAATACAGGAAATGCAGCAGGAGCAAAGAATTATGGGGCTCAATTTGTTAAAACAGAATTAATTGGATTTACAGATGCAGATTCTTATCCTGATAAGGGTTCTGTTAATAAGATGGTGGGTTTTTTTAATAATTCGCTAGTTGGCTCTGTTACATCTACTGTTCTTGTTAAAAATAGGACAAAATTTATTGAAAAACTTCAGGCAATAGAGTACAAAGTAATTAAATTTAGTAGAAAATTATTAGAATTTATTGATTCAATTTATGTTACGCCTGGTCCCTTAGCGATTTATAGAAAAACAGCTTTTGAAGATGTTGGAGGTTTTGATAATAGAAATCTAGCAGAAGATATTGAAATTACTTGGCATTTGCAAGCAAAAGGTTGGAAGATAAAGATGTGTGTTCCTTCAAGAGTATATTCTGTTGCACCTGATAAGGTTAAAGATTGGATTAACCAAAGGAATAGATGGAACATAGGGGGGTTGCAAACCATTTTCAAATATAGAAATTCTGTTATTAAGAGAAAAGGAATGTTAGGCGCTTTTATTCTTCCTTTTTTTGTTCTTTCTTGGTTATTGGGTTTATTTGGGATATTTATTTTAGTATATAGGCTTTTAAGAGAGGCGATTGTGCGTTATCTTTCTACAAAATATTCTATTGGGGCTCAGACAGCAATATTGACTTTAAGAGAGATAAATCTTACTCCGCATGTACTTGTTTTTTTAGGGTTAACTTTGTTTTTATTCGGTCTTTTTTTTACACTTATAGCTCTTTCAAATGTAAAAGAAAAACAATATAATAGAGTAGGGGTTTTTACACTTGGATTTTATATGATTTTTTATCTATTAGCATATCCTATAATCCTTATAATTTCACTAACTAAATTTTTAAAAGGCAAAAAAACTTGGTAAGATTCGAAAATGTTGAGGAATAAAAAACGGGTCTTTTGGGAAGCACTTCTTTTGACTTTAATAATATTTATTTTAGGAATGCTTATAGGGGCTAGTTTTGAAAGAGGAAAGTTAGACGAAATAGAACAATATTATACTAAGTCAGAAATTCTTTTTATGGATTTATTTGCTTTAAATGAAAGAATAGATTCAGATGAAAATTGTGGGGTTTTAATGGATTCAAATATTCAATTGGCAGATAATATTTATGAAGAAGCCTTTATTCTAGAGAAATATGAAGCTGCAGGGAAGATTACAGAAGGTTTGAAATTAGCACATAGAAAATATGATATGTTAAGAACTTATTTATGGATGAATACAATAGATATTTCAGAGAAATGTGAGGGAGAATTTAATTCTGTTGTTTATCTTTATGAATATGAGACAGATGATTTAGCTGTAAAAGCAACACAAAATGTTTGGGCAAGGGTTCTTTTTGATTTAAAGCAAGAAAAAGGAAATGAGATTGTTTTAATTCCTATTGCTGTAGATAGTAATTTAGTTTCTTTAGATGCATTACTTAAAGATTTTGAAATTTCCAGATATCCTGTTGTAATTATTGATGAAGAACATGTAATTGAGGAAATAAGTTCTGTAGAAGATTTGAAAATGTATCTAGATTAATTATATTTATAAAAGAAATCTCATTAAATTGATTATGTTATTTAGATTACAAAAAAAGAGTGTTAATGAATTTTTTAAATTTGTTTGTGTTGGTTTTACTGGAACAATTCTTCATTTAGTTGTTTTATACACTTTTACAGAGTTTTTTGGAATTTATTATATTCTATCTTCAGTTTTTGGTTTTTGTTTTGGTGTTACAAATAATTTTATTTTAAATAAAATTTGGACTTTTAAGGAAAAATTAAGTCATGGGGTTGTTAAAAAATATTATAAATATTTTGTTTTAAATGTAATAATTTTATTCATTAATTTGTTTATTTTATATTCTTTAACAGAATTTTTGCAGATATATTATCTTATTTCTCAGATTGTTGCTGTTGGTTTCTCATTTTTGATTAATTTTTTTATAAGTAAATTTTGGATTTTTAAAAAATGAAAAAGAAAATTTTAGTTTTAATTGTAGCATATAATGCAGAATTAACAATTGGAAAATTATTAAACAGATTTCCCAAAGATGTTCTAAATGAAGTCACAGAAATTTTAATTGCAGACGATAATTCTCAAGATAATACTTATAAAATTGCTTTTGATTATAAAAATAAAAAGCAATTCCAAAGATTAAAAATTGTAAAACATAAACAAAATAAAGGTTATGGAGGAAATCAAAAATGGGGGTATAATTATGCCATTAAAAATAAATTTGATATTGTTGTTATGGTTCATGGTGATTGTCAATATCCTCCAGAATATATCCCTGGTTTAATAAAACCTTTAAAACAAGACAAAGCAGATTTTGTTTTTGGTTCAAGGATTGCTGGGCAACCTTTGAAAGGAGGCATGCCTTTTTACAAGTTCATAGGAAATAAATTTTTAACTTTTTGTGAGAATCTTGTTTTTAGAACAAATCTTTCAGAATTTCATTCTGGTTTTCGGGCTTATTCTGTTAGTGCTTTGAAGGAAATTCCTTTTAATAAAAATTCAGATTTTTTTCATTTTGATTCAGAAATAATAGCTCAATTAATTATTGCTAAGAAAAGAATAAAAGAAATTACAATTCCTACTTGTTATGGAGATGAAAAATGCAATGTAAATTCTATTGGTTATGGATTTGCTGTTTTGAAAGTAATTTTACAGTATTTATTACAAAAATATAATATAAAAAGATATGATAAGTTTAATATAAAATGAAAAGAGAACACAAATTTTTATTAATTATTTTTATTTTAGCATTAGTAATTAGGGTTATTTTTGTTTATGTTGAACCAATACAAGTTTGGGATGGGACAGTTTATTCTAATTTAGGTTACGATTTAAGCAAGAATTTTTTAGATTATTCTTTTGCAAATAATGGCTGGAGTGATGCTATGCCTTGGGGGGGTTGGCCAAATGCAGGATTTAGGCCTCCTGTATTACCTTATAGTTTATCTCTTGTTTATCTGGTTGGCCTTGGAAATTTTGTTAAATTTTTTATGTCTTTGATTGGAGCTTTAAGTGTTGTTTTAATTTTCTTTCTTGCTAAAGAAATTTTTAATAAAAAAGTTGCTTTATATTCTGCTATTTTTTTGACTTTGATCCCTTTGCATGTTATTTTTAGCGGAAAAACTTTGAGTGGGGTTTATGCCACTTTTTTTATTCTTTTGGCCATGCTTTGTTTTTGGAAGACCTTTGAAAAAGGTGAAAAAAAATATGCTCCTTTTTTTGGGATTTTTTTTGCATTGGCAATATTGACAAGATATACTGTGTTGTGGATTGCCTTGATGTTTCCAATTTATTTTTTAATTAGAAATAAGAGTTTGTCTTTTTTGAAAAATAAGTATCTTTGGTATTCAATTTTAGCTTTTTTTATTGTTTTGATTCCTTGGTTTCTTTATGGATATTTTACATATGGAAATTTTCTTGGAGCGTTTATTCATGGAATGCAAGGAGCTTCTGTTGGTTTTCCACAACCCTGGTATTTCTTTTTTGAAAGTAGTTTTGTAATGTTTTCTGTTTTATCTTTGGTTTTTTTAGTTTCAATTATATTTGTGATTTATAAAAATAAACTTAGTGATAAAAAGATTTTGTTTTTGTTATTGTGGTTTTTCTTGTTTTTAGGTTTTGCGATGTTTTTACCTTATAAAGAAACTCGTTTTTTATTGCCAATAGTTCCTGCACTTTGTTTATTATCAGGATTTTTTATAGATAAAATAAAAAAATACAAGAAGATAATTTTAATGGGAATCATAATTGTATGTTTTCTTCAGCTTGTAATCCATTTTGGATACGTGTATAAGAATTCTTACACAGATACAAATAAATGTTTTTTAGAAGGAAATAAATTTTTAAAAGATGTTCAAAAAGATGCCTTAATTATAACAGAGGCGTCTCCTGTTATTTATTATTATACTAAAAAAGAAACTCATTTTTATCCAAGTCCTTGGGGTTTGGAAAGTTTGAATAGTCTTGTTGAGAAACATTATGATAATAGAGAAGTTTATATTTTCTTCACAGATTATGATATGCCTTTAAATGATGAAGAACATATTCAAATAAAGTATGATTTGGATACTAATTTTGAGAAATCTTTTGAGTGTTATAAAGATGAAGCTTTTTCTGTGATTTATAGATATAGTTAATTATAGTTTTTTAGTATATAAATCTTAAAAAAGAGATTTGGATTGGTTTTTGCATGGAAGAAAAAATAAATTTTTTCATGCATCTTAACAAGGGAGAGTTTTGTTAATATGGAAGAATGTTTTAATTGTGGTGCTCTTATTAATAGGGTTAGGCTTTTTGATGCTATTTCTGATGAGGGGCTTATAAAAATATGCGAAAAATGCTCACGAGAAGAACATATTCCAATAATTAGGAGACCAACTACTTTTCAATTAAAAGAAGCTGAAAGAAAGCAGACTTTTTATGAAAGAGCTTCTCTTTCATTGAATAAGCCCTTTGAGAGAGAAACTCCTGAGAAAAAAGAGCAAGAAGTTACTTTGAGGGAGATTGTAGATAGAAATTATGAACGAAGAATGCCTAAAAAGGTTGGTCCAAGACCAGAGATGATTGACAACTTTCATTGGATTGTTATGAGGGCAAGAAGAATGAAGAAATTAACCCAAGCACAACTCGCAAAGCAAATTGCAGAATCAGAAGCAGCTATAAAAATGGCAGAACAAGGAATTTTGCCAGAAGATGACCATAGATTAGTTAACAAGCTTGAGAATTATTTGGGAATAAAGATTATTAGACCTGAATTTGCAAAAGCTATAAATCCTCCTAGTTTTCCTAAAAGACTTGGTTTTGGTATGGATGAAGCAAAGATTTTGACAATAGACGATTTAAGGAGATTAAAAGAAGAAGATTATGAAGAACCTGAGGATGTTGAAGAAGTAGAAGAGATAAAGTTTATGGAAGAAGAAGTTGAAGAGGTAAATCCAGAGATTAGTTCTGATAAAGGGGAGATTTCTCAAGAAGAGATGGATAAGATACTTTTTGGTAAGTAGAAAAACATTTACAACAAAATTAAAACACTAAAAAATTTACAAGAGAAATTTTTGGTGCTACGAAAATCATTAATTTTCGCGGTTTTGAGCAAACTTTTTGTTTGATAGTCTACAAGTTTGTTTAAGAAGTCCTTAAATCATCTTACTTTTTAAACAGAAATTAAATTCAAAATACTACAATTCAAAAACCAGCCTCTTAACTTTAATTTAATCTGAAGTTTAAGTAATATTTAAATAATCTCACTAATAATGAAATTTATAATGAAAACCAATAAAAAAATTTTAATTGGAATCGGAGTCTTGGCAATAATTGTTTTTCTATTAGCTTGGGCTCCTTGGATTACAAATGAATGTGCCATCAATAAAGTTGTTGAAAAATTAGGTGGTCCAGATGCTCAGTTTTTCTATTTAACTGAAACCATGGTTGTAAGAGATATTCCAAAAGAAGTTAATTGGTTTCCATTTAGTAGGTTCGTTACTTTTCCAGGAGAAGCGGGTTGGTTTGTATCTTTTTATAATTGTATATTTTTTGAAGAACTAACTCAAAATCAAGTGATAGATATCGCTAAAGAGCATTTACAAAAATATGTTTACCACGCATTTCCAAATAAGGATTTCTTTTCAATGGTAGAAAAAGTAGAAGTTGTTGATGGAGAATGTGAAGCAAATAAATATTGGGAGAACTGGGATAAGCCACCTATAAAATCTCCAAAAAAACATCAATGTTGGATTGTTAAATTTTATTATCCTGGTCCTGCCGAAGGCAGTCATTTAGTGGTTTATGTTAATAAGAATACTAATGAAGTTCTTGGTGGTACCCAAACAAGATAAAATTTTAGGGGGGTTTTTGAACTCTTCGCCCTGATTTGACTTTTTAAACACGAAATACTTATTAAACAAAGCCATAGTCTACAAAAAGTTTATAAACTAATTTAGTGAATTTCTAATATGGAAGTTAAAATTCTTAAGAATACAAAAGAAGAAATTAAATTTCAATTAGATAGTTTAACCCTTGTAGAAATTCTTAGAGTTTATTTGAATAAGGATTCTTCAGTGAATTTTGCAGCATGGAAAAGAGAACATATAACTGAAAATCCAATTATGTTAGTGAAGACAAAAGGAAAAACAGCTAAAAAAGCTTTAAATGATGCGATTTCTGCAGTTACAAAAGATTTAGATAAGATTGAAAGTGACTTCAAAAAGATGAAGTAAATAGCCCACTTCCAATTTCCCAACCACTACCCTAACTATTTCCACAAAGCAATAAATTTATTACAATAATTCTTAAAAACTAATTTTGTATATGGTTTTTATGGATGAAAAAGATATTAAGTGACTAGAAGATTATTTATCTTCACTAGAACTAAAAGACGAAGTTATAATAAAATACTCTTTTGAAGGTGATATAAACAAACCTAAATATTTGCTTCTGTATAAGACTGAAAATGGAAAAGTACAAGGGCAACTATTAGGACCATATGGGTCGAATGTAGTATCATTAAAGGATATAGCAAAAAAAGGTTTTAAAATAGCGAAGTTTAAAAGACTAGAGAAAGTCTTGAAAAAGAAAAGTAAAAAATAATCTAGCACAATAATCCTTATTAATTCTTTTTTCTTTTAAGATTAATGGCAAAAAAAGAAAGACAAACATATCAAAAAGTTGCTAGAGTTATTTTAGAAGAATTAATGAGGAATCCTGTTGATTTTAGAAAAGAAAATCCCCATATATATTTTTATAATTTGAAAATGAAACATCCCGAAAAATATGAAAGGCTAACTTTCGATACGAATGGATATGAACCTTATTGTAAAGATTTAAGCCGTATTTTTATGGACTATAAGGTATGCGCTTTCATGGATTCTGATAATAATATTTTTCTTAGAAACAAAGAGAGAATTGTTAAGTATTTGAATGAACATGGAATTATTTTACAACAATAATCCTTATTAATTCTTAGAACATATTTTTATTATCGGAAAAACCTTTAATTTGTTTATTTGGTTTTTAGGATGATCCAAAATTAAATACAAAGAAGAATTTTGAACATGTCAAATAAGATTTCAACAGGAAGTTATGATTTTAATAAATGGCTTTATGGGGGTTATGAGAAAGATGTGATTACAATGATTGCCGGGCCTCCTGCTTGCGGAAAGACGAATTTTGGATTATTGGTTTCATGCAGTCAGGCGAAAAAAGGCAATAAAGTTATTTTTGTTGATACAGAGGGAGGATTTTCTATTGATAGAGTGAAACAGATTGTTGGCGATGAGCATGAGAAGATTTTAGCAAATATTATTTTATTAGAACCAACTAGTTTTGAAGAACAGAAAAAATCTTTTGCCAAACTTTTGAATCAGGTTAAAAAAGGGCATGTTAGCTTGATTATTATTGATGGGATGGCAATGTTATATAGATTGGAGCTGGGAGATGCTGTAAAGTCTAAAGATTCTGAGAATATTAAGAAAGTGAATCGGGAGATTGCAGAGCAGATGAGGGCTTTGGCAGAAATTGCAAGAAAGCAGAGGATTCCTATTATCATAACTAATCAAGTTTATGGAAGTTTTTTGTCAGAAGAGGACTGGAAAAAAGGTGTTGAGAGAGAAATGAATATTGTTGGAGGGGATTTGTTTAAGTATTGGAGCAAGTGCATAATTGAATTAAAATATGATAAAGGGAAGAGAAGAGCTGTTTTGTTAAAGCACAGAAGTTTGCCTAAAAAAGAAATGAATTTTGAGATTAGGAACAAAGGGGTTTTTAGAAAGAGGTGGATATGAAATGGGGAAACTTAAATCTTTAGAGGAAATCTCATCTAGTTATAAATTAATTATAATAGATACCTGTGCTTTTCATCAGATACTCATCCGCGATTCAAATCTTAAATCTACTGA
>Ga0180009_10008581_pt1 | contig 10105 bp, 9 predicted proteins | sample OS_PC_MetaG_FD_123537 | JGI IMG/M metagenome (GOLD analysis project Ga0180009, IMG submission 123537) | Groundwater microbial communities from the Aspo Hard Rock Laboratory (HRL) deep subsurface site, Sweden - OS_PC_MetaG | ecosystem: Environmental > Aquatic > Deep subsurface > Groundwater... | reverse complement strand
CTTTGGGGGGCGATGTTAAAGGCCAAAACATTTTCAATGCCGAGGGCCGATATGGCCGATAGGGTGTCGGCTATGTATGGGGGAGAAAAGCGGAAGGCGGTAAAAACCTTGACTCTAATATCTTCCTTATCAAACCTGGCCTGCAACATTTCAGCCTGGGCTTTAGTGATTTCATTGAGGGGAGATTTGCCGCCGATTAGCTGATACCTCTCCTTTATCTCCGATATCTGAGCCTCGGTCGGAGGGCGCTTCTTCATAATCCTTCTTAAGAAGGGCTCGATATCAGCTATCGATTCAAGCCCGCCAAGTGCCATAAGGATAAGGGCATAATCGGGGCTGGAATTTTTCATTTTCGGCTCAGGTTGTGGACAGTATCTATGAGGAAGGCGACATTATCGATCGGGGTTTTTGGAAGTATTCCATGACCAAGGTTGAATATATGCCCGGGTCTCCCCTCGGCTCTATTCAAAATGTCTTTGACCCTCTTCTCTATCTCTTTCTGGTTAGAGAAGAGAATGAGTGGGTCTATGTTCCCCTGTATTCCTACATCATCCCCTATCATCTTCCAGGCCTCATCAAGGTTTATCCTCCAGTCGGCCCCGATAACATCTCCCCCCGCCTCTTTCATTGATGTTAGGAGTGTGGCGGTGTCGGTGCCGAAATGGATAATCGGTAGCCCCTCCCCTTTAACTGAATCGATAAGCCTCTTGGAATGAGGGAGGACATATTCTCTATAGTCACCTGTTGAGAGACATCCAACCCAACTATCGAATAGCTGTAAAACATCAACCCCGGCTTCAACCTGCGCCTTTAGGGAGATAATAAGAACATCGACTATCTTAGTCATCAAGTCGTTCCACATCTCAGGCTCGTTGTAGAACATCTGCTTCGTTTCAAGATAGTTCCTCGAATGCCCCCCTTCAATCATATAACTTGCCAGGGTAAATGGGGCGGAGGAGAAGCCGATAAGTGGGATTTTATTGTTAAGTTCTTGCTTAACTAAAGATATCGCCTTGGAGAGATAGGGAACATCCCGCTCCGCATCTATTATTCTGAGCGCATCGATATCCTTTCTGTTCCTGACCGGGTTATGGATTATCGGGCCGGTCTTCTCTTTAAACTCAAGGTTTATCCCCATCCCCTCAACCGGGAGGAGGATATCGGCAAATATTATGGCGGCGTCGAGATCGAAACGGTTTATCGGCTGCATGGTAACCTCGGCGGCCAGCTCCGGGGTTTTACACATGGTTAGAAAATCGGCCTTCTCCCTCAGTTTTCTATACTCGGCCATATAGCGACCGGCTTGGCGCATAAGCCAGATTGGGGTGTAATCGGTAGCCTCTCTACGGCAGGCCCTTAAAAAGTTGTCGTTCTTGATTTTCGTCACTGTCGCTTCCTATATCTAAATTTAGTATTATATAATCTTATGCTAACTTATAAACGGGTATCGGGCAAGTGAACAAAACCTTTATGCAAAGTCGCTTTCAACCGCTAACTGCGTTGGCTTCGTCGTCAGCTCCTCGACATACAACCCCCTATCCCCCTTTATTAAGGGGGAATTGTGGTAGAGTCCCCCTTTATTAAGGGGGAATAAGGGGGTTGTGAGTCGCTTCCTCCTTGCCGCCTTGTTATCATTTTGAATACAACTTTGCATAAGCTCTTATTATGATATTTATCAATAAAAATTTAAGGTGGCAGGCAACTATTTTCCCTCTCATATCCGGGCTACTTCTGGCCATAAGTTTCCCTTTGCCCGGTCTGAAAATTATGGCCTGGTTGGCCCTCATTCCCCTCTTCTACATAATAGATAAGGGAACAAGGAGAGAGGCAGTCAGGGGGGGATTTATATCCGGTTTTGTTTTCTTTACCCTCCTACTCTATTGGGTAACCAACTCGATGACCAACTATGGAGGGCTCCCCAGATCTGTAGGGGTAATAATCCTCTTCGTCTTGGCCACATATCTGGCTGGCTATTTCGCCCTCTTCGCCTGGATTCTCTCCCTCTTCCCTGGGGAGAGTTCACACATTAAATGGTTCACCGCCCCCTTGGCTTGGGTGGCCTTGGAGCTGATACGGAGCCATCTATTCACCGGGTTCCCTTGGGGGCTTATAGGTTATTCGCAGTTTGACAATCTTAGGCTGATTCAGATAGCCGATATAACCGGGGTCTATGGGGTTTCATTTCTAATCATCATCGTGAACATCTCCCTCTATCTCTATGTAAGCAACCTTAAGGATAGAAAGAAGAACAGGCGGCTCGTCTCTGCCTATCTCCTGGTTTCAACTATATTAATCGGAGGAACTGCAATATATGGGCGAAAGAGGGTTGTAAATTACAACCCTGAGGAGGGAAAACCTTTGAAGGTCGCCCTGATACAGGGAAATATAGCCCAGAATATGAAGTGGGATTCGGCCTATAAAAATTTAATTGTCGATACCTATAAAGGGATGACCGAATCGATACTATCTGAAAGGCCTGACCTGATAGTCTGGCCCGAATCATCACTCCCCTTCTACCTTCAGGAGGAGGGGGAGGAGAGAGACAATCTCTTAGGCTTTGTTGACAAGAGCGGAATAAGTTTTCTAATCGGGGCCGATGGCTATCGAATAGTAAATAGGCAGATAGAGAGTTACAACCGCGCCTATTTCCTCACCCCCGATAACAAAGGAAACTATTACGACAAGATACACCTAGTCCCCTATGGGGAGTATATCCCTTTAAAACCACTGTTCCCCTTCCTAGGCAAGCTTGTCGAAGGGGTCGGGGATTTTGGGACAGGGGATACCTACAAGGTATTCGACCTCCCCAAGGGGAGGTTCGCCACCCTTATCTGCTACGAGATTATATTCCCCGACCTGACCCGTAAGTTTGTCGGGGAGGGGGCGCAGTTTTTGGTAAACATAACCAATGATGCCTGGTTCGGGGTAAGTTCCGCCCCCTATCAGCATATAGCCATGGTTCCCTTTAGGGCGGTGGAAAACCGCATACCGATAGTCCGAGGAGCCAACACAGGGATAAGCGGCTTTATCAACCCGATAGGTAATATTGTTCAATATAGTGATATATTCGTAGGGGAAACATTGATTGGGGATATAAGATTGAACGATAATGTCGGTAAGACATTTTACAGCAGGTATGGCGATATCTTTGCCTACATCTGCCTACTGATATCGATAACCGCAATATTTTATATTAAATTTAGACATAAAGAGGAGATGGGCCGAGAAGATGGATGAAGCTATAAAGACCAAGTTGAAGGACTTAAAGGAAAGACTCCTTAGATTACGGAGGCATCTTTGACCTCGACAAGAATGAAGCCAAGATAAAGGAACTCGACCTTGTCGTCTCTCAAGACGGATTTTGGAACGATAATGAGGAGGCGCAAAAGATATTAAAAGAGCGCTCCTCCTTGTCCAAGCCGCTCGAAAGCTGGAAGAAACTTAATCAGGCCCTTAGCGATTCGGAAGAACTGGCCCAACTATCGGATGAGGATGAATCGATAGAAGAAGAGATAAGGGGGGAGCTGAATAGAATAGACAAAGAAGTGGCTTCATTCGAGTTTGCCTCCATGCTCTCGGGGAAACATGACCCCTCAAACGCCATCGTCTCGATAAATTCCGGGGCGGGGGGGACAGAGGCGCAGGATTGGGCCGAGATGGTTATGAGGATGTATCTCCGCTGGGCCGAGCGTAAAGGTTTCAAGGCCGAGATTACCGATTATCAGCCGGGGGAAGAGGCCGGTCTTAAAGGGGCTACCGTAACTATATCGGGAGACTATGCCTACGGTTATCTGAAGGCGGAAAATGGGATACACCGGCTAGTCAGGATATCCCCTTTCGATGCCAATAAGAGACGACATACCTCATTCTGTTCCGTCTTCGTTTCTCCTGAGTTGGATAACGATATAGTCGTCGATATCAGGGATGAAGACCTGAGGATAGACACCTATCGGAGCAGCGGCGCGGGAGGGCAGCATGTAAACGTGACCGATTCGGCGGTTAGGATTACCCACGTCCCTACCAACACCATTGCCCAGTGTCAGAATGAAAGGTCGCAGCATAAGAATAAGGCCACGGCCATGAAGGTTCTCCGTTCCAAGCTATATGAATTGGAGCGGTTGAAACATGAAGAAACGGCCAAAGAGACGCAGGGGGAAAGGAAGGAGATCGGCTGGGGTAGCCAGATACGTTCCTATGTCCTCCATCCCTATCGGATGATTAAGGATTTGAGAACCCGCCACGAAACGGGAAATACCGATGCGGTCTTTGACGGAGAGATCGACGATTTTATAGAGGCATATCTACTTATGGGAAAAGATGGTGGAAAGGCTTAAACATATAGAGGTTATTGCCCCCTTGAGGGGAGATTTGGCCGGGGGGACACTCGATATTTGGCCCCTCTATCTTCTCCTTGAGAGGCCCTCCACAATAAATGTGGCCCTATCGATATACGCCAAGGTCAAGATAGATATTAGGAAAGACAAAAAGATAGTTGTTGTCTCCAAGGACAGGGGAAAGGGGATATCTTTCGGGTCTATTTCCGAAATCCACCATCGCCATATACTTCCACTGGTCACTAGGATTACAGCCTTCTTTAATCCAACCATGGGACTAACAATAGAGACCGACTCCGAGGCCCCGGCCGGTTCCGGTTTGGGGGGGTCATCGGCCCTGAATATTGCACTATGCTACGCCCTAAACCTTGTTACCGAGAAAGGATACAAGAAAAAGGAACTGCAGGTAATAGCCCGCAACATAGAGGCCCGGGTGTTGGGGGTTCCTGCCGGGGAACAGGATTATTTTCCTCCCCTCTACGGTAGCCTTTCCAACATCGCCCTCAATATAGACGGGGTGGAGAGAAGGGGCTTTAAGGGGGCTAAACTTAAAGAGCTGGAGGAGAGGCTCATCATAGCCTATTCGGGGGAATCACGCAATTCGGGGATAAACAATTGGGAGGTTTATAAGGGGGTGATAGAGGGGAATAAAAAACTCCTAACAAATCTAAACGCCCTAGCCCGTATATCTGAGGAGGTTGGTAGGGCAATAAAGGATAATGACTTCGACCAATTGGGGAAACTTATCCAAAGAGAGTGGAAGAAGAGAAAAAGTCTTTGGGGGGGGATATCCACCCCAAAGATAGAAGAGATAATTGCCTATTCCCTTTCCAATGGGGCTATGTCAGCCAAGGTCTGCGGTGCAGGCGGGGGAGGATGTATCCTCATCTACGCCGCCAAGGGAAAAAAGAAGGCCCTAGCCGATAAGCTGCAAGAGCAGGGGGTAAGGCTCCTCAATTCCTCCATCGATAAAAAGGGAGTCAGGATAATCGACCGTCTGGAGTAGGCACCCAACCACCCCTGCCCCTCCTTAACCAAGGAGGGGAACAAAATACAACTTCATCAAACTCCCCTCCTATTTTAGGAGGGGTGGCCGAAGGCCGGGGTGGTAAGTTAAAATGAGAAGGAACCAAAAATGCTATTACCTTTTCCCTTATTTATTGATATCATTTTATGGCAACGTATTGATTCCAAAAAGAATCCTTCCTTTCTGTCTATAGCGGAGATGTGCCTTGAAAAGTAAGCTTATGGAGAGGGCGATTGAACTGGCCCTGAAGGGGAAAGGCAAGACAAGCCCTAACCCGATGGTCGGAGCAGTCATCTACAATAACAGAAAGATTGTAGGGGAAGGATACCATCGAAAGGCGGGGACAGACCACGCCGAGATAGTAGCCATAAAAAAGGCGGGGAAACTTACCAAGGACGCCGCCCTCTATGTAACCCTCGAACCCTGCTGCCACACCGGCCGGACTCCCCCATGTACCAAGACAATCATCAAAAGCGGGATCAAAAAGGTTGTCATAGGGATGCATGATCCCAACCCAATCGTGGCCGGCAAGGGGATAAAAGAGTTGCAGGATGCGGGGATACTTGTTCTAACAGGGCTGTTAGAGAGGGATGTCAAGAGGATAAACGAAAGCTATATAAAATATATCAAAACCGGCTATCCCTTTGTCCTGATGAAGGTGGGGATGAGTCTCGACGGCAAAATAGCCACCTCGGCCAGAGAATCAAAATGGATTACCTCGGAGACTTCGCGTAAGATTGTCCACTCCATAAGAAGCGAGGTTGACGGCATTATGATAGGGGCGGGGACACTCCTTCAGGATAACCCCAACCTCCTGGTTACCCCGAGGAAGAGAAAAAATGCCGCCCGTATCATCGTCGATTCAAGCCTAAAGACCCCCATCGATTATAATGTCTTGGATAATCTCTCCATAGCCAGAACGATATTTATAACCACCGAGCTGGCTGATAAGAAAAAAATAAAACTATTCCAAGATAAGGGGGCTGAAATTATTCTAACCCCCCTTGATTCGGGACGGGTAGACATAAAAGAGGGGATGAAAAAATTAGGAGAGATGGGGATTACCAGCATAATGCTTGAGGGGGGCTCGGACCTTAATTACTCCTGCCTAAGCAAGGAGTTGGTTGACAAGGTCATCTTCTTCATCGCCCCCAAGATAATAGGCGGTAAAGATGGGATAAGCTCGGTGGGGGGAAAAGGGATAGCAGATCTTAAGGATGCCTTTCATTTAACAGATATATCTTTAAAAGAGGAGGGGAAAGATATTATAGTGGAAGGGTATATCAAACAGAAAAAAGGGAGAAAGACAGCCTACAATGATTAACGAAGGTATAAACAACGAAGAGATGGAGCTCCTCTCCGTTGTTCATAGACATTATGGGTATGATTTCCGCAACTATGCCCCGGCTATGATAAAACGGAGACTGGCCTCCTTTATGTTTGAAACAAAATTTGAAAGCCTCCCCGAGGTCTCGCAGAGGATCGTATCTGACAGGTCGATACTGGAATCACTAATCTACTATTTCTCGATAACGGTAACCGAGATGTTCCGCAATCCGCTGACCTGCCGTAAACTGAGAGAATCGGTTATCCCCTACCTTAAGACATATCCCCACATAAAGATATGGCACGCCGGGTGCGCCACGGGAGAAGAGGTCTACTCTATGGCCATACTCCTTAAGGAAGAGGGGATTTACGACAGATGCCACATCTACGCAACCGACATAAACGATTCCGCCCTCAATGCCGCCAGAGATGGGATATTCCCGATAAAAGATGCCAAGAAATACAGTCGTAACTATAAAGAAGCAGGAGGCCACTACGCCTTTTCCGATTACTACAGTAGTATAGACAACTCCATAATAATGGACCGAGGCCTGAAAGAAAATATAATATTTGCCAATCATAACCTTGTCTCAGACCACATATTCGGAGAAATGAATATAATCATGTGCCGCAATGTTTTGATATATTTCAACGACATTTTGCAGGAACATATATTAAATATTTTTTTTGAGAGTCTTACTCATGGAGGGTTTCTATGCGTCGGAAACTCGGAGAGTATAAAATATTCTAATATCTATCCCAAATTCAGAGAGATCGCCAGAAGAGAGAGGATATATCAGAAAAAGATGTTACAGTGAAGGCATTAAATATTTTGGCATCAAATCCCGCCTTCCCCCCCTTTTCTAAAGGGGGGATGGGGGGATTATGGTAATTTTCTTTCTGCCGTTACTATAGATTGGTCTGGTATTAACATTGTACGGAGTTGCATTCACAGCCCCCTTATTCCCCCTTAACAAAGGGGGATCGGGGGTTGTATGCCTGCGATTTCGTATTAAACTTTGGAGGAGAATATGGCCCAGGGAAAAGATGAGAAGAAAAAATCACTTGAGATAGCAATATCTCATATAGAGAAGGAATTCGGTAAAGGGGCAGTAATGCGCCTCGGCGACAGCCAAAGGGCAGCTGATATAAAGGTCATCCCGACAGGCTGTATGTCGCTCGACATGGCCCTCGGTATAGGGGGAATCCCCAGGGGGAGAGTTGTTGAGATATATGGCCCGGAATCATCCGGTAAAACCACCCTGACACTTCATATCGTGGCCGAGGCCCAAAAGACGGGGGGGATAGCCGCCTTTGTCGATGCGGAACATGCTATGGATCCCAAGTACGCCGCCAAGATAGGGGTGGACATCGAAGAACTTCTGATATCTCAGCCCGATACAGGGGAACAGGCCCTGGAGATAGTCGAGGCGCTGGTCAGGAGCGGGTCGGTTGACGTAATCGTCATCGATTCAGTGGCGGCCCTTGTCCCTAAGGCAGAGATAGACGGGGAGATGGGGGATGCCCAGATGGGGATGCAGGCCAGGCTCATGTCGCAGGCCCTTCGAAAATTGACCGCCGTTATCAGCAAATCTCAGACCACCGTCATATTTATAAATCAGATAAGGATGAAGATAGGCGTTATGTTCGGTAATCCTGAAACAACCACCGGCGGAAACGCCCTTAAGTTCTATTCCACCATCCGCATCGATATAAGAAAAAGAGAGGCGATAAAGAGCGGGAGCGATACCATAGGGGCTAGAACAAAGGTGAAGGTGGTCAAGAATAAGCTTGCCCCCCCGTTCAGAGAATGCGAGTTTGATATTATCTACGGAGAGGGGATATCTAAAGAAGGGGATCTGATAGATATAGGAGTCGATGACAATATTGTTGAAAAGAGCGGGGCTTGGTATTCCTACAATGGGACAAGGATTGCCCAAGGGAGGGATAACGCCAAAAAATACCTAATCGATAATCCTGAGATCAAAGAGGAAATTGAAAAAAAGATAAGAGAGGCTCACGGTCTTAAGGTTGTTAAGGCGGAAAAGGAGTAGCAACCTTACAATGGAGGAAGTCTCAAAAAAAGGGGCCAAAGAGGTCGCCCTTAAGATATTGTCCTCAAGATGGCGGAGTGAAAAAGAGATAGAGAAGAGGCTCAAGGATAAAGGTTTTGAAGAAGGGACAATAGAAGAAACTATATCCTGGCTAAAGGAATTTGGTTACACAGATGATGAGAAGTTCGGCCACCAGTGGGCCAAGTACAGGATTGAAAACAGGTCATACGGCCTTATAAGGATATCCTACGAGCTGAACGAAAAAGGGGTTGATAGGCAGATTATAACAACGATAGTAGATCGACTGAGAGATGAGTTTGATGAGAGAAAAATCGCCATGGCTGCGGCTGAGAAAAAGGTGAAGGGGATGCAAAAGTCTCAGTCTGCACTTAGAAAGCTATACGGATATCTGATGAGAAAGGGATTCCCCCCGACAATCGTTATAGATGTCATGGAAGATATAGAATGGGAATAGCCAAAATAGCTCCATTCATATCTTTCATCTTGGGAACCATAATAGGGAGTTTCCTCAACGTCTGCATATATCGGCTCCCCCGCAAGGAATCGGTCGTCTCTCCCCCATCCCACTGCCGATCGTGCGATTCAAGAATAGCCTGGTATGATAATGTCCCAATCGTTAGCTGGCTTGTCCTGCGGGGAAAATGCAGGGGATGCGGTTCACCTATATCCATTGAGTATCCAATCGTTGAGTTTGTAACCGGGCTTATATATCTTTTTACCTATCTCCGCTACGGCCAGAGTCCATATCTTGTTATATATCTCCTCCTCTTTTCCGCCTTTCTGGTCATTGCTATTATAGACTTTAAACATCAGATAATCCCGGATATGATAACTCTCCCCGGTACTGCCATAGGGATTGCCGCCCCCTTCTTTTTAAACTATATGACACCGAAGGCCTCAATAATCGGTCTGTTGGTCGGGGGAGGCCTCTTTTTCCTGATAGCCTTGTTAAGCCGAGGGGGAATGGGAGGGGGAGATATAAAACTAATGGCTATGATAGGAACTTTTGTCGGCTGGCCGGGGGTACTGGTCACTACTATGATCGGCTCTCTTCTCGGGGCAATAGTCGGAATAGCCCTGATGATTATGGGGAAAAAGGGGAGAAAGAGTCAAATACCATTCGGGCCATTCCTCATCATCGGGGCAACCGTATATATACTCTGGGGGGGGTATATAATCCGCTGGTACTTATACTCCATATAGACGGACATAAAAAAAAATTAGGGTCATGACTAGAACAGCACATTAAAATATATGCTAATGTCTAGCTATGACAGTAAAAAACAGGTATGCAAAACGTTCGAAAATTTCAGAGGCTAAAATTCGTCAAATTGTGAAGCTTT
>Ga0180009_10008580_pt1 | contig 10105 bp, 12 predicted proteins | sample OS_PC_MetaG_FD_123537 | JGI IMG/M metagenome (GOLD analysis project Ga0180009, IMG submission 123537) | Groundwater microbial communities from the Aspo Hard Rock Laboratory (HRL) deep subsurface site, Sweden - OS_PC_MetaG | ecosystem: Environmental > Aquatic > Deep subsurface > Groundwater... | reverse complement strand
CCTTAACGCTCATGACACTTCCTTTGAGGCCTTTGCATAACACCCCCTTTTGCCCGATTTATTTAAAGACTTGGTTTCTGGTCTCTGGTTTGCAGTTTCTGGTTGTTTCTTTTAACCAGGAACCAGTAACTATAAACCATGAACATAAGCCTTTTGTACTTAGGCAAAATTGGATGTTCTTCACAAAGGTCTCCCTTTTATTGCAGTTGACCGCGCCGTGTATGAAGGGAATAATCAGTTCATGTTGAAAATAAGAGATTTTACAGTTACGGGGAAAACCTGACAGCCGACTAACGGTTCGCTGATATCGATCCAATCCCCATCTTTCAGAGTTAATTCGTCGAGCGAGAGCAGATTGGTTTTCATCCGGGTTTCCCGCCGGATAACGTTTCCCACGCTGCATGCGATATCTTTTTCAAAAATGAGAATAACAGGCATTTTCTTTGCAATTGAATTGTGGAGAGCGGCTTCGATGGATGTTGCGAACAATTCCAGTTTCGGATAAGAAACCCTGACAGGGTCCTTGAAATATAAAGCTACGATATCCTCGCCCTCGATCAAATCAAATCGCCGGAACGCGTTTTTTACCTGCGATGCCACATGTTCCATGCTCAGCCTGGATTGCTCAACATCAACCCTGAGTACCGGGACATTTCTTATCGGAAATGATATTTTGTCATCCATAAATCCCGAGGAACCCGATATTGACAGGGAATAGGCGCCGGCGCCTATGACCGTTGCCCTGATTTTATTGACGGATTCAACAACCGGAGCCTTTAGTTCCGGTATCAAAGCGATTATTTTATCTGAAAGAATTTCTCCCATATCTCCGTAATTGCCTGTAGCCCCATAGATAAACTCAGCCACACCTCCTGAAAATGAATATTCATCTATTGTGCCCGGAAAATCCAAACTTTCTGTCACCATCAACTGCCTGGCCAAAAATGAATTCGCTGGGCCGGTCATTACCTCTATTAACGCTCCGGCCAATTCCGATGCAATTTTTTCAATATCTTTTTTTGGAATCCGGTCTCCGGTTTTGTAATTCAATCCGATATGTTCCATAACTTTCCGGGCGGTTTCGGATAGCCTTGATATTTCTCCCTCGGAATTTACTGCAAGCAACCTGCCCCCGACAGATATGCAGCTTGTAGAGACGACCTCGCCATTTATTGATATTGCCAGGTTGGATGTTCCGCCTCCTATGTCGCACGACAGTATGGTTCTGCCGGTATCTTTTGATCTGGCGGCAGCACCCGAACCCATTGCAGCAAGCAGGCTTTCGAAATTGGGGCCCGCCGTTGCAGCGACAAATTTTCCGGCATCTTTGGATAAAGCTTCTGCTATCTGTTTTGCATTATGCTTTCTGGCCGTCTCTCCGGTTACGATTACCGCGCCTGTCTGGATATCGGCAGGATCGATTCCCGCCCGCTCACATTCTTCCTTCACAAAGCCGGTTAATTTATTGAGATCAATTGTATCATTATCCAGTAAAGGTGTATCTATGATTCTCCCCTCATAGATAACATCTCTTTTTTCAATCCGGAAGCGACGGGAGGAAGACCGCTCATCTCTTAATAATAAAAGATTTGAAAAAACCAGATGAGTTGTTGAACTGCCTACGTCTATACCGACAGAAAGCAATTCGATAGTGTTAATTTCCATTGTTATTTCTCATAGACAGGCTGAAGGCAGGAAATTCTTCAGCCTGTCTACCCGGGTGGTTATATTTGTTCCTGCATCACCGCCGCATGTTTTTGTGAGGCGAAAAGGCGGGTTGCGGCATTGCGTTTCTTTATAGTGGTCATGTAGTCTGCCGCAACAAAATCAACCGCTTTCATGTCGCAGAAACGGGCGCACTGTGGTTGCCCGCCGCACAGATCACATTTGAATACCTTTTTGTCGACCTGGTTATAATTCATGGCTCCGAACGGGCAGACGCTCACACAGGAACGGCAACCGATGCACAGGGTGTGATCTATGGTCAGGAAACCATAATCCACATCTCGCGATATGGCTCCTACAGGACAGACATTTTTACACGGTGCATCTTCACACTGCTGGCAGATCATCGGCACGTACTGGCCTTCTTCTTCCCATTTGACAACTTTGATTCTGCTTCTGGCAGGATTGGATATCCCGTCATGCATTACAGAACATACCAGTTCGCACAGACGGCAACCGGTGCACTTCTGATAATCTACAGTCAGAACTTTCTCCATTGTATTTTCCTCTCTTAAATCTATAACAGGTGTGATGGTTCCTGGTTAAGGCCGAGTCGCTGCATGGTCTCGGATGTTGGTATGCCTTTTTTGTCCCAACCGCAGTGGCTATAGAATTCATCCACCATTTTGTTGAATTTTTGACGATCGATTGTCCGACCGACAACATCGGGAGCCCCGCGCCGCGTAGGCTCATCAAAATAGCGGTGATTGAGCGTGTCTCCTTTTTTCAGATCGTTGCGAGTCAAACCCTCTCTCAAATTAAATATCCGTTCAAGATTGTTACACCGTTCGGCAATTTCCCAAAGCTCTACAGGCGTAAATTCAAGACCTGTGTTGTAATAGATCACCTTCGGCCAGTCCTCAAAATTGGGGAGAGTAGCGCCCAGAAATACGGTGTGGTATTTGCATATTCCAAGACAATCAACGGCCATGTAGCAGTTTTGATGCCAGAAGACCTGCCATGGCTTGCCTTCATAGTCGGTATGTTCAGAGCTTAAAGGGCCGTCGTAGGGAACCGGACTGCTGTAGATCTTACGCATAACCTTTTCGGGCAGATGGTACAGGTCAATCGCCGGCCGGCTGCGAAGATGGTCGGATCCGCGTGAAGCGGTGGCAATGTTCAGAGCAAGTCCCGGCGTACCGCGCTCATCAGAGTGGAGGTTGTTCATGCCCTTCACCTGTATAAGGTAATCAAATGAATTCTTGCCAATTTTCTCGGAAGCGGGGATGCCTCCTTCGGCGAGGACATCACCCAGCCAGCCTTTGCGAAGACAAATGCGATGCACCATCTCCAGAAGCGCTTCGTCATTGCCGAACCGCAGATCGAGGCCGTCGGTCTCTTTTGTGGTAATAATTCCCAGTTCGAAGAGCTCCATGGCCCATGCGATCATGCTGCCGATTTCAAGGTTGTCAACGCCGTACTGATTGACAAGATGATTGCCCGTCAGGACCGTAACGGCGCTTCTGCAGTCAGGCTCGGCCCCGAACGCGCCCTGGGAGGTATATTCCGGCCCTTCATCGTATTTTCCGGCATAGGGTCCTGATGGAATTTTGTACTGGGCGCGGCAGTGAACCTGACATCCGAAACACCCGGTCATGTGATGCGGCCCAATGGTTTCGGTGGCAATTTCATCGAGCCTTTCGGGCTCGATATCATCGGCGTACTCCATCTGGTTATATTGAAAGTTACGGTTACGCAATCCGCCCCAGGAATTTGTGGCCCCCCATATAAAAGGAGTGCCGAGAGCACCCTGGGTTTTATTGACTTTAGCGCCGGTAATCCCGTCTATAAAACGCTTGTTATGTTCCAGGGCATCGACGGGATGGGCTATCCTGATGTCCATTGTACCGCGAACGGCAACAGCTTTAAGGTTTTTTGATCCCATCACCGCGCCCATGCCCGTACGTCCTGCGGCGTTCTTGATGCCTGTCATGACATTGGCATAGCGGACCAGCTTTTCGCCGGCCTGACCGATAACGGCGCTTTTAATGTCCTCGTCCCCGAGTTCTTCGCGAATTGCCCATTGAGTTTCTGTTGTGGATTTTCCCCAAAGATAGGCTGCATCACGAATTTCTATCCTGCCGTTGTGAATCCAGATATACACCGGACTTTTGGCCTTGCCCTTGATAACCAGGTGATGAAAACCTGCCCACGCCATCTCAGGGGCAAAAAACCCCCCCATGTTGGCGCTGCCCAGCAAACCGGTAAGTGGTGACTTGGCCATGATGTGAGTGCGGGCAGTGGCTGATGCGCACGTCGCAGTCAGGATTCCGCCGCTGATCATCAACGGATTGTCAGGTCCGAGCGGGTCGCATCCCTGAGGTGCGTGATTATAAAGCAGGTATGCGTCAAGCCCGCGGCCGCCGAGGAATTTTTTCCGAACTTCAATCGGGATAGGCCTGGTTTCAATTTTACCGGTGGAGAGATCAATATATGCAATTTTTCTGTCTAAAGCCATCTTACACCCACTCCTTTGTCTTGGATTTGCTGCCTGAAGTTGCTAATTTTCTGGTCAGTGCTTCGGCCGCGATTTTCCGGTTGACTTCCCAGACAGGTCCGCGAATTCGCGGCAGGTCAGGTCTTACCCAGAAAATCCGATATTCCATTCCACAGGTTGCGCACTTGATATGATCGGTGCCAGGGGATGGCTCAAGCCTCTCCATGCAACTGGGGTTGTGGCACCTGACCTTGCCGAAAGTTCTGGTTTCGCGTAACGTTTCGGAGGCTGAAAGCTTTTCTGTGCCGTTTGCCATGACAAGCTCCTTGTTATTGATTATGATTATTTTAGTAAGTCTTTTATTATATGATGCCTTCGTAAAAAGTTAAAAACGACTTTTTACAAGTCCACCAATATATAATAGTTCACTATCATGAATTTTTTGTTTGATATATTAACTTGCTTTTAGCAGATAAAAATAGAATGTCAATGCCATTTTTCACTTTAATACGATAAAACAGTTGTTATAACTATTTTTCTGGTTGACAGAACCCTGCTTTTAATATAAATTTCGATCCGCAGATTAGTTCATTATGATGAATTTGAATTTATCCCTGTCTTTACAATAACTGCGATATTTACTTGGCCGTTAAAACTATTATTTATGTTAAACAGGTTACGCCGATGACGATAAAGATGACCTCATGTAAACACGACATCCCTCCCGGCCGTGCGATTCCTGAAGAAACGGTTATACGACTAAAAAAAGGCGATCCGTCGGTTCTCATTCCTGAAAGTGACAATATTCAGGCAACCCCTAAAGTTCTGGCCGTCGATCCTCAAAAATGCAACGGCTGCAGACTCTGTGAAATCGCCTGTTCTCTTTCCCATTACGGTGAAATCGATCCGGCCCGATCACGAATCCGTGTCCTCGAATGGGATATGGAAGGAATATTTCTGCCTGTTATATGCCAGCATTGCGCCGATGCGCCCTGCAAGACAGCATGCCCGAAGGATGCCGTATCCTGGCAGGATGACTGGGGAAGAGTCGTTATCGACTATGACCGTTGTGTGTCATGTAAAATGTGCGCTGCTGCCTGTCCCTTCGGGGCTATCGGATTTGACAAGGCCCGTGAAGTTGTTTTTAAATGCGATTTGTGCAACGGTCAACCGCAATGCGTGAATTTTTGCGAGCCCCGAGCACTCACGTTCGCATATGCCGACAGGATTCCGTATCCGCGAACTCGCCATGCTGCCTGCATAATGAGGAGATACTAGATGATCTATTTCCAGGTAAATAGCAAATGCAACGGATGTCTGGCCTGTTTACAGAATTGTCCGGCTAATGCGATTGACGTTAAGGACTCAGGTGAAAAGAGAATGCTGCTGCACAACATGGCACGCTGCGCACGCTGTGGTAATTGCTGGCGCGTATGTCCCGAGCAGGCCATTGAATTTCAGCACATGCTGACAAACCAGTGGGATGAAGTCGTTGTACTGGATCTTATTCACTGCCAAGTATGTGATGAGCCCCTTTATACGGCATCCTTCATAGAAACTCTTAAGGGAAAAACCGGTATTTCGGAAAAGCCATTGTGTTCCCGGCATAAAGAGGCCCTCACTCTGAAGGTTAACGCCCATTTTGCCGGTTACAAATCAGGCCAAACGAGGTAATGTTATGATTGTCGGTAATATCAAACCAATAGAAGAAATCGTAGCTTCAATCAGCGGCTATGAAAAAATTCTGATTGTCGGTTGCGGTAGCTGCGTGTCAGTTTGCCTTTCCGGCGGAGATCGTGAAGTGCAGATGCTTTCACAGGAACTCAAACGCAAGGTGCACTACGAAAATGCTCCGCCTGCCGTTGCGGTGGACAGCATTCTGAGGCAATGCGAACTGGATCTTATAAAAGCCTACCACGAAGTACCCGCAGGAACTGATGCCGTGCTTTCTCTGGCCTGCGGAGCCGGCGTCCAAACCATGGCCGAAGCTCTGGATCCGCTCCCGGTCCTTCCGGCATTAAATACAACCTTTTTAGGAGCATCCTTTCAACCGGGAATTTGGCAGGAAATGTGCGTGGGCTGCGGGAACTGTCTGTTGACCCATACCGGCGGGATATGCCCGATTGCCCGCTGCTCAAAAAGCCTATTGCACGGACCGTGCGGAGGTACCAACGGCCGGAACTGCGAAGTGAGCCCCGATATCCCATGCGCCTGGGTGCAAATCATTGAACGGCTGTCCAGGCAGAATAAACTTGATCTGCTCGCCGGAATACAAGAAGCAAGAGACTGGCGGCCCGGAGGCGCGGCGGGCCCGCGAATCCGGATGCGGACCGGTATTGGCGGCAGTCCCGGTCTTCCATGATGAAAAAAATGGCCATCATAACCAGCTATTTTCATGGCGAATCCTATGGGCTGCTGGGCCCCCAAATGGCCGCGACCGTGATTCAGGAGAACACTCCCTTTGAGTGCATAGTCATTGCCGTAACCCATTCGGATGACAAGGCTGTTTTTAAAAAAGCTCTTTTTGGCTATTTCGGCAGGGAGATGCCGATTGTCAGTTTTTCCAGCCTGAGCGGGAGGGAAGACCTTTTTCTCTTTGCCAAAGCGCTTAAGGCAGAGGGAGCAGTAACCATTCTCGCGGGTCCTCAATCGGATGTCGATTTTTCGGGAGAAACAGGCTGGGGGGATTATCCGCATCGCTTTTGCGGACTCTCGGAGTGCTTTTCCTTTACCCTGAAAGCCCGCCTGAACCCGCGAATAGAGATTTTGGAAGTGGATGCCAATATGGAAGAACCGCAATTTGCCCAGGCGGTGATTAATCTGGCTTTGAAGATCTTATAGTTTACAGGTGCCGAGATTGTAAAAATATGATATTTGCATTCTGAATATGACTTTCGGTTCAGGCATCAGATTAAAGAGATAACGATATTTGATAACTGAAATATTTGAAAAACAACTTCTGCTGTCTGCCGAACCTTATCTGCAAAGCGGACGAAAAGGTGACAGGGAGCATACTTTGCGGGCTGTGGATTACGGCAAGTATCTGCTGGAGCGTGAGCCGGGGGATCCGGCGATCGTCCTGCCATGCTTATACCTGCATGATATCGGCTGGAGCCGGGTGGACTATCAGGATTTTCTCAACGCCACACCGGCCAAAAAAAAAGGATTGTGTCAGCTTGCGGCATCATATGCAGGAAGGTGCGAAGCTGGCCGCAGACATTTTGGATAGGCTTGCCTGCGATTCTGCCAAATGTGACCGGATTGTGGCTATCATCGCCGTGCATGACGAACCGGAAGCAGTAATTGCCATGCAAGATATTAATGCCGTTCTGGTGATGGAAGCCGACCGCCTGGACCGTTACGGCCCGGAGAGTATCCGCCGCTATCAGGCGATGTTTGGGGATGCCTATGCTGCCTGACAAGAAGCCAGGGCCGTGCGCCTGGCGGGACTGGACGCATGGTTTAGTACCGAAACCGCTAAGGCCCTGGCCCATAAACTGGCCCATGAAATAGGGCTGTTTTAGGTCTGAGCAAGTAGCCAAGACAATATTAACTCGATTGAACCTGATTTTCATTATCTGTTTTTGAATTGATCAGCCATAGCGACTAAAGGAGCGATCTTGTCCGATAACACATTTATGGTAGAAACCAGCACAGGGGCCTATGATATCCATGCCGAGGTGCGACGGATCGGAACGGACCTGCTGGTGGCCATCTGGGGCGGGGAAATGCCGCATATAGGGGCTGTGGCCGTGGCACAACCGAGGCCCAGTTTAAGGGATCCTAACGTTGTTAGCGCAACGGCTTCAGTGATTTGCCTGCCTGCGCATAAAGAAGATGAGCTGGCCAAGACGGTTGCCGAAACATTGTCGGCTGCACTCAATTCTCCGGTGGTGGTGACCGCCGGTATACACTGGGACAATATCTCCCAAGCGGGAATAGAACGGGTGATCGCAAACAGTAAAACTCTGGTGGATTTGATTCTTGAAGAGACTGCATCCCGGTGGCCGCGGTCGGGAGAGATTCAAAAAAGCCATTGATTGCAACGGTATGGGAAGTGATGGCTCAAAATATGGAAGGTAAGGTATGAAAAATCGAATCATTGTTGGAATATCGGGGGCAAGCGGCGTCATTTACGGGGTGCGGCTGCTGGAACTATTACGCGATACCGAATATGAGACACATCTGATCATCAGTGAGGCAGGCAAACTCAACATAGGGATTGAAACCGATTATAAAGTTGAGAATGTGCTTGCTATGGCAGATGTTACTTACGAACATGGCAATATTGCCGCGGCAGTGGCCAGCGGCTCCTTTTTGACCGCCGGCATGGTAGTGGCTCCATGTACCATCAAAACACTGTCGGGGATTGCAAACTCCTACACTGAAAATCTGTTGGTTAGGGCGGCCGATGTGTGTCTGAAGGAAAAGCGGAAGCTGGTGCTGGTGGTACGCGAAACTCCCCTGCATAAAGGCCATCTTCGCTTAATGGCCCAGGCGGCCGATATGGGCGCCCATATCCTGCCTCCGGTGCCCTCCTTTTACCATCGTCCTAAAACCATTCAGGATATCATCGATCAGACCATCGGCAAGATCTTCGACTACATGGGCATCGAACACAATTTATTTCAGCGCTGGGGGGGGAGGGAATAAAGACGAGAAGAATCCCCGTATCTTCTGCCCGAAACAGCGGGCTGTCGGCATCGGCAGGGTGTGCCGAAGTTTACAAGCTATCTTTTCAGCCTTTTATCCCCGCAGTAAATAAAAAGTCCGCCATCTCCCGCAAGACATGCGATTGTCATGTTGATTTCTGTGGCGAGTTTAACGGCCAGTTCGGTTGGCCGGGATATGGCAAGTAAGACAGGAATATTTGCTTTCGCCGCTTTCTGGACTAGTTCGAAACTTACCCTCGAAGAAAGAACCAGTAAAGATGCCTGTGAAAGCTTGTTGCCGAGAAATAATTTCCCGATTGCCTTGTCAAGTGCGTTATGGCGACCCACATCTTCGGCGACCGATAACAGTTCGCATTCAGATGAGAAAATTGCGGCGGCATGGGGAGCTCGTGTAGCTTTTCTTAATGGCTGGTGATCCGAGAGGGATTCAAGGCAATAAAGGGCTTTATTAATATCTATTGATAAATCGTCAGAGAGAGGAATGATTGTCTGGTAAAGATCTTTTATCAGCTCCTTGCCGCATAAACCGCAGCTGGTCTGGCTTACAAAACCACGTCTTTCAAGAAGTTCGGAAACGATTTCTCTTCTGGAAGGAGTAAGGGTCACTGTAACAACATTCGAGTCGGATCCGTCACAAAAACCAATGGAAATAAAATCATCCGGAGAATCAATAATTCCTTCTCCCAGACAAAAACCGGCAACATGGGCTATTTCATCACCTGGTGTCCGCATGACAACCGAATAGGGTTTTCCCTGTATGCGGATTGATAGTGGTTCTTCTCCTATCAAAAAATGTTTGATCAACGCATCAGTTTTATTTTTCCAGTGAATTAAATTGGTTTCAGGCAGAATAAACATGATTTTATCTCCGCAGCGTATAATGCCGCCTTCGATAACCTTGGCAAACACACCCTCTCTTGGCATAATGCAATCTCCGGCCTGATAAAAGATCGCACATTTCTTTTTGCACTCTTTTCCGATCTGGGTGATTTCAACAAGGGCTTTTTTTCCAAGCCTCAGTTGTGTTCCGACCGGTATATTTTTCCAGTCTATACCTGTTGTTGCGATATTTTCTGCAAAATCTCCGAATTTTACATCAAGCCCCCGGTTTCTTGCCTTTTCTATGCTTTCCGATGCAAGAAAACAGACCTGCCTGTGCCATTTGCCGGCATGGGCATCCCCGTTCAGGCCATGATCAGCTATCAGCTCAGCCTCGTTTACACAATTTTTTCTGGTGCCTTTTTTTTTGCTGGTTGCGATTGAAACAATT
>Ga0180009_10008579_pt1 | contig 10106 bp, 10 predicted proteins | sample OS_PC_MetaG_FD_123537 | JGI IMG/M metagenome (GOLD analysis project Ga0180009, IMG submission 123537) | Groundwater microbial communities from the Aspo Hard Rock Laboratory (HRL) deep subsurface site, Sweden - OS_PC_MetaG | ecosystem: Environmental > Aquatic > Deep subsurface > Groundwater... | reverse complement strand
CGATGCCTGAAAAGCATGGACGCAAGCAAGCAAAACGCCAGGGATGAAAGTCATAGGTTTATGTCAGGATTAAACAAAGTAACTAAATTCGAAAAAGAAGAGCGGGTAACTGAGATTATTAAATTATTAGTTTCCGGGATGGATAGTTTGCAAATAATTAAATATATTAAAACTAAGACCGATTGGGGAATTGGTGAAGTTCAGATATATAACTATTTAAAAGAATCACGAAAATATATTAAAGAGTTGACCAACGAGGACAGATTACATCAAATCGGACTGGCAATTAGACGGATGTTATATATCTACAATAAGTGTACAGCCAAAGAAAGCCACTGGAATCCAAGTGCTGCAATATCGGCCCAGCAGGAGATCAACAAACTGCTTGGGCTGTATTCGCCGGTAAGGGTAGACATGGCAGTTACCGACCTGACAAAGCGTGACAAAGAGGATTTAAACAGCATAGACGATTTAGAGTTTATAAACTATGAAGAGGTGAAGGAATAGATAACTCGTTAATGGTTAATCAGATCACACAAATCAATACCGTCCTATCCGGTAGGTATGATGCTGATATTCATGCTAAGATTAAGGCCGATGAATTGCCGTTGACTATTGAGGAATACCGCTATAAATACGCTGCTGCTAAAGACCCATATTATTTCGTTAAGAAAATCCTGAAGTATGACAAATTGAGACTTGATACTCACTGGGGTATGTGTCAGGAAATGCGCTTTGACCGAAAGAAATACAAGCGAATACTCAGGCTCAGGCCGCGCCGGATATATAAGACCACAATATACAATATCTCCGGTTGCCTTGATATGCTTGTTGAAGACCCGGAATCCAATATATTGATATTGATGAATAACGCCACTAATGCCCGGAACAAACTATCAGAAATTAAAAACCAATTAGAACTCAATGCACGATTCAAGATGCTATACGGTGACTGGAAAGAAGGCTCGCCACGCTGGCAAACAGAATCGATTATCACTGGCAAAGCCAAGAAGCGTAAGGCCGAGGGTTCTATTGACGCCGCCGGGATTGACACCGGGACAACCTCACGACATTATTCCTGGTTAAAACTCGATGATTTAGTTGACGAAGAAGACCGGAAGTCGGCAGCCAAGCGACGTGATACCAAGAACTCTTTCGAGGATGCCTTTGATTTAGTGCAAGACCAAAACTCCGGGATTGAGATAACCGGAACGCCGTGGCATTTTGACGATTTATATCATTATATCATTGAAGATTTAAATCCAAAACTACTTAAAGAGGGACTGGAAACATTTCATGTAGTGTGGGAAGGTGTATATCAAGACGACAGTGAAACGCTCCGCTACCCTGAATTTTTCAGCGAAGGTGTATTAAAGCAACTACTGATTGAAAAGGGCATAGTATCATTTAGCGCACAATACCTATTGAAATGTTTACCCGACGAAACCCAGATATTTATCAAGGATAATTGTCACTACTTTGAAATGAAATATCTTGATCTAGATAACTGTGAGATATACGGTTATCACGACCCGGCACTTGGAGAATCGGAAAAGGCTTGTTATGCGCCTGTTATAACCGGGGCAATCCCTAATTATTCAAGCGAAGAAGGCAGATTTGAAAAGGGCGATATTCTGATAATAGCAATGAACGTTGAAAGATACACTCCAACACAAGGCCGGAAGATAATAGCCAACCTCCATAAAAAGTACAGATACGGCATTATCGGGATTGAAGATAACGGATTCCAGAAAATATACGCTGACTCGGTATTAAAGGTTGAATTAGAAAAAGATCAATGGATCTATGCACCGGTGGAGGGTATAACCAACTCACAGGGGAAGACGCTTCGGATAGAATCATTTGAACGGTTCTATACACCCGGCGTGGTGAAGTTTAGATCGGACTGGCAGGATGCACCGGATAACTACTCCGAGGGATTAAGCCAACTGTGGAACTACCCACTTGACGATTATAGAGATGTACCCGATGCCCTGGCGGGTCTAATGCAAACAATCAACGAATCAAGTCCGAGTATGGCATGAAGGAGAACAAACGAAATTGATGTTCCAAAGGGCAATATAGCAGAAGTTTTTTGGCACGATCCAATGTTTGCCTATAGTATGGAATACGGTGCTATTTTAGCGATTATGAAAATATTTAATATAAATAAAAAGGACTTAAGTGTTTAATAATTCAATGGTTACCGATATAGTCACTGCAATTATTTTAGTATCATTGCATTTTTTTGTTGCTTATTTAACGTTCCTTTGTCTATATTTGTTTTGGACGTTGCCAATTGACAAAACGAATGAGGATCACAATAAGATAGAGTCTCCCAAAACTAAAAGTATGAAAACAAAACGGCTGATATTGAACATCGCTGGATATTCACTAACAGGGATATATTTCCTTTTATTCGTACTCTTAGTTGGCGGGGCACTATTTGGCTGGATTTAGAGAACACATATTACAATCCCTCGGTTATTCCACTGATATAGACGCTATAGAAAAGATGACCAAGCCTGAATTGGTAATTGGTCACGGTTACAGTTCCGCACTTCCATCATATCCACATGATTATTCAACTAAGTATCAATCAGTATTCGCTGCCGTGACGGCTGTATATCGGTGTGTTACGGTCATATCTCAGACAATCGCGAACTTAAAACTTATTACAACGAATAAAATATCAGGTGCGGTTATTGATATAGATGACGATCCGAATCTTAAAGTATTAAGACGCCCGAATAAATGGCAGACATATTTCGACTTCTGGGAACAGCATTTTGGCTATCTCGAATTACAAGGTGAAGTGCCGTGGCTATTAGATACTAAACGAGACGGCCAGATAAAATCAATATTCCCATTAAGGCCGGATCGTATTCAAATAATTCCAAGTGCCGAAAATTATATTGATGGTTACATATTTGACGTGAATGGTGAGCAAGTACCATTATTGGCAAAAGAAATACAATTCTGGAAATACTTCAATCCGAATAATGAATGGCGCGGCACAAGCCCGATCAGTGCTGCCGCAAACGACATCGAACTAGAATTGCAATCGGTAAAAGCAAACCAAAACATTTATAAAAAAGGTGCCAGACCTTCGGGTATATTGACAACCGATAAACCTGTCCAGTTGCCACAGTTACAACAACTTTCCGATGAATTTAATTCTAAATATACCGGTTCGGATAAATTTGGTAAAGTTGTGTTTTTGTCTCATGGTTTCAAGTGGGACCAGATGTCAATGTCCAACAAGGACATGCAGACACTTGAACAGCGCATTTATAGTGGGGATCAGATCGGAGAGGTTTATGGAGTTCCGCCGATTCTCAGAATGAGAATGAAAGATTCGTCTGTAATTAGCAATGCAGATGTTCAGATGCGTGTATTTTGGGAAAACACTATATTGCCTAAATTAACCAAAACTGAACAGATAATGAATGAGTTCATTATACCCAGGATAACCAGACGACCGGTAAAAGTAGCATTTGACAAATCGAAATCCGAAGCGTTGAAACGCGATGTATTGAAACTTGCCAATGCTATTCAAAAAGTATTTGAGTGTGGCGGGGCAACTCCCAATATGATATTGGAAAAGGTGTTTGGCGATGCACCTATTGACAATCCAGCAATGAATACGTTTTATATCAATCCTAACTTGGTCCCACTAATGATAGTCAATAACAAGAAGTCTATTATAAACGAATCAGCGGTTAAACTCCAAAGTGTGATCGATGCATTACCTAAGTTCCCTGTTACAAGCGCATTGGAATCTATTAGTAATTTAATAAAGGAAAGTGACCATAATTCTTTTAGAATTAAAGTGGCTTCTTCGAGGGCAAGATTCAATGCAATTGCAGACAAAAAGATCGCTAAATATTCTAAAGTCATTGCAAAATTATTCAAAGAGCAAGGCGTAGAGGTCCTGAATAATCTCAGTACCCAGAAGATATACAAGTCTATTAATGTCAATGCTGTTCAATTTGATTATAAAAAATGGGTTGCTAAGTTTAAAGAGGCTAATGGCCCGGCGATAACATCGGCTGTTGTAGACGCCAGTGAGGATTTAATTGCTGAACTTGATACTGACAAACCGGTGAATATATCTAATCCAAGAATACAGGCATATATTGGATCACGTTCAGACCAATATGCTAAACAGATTAATGATACAAGCAAGGAAAAGATCGATAATATAATCCGCAAGGGTATAAGTGACGGACTGTCAGTAGATGATATTGCTGAAAAATTAGAGACTTATTTCGTATCCAGTCAAACATTTAGAGCACAATTAGTGGCACGAACCGAAATGGTAACGAGTATGAATTTCAGTAGAGCCGAAACAATGAAACAAGTGGGTTATAAAAAACACCGCTGGATAACGATGCGCGATGCAGAGGTCAGGGATAGTCATTCATCGGCAGACGGCCAGGAAGTTGAAATAGATTCGGAGTTTACACAATTGGGTGGTGATTATGGTGGTGATAGAAATTATCCGAGCGACATGAATGAGCGCTGCTACACCATTCCAGTTAGTTAATGAAAGGATGTTATAATGGATAAATCAAACAAAGTATGTTATTCAAAAATTGATAAAGCGAAACGTGGGGAACCTGGTGATCCAATTAGATTCCGATTTACCGAACGAATAGTTGACCGGGATTCCGAGGTAATTGAACCCAAAGGTATTGACCTTAAAAATTACAAGAAAAATCCTGTTGTATTATGGAGTCATCAGGGATTTAGTCCGACAATCGGTAAAGTTATTCCAGACAGTATAGAAAAAACCGACCAGTATATTGATGGGGATATTGTGTTTGACGTTGGGAATGATGGCTTTGCGGCAATGATTGATGGAAAGATACGCGATGGATTTCTTAATACTGGCAGTATTGGATTTAATTATATAATGATCGGACGTGAACCGGTACTCCCAAATCAAAAAGGCGTGACCGTATTAAAGTCAGAATTATTGGAATTTTCTATTTGTAACGTTCCTGCTAATACAAATGCAACTCGTAAGCAATACGAAGAGTTTTTCGATGAGTGTGAAACATTCGGCAAAGAATACTCAGTCGATCGGGTAAAGTTTTTCGATGATTACACTGATATGTTTAAAGCGCCGGATGAAACCAAAGCGGGAGCGGTGCTCAATGCCAATAACCGGGAGGCTATCAAGAAAGCCGTTGATAGTATTGACAATCTAAAGACATCGCTTGACGGATTATCCGGGACATTGCAAAAGATATTAGAAACCGCCACACCGAAACCCGATGATAAAAGCCTGGATGGAACTGTTGACTCAATAATTATCGGCGATATAACGACCGCCGATCAATTGGCAATTAAACAATTTAATGATTCGATTGAGAAACTTCAATTGGTTATAAAACCCATTAACATGGAATCTTTTGACACGTTGGCCAAAGTTGCCAGCATGTTTAATATAGATTAATTGATAAACAGAGGCGTTGAACGTCCGAACTCATCATATAACAGGAGGCAATATGCCTGAAGTACAAGTCGTAGTAAAAACGGCCGAAGAGATTTCGAAGATGAGTGCGGATGATAAATTTGCATACACAGCCGGTCTTATCGGACAAGTCTCAGAGGTCATGCAGAAAGAATCGAAAAATTCTGCCGAAACCCGCGAAAAACTGGAAAAAATGAGCGTTGATATAATGGAATCCCAGCGCTCGGTCAATGACTTCCAGACAGTCACAAATGAGAAATTAGAGAAATTAACCAAAGAGCAAGAAGAAGAAGAAATGCAAGTCTTCGACGTTGCTCTGAAAAATTCCAGCGTTCGTAAACTCTGGGGATATGACGATGGTATTACCAAAGCATTGTACAAACCCAGAACCGAATTTGACCCAAATAAGGGCTATGTAAAAACCGGTACTTATGATGGTATGGAAGAACTGATGCTGTTGAATGATGCACTGTTTATTATGGGCCTGGCCAAAGCTCAGAACGATGGCAATTTGCAGAATTATTCAAAGTACATCAAGGAAATGGATTCTTACAAATTGCTAAAGTTTGAAATGCAATCACATCCATCTATTCGCGCCGAAGCGAAGAAGGCACTTAATACCAGTGACGGTTCTGATTGGGTGCCAACCGCAATGTCGGCTCAGATGATTGATGACCTGCGGCTTGAATTGAAAGTCGGTGCTCAATTTGAGGCAATCCAAATGCCTATGCGTTCCGGTTCGTATGACGTCCCCTACAGTGGATCAAGACGGCGCGCCTATAAAATGGCAGAATCAACCGACGATTCCAGTGAGAAAATCGGGACAGCCACACCGCCTTCCGGGAAACTCACTTTTACTGCCGTAAAACACGCACTACGGATGCTTGTATCTTACGAAATGGATGAAGATGCGATTATCCCGATGATTCCATTAATGCGGCGTGAAATCGTTCAGGCCCTTGCTGATGCTGAAGAAGACGCAATCGTCAATGGTGATAACAGTACAACTCACATGGACACTGGATCTGGAATTACAAGTTCCGATGTTCGGAGTTCATGGAAGGGATTGCGTTATTACGGCGGTAACGGAACAGGGACCGGCGGGAATGCTTGTGTTGATATTTCGACACTTAGCACAACAAATCTACGGTCAATCAGAAAAGCGATGGGTCGTTTTGGATATGACCAACGCCAATTAATATGGCTGACTTCCATCAGTGGTTATATTCAGATGCTCGGTTTAACCGAAGTATTAACCCTGGACAAATACGGCCAGAATTTCACGGTCGGTCGGGGTGAGCTCGGTCGGTTTGACGGTGCCCCTATCATCATTTCTGAATTTGTTTCAAGTGAAATGAATACCAGCGGAATATATGACGGTGCAACCACCACCGATACGATTATCGCATTGATAAATAAAGCGGCTTTCTGGAAAGCCTATAAGGGTGGATTTATGTCCGAACAGGATAAAGACATCGAAGTGCAGCAGAAAAAAATTGTTATGAGCAGACGCCTTGATTTCAAACGCGTCTGGACTCCTGGCAGCAATGAGGACATCGTTGGTATCGGTTACTCACTTACTGCGTAATTTTCCAAACTGAGGGATTCGCCGGGTAATCGCCCGGCGGCATCCTCATAACGAAAGGAGCGTCACATATGGATTTGACGACATTAATGAAGAAAAACAGACCGGGAGTTTCCCTCGACCTTTTAAAACAAAAGTTCGGCGGTCTAAAGGATTTAAGTGGAAACGGTCAGGGTATGTATGATTTGCTGAAGCATTTAATGTTTTCGGCTGGATTGAATCATATTGTACAGGTAAATGATTGTGAAACGTCCGGCGATTGGACAGAATCAGACAACGGTACATTTGATTATGCCGTTGCCGCAACCGGAAAACGCGTTGGTACTAATTGTTTGTCATTAACGGCAACTGCCGCAACTGACGGGACACAGTATGTACAGACGAAATTAATTAATGAGTCTGCTACAATCCCCGGTATTGGTGGCCGTGGTGCATCGATGGATTGGCGCGATACGGACTATATTGGCTTCTGGAAACATGCCGCAAGTTCAGCGCATTTTGGAACAGCCGGTGAACTGAAATTTGCAATCGTAAATAATGGTGTTGTGAACGGTAGTCTAACTGTTCCCGGAACGGCTCAGGCCGCAATTAGTGTAGGTGGAACAGCCGGAACAGTGCATCATTGGTGTGAGATTGACCTTCGGAATTATGCCCGCGATAAAGTTGAAGCGATTCGATTTTACGGGAATAATGCCAATACTTCCGAAGTGACGTACATTGATGACATTATCCGTTACAAACTGAGTTACGGGAATGCACCGTTTTACGGCTGTGGTTATCCGATTACGTCGGGAGTTACAGTTGGAGACGGTCGTCCGGTGGCCTGGTCAATTGACGGCTTAGCCTTGTCAGCAAGTGCAGCTGCCATTGCCGATCTTGGGCCGGCGTGGCTGGCTGGCGATGCAAGCCGGGTCGGTACGGCGAAACGGAATACATGGGCTATGATTCCAGGTTGCCAGATTGTATTAATTGAGGCCAACGCAGCAACTACAGCCGGTGATCATGTTGAATGGGCGGCTGTGGATTCTGACAATATCGGTCTCTGGGCCGATGTTACGACAACCGCAACGGGGAAAGGCGTTGCGATTGCTCTTGAAGCGGCTGGCGCTCAATATGACTGGATTTTTGCATTACTAACGAAAGTTGGTACTTCTGCTTAGTTTTCCTCCGGTGGGGAGTTTCACCTCCCCACCATTTCTCTAAAATTAAAAGTAATTGACAGTTGATAATTAACAAAGAAGGAGGCAAAGAATGTCCGATTTAGTAGAAGTGAGATTTAAAGGTAATTTACACGGATTCAAAGTATACCGGGGTGACGGTTTAATTTTACATGCCGATCCCAAAAAACACCAGACAAATAAAGCGGAAGTTACGGTTGTTAAAGCCAATCAGTTATTTAAAGATTTCCCGGGTGCTTTTGAAATTGGTAAGGGCAGGAAAATATTTAAAGAATATGATAACAAAATGGTTGATGAAGCAGACCAAATAAAATGAGGTAGTTATGCAGATAAGATTTATTGGTAGGTTGTATCAAGGTGACGGATTGAAATTCATCTCGGGGCAACATGATATTGTAGAGGTCGAGGATGAAATGGCGAAGCGATTACTTAAAGATAACCAAAACGATTTCAAAGCGATTGAACCGGAACCGGTTGAATTACCATTTATTGGGAAAATGATTGCCGATCCTGATAGTGTTACAGTCAAACAGATAACGGAATATGCACTTGAAAATTATCCCGACCTGGTACTTGTTGGTAAAAAGGCGGACAAGATCGAGCAGATAGTTAAAGCATCAGGGGGTAGACAATGATTCAAAGTAATTTTACAATCGAAGAGGCATTAAATCATAATCGTGGGACTGAATTTAATGAAGTGGCGGCCGGTACAAGCGCCGGTGCAACAGCAACCAAAGCAACGGCAACGGGAGTGCGACATAAAATCCAGCGGGTGCATGGTCATACGGATAAGGATTCATTGCTTCAACTCAAAGACGGAACAACGGTTGTGTGGGAAACGACAATTGATGTCGATGTTGACGGTAAAGAAATCGGGTTTGATCTTTCTGGTTGCCCGATAATCGGAACGGCGGGAAATGCCGTGAGTGCTGTTTTAGCATCGTCAACTACCGATTGTTATATTTCGATAGGTGGTTATTCAGATAAATCTATATAGGAGATAAATAAAATGAGTTTATTATCAGAGATTGTTAAGACAGAAGCGGTGCGATTAGTCAATGCTGTAGTTTCAAGCGTTACAACGAGTGCTGCCCAGGTTCGGGATACCGAGAACAATTTAATGAATTATCCATGTCACGGATTATACATATTCAATCCGAGTTTACTATACACCTTACAGTATAGTTTTGATAATTCTACTTTTTTCTCAATTCCGATGCTTGGCTCAAAAGAAGTTGATGATCATTTTAATGAGTTATATGTTAAAACCTCATCCGGTACAATATCAAATGCCGAAATCCAGGTTGGTAAAAAACAGTAATTCAGAGAGGAGAGAGATACGATGAAAAAGTTTATTCTTTTTCTGTTCATATTAACAACATTTGCGATTGGACAGCAACCATTTAATCCGGTATCACTGCGATATTATATAGAGAATATCCCATTTGCTAAGTTTCGTAGTGATTCAATTAATGCAGATCACATGGTTACTGATACACTTACTGCTGATACATGCTATTCGCAAAAAGCCGAATTTGATACATTATTTGTTGATACTTTGGCTGTCAATAATTTCAATACTGATAGTCTTTGGGCAAACTGGGCACAGATTGATAAACTGACCGATGGGACATTCACAGCAGAAACGGGTTCTTTCACCGGTGTAAATAATTTTCAAGCGGATTCGATTTATACCGATTCTATAAAAGTCGACGGTTTGGCAATAATTGATAAACTTACCGACGGCACGGCGACACTTGAAGGCGGAGACTTAACCGGGCTGGATTCGCTGCAAGTTTCAAAGGTTGGGGCATATACACTATATGGACAATTAAGCGGTAGTCAGCAAAATATTACTAAT
>Ga0180009_10008578_pt1 | contig 10106 bp, 12 predicted proteins | sample OS_PC_MetaG_FD_123537 | JGI IMG/M metagenome (GOLD analysis project Ga0180009, IMG submission 123537) | Groundwater microbial communities from the Aspo Hard Rock Laboratory (HRL) deep subsurface site, Sweden - OS_PC_MetaG | ecosystem: Environmental > Aquatic > Deep subsurface > Groundwater... | reverse complement strand
AGGTCCAAGTGAATGTTCCAGGCATTGAATCTCTCCTTTGGTCAGAGCCGGCGTTCCTCCATGGCCTGGTCAATGGCGTCGCTCATGGTGACGATCTTTCGGGGCTCCTCGGTCGTCTGCCGCTCCGCCCCCGACCGTCCCAGCGGCTGGGTCTTTTCCTGATGCACGTCGGTCTGGACCGCCGCCGCCGCCTTGATCCGCTCCAGGACGCGCCGCTCGGTTTCCGCGTTATGCGCCTTGGTCTGGTTTACGGCCCAATCAAGACCCTGCTCGAAGGTCATGGGCTGTCCGTTCTGGTCTTGAGCGGGCACCCTTTCGGCGAGCATCCAGAACATCGGGTCATCCGGATTCAGCTCGGCCGCCTTGAGTCGCTCCTTGATGAAGGCGATGGTGTCTTCACCGCCGCCCGGCTCCGTTTCCGGCCCGGACCCCGCCTCCTTGGGAGCGGGCGCCCCGGCCGCCTTGGTCAGTCCTTGCTCGAACGCCCAGATGTCCCGGTCTTTTTCCGCCCAGGCCTGCGCCACCTTTTCGCTGTGCTCCGGGTCCTCCGGCTCGATGGCGTCTATGGCCTTCAAGGCCTCGATGGTCCGCTTCTTGGAAAACTCCAGGATGTCCGCTTCGGCCTTGTCCCGGGCCGCCTTGTCCTGCTCGGCCCGGTCCTGGGCCGCCAGCCTCGCCGCCAGGTCGGCCTTTTCCTCTTCAAGCCGGGTCTTCTCGGCCTGGAGGTTCCGATAGCCCTTCTCCGCCTCTTCGTGGGTCTTGAAGCGGTGGGCCGGCGGGGCCGGCGGCGTTTCGGGCGGCCCTTCTCCTTCGGGCCTCTCTTTGTCCCCCGCCTCTTCGGCCGGGGCTTTCGGGTGTTCCGGGCTGATGGGTTCCTCGCCTTCGGCAGGGCCGGCTCCCGGATCGATCGCTTCGGTTTCGGGTGAAGCGTTTCCCCGGGCCGCCTCGTCGAGTTCTCCCTGGAAAACCTGCATTCCGTCCGCGAAGATTTGGTCCAGATCGACTTCGGTCTCCGGCGTGGTCTGCTTCCGCTCGTCCGCCATGCTTCTCTCTCCTTGAAAGGCGTGGTCCCGATCTCTCGGGGGCCTTGTTTTAGCTTCGGGGGGCCAAAAAGAAAGGGTCCCCTCCCTGGTGTTCCGGTACCGGAGGGAACCCTTGTCTTTCTGGCTTGGGGTTATGTATGTATTGAACCTCGGATTGGCCTGTCCTCGGTCCGACCCCGCTTTATGTCATTTCGACGAATCTGCCTCCCGTTCCCGCCTCAGCCGTTTCAGGTAAAGTTCTTCCAGGGCCTTCTCCGCCACCCGGACCCCGCTGTCCAGTTCCTCCAGAATGCCCTTCAAGGCCCGGGCCTCGGGATCGTTATGCACCAGCTCCCCGATTCGCTTCATCAGCTTCGAAGAGACCAGGTCGATAAACGCCTGGCCCGGATTGCTGCCCAGCAGGCCGAGAAAGGCCGCCTTTTCCAACAGCGCCTTTTCCGCCCCCTCGTCTCGGGACTGTTCCCGGTCGGCCCCCTGATAGGTCTTGGGCCTAAGCGTGACCGGACTGGTGGGCGGTCCCTGCGGTATTTCTCCCGCCATCGGGCCTCTCTCCCCACAAGGCGTTGACCCGGGCCATGACCTGCTCCAGGTCGGACGCCTCGATCGCTTGCAGTTTCTGGTTCAGATCGGCCACGCCCAGGGCCTCCTGGAGCTTCTGAAGCTTGCCCATGGCGCCCTTCTCCTGGGCCTGGGCCAGTCGCTCCTGGACTCTGATAACGCCGGCCTCGTCGTCCGTGGCGATGATCCCCTCGTCCGTCATGTTGGTCCGTATCTCGATGGCCTTGAGCGCCTTGTGGGCGTTGATGTAAGGCGCAAAGGCCGGATGATCCGCCAGAGGAATGATGACCTCCTTGAGGGCCTGCAACGTCTCGTTGTCCTTCAACAGGGCCTGGATGCCGCTGACGTGGAAGGTCCCGGTGAACGGCGGCACACCGGACACGCCGTTGGGCGTTTCCGTATTCGGATAGATGCCATACCCTTGCAGCTCCTCTTCGGTGAACGCCTCCAGATAGTCCGGATACCCGGCCTGGTAATACGAAACCTCGGCCGCCGCTTCCAGGGCCGCGATCGCGCCGTCCTCCAGGTTTTCGCCCATCATCCCGAATACGCCCAAGGCCTGCTCCAGCAACTGCTGAGACTCGCGCCAGGTCATGTTCTGGCGCCAGCCGGGAAGGCCCTGCACGTTCTCCGGGACCAGGCTGCCCCGCTGATACACCTGGTCGAAATACTGGACGTTGGCCAGCACGTCGCTGGTGCGCGAGTGCCGCTGCACCACCCGCTTGGCCGCCTGGCCGTTGATCGTATCCCGCGTCAGGATCGTCTTGCCCGGCCAGCCGATCACGTCCCCCGGGTCCACCAGGGCGTCCACGTTGATCTCCGTCTCCGGATTGACGATCCATTGAAGCGCGTCGATGTGCAGGCAGATGATGTTGTTGATGGCCTCCCAAATCGTCAGGATGCCCTCCAGGAGCCCCCGGCCGCCGAATCGCAGCAGGTCGGGCAGGGGAGAAAAGGACACGCCCGGCCAGCGCAAGGTCCGATAGGGCGAACTTTCCGGCTTCTGAATGACCCGGCCGCCGGCAATGGTGTAGGTCGCCCGGGGCAGCAGCAGCTCCCCCTTGTTGTCCAGGACCACGCCCCAATACTCCGAGGCCAGGACCATCTTCCTGAACCGGCTCCGCTCCCATATCATGCCCTTCCGGGCCGCGATGGCCTCCTTGGTCATGAACGGATCGCTCGCGTCCTCGCCCTCCACGCTTTTCACCCGGTCCACGTCGAAATACCGGCCGGACTGCTCCATCCGCTTGAGCACGAAAAAGTCCAGCCACTCCTGGTGAATCCAGTACAAGCCGCCCTGGGAGTCCCGGGACAGCGCGTCCGGGTCCCGCTGAATCTTCCACGGCTCCACCAGGGCGTATTCCAGGCCCTCCCCCTTGATCCAGCGGGGGATCATCTCCATGGAATTGCCCACGGCCAGGGCCATGACCGTCGCATCCGTGAAACGCTGGACGAAATTCCCGTGTCGCTTGTCGAGCTGGAAGTCCAGCCATTTCTTCCAGAACTCGGCCTGCTTCTCGTTTTTGGCGCTTTCGATGGACAGGAAGTTGGGACTGAAAGCCTTCTTGACCGAGGTCGCCCCGAACTGGACCGTCTCGAAAGGCTTGGGAATGACCACCCGCGACTGCCAGGCCGCCTTGTCCCGGTAACTGACCGGCTCGTTTTCGTTGTACACGTTCCAGCAGTCGTTCTGGATTCGGCGTATATCCTTCTGCGCCTCGATGGACTGCTTCAGACAGTCCATGGCGTAATCGACAAAGTGCTTCTCGCTCTCGCCCGCGTACGCCTTGGCCGCCTCTTCCCGCTCCCGCAACTCCTTTTCGTCCATGCCCCCCTGATACGGGTCCATGGTATCGATCTGGCGCTTGCGGTCCTTCAGGTCGTCGGACGGGTCGCGAAGTATTACAGGCATGGCCTACCTTCTCCGCTCGTTTGCGGCAAAACCCTTTGGGTCCATCCATCCAACCGGTTTCACCCAAAAGTTCCAGACGCCCTGGCCGTAGGAATAGACGAACCAGATCGACAAGGCCACGATGCCCCACTGCTCATGCCGCCAGGAATCGAATATCCAAAACGGCTGTCCCAGGAAGCCGACTATAAAGCCCCACCGCCGCCATGGCTCCTTGCGGCCCACCAGCCAGATCGCGGCCGCGCTGGACAGCAGTATGGCCACCTGGATAACCGGCTCCATCAGATGCCCGCTCCCGGCGCACTCGGGAAGATGCGTTCATGGTTGTTTCGGTACTTGTCCGAAACCCGGCCCGGACTCCAGTCGCTGGACCGGGACGAACAGTGCCCGGCGCAGCGGTCCGGGTCCGGCTCGCCGTTCCAGCCGTCCTCGGGAAAACTCTCGGCCCCGCAGTCCATGCACTTGAACATTTCCTCCCCCGGGTCGTACGGACCGCCGCCCCGCATCTCCCAATACCGCTCGAATTTACCGGGCACCGGACTTTTTCCTCCCGCCCTTTTTTTCGCCCCGGCCCACCGGCTTGTCCGGATGCTGGTCGTTCCATATCCGGGCCGCCTTTTTTTGCGCACCCCGCTCGCTCATCCCATCCGCGGTGAACCGGTCCCGCATTTTCTCGTACCCCTTGGGCATGGCCTTTCCCCTCAAAACCCCCCGCCGCGCTTTTGTTGCCCGGCGGATCGGCCGAAGTTGCCGCCCCGGTAGGACATCGCCGTCCGCATGTTGTCCTTGCGGCTGATGTTCTTGACCGGGGCGAGTCCCTGATATGGCATCAGCACCGAAATCCCGTTGGCGAAGGCGTCGCCCGGATGGCTGTGCTGGTCCTTGACCGGTTTGTCGCTGCCCTCGACACGGCGGCCGGAATTGTCCACCTTGTAGTGCCAGCCGCCCTTCAAGGCCTTGTGCAGTTTCACCGCCGACCGCGACAGGATCACCGCCGGCTCCCCCTCGTTGATGAGCCGCTTGAAGCAGTGGTTCAGATGCTCCCGGATCGTGGTCCATCGCGCCGGCCCCGGCTCGAAACGGCTCCCGAAACGCTTTTCCAGGTATTTGGCCGCGCTGCTTCGCACGCTACTCTGGTCCGGCGTGCGCATGCTGAAGTCCCCGATGATCCGCCAGGATTTGACCTTGTCCTTCCACTTCCGCGTGCGCAGGAACGGCTCCAGCTCTTCCTCGATCAGCTCCTTGGTCCCCACGCCCTCCTTGAGCACCGCGTCATGGACGATCAGTTGCCCTCGGGCCGAGTACTGGGCCAGGACGCAGGTCGGAAACTGCCACGAGTCCCAAAACTGAAAGGCCTCCCCCTCCAATACCGGCAGAATTTGAGACGAAAAGTGAATGGCCGGGTTGTACCCGGGCGTGACCTTCTTGCCCTTGTAAACCTCGGCCGTCTTGCCCTCGACGTATCTCGCGTATTTGGCCGGGTCCTTCTTGAACGCCGCGATGTTGGCCGCCCGGGTCAGGCCGCTCAGAAAACGGTTTTCCCCGGCCTGTATCCAGAAGGTCCGCTTGACGATTTCGAAGACCTCCCCGGTAAACGGGTCCTCATAGCTCGCGTAAACGCCGTCCGGCTCCTCGGCCAGCTCCGATGTCCAGTGTTCGTCGTCGCTGGGGTTCTGCGTGACCTGGACCCGAAGCACCGTGCCCCGCTGGCGCGCCGCCCGGGCGATGGCCATGTCGAACACCGACACCGGAAGCCCCGCGTTGGCCTTCTCGATGATCGGGGCCGGCTCTTCCAGCCAGATCGCCGCGTACTGTGGGCCCTGGAGCTTGGAAAGGGCCGCATCGTCGTCGATCCCGAACAGGTCGATCTCGACCCGGGGAGAAGACAGGATCGCGGCCTTCTTGTCCCCGTCGGAAAACCGGACCCAGGCCCCCAGGTAATCCCGCAGGTCCGGAATCGTCGAGGTCTTGATGTTCTGAAAAGTGTCCCGGACCAGGGCCGTCCGGATGTCCTTGCCGCAACGGGCCGCGTGAGCGATCAACCCGGCCACGCCGGCAAAGGTCTTGCCCTCGCCCATGGGGCCCATGAGCTGGACGATATGCGCCTCGCTCGTTACAAACGCATACTGGGTCGGCGTCAGTTCAAAGTCCAGCGTTTCAGGCATCCTGCCCGCCCCTGACCAGCACCAGCCGCCCGCCCTGGCCGTTCTTGGCGGAACCATCCGGACTTTGAGACGATTTGCCGGATTCGGCCGGCCGGATGATGATGTTCCCCGATTCCGAGCCCTCGATGATCCCGGCGAAGCGCAGCTTGATCGTGATGATCTCGGCCGTCAGCTTCATCGCGGCCCGTCGTGACTTCTGGTCGCTGTAGTCCTCCATCAGCCACTTCAAGGCCTGAGCCACGAACCCCTGAGCCCATAACAGCTTTTCTTTCCCGTCCTTGAAACGCAGGCCCTCAAGGTCCCCGAGAATCCCTTCCAGGGCCGCATACACCTTCTCCCAGACGGTGATCCGTTCCGCCCGCTTGTCCGGAGTCTCTCTGGCCCAGGCCAGAAGCAGGGCCTCCATGCCCTCCAGGGCCTCCAGGTCCTTGGGCAGTTCCCGCTCGATATGCTCCTGGAAGATGGTCTGAGCCTTGCCCGCGCTTTCCTCGCGCCGCTCCTTCAACCACCGGGCCACGGTCGGCTGGGATATGGAATAGCCCTCGGCCTTGAGAATGTTCGCCACTTCATGGGTCGTCCTCTGCTCCCGGCAGACCATGTCCAGAATTCGCTGGCCGAGTTGATGCTGATCGATTTTCCCGGTTTTAGGCATGGCCTCGATTCACCCGTGACTCACTCAAAAGACCTCTGGGCTTTGATGCCATGAATTATAACCCCGGTTTTTTGACTAACCCCGATATGAACGAAAATAATTCCAAGATTCCAAAAAACAGCCCCATTATTCCAAAATCTGCGCAAAAATAATTAAGCCCCAGGGCTTGACAAGGTTTTTTAAAGCCCGTCCAAAAGCCGATAAATGCCCCTGAAAACGGTCCCCGCGCCCCGGACAAAGCCTTTCCCCGCCCCCCGGTCAGCGTTTCCGGACCATCCTTGGACAAGGCAAAAAGTGGGGGAAATTTCAACGGCAAGCATGAACGCATGGGGGGGAGGGGGCCCCGGTCTCCGGGTTTCCGATTTCCGGTCCCCGCTCGCGCGCCCGAGGCCGGGCCGAGGCTTCATCCCGATCAGGAACGGGCGACGACTTGGCCGGCGGCCAGGTCGGTTGAAGGATCGGTCAGTAAGTCTTGATTTGGATTTTTCGTTTCTTCATACAGTGGAGAAGGTTGGTAGGCGTGGTCTCGAACCGGTCCGCAATGGCAAGGACCATGGTCACGATCTTGTTTTGATATTGTTGACAAATTGATACAAGTTAGAATTCAATGATAGGATAATTATTGTTGAGTTGAACGACGGGCATAAGGCGCCGTTGCGTTTTGCCGTCGCCCTTAATGCCCTCCTTAACCCTCTGTGGTTCTTCGTATAGAATCATATAGATTTCTATTTTTACTCAAACAGAACTGCCGCCGCAATTTTTTGCGCGATATCGAAAATTCCGTCTTGAGCTGTAGTAAAACCCGCTAAATCTGGCAAAATTCCGCTATACGTGCTTACGTCACCGAATGTGACATTGTGTAATACTGGAATCAACGTCTCCTTACTCAGAAGAGCCCCGAGTTCCCGCTCTGTCCAAAACCGTCCAGCAAGATATGCAGGCGTTAATAGTGCGATACCTGTGCGAGCCTTGCGCAATCCGGCATCCATTTGCAGAGATTGGCTACGACCTGGAACAATGGCAACTTCGTCAAACCATACTGCTACACCAAGTTCTTCAAGGGTATCCCTGAGTGCTGTTGCTACCTCGGCACCATCTATGCGGGCGTAACTGAGAAATGTATCATATTCCCGTGCATCAAGCGTAGCGACAGCTTGATGCACGCGGTCTGCAAGTAAACGCTCTGGTTCTGTGTATCGAATTTCACTTTTGACAGATCGCAATTGTCGATTTATATCCGCGATGACCCTCTTGTTATTTTCGCCTGCCTTTCTATTGTGATCCCTGACACGAGAATTGTAGTCAGCGATAACCTTTTTGTTGTGAGCGTCCACTTTGCGATTGTATTCATCCACAGCCCTCTTATTGGCGCGATTCACTCTGTCAATTTCACGTTTCAGTTGTTGCTCTGCTTTTCGTTGAGCTTCGCGCATCTTACGGTTGAATTCATTGACGTTGAATGTTGCCATAATTTGTAGCTCCTTTTTAACCGTATTTGTATATAGCCCTTTTGTATCCCTCTATTTGGCCAACGCCGAGCATCAGCGGGCGCGCGATATTTTCCCTTTCGAACAACAAAACTTCTAATAATCATGTTCAGTGCTGCTTTACTTATTCGATAAACGTCGTTACTACCATTTTCGTTATCGGTAATGCTTCCTTGTCCCGGCGACATAACGCCAACAACTCCACCTTGACGAACATTCTCGGTGAGTTGTTCAAGCAGTCGCCTTGGTGAAAGCGTATTCGTCACCATAACCTGAACGAACTCTTTAGTTGAAATCTCACCGATGTTTTCTTTCATGCCCCTATCGTTGGTGACACCGGACGGCCCACGGTTGAGGACACGGGTGTAAATCATTATCGTCTTGACATCTTTGTGGCCCAAAATCAATTATACTTGCATTATTGTGAAATCCTGATAAATTTAGCCATTTACTTGGTATTGTTCAATTTTGGGAACAATCCTGAAAGCAACCTTGGTTTCTGTAAAAAAAAATTACTCGATAGATTATTATTTCAAGTAATTGCCTAAATGTCAACACGATTTTGACTACGATAGATTCTTCCCCGTTCCCCGTATAAATTACGACCATATGGGCATGCCTTTAAAAACCTGAGGAAATTTTCAAGGCAAGCATGATCGCATGGGGGGGAGGGGGCCCCGGTCTCCGGGTTTCCGCTTTTCCGGTCCCCGCTCGCGCGCCCGAGGCCGGGCCGAGGATCGATGCCGATCCGAACGGACGACGACCCGACCGGCGGCCAGGTCGGTTGGAGGATGAGTCAGGCCGGATCGATTTTGATCTTTCGCTTCTTCAGCCAGTGGCGCAGCAGGTTGGTCGGCGTGGTCTCGAACCGGGCCGCCACCCGATGCTTCATCACGCCCAGGGTAAGCAGTTCGATGATCTCTTCCCGATGCTTGTCCAGCTTCGACGTCCCCGGCCCGGGCGGCCGGCCCAGGCGCACGCCCTGAGCCCGCTTGGTCGCCAGGGCCGCCTTGGTCCGCTGGCTGATCAGGTCCCGCTCGATCTCCGTCGCCAAGGCCAGGACCATGGCCACGATCTTTGACTGGAGCGTGCAGCTTCTATTTTATTTAAATTATTACGGATTATAACCAACGCACTTCAAGAGTAGTTCGTCGATATCTCCCTCAGTCAGAACACCTTTCTCGATTAATATTTGTATTAATTGACTTAATAGTAACGAAATTCGCCGCACCTCTTGTTTCCCTTCTTCATCTGTAATTGTGTAAAATACACGTCTTCCAATTTCATATTCTTCGCTTTTAAATGTTTTTTCATTTAATATTTCTTCTACAGTTGTCATCGCATTTCCTCCTATTTAATTTTAAACCTAATAAACAACGACTTAATGATAGGATAATTTAAGTTGAACTACAAGTTGTAGTGAGTGGTAGGTGTTTTACCTGTCGATATACTGCGCATTATCGTTATATCATCCGAATTAAATGGTCTAAATCTTGAAAATGCTCGACCTATGCCTATAATCTTACATCAATTTCAAGAGGTACTACTATGGTTACTTCATCTTCTGTCCTAATAAGCATGCATATAATTTCGCCTTCGTATTTTGATCCATGAGCACCATAGTCTACATTAGATATCTGAATTGACATAACGCCAGCCCCGGGTTTAATAGCATTACGAGCGATTTGGTCATATATCTTTCTTTGTGATTTATTTAAATTAGATAGTTGAGGAAAAGACAAAGGTACATCGCGAATAATTTCTATTAAATAAGTTATAAAAATAGCCCATATTTGGTTATCAGAAACTACTGTATCATCAACGCCAAAAATATCGAAAAAAATCTTCATTTCTCTCCGTAAAGCGGGAAAACCAATTTTTTGTGAAATTTCTTTACGCAGAATATCTATATGGGCAGACTTATTGGTGACAAGTGCATCATTTATCGCTGATAATATTTTAAGGCCTGTATTTGATTTAGTGATTTCGACATGGACTGCCCAATTGGCGAAAAGCCTTATTATCAAGAATGATTGCGGATCTGATGGTGGCATCATGTCCAATAGTTTTCTCATCAAAATCATCAGAGTGCGTGCATCAGCTTCTTTTAACGCCCCCTTCTTGGAAACTGTTTCTTTTATTTTTTCTATTAAATCGTCTTGCACTATTCTCTCCTGCTCCTTTTAGGATAGCAATGTTTAAATAGTTTCTACATATCGTCCACGGGGCTATTGACTTCTTTGTCTCACCGGTCGATTATTTGGGTGTAAAACATGGTAGTTTCCCGTCCTT
>Ga0180009_10008577_pt1 | contig 10109 bp, 7 predicted proteins | sample OS_PC_MetaG_FD_123537 | JGI IMG/M metagenome (GOLD analysis project Ga0180009, IMG submission 123537) | Groundwater microbial communities from the Aspo Hard Rock Laboratory (HRL) deep subsurface site, Sweden - OS_PC_MetaG | ecosystem: Environmental > Aquatic > Deep subsurface > Groundwater... | reverse complement strand
TCGGGCATGGGCTGCGCGGCCACAGCCGGAGGGACCGACTGGTGGGCGACCTCGGCCAGATCGTCAAGCGAGGGGATCGCCTCTCCCGTGCCGATCGGGGCGATGGGACCCTCTCCCGGTTCCGACGGCTCCTTCAGTCCGGCAAGGGCGTCGAACACCTCGTTGTCGAGATCGGGGTCGGGTGGGTCGAACACCTCGTTCTCGAGGTCCAGCCTCGCCGGGAACAGGTCATCCGAGGGCCGGCTCTGGTCGAAGGCCCCGGGACCATCGAAGTCCGGCATGGCGGACACCTGGGTCCGATCCTCTTCTCCGTAGTAGTCCTCGTCCTCCACCATGTCTTCGTCGACCTCGACCGCTCTGCCGTCGTCGGCCATCGAGATCGGGACCATGCCCGGATCGCTGACATCTGCGGCCTCCTGGACCACCTCCCGCCACATCTCGTTGGACAGGTCGTCCGCGGCGCCCTCGTCGGCATCGTCGAGGCCGGGCAGCGTGACCGCCTCCTCGATCTCGTCCGGACCGATTTCGCCCAGGGGCTCGTGATAGCCATCATCCGAGTCATGAGCTGCCTGCTGGCCGTCGACGGTCTTGGCGGCCATGTCCTGGAGCACCCTCGAGCTGTCGTGGTCCAGCCACTCGGTGGCTGTCTTGACGTCCTTCCACCCCGGGTCCGTGGCCGGCACCGGCTCCTCGTCCTCCTGGGTGGGGAACCGCGAGGCGAAGACCTCCTCCTCGCCCAGCTCGGGCTGGCTGCCCTCGCTGAGGTCGAAGGACTGCTCGGTGTGGTGGGCATGGCTGGCGCGGGAGACATGCGCCGCGGCCTCGAGCAGGCTGGGGTCGAAGTCCTCCGGAACGGTGGTCTCCAGGTCGGGAGGCGCAGGCTCGTCGACCGGCTCCTCGGCCGGCTCCTCGGTCGAGGCCGCAAGCTGCTCGACCGGCTCCTCGACGGGCTCGTCGGCCGGCTCCTCGGTCGAGGCCGCAAGCTGCTCGACCGGCTCCTCGGAGGCGGGCTCAGGCGGCAGGTCGGCAACCGCCGGGGTCACGACCGGCGGAGGCTCCCAGTGCGGCGGAGCGACGACGGGCATCGCCCCCAGCGACCGTTGCAGCATCTCCATCGCCTGGGCGGGATCGACCACCGGAGGCGGCTCGGCCGCAAGCAGCTGGTCGAGCCCGTCGACCTCCAGGCCAGCCAGCTCCGGTCCGGCAGCCAGAGCCCTGGACAGCGAGGCCGAAACCTGTGCCTCGGTGATACTGGCCTCTTCGATCAGCTCGCCGAGCATCTGCTCCGCGGTGGCCAGACTGACCGCCACTCCATCGCCGCCCGAATCGAAGGCCTCGAGCGCGGCGGCCATCGGGCTGGAAGGCCGCATCGACGCCGGCGGCTTCACCTCGGGCACCTCGGGCACCTCGGGCACCTCGGGCTGCTCGGGCTGGGCCTCGGGCTCGAGCTTCGCCTCGTCCGCCCGCGACGCTTCGAGCTGGGCCTCCCACGTCGGTGGCTGCTCCGCGGGCTCTTCCGGCTGATCGGACTCCGCCTCGGGCTCCTCCTCCTCGGTCTGGGCTCGGTCCACGAGCGCCTGGACCTCCTGGGTGGGGCTCTTGCGCTTCTGGCCCCGCCGGCCGCCCTTGTGAGCCAGGATCAGGCTGACCATCGACTGGCTCTCTTCGTCGAGGGAGAGGAACTTGACCCCCATGCCGTGGACCCGCGTGGGATGGGCCGCGTCGTACTCCCTGACCCAGATCACCTTGCCCTCGCCCTTGAGCAGGCGTGATCCATCGGCGAGCAGCAACTCGAAGCGCAGCGCCGTTCCGGCGGGCTGGGGCGCGCGGCTCTGGATGAACATGCCGCCCTGGCTGATGTTGGCCGCGTACTTCTCGATGAAGGTATCGAGGTCGGGATACTTCAGCCGGATCCGGATCGAGACCGGTGCGTTGTCCTTCCGTGCCACGTCGCGGGGGGCTCCAGGGACCCGAGCGTATGATTACATCCGTCCCGACGGGCTGTCAACGAAACACGGGTCTCAAAGTAGCGTAATCAATGTTGAACCGCGTCAGTAGGCGTAGCCCGCGAGGACCGACCCACCCATGTAGACATCCAGGGCCCCCCCGGCTGCCTTGCACGACAGGTTGGTGTTGTAGCAGTTGTTGTCGAAGTCGTAGAAGATGCGGCGATAGAACCCACCCGCCTTGACGAAGAAGCCGCCGTAGGAGCCGAACATCCCCAGCCCGATCTCGATGCCGCCGGTCGAGCTGCGGCCGTAGCCCGCGCTGTCGGTGTTCTCGATCTCGCCGGAGGAGAAGATCAGCAGGTAGTCGAAGCTCCCCATCGCGCCGATGCGGTAGTTGTTCTTGGCGTAGAACGGGACCTCGAGGCCGACCAGGGCCAGCTTGAGGTAGATGTTGACGATGTCGGGCAGCGGGACGAAGTTGGTCTCGTCGTCCCAGATGACGAACCCGAGGCGGCCGAACTCCACGCCGGCGTTGAGCGTCGGGCTGGTCAGCCGGCCCAGCATGTTCCAGCGGTAGCGCAGCCCCATCTCGAATGTGTGGAGCGTGGTGTGGACCGGCTCGCCCAGGGGAGGCTGGGACTTCAGCCCGAGCACCCGGTAATAGCGACCGACCAGCCCCAGGTTGGCCAGGGGCCCGCGGTGAAAAAAGGCCAGGGGGTAGATCGCGGCGTCGATCATCAGGGCCGGGACGAGGCCGGAGCGGTAGTTGGAGTGCTCGTCCTTCTTGGCAGGATAGATCGGCTCGTTGAAGTCGAATTTGCGGTTGACGGCCATCACACCCACGCCCAGCTCGAACACCGTCTCCCACTCCGGCCGTTCGCTGGTCTTGCGCGAGATGCGGAACTGCTCGTTGGCGTTGCGCGCCGGGCCCTTCTCGCGATAGCTGGGAACACGCTCGTTGTCGTCGCTCTGCTCGTCGCTGACCTCGAAGCCCAGGTCGTCTCGATTCCCCCCCCCCACGCGCGGGGTGGCAAGAGCCGGGGGTGTCTCGAAGCCGGTTCCGTCGTCGCCAGCAGCCTGCACCGGGGCGACGGGAGGCGCGACCGCGACGGGCGCGGGAGCCACGGGTGCCGCGGGCTCGTCGCCGAGGTCTGTCCCGTCATCGAATCCACCCCGTTGTGGCGGCGCCCGGGGCACCGGGACCGCGCGTACGGCGATGCGGGAGGGCCGGCGTCGACGGGGCTGCTTGGGCCGCCGGACCCTGACGGCCCTGTAGCCGGCCACGGGTGGACCGGCTCTGGCCCTCGCCATGGCTCGGGCGATGCCCGACGGCACGCGGTGCGCCGTGGTGGGGTCCAGGCGCGTGCCGCGCAGGGGGAAGGTCGCCGAACCGACCTGGCGCCCGCTGTGGCCCGAACAGACCACGATCCGCAGCACCCATCGGCCGCCGGCCCTCGTCATCGACCCGCTGATGATGCCGTCCACGCGCAGCGCGCGGGCGGCCGCAGACCGCCCGCTGGCCTGGTGGTGGTTCCCCCCCTGCTGCTGGGCCGCCCGGATGAACGCCCCTCGCCCCACCACGCGGTACCGGCCGGCCAGCGCCCTGGTGACCAGCTGCGCCGCCTGGCCGCCGCGAGGCCCGGAGACACCCAGCACCACCACCGTCTTGGCGGCGGCTGGCCGTGGCGCTGCCAGCGCGAACACCAGCAGCGCCAGGCCTGCGTGGAGCGGGCGCGGCGTCTTCACCGCGCGCCGCCTATCGGGCCCCGTTTTGGGCATCGGGCGTTGATGTCCCCTGGTCAAGCCAGCTGGATGTGTTGCCCCCTCCGCTCACACCCCGGAAGTAGAGCGCAAAGTCATCCGGGTTGGTCGAGTGTCGCAGGGCCGTCTCGTAGGTGACCAGACGTTTGCGGACGAGATCTGTCAGGCTCTGGTCGAACGAGATCATCCCGTACGGATGCAGGCCGTCCTTGATCGCGTCGTGGATCTCGCTGGTGCGCTGTGGATCCTCGATCAGTTCGTGTACGCGGGCAGTGTTCACCAGGACCTCCACCGCCGGGATCATCCGCTTGCGGTCCGCCTGGGGCAGGAGGCGCTGCGAGACCACGCCACGCAGGGCCGAGGCCAGCTGCAGCCTGATCTGGTTCTGCTGATGCGGAGGAAACGCGGCGATGATGCGGTTCACCGTCTCCACCGCATCCGTGGTGTGGAGGGTGGACAGCACGAGGTGGCCGGTCTCTGCCGCCAGCAAGGCGATTTCGATCGTCTCAACGTCGCGCATCTCGCCCACCAGGACCACGTCCGGATCCTGGCGGAGCGCCGCCCGCAGGGCGCGGGTAAAGCTGGTTGTGTCCAGCCCCAGCTCCCGCTGGTTGATCACGCTGCGCTTGTCCGTGAAGGTGAACTCGATCGGATCCTCGACGGTGACGATGTGGCAGGCCTTGATCCGGTTGATGTGGTCGATCATCGCCGCGAGCGTCGTGGACTTGCCGCTGCCGGTCACCCCCGTGACCAGCACCAGCCCCCGCTGCTCCTCCGCGATCCGTAGCACCACGTCGGGCAGGCCCAGGGACTCGAACGGGGGTATGTCCGGGGGTATCAGTCGTAGCACTGCTCCTGGGACACCACGCTGCAGGAAGATGTTGGTCCTGAAGCGCACGCCGTCGCTGGTGCTGTAGGCCAGGTCGACCTCGTGGAACTTCTCGAAGTCCTCGCGCTGTTTCGGATTCATCGCCACCTCGGCGAACTCCATCAGGGCTTCCACCGAGATCGGAGGCACATCACGCACCGTACGAAGGTCGCCCTTGATGCGGTAGATCGGTGGGAGACCGACCTTGAGGTGAACATCAGAGGCGCTGAGACGACGTGCGGCCACCAGGATCTGTTCCAGGACTGAGAGCATTACAATTATGATATCATACCGTTCTGGGGAGTGCTACGGACGGAGATCACCCGACGCCAAGTTCCGGAGGGGGGGTACTTTCGCAACAAGTCGTTGCTTTTAGGGCGAGATCGGGTCTAATACCGGGTGCTCTGACGGACAAATGCGCTGTCCCGGTTGCCATTCGGAAGTGGGAGAACAGGACCGCTTTTGCCGGAATTGCGGCGCCAGGGTGGTTGGGAACGCCTCCGTCCGCCCTGCTGCTGGTGTGACGCTGCCCACCACCACGGGACGCCGGGGGAAGCTGGCGCTCGAGGTTGTGGTCAACATCCTGCTGGGGGTCGGGGCGGCGGTGGCCGTCTATGCCCTGCTTGGCCGCGGCGTGCAGGCAGGCTCGGTGACGCTGGGCACGCCGCGCCTGATGTACAAGGGGCGACAGGCCCCGCCGGCTGGCCAGCCGGCCGGGCAGCCCCGGGACGCGCCAGGACGCCACTCGCCGCAGCGGCAGCACACTCCCCCCAGCAGGCTCCATCCCGGCCGTCCCGACCGTCCATCCGTCAAGCCGGTGACACCGCCCAAGACGCCCGAGAGCAAACCCGAGCCCCGACCCGAGAGCAAGCCTGAGCCGCGGTCTCCCGAGGCCCCGCCCAAGACCCCGCCAAAGACCGGGCCCGACTCGAACAGGAGCCAGCCGCCGCCCCCGGCCAAGCCGGACAGGCGGGAGGCCGAGGAGGCGATCGACGACTATCGCGCCGGCCTCAACGCCGACAGCGTCAGGATGGTGGTGCGCCACCATCTGCCTCAGGTCAGGGCCTGCTACGATCGGGCGCTGAAGCAGCAGTCGACCCTGATCGGTATCGTCGAGATCCGGTTCACCATCTCGGAGGAGGGGCGGGTGCCGACCTCTTCCGTTTTCCGCAACACCACCGGTCACGAGGGGCTCGGCAAGTGCCTGGCGGTGATCGTCAAGCGCTGGCGCTACCCGAGACCCGTGGGAGGAGCCGTGGAGTTCGTTTATCCATTCGTCTTCTCGACGGACGATTGAGAGGCCTGGCAGGGATGACAGACCAGACTGGAAAGCTCACCGGCGACGAGCAACAATCACTTGAGAAGGCAGAGATCCTGCTGCTGGATGCAGACGAGGCCGGGCGCCAGTTCCTGGTCACCCAGCTCGAGCGCGCCGGGTTGATCGTCACCGCCAGCCCCGATCCGGCCCGCTCGCTGCAGCTGGCGCGGGACAAGCACTTCGCCGTGATTCTGGTCGACCTGGACACGCCGCACAAGGGGGCCGGACTGGAGCAGCTGGCCCAGCTCCAGCTGGCCTCCCCGGCCTCGGCGGTGATGCAGATCTGCGGGGAGGCGACCTTCGAGGCGGCCGCCGACGGCTTCAGGAGGGGGGCGGCCGACGTGGCGGTGAAGGACCAGCTCGAGTACCTCACCCGTCGGGTGGTGGAGCTGTGCCTGGAGAGCCGCCGCCAGGCCCGGCGCGACCGTCTGCTGATGGACACCCTGGAGGTGCACGACCAGTTCCTCAAGCGGCTGGTCGACGCCTACCGCAGAGCCGAGGCGGCCGCCGAGGAGGCATCGGGGCAGAGCGTCGTGACCGGGCCGAGCGTGATGTTGGTCGTCGACGACAATCCTCGCACGATGCCGGGCCTGCAGCAGGCGCTGGGGGGTGGCTTCTCCTGCGTAAGTGCCCTCAACGGCGGCGAGGCGCTGGACTACGCCACCAACCACCCGTTCGACCTCGCGCTGGTCAAGGAGAGCCTGCCCGATCTGTCGGGGACGATGGTGGCCCGCACGCTCCGTTCCCAGAACAACGACAGCATCGTGGTGATGTTCGAGCATCCGGGCGGCAAGCCGGGCTTCGCCTCGATCGTCGAGCTGTCCCAGACCATCGAGTTGATTCCGGAGCTGACCACGGCAGCTCAGCTGGTGGACCGCCTCCAGAGCCTGCACCGGGCATACGCGGTCAAGAAGCGCGAGAAGCGCTACGTGCAGTCCTTTCGTCAGACGAACGCTGATTTCCTCAAGCAGTACATCGATGTCCGTCAGCGGATCCAGAAGCTGCTGCCAGGGGGCGGCTCGGCGGGGCCGTCGGGTGCAAATCGATGACGCGGCCCATGTTCATCGGCATCGCCGGCGGTACGGGATCGGGCAAGACGACCGTCGCGCGCAAGGTGGCGGCGGGACTCCCCGTGGACGCCGTGGCGATCATCGAGCACGACAGCTACTACCGCGATCGCAGGGACCTGTCCGCCGAGGAGCGGGCCAGGCTGAACTACGACCACCCCGACTCGCTCGACAACGACATGCTGGTGCAGCACCTGCTGCAGCTGCGCGAGGTCGGGCCGGTGGACGTGCCGGTCTACGACTTCAAGACCCACCTGCGGCTGGTGGAGACGCGGCCCGTGGCCCCATCGCCGGTGGTGATCGTCGAGGGGATCCTGGTCTACGTCGACCAGCGTGTCCGCGACCTGCTCGACATCAAGATCTTCGTCGACACCGACGCCGACATCCGCATCATGCGCCGTATCCGTCGCGACATCGAGGAGCGCGGGCGCGACTTTACGAGCATCCGCGAGCAGTACTACAGCACCGTGCGGCCGATGCACCTGCAGTTCGTCGAACCGTCCAAGCAGTGGGCCGATCTGATCATTCCGGAGGGCGGACGCAACAAGGTGGCCCTCGATCTGGTGATCGGCAAGCTGCTGCACGTGCTGTCGAGCTGAGATCCGGCGCCGCCACGGCGCGGCTGCCAATTTGCGCCCCCCGCCCCGGGGCAGGTATCCTTGGCGGGAATGGCCGACGAGTCGGACAAGAAACCGGAGGAGGGCTCGAAGCCGGGCGAGCCCGCGGCCGAGGAAAAGGCGGCGGGCCCCCCCGACTGGGCAAAGCAGGAGCCCTTCGTGCCATCGACCCCGGCGCCGCCCGCCAGGGCCGCCTCGGGGACCATCGAGCCCAGGAGCGATCCGTCCGCCGCCGCGCAGACGAAGAGCACCGTCGGCTCGACTCAGGTGAAGGACTCTGCCGCCGCGCCGCCGAAGGGCAGCGCCGCTTCCGAGCGATCGAAGGACACCGGCCAGAAGACGCCGCAGGTGTCCCACCTGCAGTCCGGTGGGGCGGGTGGGGGGAGCGGACAATTCGACGACGAGACCGACCCGGGACCGCGGCGGCGGCGGTACTTGGGGTTGACCGCCCTGGGCTGGTTGATGGTGATCGCGGTCGGCCTCGCGGTCCTGCTGCTGGTCTTCGACATCCGCAACCGGGACCGCTTCCTGATGGTGTGCCAGCCCAACTCGGTCGAGCTGCACCGCGGGTGCACCTTCCCCTGGCCCTTCGGGCACGAGCTGATGGTCGGCCCGCAGTTCCAGCCGGTCGAGATCCCGACGGAGGCGGACTGCCCCAGGCGGGTCTTCGACAGCCAGGAGGAGGCCGAGCTGGGCTTCCTCGACTTCATCACGGGCCAGGTCCAGCTGGCCCTGGCCAACCCGGGGACCGCGGATCTCGGCCGCGCGCGGCGCCAGGTGCAGCAGGCCCTGCTGCTGACGCGGGACCGGCGCTCGCTGCGCAAGGCGGCGCAGAAGATGCAGGCCGAGCTGGCCTACCGCGAGGGGCGGTCCGGTCTGGCGCGGGTGGAGAACGAGGTGCGCACGGCGCTGGCCCGCTTCCAGGAGGCCCAGCGGCTGGACGGCGAGCGGTGGGAGGATCTGGACCAGTGGATCTCGCACCTCGAGCTGCTGCTGCGCACCGTCTCGCCCAGTCCCGGCGGGGCGCTGCCCTCGTCGCCCTTCACCGCCCCGCCTGCCGGCATGGGGCCGGTGCGACCGGCTCCGATTCCGGGTCTGCCGACTCGCCTGCCATCGGTGCCGCCGACCTCCGCCCCCGCCGCGTCACCGGACGGCGGGCCCCCGTCGGGGGGGGGCATCCTGATGTGACCAACCGGCCGGGTGGCCCCGGCTCGGCAATTGTCTGCTCCGCCCACCCGCCCCACCGGACTGCAGGTGGCTGTTCGTTTCGTCTGTGGCTGGGTCATCACTGTCCGGCGTCTCCGCCGCGGTCTGTTCTGATCTGCCGCATTCTGGCCCGGGTCGCCTGCTCCCGCGCCTGCTGCGCGGCCTCGATGCTGGGGAACTTCTGGACCCCGGGTGCGTGGCACGTCCTTGCGAGGCATCTGGCCCGCGCCCAGGTCGAGCGGATTCGCCGCGCCAGCTCCGGCCCCGTGACTCGAAGCAGCACCGAGGGCATGTCGGCCACATCTCTGTACTTGGTGAGACTCACCGTTTTGCCTGTCGTGGGTCGATATCAAAGGCACTGCGAAGAGCTGCTGCGTCCGCCTGGTCCTGGGGGCGGACCGTGCCGGCCTTCAGCCAGTGCAGTGTTTCGGGGGTGGCCACCCTGATGGCAACGCCTTCAAAGTCGATCAGCTCGTGCTCCAGGTCCTCGTACCGGGCGACCTCTCCGAGCCGCGTCAAGATGTCGAGCGGCAGGGAGTCATCGGGGGGGCCATAGCGCACCACCGGGTAGTCGCCACACAGATCCTCGGCGGTGATCTGATCGATTTCCGGGTCATTCCAGACCCGCTGCAAAGCGCGCCGCAAGGCGGCGATGTTGTCCGCATCAGGGCGGACGAACACGTCCAGGTCCTCGGTCGCTCTCACGAGCCCGTGAAGGTTCAGTGCCACGCCGCCGATGACCACGTAGTCGACAGCCTCGTCGTTGAGGCGGCCGAGCACTTCCAGGGTCTTGTCGAGCAAGTCGTCCTTCATGGCCTGGTACCATTGTAACATGGGTCAGCGTCGAGCCGCCGCCGGTCCTCGTCGCGGGGCCGGTCGTGCCCGGCTCGAGCTGCACCCTGCATTGACGGTCCGGCATGATCGCGCCCCTGGGGTGCACACGGATCGGCCTGTGACGTCCGCCGACGCTCACCAGCCGCTGTTGCGGACGCAGGTGTCAGGGCAATGGGGTCTTTTCCCTGCTTGGCCACCCCGAGGCCGGCAGACCGTCAGCCGTCGGCCGATGCCGCAGACCGTTGCGCGCGCAGAGTCGCGGTGGCCTCACAGGCCATTCGCTGGCGCACGCGGTAGGACATGGCGCCGACACGCTCGGCCAGTTGCTCGACCCGCTGGGCTGAGCCGCACGAGCAGTCCCAGGGTCCGCGTGACCACTTCTCCGCCTGGGTGGCCGCGTCCGGCGAGTTGACGTCGCCCGCGTGACCACTTCTCCGCCTGGGTGGCCGCGTCCGGCGAGTTGACGTCGCCCGCGTGACCACTTCTCCG
>Ga0180009_10008576_pt1 | contig 10110 bp, 13 predicted proteins | sample OS_PC_MetaG_FD_123537 | JGI IMG/M metagenome (GOLD analysis project Ga0180009, IMG submission 123537) | Groundwater microbial communities from the Aspo Hard Rock Laboratory (HRL) deep subsurface site, Sweden - OS_PC_MetaG | ecosystem: Environmental > Aquatic > Deep subsurface > Groundwater... | reverse complement strand
CATACATTATGCTCCCATGCGTAATAACTTGACTCTTGCCCAGCTATTTAAGCAAAACATAGAATCCCTGGGTCGCGGGATGCAACTCGTTGCCTCCAACAGGGGGATTGGCAGCACCGATATGGGCAATGTCAGCCAGTTAGTGCCCGCCATTCACCCCACTGTAGCTGTTGCCCCATCGGATGTGGTCATCCACACTCCGCAGTTTATGGAAGCGGCGGCTTCGGAAACTGGAAACCGTGGCATCCTTGACGGTGCCAAAGCTCTGGCCATGACTGTGCTTGACCTTTTAGCCAATCCCAAAATGGTGACCAAGGCGAAAGAGGAGTTTGTCCGGCAAAAATGATAAGAGTAGGCATCCCCCGTGCTCTGCTGTATTACCAGTACTATCCGGCGTGGAAAACCTTCTTTGAGGAACTGGGCGCTGAAGTAGTGGTTTCACCACCCACCTCTCAAGCTGCGGTCACCTCAGGCTCATCCCGGGTAGTCGCCGATACCTGCTTGCCGGTAAAAGTCTTCCTGGGACATATCCTGTCCCTGGTGGATAAGGTGGATTATATCTTCGTGCCGGCTGTCCGTAGCGTTAAGAGCCAGGTTTACAACTGCGCCAAGTTTCTCGGGCTACCGGACATGACCAGCGCCGTCATCCCGGAAGCGCCACCTATCCTGGATGTGGATATTGATGTTAACCGGGGAAAGCGGGAGCTGTATCAGTCCATTTACCGACTGGGACGTCATTTTACCTGGAGTCCGCTCAAGGTACGACGGGCTGGCTTGGCCGCCTGGCAGAGCCACCAAAACTACCGCGAGTTAATGTCAAGCCACGGACTGACCCCCCCGCAGGCTATAGAAAGAATCACGGGGACCTCACCGGTAGAGCCAGGAGTGAGCCTTGCGGAGCCAGATTCGGTGTTGGGCACTATTGCTCTTGTCGGCCATCCTTACCTCCTCTATGATGAGCATATAACCCATCGTCTTCTTAACCGGCTGAAACAGGCACACTATCGCATCGTAACTCCCGAGATGCTGGCTGCAGCGGAGCTGGACTCAGGTATCGCCAGAATAGCCGGCAAGGCTTACTGGACATATGAAGAAGAGGTGGTCGGTGCTGCCGGACATTACCTTCAAACCAGCGTTGATGGTATTATTGGTATCATGGCTTTCGGCTGTGGACCCGATTCAGTAATGATGGATATGGTGCGCCGGGAAGCTATTAGAAAGGCGGATACCTCTTTCATGAGCCTGACGCTAGAGGAGCATACGGCTGAAGCTGGGTTGATTACCCGGCTGGAGGCATTTCTTGATATGATACTCAGAAAAAAACGAAGCGGGGCAGCGGTATGCGTATAGGTATGCCTCACATGGGCAATTTATATATTCCATTCAAGGCCCTTTTTCAAAGGCTCAATATGGACTTTGTCATGCCCCCGTGCAATAACCGTCATACCCTGTCTCTGGGGGTAAAGCATTCTCCAGAAGGGCTGTGCATTCCTTTCAAGCTGACCCTGGGTAATCTGATTGAGGCAGCGGAGCTGGGAGCTGATACTTTGCTCATGCCCGCCGGCAACGGCATATGCCGACTGGGCTACTATGCCAAGGTTCAGGAACGTATTTTACATGATATTGGATACAACACCAATATAGTTCAGGTGGGGGTCTCGGAGCGCAAGCTTTTCGGTATACTGGAAATAATCAAGCGCTTGTCTAACGATGCCCCCTGGATTAAAATTATACCTGCTTTCCGCTTTGGCCTGGCCAAGCTAAACGCACTGGACAGGGTTGAGAAGCTGGTGCAACGAGTAAGAGCCGTAGAGGACATAAAAGGAACCGCCAACAAACTGTATAGCGAAGCAGTTAAAGCCATTGACCTGGCAGATGACCACAAGAGCCTCAAGAGGGTCGAAAGGGACTATATCGGTCAGCTCAATCAGGTAAGCCGGAATGATGCCCAACCACTGGTGGTAGGCATTTCCGGGGAGTTCTATGTCCTCCTGGAGCCTTTCTCCAGTCTGGATGTGGAAACCGAACTGGGCAAGCTGGGCGTTGAAATAAGAAGAAATACCTTCATCTCGGAGTGGACCAAATTCAGCTGGTTTCTCAACCCGCTGGGCATGAATGAGAAGGAGCGGATTCATCGCGCGGCTTTGCCCTATCTTAAGCGCGATGTCGGCGGTGATGGCTGGGAAACGGTAGGTGAAAAGGTGCTCCACGCCCACGAATACGACGGGATAGTTCATCTGGCTCCGTTTACCTGTATGCCGGAGATTGTTGCCCAGAACATTATGCCATCCACCAGGGAGAGCATACCGATGCTGACCATACTCTGTGATGAGCAACTGGGTAAAGCCGGTTTCTTGACCAGATTGGAAGCTTTTGTTGATCTGCTATACCGAAAGAGAAAGTTGACTGGTAAAAACAACTGAAAGGAAGCCTTGGAAATCTATATCGGGATTGATGTCGGTTCAGTGACCACCAAGTTCGCCGCACTAAATGGCGCCGACGAGCTCGTGGCTCATGTTTACCTGCCGACACAGGGTAAGCCCATCGCTATGGTGCAGGAGGGGCTGAAGCAAATCAAAGCTCTGATGCCAGGCGATGTAGCCATCAGCGGCGTAGCTACCACCGGTAGCGCCCGCTATCTGGCCGGAGTTATCGTCGGCGCTGACCTGGTAAAGAACGAGATTACCAGCCACGCCGTAGCTACTCTGCATTACATCCCACAGGTGCAGACCATCATTGAGATAGGCGGACAGGATAGCAAGGTTATCATCGTCAGGGATGGCGTGGTAACCGACTTTGGCATGAATACGGTCTGTGCTGCCGGTACGGGCAGTTTCCTTGACCATCAGGCACTTCGCCTCAGCCTCAGCATCGAAGAGTTCAGCCAGCGAGCCCTGGAGAGTACCTCGCCGGTTAGAATCGCCGGGCGATGCACCGTCTTTGCGGAGTCGGACATGGTGCATAAACAGCAGATGGGGCACAAGATTGATGACATTCTATATGGCCTATGCCAAGCCCTGGTTCGCAATTATCTTAACAATGTTGGTCTGGGTAAGGAGCTTACCTCTCCAATAGTGTTCCAGGGCGGTGTAGCCTATAACCAGGCTATCGTCAAGGCGTTTCAGGCAGAGCTGGAGACCGAAATTACTGTTCCGCCTCATCACGAGATTATGGGCGCCATCGGAGCCGCTTTGCTGGTGCATGAGGAGATGCAACATAACAGACAGTCCAGCTTTTTTAAGGGCTTTGGAGTAAGTGAAGAAAAATATCATACCTCTTCCTTTGAGTGCCAGGCGTGCCCTAACCTGTGCGAGATTGCCCAGCTGGCTATCAACGGCCAGGCTCTGGCTCGTTGGGGAGGACGCTGCGACCTGTGGGAGAGGAGCGAATCCATTCAAACTAATTAATCGAGGTAACCCATGAAGATTGCGGTTGACGCCAGTGGCGGGGAGTATGCCCCCCACGAGATAGTAAAAGGAGCCATTAAAGCCTCTCAGGAATATGGGGTGGAGATTATTCTGGTAGGCAACCGGTCGATGCTCCATGTGCAGGCCGGACGTCACCTGAAGAAAGGCGAAATTAGCATCGTCGATGCCAAGGAAACCATCGGCATGCACGAGTCCCCGGTCAAAGCGGTCCGCAGCAAACCCAACTCCTCCATAGTCGTGGGTATTAACCTGGTAAAGAGCAATGCCGTTTCTGCCTTTGTCTCCGCCGGAAACACCGGAGCAATAGTCACCGCCGCATTTTTCAATCTTGGCAAGATAAAGGGCGTAGAACGCCCTGCCCTGTGCAGTCTAGTTGATATTGTCCCCTCAGATCCGGTTCTTTTCCTTGACGCCGGAGTAAACGTTGACTGCCGTCCGAATCACCTGGTGGAGTTTGCTCACCTGGGCACCATATATTCTCAGCACGTGCTTGGTATAGACTCCCCCCGGGTGGGCTTGCTCAGCAACGGTGAGGAGAAAACAAAGGGCAATCGCCTGACCAAGGAAACCTACGGCATGCTGAAGCGGTCTAATTTAAATTTCATCGGCAATATGGAAGGACAGGATATACTTAAGGGGATTGCCGATGTTATCGTAACCGACGGGTTCACCGGCAACATTGTACTTAAAACCATCGAGGGACTGGGGGACACCTTTTTATTTTCATTGCGACAGCTGGGGCACCTCTCCTCTGCTGCCTACAACGTACGGGCGCGCGCCCTTCTACGCGATATCAGTTTGAGTTCCTGGGTAAGAAAAATGGACTACCGGGAACATGGCGGGGCGTGCCTTTTGGGGGTGAACGGGAATGTCATTATTGCTCACGGGCGCAGCCAGGCCAAGGCCATCAAGAACGCCATCGGACTGGCTAAGAAAACAGTGGAGCGAAATATGACTAAGGCCATCAGCGAATACGAAAGAGGCGAGGGCAATTTCAAACCAACACCGCCTGAAGGAGGTTAACAATGAGCTGGCTTGATATAGTTCTTCTTGCGGTTCTGGCTGTGGCCACTTTCATCGGCCTTAAAACCGGGCTTATCAAGGCTGTTTTATCACTGGTCGGGATGATTATCGGAGTAATACTGGCAGGTAACTTATCTGGCCCTCTGGCTGAGAAGCTCACTTTCATTTCTCATGCCGGGACAGCCAAGGTGGTGGCTTTCGCCATTATTTTGATAGCCGTAATGATAATCGCTTCCATGACAGCCAGATTCTTAAAGTGGGCTACTTCACTGGTTATGCTCGGCTGGGTTAACCGTCTGGGTGGAGCTGTTTTCGGTTTTTTGCTGGCGGGTATCTTTTGTGGGGCAGCCTTAGCCGCCTGGCTTAACTTTTTTGGTAGCGCCGCCACAATAACTGAATCAGGCATCGCCAAAGTGTTATTAGACCGCTTACCGCTGGTGCTGGCTCTGCTCCCTGAAGAGTTCGGCACCGTAAGTTCATTCTTCCAGTGAACCATCTCACCTTTTATATTTTTCTTCGTACCAAAATATTGCATCGTAGGAGTTGTAAGTGGAGATAAAGAATATTTGCGTGCTGGGAGCCGGCATGATGGGATACCAGATTGCCCAGCTGGTGGCAATCAATGGATATGATGTCACCCTGGTAGACATGGATGATACGATTGTCGAGCGTGCGCTGGATACCATCAACGGAAACCTGAAAAAATTCTTTGTCGATAAGGGTAAGATGAGCCCGGATGAAATGGATGCCGTAATGGGAAGGATTAAAGGCACCACTGTTCTCAAGGAGGCAGTAAACGGAGTTGAGATAGTTATCGAGACCGTTTCCGAGCAGCTAGCGCTAAAGCAACGGATATTCAAGGAACTGGATGAGATATGTGCTCCAGAGACTATACTAGCTTCCCCACTACCTTTATGATTACCGATATAGGCTCACTCACCAGACGACAGGACAGGACCATAGGCATGCACTTTTTCAACCCGGTGGCTGCCATGAAGCTGATTGAGATAGTACGAGGCGTCAAGACGTCGGATGAAACCTACGAGGTTATCAAGGGCTTAGCCATCAAGCTGGGCAAGGAGATAATTACCGTTAACGATTCTCCCGGACTGGCCGTCAGCCGTCTTTATCTTGTCCTTGTAAACGAAGCCGCCAGGTTAGTACATGAAGGAATCGCCAGCGCCGAGGATGTGGACAAAGGGTGCCGACTCGGACTGGGGCACGCTATGGGACCGCTAAGAACCAGCGATATGATTAACGGCATGGGGATAGCCAACCACGGATTGGATTATATGCGCGCTATACTGGGGGATGATTATAAGCCCTGTCCTCTGATAAGGAAAAAATTCCTGGCTGGTGAAATGGGTGAGTCGGCGGGGAAAGGATTTCATAGCTACGATTAGCTGTAGCCAGTTGATAGAAACACCGCAGGAATAAAACATTCAACAAACTATCCGGATTATGGCGACATCAAGTCTCTGTCCCATGACAGAGTTTACCCTTCTCTCAGACTGGATATCTTTATTCAGCAGCGGCAATTATATATCCACCACTACGTTAATTAAATAATCTTACTTTCTGTGGTGTAACCGGGTAGTCTTTCTACTAAGCTAACTCAGGCTGCCGGAGTCTCGCCTGGATGCAAACCCTTCCATTTTTCCAGAAGCTGTTCACGGGTTTCCTGACGTCCCGGGTCTGGCTGGCAGGAATCTACCGGGCAGACCTCCGCACACCTGGATGAATCATGAGAACCTACGCACTCAGTGCACTTATCGGGGGCAATAATATAGATAGTCTCCCCTTCGCTGATAGCACTGTTAGGACACTCTGCTTCACAGGCTCCGCAACTAATGCAATCATCATTAATAAGGTATGCCATTTACTGTAAACCTCCTGACTCTATTGCTAAAAAGCAGTCTATAATTATTTTTACACAGGTAATCCCCCCTCTGTCAACACCCATCAACTACTCTCCTGGTTCTTCTTTCTTAATGCCTCAGCCACTGGCGGTGGAACCAGGTCATCAATGGCTCCCTCAAGACCGGCAACCTCCTTGAGCAGGCTGGAACTGAGAAATTGATACTCCTGAGCAGCCATGAAGCAAACCAACTCCAGTTCGGGGTACAGCTTCTTATTCATCATAGCCATATCAAACTCTCTCTCGAAGTCAAGAGTCATCCTTAACCCCCGCACCATTACCTGCGCCCCTACTTCCCGAGCAAAGCCAACGGTCAGACCACCAAAAGGCCTGACCTCCACGTTTGATAATTTGGTAGTAGCTTTTCGTGCCATGTCAACCCTCTCCTCCGTGGTAAAAAGCAGGTTCTTATCGGGTTTGGAGTACACTCCAATGACTACCCTTTCGAAAAGCTTGGCCGCCCGATGGACGATTTCCAGATGCCCGTTGGTTATGGGGTCAAAACTCCCGGGATAAATAGCGGTAGTCAAAGACTGTCTCCTCTCCTATATATCGCAATGAAACTGTCCCCATGACGACGTTCCTTGATGAGGTTTAACGTAGCATAGGTTGGGGCAAGAGAAAGGTGAGGTGAATGCGTCACCACTACAGTGGTATCCGCTCCAACCAACCTGGAATCAGCCACCCGGGTAACCATGCGTCCTATGGAGGTGTCAGCATAAGGAGGGTCCATCAGTATAATATTGTACTCCTTATCAAGAAAGGAAAGTGCTTTAGCCACACTACAACAATAAACATGCGCCTGGGCTGAAAGCCTGGTATTTTCCAAGTTCTGCTTTATTATAGCACAACACCGGGGCTCACGCTCAACAAAGTCCACCCAGCCAGCTCCCCGGCCTAGCGCTTCAATACCCAGGGCTCCGCTACCGGAAAATAAATCCAACACCTGCGACCAATCACCGGTGGTACTGGTTTCCAATATGGAGAATATAGCCCCCCGGACTAAATCGGTTGCGGGGCGTGTTATGTTTCCCTTGGCTACCTTAAGGTGCTGCCCCTTGGCTTTACCGGTAATAACTCGCATTTTTAACGCAGAATGGCTCTAGGATAGGCTTATTGTCTCTCATACTAATGCATAATCATACGGCCGTCAACTTGAGTTAATTGCCATATGAAGTTGAAAATCAAACCTATAAGGTTCTGCTAATTCATGGTTGTTCAAAAACGTCATTGCGAGAAGTCCCGTTGTAATCGGGACGACGAAGCAATCTCTGGGGATAGCTGATAAAGCTAGAGGTTTGCTTTTAATTCGCCAACTAAGATTGAGTAATATCACATATAAAATACCCTTGCGCTGGGGGATGCCGTTATGCTATACTTTCGGCGGTATTTCGTGTGAGCAGGAGGGCAACACTTGCAGGCGAATTACGGATATATTGCGCTGTTTGTTCTGGCTGCCATACTGTTTGCCCTCGTTATGGTCCTCACCCCCACCATGCTCAGGCTAATAGGAATTATCCCCCAGAAGCCCAATCCAACCAAAACATCTATTTACGAGTGCGGTATGGAGACTGTAGGCAATACCTGGGTGCAGTTCAACTTCCGCTATTACTTTTACGCCCTCATCTTCGTTGCCCTAGACGTATTGGCCCTTTTCATCTATCCGTGGGCTGTTGACCTGAGAAAATTGGGGATGGTGGCTTTTATTGCCATCTTTATATTTATCCTGATTATCGCTGTCGGCTGGGTCTACGCCTGGAAGAAGAAGGTGCTGGAATGGAAGTAGGCGAGCCGAGAAAGTACATCTACTCCGATGTCGAGCTTGACCAGCATGAGGGTCAGGAAATAGCCGAACTGATGGCAAGCAGCCAGCAACCCCTGCCCGACCCTGACCGGTGGCTGGACGAGGATATCCACCGTAACATTATGCTGACCACGGTTGACGCCGTCATCGGGTGGGCACGGAGTTCTTCGCTGTGGCCCGCTATCTGTTTCCCCGCCTGCTGTGCCTTTGAGTTGATTGCCGCCAACGCTTCGCGGTTTGATCTCTCCCGTTTCGGCATGGAAATTCTCCGTGCTTCGCCAAGACAGGCCGACCTGATGATTACCGCCGGAACGCTGACCTGGAAGATGGCACCGCAGGTAAGGCGAATTTACCACCAGATGGCTGAACCGAAATGGGTAATAGCTATGGGGGCTTGCGGCATCAGTGGCGGTATTTTCCGTTCATCTTATAACGTGGTCCCTGGATATAACCGTATTATGCCGGTAGATGTCTATGTACCCGGATGCCCGCCCCGCCCGGAAGCTTTAATTTACGGCATAAGAATGTTGCACCGCAAGATAGCCCAGGCGCACACTGACATTAAATTGCAGCCGATGTGAACTGGCCGAAGTCAAGGAGGAATCAGGGAAACTAATGACCGTCTCTCTCTCAGGCTTGCAGGTCGCTAAGGAGATAACCGAGCAATTCCCTGATACTGTTGTCGAAGCTACCGACCAGGCAGTATTGGTCAAAAGTAAATCCATTTTTGAAATAGCCCAATACCTCAAGAACAGCCCGGAGCTCAGCTTCGATTACCTTAATTTTGTTACCGCTGTCGATTACCTGGACTGCTTTGAGCTTGTCTATCAGCTAACCTCGCTCAAGCACAACCACAGCCTGATACTAAAAACCCGCTGTTTCAGCCGTGAGCGACCCACCGTGCCCTCCGTTGTCAGCGTGTGGCGGGGAGCTGATTATCAGGAGCGAGAGATTTTTGACCTTATGGGCATAATCTTTGATGGGCATCCAAATTTAAAACGCATTGTCCTCTGGGATGGATTTGAGGGGCATCCGTTGCGCAAGGATTATCTCTGATGGCGCTGAAAACCGAACCATTCCTTCTCAATATTGGCCCGGTGCATCCCAGCACTCACGGGGTGTTCCGTATGAGAGCCACCCTGGATGGGGAAGTAATGGTTGATATGGAGCCGGTTTTTGGCTATCTGCACCGCGGGATTGAGAAGCTGGCGGAGGAGCGCACCTATACCGGGATTATCCCCCTGACGGACCGGCTGGACTACCTGGCTTCCATGAGCAACAACTTTGCTTACTGCCTGGCCGTGGAAAAGCTGGCCGGCATTCCCGTTCCAGAGCGGGCGGAATACATCCGGGTAATTATGGCCGAACTGCAGCGCATCGCCGGACATCTGGTAGCCGTCGGCGCCTTTTTGAATGACTGCGGCGCTTTTTTCACTCCCTTCCTGTATATGTTCCGGGAAAGAGAAAAGATTGTTGACCTCTTTGAGATGGTCAGCGGTCAGCGCTTACTCTATAACTATATGCGTATCGGCGGCTTTAACCAGGACATTCCCGAGGAATTTTTACCGGCTCTGGCTGAATTCCTCCGGCAAATGCCGGGCTTTATCGCCGAGTATGAACAGCTTCTAGCCCAGAACGAGATTCTGCTGGCTCGTTCCAAGGGCGTAGGCATTCTGTCTAAAGAGCAGGCAATTGCCATTTCCGCCAGCGGCCCGGTGCTCCGCGCCAGCGGAGTCCAAATGGATATACGCAAGGTCGACCCCTACTCCGTTTACGACCGCTTTGAATTTGACATCCCCACCGGCACCGTGGGTGATTGCTATGACCGCTACTGGGTAAAAATCCAGGAGATGCGACAGAGTGTGCGCATTATCAAGCAAGCAATGGAGCAATTACCACCGGGGGAGGTGAGGAGCGAAGTACCTCACCTCCTTCGT
>Ga0180009_10008575_pt1 | contig 10110 bp, 7 predicted proteins | sample OS_PC_MetaG_FD_123537 | JGI IMG/M metagenome (GOLD analysis project Ga0180009, IMG submission 123537) | Groundwater microbial communities from the Aspo Hard Rock Laboratory (HRL) deep subsurface site, Sweden - OS_PC_MetaG | ecosystem: Environmental > Aquatic > Deep subsurface > Groundwater... | reverse complement strand
GGCCTGCTGCTCGATCTCCAGGTGTACCAGACGGCGTTGCAGCACATCGATCTCCACCGGCAGGGAGTCGATCTCCATCTTCAGGCGGGAGGCCGCTTCGTCCACCAGATCAATGGCCTTGTCCGGGAGGAAACGGTCCGCGATGTAGCGCTGGCTCAAGGTGGCCGCGGCGATGAGCGCGGCGTCCTGGATCCGGATGCCGTGGTGGACCTCGTACTTTTCTTTGATGCCGCGCAGTATGGACAGAGTCTCCTCCACGCTGGGCTCCCCCACGAGCACCGGCTGAAAGCGCCGCTCCAGGGCTTTGTCTTTCTCCACGTACTTACGGTATTCGTCCAGGGTGGTAGCCCCCACGCAACGCAGCTCGCCGCGGGCCAGAGCCGGCTTGAGCATGTTGGAGGCGTCCAAGGAGCCCTCCGCCGCCCCCGCGCCCACCAGGGTGTGCAGCTCGTCGATGAACAGGATGATCTGGCCCTGGGCGGCGTCGACCTCCTTGAGCACGGCTTTGAGGCGATCCTCGAACTCCCCGCGGTACTTGGCCCCCGCCACCAGCGCGCCGAGGTCCAGGGCCATGAGCCGCATGGATTTCAAGGATTCGGGCACGTCCTCGGCGGCGATGCGCAAGGCGATGCCTTCGGCGATGGCGGTCTTGCCCACGCCGGCCTCGCCAATGAGCACGGGATTGTTCTTGGTGCGGCGGGAAAGAACCTGCATGGCCCGGCGGATCTCCTCCTCGCGGCCGATCACCGGATCCAGCTTGGACTGTCGGGCCAGCTCCGTGAGGTCCCGGCAGTAGCGCTTCAGGGCGTCATACTTGCCCTCGGGATCGGCGTCAGTGATCCGCACGTTGCCGCGGATCTCCGTCAAGGCCGAGAGAATTCCCTCGCGGGTGACGCCCTGGTCGGCCAGGATGCGGCCGGCCTCGTCATGGCCCGCGGTCAGGCCCAGCAGCAGGTGCTCCGAGGAGGCGTAGTCGTCCTTGAAGGTGTCAGCTTCCTGCAGGGCGCGGCCCAGCAGCTCCTTGGCGGCCGAGCCCAGGGTCACGTCGAACCCGTTGCCGCTCACCCGGGGCCGCTTCTTCAAGGCCAACACAAGCTCGGCGGCCACCGCCTCGGGGCGGGCTCCGACCTTTCGCAACAGCGGGGTCACGAGTCCGTCGTCCTGCTTGAGCAATGCCAGCAGCAGATGTTCCGGGGAGAGCTCCTGGTGGCCTCCCTGTCCGGCCAGATCCATGGCCTCCTGGACGGCCTCCCGGGCCTTGATGGTCAGCTTGTCAAATCTCATTTCAGTCCTCCCGTGGCTCAGCTTGGCCGCAAAACCGTCCGCCTCCGGTACGTCCTAATACACACCGGAGCGGCCCCTACGGCCATTTGTCACTCGACCCACAAGGTAAGCGCCGTCGGGTCCAAGTCAAGGTCGGCGGCCGCACCCATGGTTCCCTCTCCCATGCGGCGCTGACGGTTGACACCGACGCCGAATCGGTGTCAATTCAGCCTCGGGCACAGGGGCGTGATGACCACCGAAACGCGCTGCGTGCAACGAAGCCCGGATGGCGAAATAGGTATACGCAAGGGACTTAAAATCCCTCGGGGCAACCCATGCCGGTTCGATTCCGGCTCCGGGCAGAAAGGGCCACCACATGACTGACCACAAGGCTGACCGCAAGCGCACCCTCGCAGACATCAAGGCGTTCATCACCGACATGGACGGCACCTTGTATGTTAGCGACCACGTCATTCCCGGCGCGGTGGAGTTCATCGCGCTGTTGCGGGAGCGGGGCTACCCGTTCCTCTTTCTGACCAACAACTCCTCGGCCCGGGCGGTGACCTTCCGGGACCGGCTGCGGCGGTTGGGGATTCCGGCCGAGAGCGAGGAGATCCTGACCTCCGGGGCGGCCACGGCACACTACCTGCTCCAGGCGACCTCACACCGGCGCATCTTCCTGGTGGGCACCCCCGCCCTGCGGGAGGAGTTCATCGAGGCGGGGTTCACCCTGGCGGATCAGGGCGCCGCGGACGCCGTGGTGCTGGGATTTGACAAGACCCTCACCTATGAACGGCTCAAGCGGGCCTGCCTGTTGGTGGCCGAGAGCGCGCCGTATTACGCCACCCACCCGGACTTCACCTGCATCACCGACGAGGGGCTCATCCCGGACGCGGGCGCCTTCATCGAGGCCATCAGGTCAGTGACCGGGCGGGTGCCCCACATCATCGGCAAGCCCCAGGCCGAGATCGTCGAAGCGGCCCTGGCCAAGGTGGGACACCCCGCGGAGGTTACGGCCATGGTGGGGGACCAGCTCGACACGGACATGACCATGGCCAACCGCGCAGGGCTCTACGGGATCCTGGTGTTTACCGGGGAGACGTCCAAGCGCGACGCGGCCAAAAACCGGGTGATCACCCCGGACCTGCTGTGCAGCTCGGTGGCGCGGCTGGCTGAGCGGATCCGAGCTCTCTGAGCCCCCAGCCCAATTCACGCGATTGCAATAGGGGTCTCTTTTGTGTTAATGGGAAACCATAACCCCAGGAGTATCACCATGAGAAAGACCGTGAGCATCGTGTTGGCCTCGGCGTTTGTACTGTCCTTTGCCGCCTGCGGGGATGACAACGTGGGGAGCAACAACAACACCGTCAACTGCACTGACGCCGATGGCGACGGCTACGGTGTGGGCGCGGACTGCCTGGGCGCGGATTGCAACGACGCCGACGCGCAGTGCTACACCGCGAACGACGCCTGCTGCTCGGCCAGCTGCACGGACGCCGACGGCGACGGCTACGGCGTGGGCACGGGCTGTCTCGGCGCCGACTGCGACGACACCGACGCGTCTTGCTGGGCGGGCGCCTGCTGCACCCCCGTGGACTGCGCCGATCTCGACGGCGACGGCTACGGCAATGGCACGGATTGCCTCGGCCTGGACTGCAACGACAGCGACGCCTCCTGTTGGGTGGGCGCCTGCTGCGGCGGTCCGTGTACTGACGCCGATGGGGACGGCTACGGTGTGGGCTCGGGATGCCTCGGTCCTGACTGCGACGAGAGCGACGCTGCCTGCAACGCGGGCGCCTGCTGTCCCGCGGGCACCGGTGACGTGGGCGAGGCCTGCGGCGACCTCAGCCAGTGCACCGGCGTGAACAACGGCACCGTTGAATGCCTGACGAGCGTGGCGGGCTATTTAAATTTCCCCGGCGGCTATTGTACGGGCAGCGCTTGCACGGTGGGCCAGGCATGTGACGGCACGGGGAACAGTATCTGCGTGGACCTGTACACGTTCTTCCAGTATTGCCTGGTGACGTGCACAGCGCCGTCGGACTGTCGGGAGACGGAGGGCTACGACTGCACCCAGCTGCCCCAGGCACCGGTGACGGATCCCTCCTACTGTTTGCCGCCCATCGGCGGACCCTAACCGTCGCTTTCACCCCCTCCGCGCCACATGCCGCTGGCGCTCGCCGATCCAGTCTTGGTTCACTCTGTTCACAGCGCCCAAATACCTGTCTCGGGGGGGACCACCAACCCCTTGACACCAAAGGGTCCATCCGATAAATAAGACGCCGAGAGCCCAGGTAGCTCAGTTGGTAGAGCAGCGGACTGAAAATCCGCGTGTCGATGGTTCAAGTCCGTCTCTGGGCACGCTCAGAAAGGAGTGGCAAGCGCCGCTCCTTTCGTCGTTTTGGAAGGGGTGGGGAGGGCCGAGGCGATCCATGATGTTAGAAATGTGGCCGGACCCCGCGGATCCTGTCCACGGGGCCCGGGGGCAGTTTACTTCATGCCCAGGACGCGGTTAGCTGCCGCCACAACAGTGGGCGACCCGCGGAATCATGAAACGAGTCATTTGTCTGCCTCCTTGGCTACGTTTGCGGTGGCCCAGCCGGGCTGAGCCGATCCGCGTTAGCTTACACAACATAGTAAGTCCATAAGGTATTCAGTCAAGCTTCTCGCGTGCTTCGAGAAAAGACCAGGTAGGAAGAAACCAGGTGCGGCACCGGGTATCCTGGATTGCACACCGCAGCTTGCGGTAGGCACGGGTGCTGGTTCAGGGTATGAATTGGCCGGTCTGAAATCCAGGGAGCATCAACATGAGAATCAAATCGGCTATTGCGAACCACAGGGCAGCACAGTGGGTCCGGGGAGCGTTGCTCGGCCTTGGCCTTGGTCTCGGCCTCGGCCTCGGCCTCGGCGTGGGACTCGGGGGTTGTGGGCCCGATCCAGACAAGGTCAGCAAGGACGTGGAGCAGCGGGTCCGGCGGGACGTGGAGCAGCGGGTTCGGGTCGAGGTGGACCGGCGCCTGACGGCCGAGCTGCCCCGACTGGAGGCGCGGCTCCTGGCGCAGCTCTCGGGCAAGACGCCGCCTCCGGATGTGCGGGCTCGCCCCAGGCCGGCCCCAAGGGATCCGGCGGTGGATCCGATGCTGGGTTCAAAACCGGACCCGAACAAGCCGCAACCGGCCACCCCCGCGGATCCTGCGGTCACCGTCGTACCCACGGTGGATGCCAGGGGACTCAAGCTCAAACGTGTCATCATCGTCAAGCAGATCAAGGACCGAAAGCCCACGGACGCCGGCACCAGCTTCGCGGTGGCCGACGGCCAGGTGTACTGCTACCTCGATGCGGTGAACCCCAAGGGGCCCGAGCGTCACCTCTCCGTCGCCTGGATCCGAGATGGAAAGCTCTATACGAAGGTGAAGCTCCGGGTGGGCGTGGGCCATGTGTGGCGGACCTGGGCCCGGCTGCGACTGCGACCCCAGTCCGTGGGCAAGTGGCAGTGCGCCGTGTCCAACGAAGAGGGGCAACTGATCAGCCGCGTCGAGTTCACCGTGCAGTAGAACCGAAGCCACCGCGATGCGTATGTAGCCGGTATGCATGCGACGCTGCTGGTTCTTTCGTTCATCGTACAAAGCGCGACTCCGGGGGCCCCCGCAACCAGAGCCTATGTTGTGGGTGCCGCGTCCGGGCGAGCGCCGGGCGACCGGCCCCTTCAGGTGCGTCGCGGATCCCGGGTGACCCTCTACGCCGTGGTACAGATCGGCCGGGGATGGCGCGCGCGGTACTACACGGATGCGCCCTCGCTGCGGTTGCGCGGGCGACGGATCCCGAAAAAGCGGCTCCGGCCGCTAGCAGCGCTGCGGGGTGCGCAAACGCGCTGGTACCTCGTCGAGCCCCGCCAGCATCACTTGATGAGCCCATCCCCCAACCCCGGCAATCCGGCGTATTCGAACGCCGTGCTGTTTGGCAAACGCCATGGCCGCTGGCTGGGGTTTGACGTCCTGGAGTACCATGAGACCCTCATCGCGTCGGCGCGCGGGTCCCGACTGCACGTCAAGCGCGCGACACCCACCCACAAGAAGGTGAACGTACACGGCGGCCTGGGCACCATGCGGTATCGGGTGCAGGTGACCTGGACGGGCGGCCGCGCGAATTCACCCGGGGCCACGGCGACCCGACGCGGAGGCATCTCGGAGCGGGTCCTGCGGGTGAGTTGGCGGGAGGCGGACGACCTGGTGGGCTGGCTCACGAGCTACTACAACGTGCCCAATGTTTTTGGCAGCGCCGGCGCCGGTTCGCGCCACCAGACCGAGCAGTATCAGGGCGCAGACTGCGCGGACATTATCGTCGGCGCGGCCCGGCGGGGAGGGGCCAAGCTGCAGTACACCCACGCGGCGGGGCTGACCCGCTACGCGCGCCCGGTGACTCCGAAGCTGCTGCTCACCAACAGCGGCCTGTTCTACACACAAGGGCGGCAAAAGGGCCAGCGCGCCCGGCTGCGCTTTGGCAAGGATGTGCGGCGGGGGGACCTCATGCTCATCGACTACGTGGGCTGGAACGGCACGGGCCGGGGCTGGGATCACGTGGGTGTGCTCTCGGCGGACCAGGGTCAAAAGGGCTGGCTAGATGGGGCGGACCAACACCTGCACATGGGCTACAAGTGGGGCCTGGTGTCTGCGCCCCTCTCGAGCGAAGGCAAGGCGGTGGTGCAGTTCCTACGCCTGCGGCCGGGGGTGCGCCGGTCCATGGCGCGCTGGCGGAAGCGGTTGCTGCGCGCCGAGAAAAAGCGCGCCCGACGCTAACGACGCCGGCGCTTTGCGGCGTCGTCAGCGTCGGGCGCAATCGGCAGATCGATCTCCACCACCAGCCCCCCCCCCGAGGCATTCGTGGCGCGCAGTGTCCCGTGGTGCAGCGACACGGCTCGGTGGCTGATGGCCAGCCCGATCCCTGAGCCCCCCCGCTCGCGATCCCGGGCGTCGGCGACGCGGAAGAAAGGGCGAAGGATGGCGTCCAGGTCCGCCTCGGGAACGCCCGGACCGTGGTCCCGGACGCGGATCCGGGCCCGCGAGCCGTCAGTCCCCTCCGCCCGCATGAGGTCCACGCGCACAGCGGTGTCCTTGGCCGTGTAGTAGACCCCGTTTCGCACGACGTTCTCCACGGCCCTCCGGATCAGCTCGGGGGATCCCTGAAGGACCACGGACTGCGTCTGCCCCAACTCCACGCGTCGCCCGCGGGGCTGGCCCTCGAAGTTGGCGTCCTGCACAACCTGCTCCACCAGCACCCTGAGATCAATGGGCTCCGGGACGATGCGCTGCGAGCCGGCCTCGAGGCGCGCGAGGGTCGTGAGCTCGCCGATGAGCTCGTTGAGGCGTTCGGCCTCCCGCTCGATGCGATCCAAGGAGCCGATCGCCTCGGCGCCGGCCTGCTTCCTCGCCAGGCCGAGGGAGACGTTGAGACGCGCCAGCGGGGATCGCAGCTCATGGGAGATGTCCCGCAGGAGGCGTCGCTGGGTGTCGAGTAGCGTCTGGATTCGATCCGCCATGCGATCGAAGTCATGACCCAACTCTCCGGTCTCGTCCCGACGCCCGCTGACGGTAGGGCCCACGCGCGCCTCCAGGTCTCCCTCGGCCAGCTTCTGGGCCGCGCTCTGGAGGACACGAATGGGGCTCGAGATGTACCGCGCCAGCACGTAGCAGATCAGCCCGGAGATCAGAAAGACGACCAGGATGCGCAGGGGAAGCGTCTCGGGGTCCAGGTACCGCCGGAGGCTCTTCGAATGGGGCACCTCGCCGACGATGACCCAGCCCCGCAGGTTGCCGCCCTCGAGCGGAACGGCGTACAGGTCCATGCCCGACACAGGTTTGCGGATCATCTTCCCGTCATGGGTGGCCCGGCGCGCCAGGCGCTTTACCGCGGCCGAGGGGGTCCATGGCCCGGCCTTGGCGTCACCCCGCCGAAAGAGAAAGACCCGCACGTCCAGGCGACGCTTGAGCTCCAGGTGCAGCGCGTCGGCGCCTCGTGGTCCATCCTGGCGAATGCGCTCCACCGACCGGACGCCCTGCGCGTGGAGGGCCTGGCTGATGAAGGTGACCTTGCGCTCGTGGATCCAGCTCCGGTCGCTGCTCACGTGGATCACGGTGAAGGCCGTCCCGATGAGCGTCATGGCGAGCCAGAAGGAGAGGAAGATCTTCACAAAGAGGCTACGCGTAAGGGGTCGGCCACGGCTCATTCGGGTTCATCCTGCGTGGGGGCAGTCGTGGCGTACAGGTAGCCGACTCCGCGCACGGTCTGGATCCGGTCCGTATCCGAACCGCCGCTTCCGAGCTTTTTGCGTAGGTTGCTGATGTGAACGTCGATGCTTCGATCAAAGGGGGAGAGCGCCCGGCCGAGCACCTGTTGGCACAGATCTTCACGGGAGACGACCCGGCCGGCCGCGCCTAGCAGGACCTCGAGCAGGCTGAACTCCACCGAGGTCAACGGGAGCGGGTGTCCGGCCTGTGTTGCCAACCTCCGGCCGGGGTCGAGCACCACGTTGCCCACCGTGAGATCAACAACGCGGCCTTCCCCGGGCGGGTCCCGGACGTGCGGCAGGGAGCGCCGCTGGATCGCTCGGAGCCTGGCCACCATCTCGCGGGGATTAAAGGGCTTGGGAAGGTAGTCGTCCGCTCCCATCTCCAATCCGACGATGCGATCCACGTCTTCGCCCCGGGCCGTCAGCATGAGCACCGGAATCCGGGACTGCTCTCGCACGCGGCGGAGCACCTCGAACCCGTTCAGTCCCGGCAGCATCACATCCAGCACGACCAGGCCGTACTCCTCGGACAACGCCCGCTTCAATCCCTCCACGCCGTCGTGCACCGCGTCGATGTGGAATCCCTCGGGCGACAAATAGTCCACGAGCAGCTCGCAGAGCTCTACGTCGTCATCCACAATCAGGATGCGCTGGCCCGACATTGGCAGTCTCCCTACGGCGGTACCTGGCGACCATTCTAGCGCCAGAGCCGGCCGGGGTGCGTGAAGAAGTGTAAGCGTTCACCGGTCATCTTTACACAACCTTACATGATATTTACGTGTCATTACATCTAATTACCAGATCAGATGCTAGATTTGTCCCAGGAGAGCCTAGGCCATGCAGCACGACGCCACATCAACGGCTTCATCTTCGAGCGACGGGTCACCGGGCGGGCCGGGTCGCCGGCCGGGCCCCCAACGGTGCGCGCGCCGGCGGCCCGGTGGCGCGTATCTCGTACTCTACGTTCTGTTGATTGTGGGGCTGGTGCCGGCGGCGGGCTGCCCGATGCCCACCCGCCGGGTCGTGCTCCCGGTCCAGGTGCCGGCACGATTCTCTCAATCCGGTGGGGCGAAGCTCCCGGGCCGTTGGTGGAGCGCCTTCGGCGACCCGGAGCTGAACCGCTTGGTGGGGCTGGCGTTGGCATCCAACCCCGGTCTTGGCATCGCCTGGGCGCGCCTTGATCAGGCGCGGGCGGTGGCGCGCAAGGCAAAAGCAGGCCTCTACCCGACGCTCGATGCCACGGCCGGTATCAGCGGGACCCTCGCCAGGGACGGCCGCTCGGCGAGCGTGACGGCGGGCCTGGCCGCCAGCTATGAGGTGGATCTGTGGGGACGCGTGCGCGCCACGCGGGACGCCGCCTGGCTTGAGCTACTTGCGACGCGGGAGGGCCTCATGGCCGCCGCCATCAGCCTCTCGGCCGAGATCACCAACGCCTGGTATCAGCTCGTCGAGAGGCAGGGACAGCTCAGGCTGCTCGATCACCAGCTCGCCACGAGCAAGCAGGTGCTCCTGCTGGTCACCCTCAACTTCCAGCAGGGTCAAGGGGGCGCCGTGGACGTGCTGCAGCAGCGCCAGTTGGTGGAGTCCTTGAAGGGGGAGCGCACGGGGGTACGCGCGCAAGCCCAGGTGCTGCGGCACCAGCTTGCCATCCTGGTTGGCAAACCTCCGGGCACGCTGCGCATCAAAAGGGTTCAGCAGTTGCCCCTTCTGCCACCGCTCCCCCGCGCGGGGATCCCCTCCTCCCTGTTGCAGCGGCGTCCTGATGTGCGGAGCGTCTACCTCAAGGTCCGGGCGGCGAATCGCCGGGTCGCCGTGGCCCTTGCCGACCGCTACCCGCGTCTGAGTCTCGGGGCCAGCGCGAGCCTGACCGGCGGGGTCAACCCGGGCGCTTTTTATACCTGGCTCACCAACCTCGTGGCCAACCTCATCGCGCCCCTGTTCGATGGCGGCGCGCGCAAGGCAGAGGTCGCGCGCACCCGGGCCGTGGCGGCCGAAGCGCTCCAGGAATACAGCCAGACCATCCTGGTGGCGCTGCGTGAGGTTGAGGACGCCCTGACCCGCGAACGCCAGCAAAAGAAGCTCATCGTGAGCCTGGATCGGCAGCTCCGGCTGTCGGGCCGGGTGGTCTTGGTATCCAGTCACAGCTACCTCAATGGCGTCGAGACGTTCCTGCGCGTGCTGGACGCGCAGCTCCGGCACCAGTCCCTCCAGCGAGCGCGGCTCACCGCGGGCCGGGACGGGTTGCTGCAACGGGTGGCGCTCTGCCGCGCCCTGGCCGGCGGCTGGACGCTCAGTCGTCCCGGTGCCAAAGCGAAAACGAGCACGACCGCCCGGGCGAGCGCGATGCGGCCGGCACCCAGGTCGGCCAGGTGAGCCCCATGTCAATTCGCGATCGCTCCCCCGAACCACCCGCCGACGACCCCGAGCAGGCGACGAAGTCTGCGTCCACCTGGCAGGCGGTGATGGGTGGGCTCCGGGTAGCGCTCCCGATCCTCATCCTGGTGGCGGCCGGGCTGGGAACGAGCTGGATGCTGGCCCATCGCCCCCATACCAAACGGCGC
>Ga0180009_10008574_pt1 | contig 10112 bp, 14 predicted proteins | sample OS_PC_MetaG_FD_123537 | JGI IMG/M metagenome (GOLD analysis project Ga0180009, IMG submission 123537) | Groundwater microbial communities from the Aspo Hard Rock Laboratory (HRL) deep subsurface site, Sweden - OS_PC_MetaG | ecosystem: Environmental > Aquatic > Deep subsurface > Groundwater... | reverse complement strand
GGGATATCCTTATTTGCTTTTTGTTCGTATTCCTTTTTTTTCTTGGAGTAATATGGCGGATCAAAAAAGATCAGGTCTGGTTTTTTTGTGACGGGCCATGTTTCTTTCTCGGGGTCCCAGTGGTGGTATTCTATTTCAGGGCGCTTGCCTTGCTTGCCTTGCTTTTCTGGGGTCGCAAGATCAAAGGCCTGGCATTTTCGCTCAAAGATGAGGCATGTGTCAGGGACTACGCCTCCGCCGGCCATTGGGTCAAGGACAAGGTCGTTGGGTTTTGTGAAATAGAATAATGTGTGGGCAATGAGCTGGGCCGGGATACGGCCGGGCCAGTCGTCTCCGAATCGTTCATCGCATTCGTTAAAATTCCACTGGTCCCAGGTGCGAAGGCCCCAGCCAAGCTCCTTGAATTTTTCCTGATCTGTCTTTCCCTGTAATCTTATGGCCCAGGTAAGGGCAAGGTCCATTTGGTAATGGGCTGCTATGTATTCCATGTTGTGGCCCTGGGAAAGTAAATTATCGATATTACTGAAACTGGTATTTCCGATAATTTCTGATATACGGTTTTGGCTCAACCCGATTTTTTCTGCAATTTTTTCCTGGGGCCAGCCAAGGCGGCTGAGCTTGAGGATAATGCTGTTTCTGTTTGTTCGCTGACGGGCACGGATATCAGTGATCCATGCATTGATGGTCTGTTGGCTGACACCAAGTTTTTCTGCAAGAGCGTCTTCAGTATATTTGCATTCCGGGTCTGTTGATGCAATATCACGGGCTACCCGTTTTTTATCGTTTGGGGTTAATCGATCGCCATGGATGGTGTTGCACTGGGCTGATTCAAGGAGAAGAGGTATTTTGTTTTCCTCGTAATCAAGGGGGTGGTCCTTCCATTCAATGGCCGGGATCTCTTCGATGCCTTTTTCCTGGAAGGCTGAACAGCGGTGGTTGCCATCCAGGATTATGGTTGCCTGGGTTGTTTTGTTGCCATCCGGATAGTTGAATACCCTTTGGATCTTGATTGGGGGGAACTGTGCGTTGATATCAAGGGCTTCAGCGTAAGCGTTGATGGTTTGCTGGCTTTTGCTGGTTCTTGGGTAGATGGATGGGTCCCAGGTTAGGTCTTTTATTTTTATAATTTTCATATTATGGGAGCCTTGTTGCCCAACAGGAGATTATTCCGAGTACAATGAATTTTTCTGTCCAAAAAAAATATCATTATGCAGTAAGGCAATATCATCATTCAGCATCTCTACATTTACAGGGGATATCCATTTGACAGAGTTTAACAATTCTTTTGGAAATCCTTTCAGTATTTTACAGGTTTCCAGAGGCTCTGCCCACAAATCCTTTTCTTTGGCATCTTGAAATACTTCACTCCAGTTAAATTCATATTTTTTTGCGATAAAAAGGATATCAACAATGTCTTTCACATCCATCCTGCTTAGTGCACATAATTTATTAGACAAAATATTACACCAGTTGTCAATTTTATGAAATAATGTATGATTTTGAATATCGCCCTTATGATATTTTACATCGTTTACAAAATCTATTTTTAAAAAAATCTTCTTTTTTTCAAGAACAAGTCTTATAAAAGAATCTGAAACCATACCAATTTTTACAACCCACCTGGAATTTTCTTTTAATCCATCAATAATCAATGTGCTTTCTTTCTTGAACTCAGGATTTGCATTGACAAAAAAATCTAAATCATCGGAATACCGGTGATTTAAATAAAATCGAGAAAGTGCGGTACCCCCGGTGAGATAAAAAGATGAGTTTATTTCTTGGATGAGATGCAGCACTTCATTTTGAAATGGATACAGTCTATTCTGATAGTATTTTTCTTGCGTAACGATATCGATTCCTTAATTCTTTTGGAAACAGGCGGCAGATAACCTTCTCATCAAGGATTTCATCTTTAAGTGTGGTTACAGAAAAGAGATTGAGCAATGTGTACCAGTCATGGCTTGTTAAAAATCTTCTGTAAAGATCTATCCTGTCTCCTGGAATACGTTCCGGTTTTCCTTCAAGTAGCCTAAGCATATAAGCTATATCAACATTTCTGTCCCAGAATAATTTTTTAAGTATTTCTTTTTTATCCATGTTTTATTCTCGCACAAAGACACTAAGACACAAAGGGTGAGGAATACAGCATGAGATTACCGTTTCCTGATTATGCAAGGGAACGATAAAAATCAATTCCTACTCGGTTAATATGATCTATGAGATCATTATTTTCGATCTGCCGAAACAAAGAAATATCTATTTTGTAGGGTAACAACAAATCATCCAGTTCCATCTCAATCTTAAGCAATTGTGAAAAACTCACCCTGTCACCCATTATTGTCAAGTCAATATCAGACCCATAGTGATAATTTCCTTTGGCACGGGAGCCATAAAGGCGGACAAGATCAATATCCGGATAACGTTCAAAAACCTGATGAATTTTCCGTGTTGTTTCAGGAGGTAGCCCGCTTGAGTCCAGTCTATTGCTCATGAGACAATCTGCGCATCTCCTGCTCATATTCAACAAACAGAGAATAATACACTTTATCGATTTTTTGGATTATACCACCCACCATGGATTTATCATAGGTATGTACAGCCTTATTACGTGTTTTAATCATATCCATCCAGTCATCACCATTACGAATCATTTGATTCTGGAAGGCTTCCCTGGTGGCATCTCGAGAGCCCGTAATCCGAGTGTTACCTTGATACAAAAAATAGTCTTTCATCACATTCCAGGCAAGTTCATGAGTAAACTCAAAGGCTTTCACAAATCCCTGTCCTTCAATATTGGATAAAGGTCGCTGATGAAGTAAATCCACTGCTTCTGTCAACTGGGCCAAAGCCTTTTGAAAATTTTGAAACCGTTGTTTCCAGCGTATATCATTCTCTTTCATTTTTATTCTCACACAAAGACACTAAGGCACAAAGGGTTTAAGTTTGGTTATTCTGGAATAATAATTGACATTCGGTTTTCCTTACGATATTCTTTAAAGGTAAGGAATTTAAACAAAGGATATTAAAAATGCAATCTACCATTACTTCAAAATTTCAAACAACCATTCCGAAACAAATTCGTGAAAGCCTCAATTTATCAGTAAAGGATAGACTTGAATGGAACATAGTTAATGGAAAAATCATTGTCATTCCTGCATTAGAGACAAAATTTTTAAACTATAAAAACAGTATTAAGACTGGTCCGGGGAGTATTTCAAATGATATACTAAATGCCCGTGATCTCAGAATAGAAAAATTTAAATGAAAACATATATTATCGATACAAATGCTTTAATCTCTTTTATAACTGACAGGGATACTGCTCAGCAGGAAATTATTGCAGCGGTTTTCAAAAATGCTGCCAGACTTAAAGAAAAAGTTTTTTGTCCTCAAAATGTTTTGACTGAATTTATTTATGTTATGGAAAAGGTTTACGGGATTCCAAAAATGACGATTCATACGATGATCAGAAATTTTATTTCCATGCCAGGTATAAAAATCATTCATGATATTGATTTAAATATTTTGTTTTCCTATTGGCCGGAGCACATTCCTGATTTTGGTGATGCCCTTGTTGCAGGTGTCTGTAAGGCAAACAAAGGCTCTATTGTTGCGACATTTGATAAAAAGTTCATTGGTTTTCTGAGACGTCTGGATCTTCCTGCAGGTTTCTATTAGTTTTTATTCTCGCACAAAGACACGGAGACACAAAGGGTTATCGATAACTACACGTCTGAATTTGTCCAGTTAATGATAGTCAGATCAGGAATTTTTTCAAAATGCTTCACATTGTTTGTAACAATTGAGTAATTCATGGAAAGTGCTGTGGCACCTATTAAAAGATCAAACTCATCAACAACAATCCCCTTTGCATTCAGGTCTGCTTTTAAATGTGCAAACGTATCAATAATTGTCATGGATATTTCAATTACAGGGAATATATCCGCAACCCTACGCACTTTCCCAAGGTTTTCGACTTTTCTTTGTGACTTATAAGCACCATATAACAGCTCTCCAATGGTTATAATAGAAACAGCTTTGGGTTCCTGGGAATATAAATTAAAATTTCGGATAACGTTTTCATTGTTTTTTAAAGAATAAATAATAATGTCCGTATCAATCAAAAACATTTATATTGTCCATAGCATCAAACCGTTTTGTTGATCTTTTATTTGTAATATCCTGAATGATTTTTTCAGCACTTTCATCACCTTTCCATGAGCCTGCCAGCTTTAAAAACTCATCTGTCTGATGCTGAAGTTTTGGATCAGGTTTTGATAAATATTCTTTTAAAATCATTACGACCTGTTGGCTAAGAGATCTGTTATCAGCTTTAGCCTTTATCTTAAGCGCATTATATAATTGGTCATCAATTGATTTTACCTGCATTGTTGCCATATGAACCTCCTCATTCTTGATTTTCTTATAGAATAAAGCACCGTTCATGAAAAAGCAACCAGTATTCATGAAATATTGAGGAAGTTTAGTACTTCGAAACCAGCAGAAAATCAAAATTGGTTTTATTCTCGCACAAAGACACGGAGGCACAAAGGGGTATTGATAACTATACGTCTGAATTTGCCTCAGCCCATTCTCTTACAAGATCAATATAGACAGTGAAATCAGACAGACGGTTCTTAAAAAGTCCAAAAACAACTTCATCGTCAATTTTTTCATAATGATGGACAAGCATATTTCTAAATGATGCCATATTCTGAAAAGTTGACAGCTGATTATCTGGTATCACCCCCTGTTCCTGCAATACTGAAAACAAATCCCGGTATCCTGTTGGTTCCCGCCAACGACAAAAGGAAACAAGATGATTTGCGATATCAAAAACCTCTTCTATTGCCAGGTGCAAATAACGCTCAATAAATGCTTTGCTGCGTGAATCACTGGTATATTTCTTCCAGTTAATATCTTTAGCACCTTTAAGCTCAGATATATAATAGGAAAGATTAGATATTTTCCGTGAGAGCAGTTCCTTGTCTACCATATCACACCGCAAGCTCTCTAAATAGGAAACGGGTATCAAGATATTCACGTCTTGACGTGGTTTCCTGCTTCACCCGCACCGATGGATCCCTTTCATAGAGGAGATGACCATATTTTAATATTTGATGCTGCAGCAGGACTTCAGCCTGATGAAAGACTACCAAATCCACATCCATATGCAATAAACAGGAAAGCTCTGTTTCCATTGCAATCCTTTCAAAGCCGTCTATTCTCCGTGTACTCATAATGGCTATATCGAGATCACTTGAGGATCGCATCTTCCCAGTTGCCGCAGATCCAAACAGGTACATAACAGCGATATTGTCATGTATTAGCACATACTTTTCGATTTGGAGTTTTATGTTATCTATGTCAATTTTCAACTCATAAGCCTTATTCCACTTTGTCGATTAATTAAAGAATATCAAAACTATTGGTTGTCGTCAATTCACTGGTTATCTTATTTTTCTTGCACAAAGACACTGAGGCACAAAGGGTTATTGATAACTACACGTCTGAATTTGCCTCAGTCCATTCTCTTACAAGATCAATATGTTTGACGAAGATGGTCAATGCAGGAAGTAAATTTTAAGTTGTTGAAATTCTTTATCAATGATTCAAGTTTTTTTTGGGTTTTATTAAGGTTAATATAATGCCGGAATTTAAAACTTGTTGAAGCCTGCTCTACCCTTGGTTGATCTGGGTCAAATTCCCATGGGTGTGAATAAAAAAGGAATGTTTTATCTTTGTTTAGAATCAGATTCATGCCGCGTTTAAATAAGGAAAAAGGTATTAACCTGAAATACCCTCCACCGCCTAGGGGAAACGTTTTTTGATTGATGGTTAGATTGCTGATGGGAAGTTCAAAAAAATCATCGGCAATTTTAAAGGCAGCGCCTTTTTTAGTATGGGCAGAAAGATCTATGGTTCCATATCTTTTGTGCATGGAAAATGAATTATAGCTTGAATCATAGACATGGCCGGTGTCTTGGATCATTTTCAGGATATCATTATTTATTGCAAAGCTTGGAGCCCTGTATCCGAAGATTTTTTGACCTATGATATCTTCAAGCAGAGCTTTCCCATCTTTTAGATCCTGTTTGGCTTCCGTTAGAGACTGGTTGGTGCATAAATGATGCAGGTTACCATGGGAAGCTACTTCATGGCCTCTTTTATGTATTTCTTTTACCATGCCGGGAAGTTTTCTGGCTACCCAGCCCAAAACAAAAAAAGTTGCTTTGGGTTGAAAGGGGAATGAATCTAAAAGGTCCAGGATCAAATGAATATTTTTCTCAACCCTTAGCTCATGATCGTTCCAGGATGAAAATGGAATATAGTCTTTGAAATTTTCCACCTGGAACCAGTCTTCAACATCAAAAGTGAGGAGTATGGTCTTCAAATCAATTAAACAATCTGTTTTCCAAGGTTTGCCTTGAACTGGATGAATTTATCTGCAGGGGTTCATGGGGCGTTAAAGTTGTAGAGATAAAAGCCCTATGTTCCTGGTAATCGTCCAGTGTGCTGTCAGTATTAAAATCCGTAAACGTGTATGAAAAATTAAAGCTCAGCCATCTCAAAGGTGACCAGACAAGACCCGCACCCATGTTCAAGGTTTGATCTTTACGATCCACTCCTGGCGCGTCATACTCAGATAAATTGTAAGACCAACGGAGTTCTGATGATAATCTTCTGGTGAGCCTGTAGGTATGAAGGAATCCTGCCTGATAATTAATTGTAAAGCCAAGGCTTGCAGCTTCTTCACTAATATCATTGTAACGGCTTGACCCTGTAATGTATAAAGTATTTCTTCTTGAAAAAACGAAATTTTTATAAATATCAAACTCTAAAAAAAATCTTTCAGAGTCAGCATCTGAATTATTTTCATACTCCTGGAATAATATACCGCCACCAAGGACTATGCCTGAATCTTGTGTGGGATTCCACTCAAACCCGATGGATGGATTATATACAACATGATCGCCGGCAGTTTGTTCAGTATAGGTATGGGCATATCTCACATAGGCATTAAAATGCGGGTTGATTTTTTTAAGGAAACGCAAATCCCCTTGTAAGGTTTCAAGATCATTTGTGGATATTTCATATTCAGTTTTTGAATAGGATGCATTAAGATCCAGGCCAAATTTTGGTGTGAACCAATACATAATATATGCAGCCGGTCTATGGGTTTTAAATTCATCCTGGTTTGCTGTGTCATAATTATCAAAGGCATAGTTATAACTTAAGCTGAAATAGTCGTTTCTACCAAATTGGTGGCGAAGTGATGCTGTTCCAGTATTTGTATCATGTTTTTCAAAGGTATTGGTCCGGACTGTACGACTCAGGCTTCTATCAAAAGAGTCAGAAAATGTTAATATGGTATTTTTTGATGGCTGGAGAACGGCATTAAGAGATACACTATGATTCCAGGAATCATATTCATTTTTATCCATATAATCTATATAATCAGGGCTGTATTCAATAATAAAACTGTTTTGTTTATCTATCACTTCAAAGGAAAGGACTGCCTGATATCGTGTTGAAAATTCGTCATCTTTATTATTTCTGGTTTGATTAAAATTATCTGTATATTCTTCAGTTATTGTAACAAGGGGGGTAAATTGTTTTTGTGCAGAAAAAGCAGGCGGTGTTAACAATACAATCAAAAACAGGGAAACCCAGACTGTAAAAATATCATTAAATTTCATTTTAATCTTCCTTAGCCCAATTTATGTCATGGGACAATAATTGTATCATCCGGCTGTAATTGTATGTCTTTGCTGAAATCCCCATTGATAATGTCTTTATATCGAATAATAATGGTTTCTTCCTTATTGTTGCCTCTTCGATAAAGAAGAATTTTATTTTTATCTGCCCACTCTGTAAATCCACCTGCGAGTGCAAAAGCCTGCATCACTGTTAGTTTTTTTGTCAGCGGATATTCACCAGTTCGTAATATTTCACCCAGGATATAAATTCTTCGGCTCATGGGATTAACAAGGGTTACCGTCACATTGGGTGCTTCAACATAGACACTTAATTTTTTTTGAACTGCCATTTTAAGATCCATGGTTGTCAAGCCTTCTGCCTGGATGTCATCCAGCAAAGGAAATGTAATGTTTCCATCGCTTCTGACTCTCACGGAATCCACGGTAAAATCAGGCTCCTTCCAGGTCGTGATTGATAAAATATCTCCAATTCCGATTTTATAAAGATTGGAATCAGGACTAACAACCTGATCTGCTGCATTTGACGTATTAATAATGCATGCAAGACAGAATAATACAGCCATCTGAAAGTTTAACAATCGTTTCATAGACATAGTTCCACCCTTTCGATTACATTGATAACCAAGCTTAATTTAATCTAAAATAACAATCAATAAAAAACTATCTTGCGCCTTTATCAAACAAAACAGTCTTTATGGTTCTAAGAATTATTACCATATCCATTATTATGGACAGGTTCTTAATATAAAAAAGATCATAATTAAGCTTTTCTATTGCATCATCCAAGGTTGCACCATAACCATAGGATATCTGTGCCCAGCCGGTAATTCCCGGTTTTACAATAAATCGTTCCGAATAAAATGGTATTTTTTTTTCAAGATCGTCAGTAAAGTGTTTTCTTTCCGGTCTTGGGCCTACCATACTCATTTTGCCTGTTAAGACATCCCAGAGCTGGGGGAGTTCATCAAGCCTGAATTTTCTGATAATTCTTCCTATCTTTGTGATCCTGGCATCATCTGTCTCAGCCCAGACAGGGCCGGACAGTTTTTCAGCATCTTCAACCATTGACCTGAATTTATGCATATTGAATTCTTTTTTTTTCTGACCTACCCTGTCCTGAAAAAAAAGAATCCTGCCCTTTGACTCAAGTTTTATCAGAATACTGATAATCAAAAGGATCGGCGACAGCAAAACCAGCATAATTGAAGAAATAAGAATATCTTCAAGGCGCTTTACCATGGTCCTGAATTTCGATTTTCTAAACCCCTCAGAATATATAAGCCATGATGGTTTTATCTGGGTAACAAGAACTTTTCCTGTAAGCATTTCATAAAAAGAGCTGCCTTCAAGGACCTCAATTCCAGCAGTTCTGCAGCGGATGAGCTCCTGGGTAGGAAAACTGCCTCTTTGCTCTCTTAACGCAACAACAACTTTATTTATGCCCGTTTCTTTGGCTACATAACAAAGATCTTTTTTTTCTTTTCTTATAGTGATTTTTTCTGAAATATTAATATTTAAGACCTCTTCTTCAGAATCAGGAATGATAACAGAAACAGAATAACCACAATCTGGTTCAATTTCAATTTCATTGAGGATATCAAAGGCAAGGGGGCTGGATCCCAGAAGAATAATGTTCTGATTAAAAATTCCTTTTTTGATAATAAAAATATAAAGCAGTCTCCAGCCAATAATGAATACCAGAAGAAGCCCTATGCTTAATATAAAAATAAACTGATTAATAATAACAACAGGAAATGCCCAGTAAATCAATCCCAATACAATTGAGGTAATGCCCAATGATTGGAGAAGCCTTATACTGACCTCAACAATGGTGGATGCCACTTTAAAATTATATAAATCGTTATAGTAGAGACAAATCTGGCAGATACATACCACAAGAAAAATTCTCAGGCATAAAAACAAATCAAATAAAAAAGAGTCGGACTCGGTGAGGATAAGGGTTGCAAGAAGAAATGATCCAAAAATGACAAACCCCTCAAGGATAAAAAAAAGAATGTTCCGAATGGGGAAATATTGCTTCAGCAGCCTTAGCATGGGAACCCTTTATTTGCGGCCATAGCCGTATTTGCCATAGCCATACCCGTAGCCGGTTCTCTTTCTGGCAAAATTATACACAACACCGAGAATTTTCTCTTTTCCATAAACATCAATAAGATCAAGAACATCTTTTTTTCGTGTTTGGCCCTGCTTAATAACAATAACAATTCCATCAACCTGTCTTGCTATGGCATTTGTTTCCGAGGTTAGATGGGGCGGAGGTGTATCAAAAATAATATATCGATCACTGTATCTTAACTTTATTTCACGAATAAGCTTTTTCATCCGATCTGATGATAAAAGCTCTGAAGGGTTGGCGGGAATTTCCCCGGC
>Ga0180009_10008573_pt1 | contig 10113 bp, 7 predicted proteins | sample OS_PC_MetaG_FD_123537 | JGI IMG/M metagenome (GOLD analysis project Ga0180009, IMG submission 123537) | Groundwater microbial communities from the Aspo Hard Rock Laboratory (HRL) deep subsurface site, Sweden - OS_PC_MetaG | ecosystem: Environmental > Aquatic > Deep subsurface > Groundwater... | reverse complement strand
TTGATGTATCTTCTTTGCATTGGGACAATCTTCAATCTGCCCTCCCAAATCAATAAAAAATGGTTGTTCAGGAATACTTCCTCCGACTATGGGTCTTATCTCAACTTTGCCTGAAAATTTCTTCTTATATCTTTCAAAAGTTTCCTCATCCTTAAAAATTAAGGGATATGCAAAATTAGAAATAAAACTCATGTGAGAGATCTCTAATTTTTGAAAACAGGAATTTTGACTTGTCGTTTTTTCGAACCTGAGAAAATTTTCCATTCTTTTCTTACAATTTTCTGAGAGATATGCCATTTGTTCACATCCAATAAGCCCTGTAATCTCCGTCGGTCTTAAATTATAGCCCAAGTTGTAAAAAGTATAATTTTCATAGAATTCTTTAATGTGATATTTTTTCATTAATTCTTTCTCTCTCCTTTCATCCAAGTTTCTCCCCCATCCATGAGCCCGAACCATCAGTAACATCTGATATAACTCTTCATCATCTGTACTGACCATCCCGCCTTCTATTGTTGAAAGATGGTGACCAACATAAAAAGAAAAAGTACTGGCCAATCCAAAGTTACCTAATTTCTTTCTACCAAGTTCGCTACCCAAAGACTCACAATTATCTTCAATTAAGATAATATCTTTCTCATCACAAATTTTCTTTATTTCGTTCAAGTCTCCACAAAAACCAAGCAGGTTTGTAACAAACAACGTTTTTATTTCTTTTTTTGAATTTATCAAATTCTCAGAATTAATATTTAAATTTTTTAATGAAACATCAATCGGAACTGGATTCAAGCCTAATTGAAGAAGGGGCATTACATTGGTGGCCCAAGTTAGCGCAGAAAAACCAACATTATCTTCCCTTTTTAATTTACCAAGATTTATCAAAGATTGTATCAATGCAAGATTCGCAGAACTTCCACTATGAAATAATACTGAATATTTTCTTCCCTGGTAATCAGAAAATTTCCTTTCAAATTCTTCACACTTATCCCCCATGCTTAGCTTTTCCGACTTTAGAATAAAATCACACAACTTTCTTTTGGTTTCCTCTTCATTATGAAATGTATTCTTCATTAATTTTATCATGTTCTGTTTAATACATACCAATCAATTGTTTTTTTAAGGCCTTCATCAAGACTCGTTTTAGCTTTAAAACCAAATTCCCTTTTCGCTCTAGATACATCTAGGAGTCTTCTCGGCTGTCCGTCAGGTTTTGTTATATCCCATTTAAGTTCTCCATTAAAATTTGTTAGACGAACAATTTTCTCAGCAAGGTTTTTTATTGTTATTTCTCCTCCAGATCCTATGTTTATTGGTTCTTTAGAGCTGTATTTTTCTGCAGCCTTTACAATTGCTTCAGCACAATCTTCGACATATAAAAATTCTCTGGATGCTTTTCCCGTTCCCCAAACTTCCACTTTTTGTAATCCTTGCCTTTTGGCTTCAACAATTTTCCTTATTAAGGCCGGAATAACATGACCATTACTCAAATCAAAATCATCTCTTGGCCCGTATAAATTTACAGGCATCAAGTGGATTCCATCAAATCCAAATTGTTCTAGGTAAGCTTGGCTTTGAACTAACATCATTTTTTTTACAAGTCCATAAGGAGCATTTGTTTCTTCAGGGAAACCGTCCCATAGATTGTCTTCGCTGAAAGGAACAGGCGTAATCTTTGGATAGCCACATACACTTCCAATTCCAACAAATTTTCCAACACCTGCCTCTCTGGCATATTTTTGAACAAAAGTATTCATTAAAATATTATTATCGAAAACAATTCCGGGGTGACCTTTCATATATCCAATCCCTCCTCCATCAACGGCCATATGTATTACAACATCAATTCCAGGATTATCTCTAAAAAGTTTCTTTACAGACTCCCCATTAGTTAAATCATAATCTTTTCTTTTTGGAAAGATAATTTTCCCTACGGATTTATCCTTTAATTTTTCCATAACATATGAACCCAGAAAACCATACCTCCCTGTTACAAGAATTTTCTTATTTTCCCAAAAATTATTTTCCATTTTAATAGGGGGTATTTTTTTTACTAATCTTTAAAATTGTCCATATGCAAATCTTTCTTTGATTTTATTAAATCGGATTCAACCATTATCTTTACTAAATCACTGAACTTTGTTTTAACCTTCCACCCAAGCTCCCTTTCAGCCTTGGAAGGATTTCCGTGGAGCAAATCTACCTCAGAGGGTCTGAAGTATTGAGGGTCTATTTTAATTATCTCTTTTCCATTAGATCCATCAATACCAACTTTATTGATTCCTTCCCCCTTCCATTCAAAATCAATATCTAAATTTTTACAGACTTCCTCTACAAATTCTTTAACAGAATGAGATTCTCCAGTTGCAATAACATAATCTCCAGGAATATCCTTTTGAAGCATCATCCACATAGATTCAACATATTCTTTTGCATACCCCCAATCTCTTTTCGCATTTAAGTTTCCCAAGTAAAGACAATCTTGTAAACCAAGTTTTATTCTACAAAGCCCCAAAGTTATTTTTCTTGAAACAAAAGTTTCTCCTCTTCTTGGAGATTCGTGATTAAATAAAATTCCATTACAAATGAATAAATCATATGCTTCTCTATAATTTTTACATATCCAAAAGGCATATAACTTTGCCACCCCATAGGGACTTTGGGGGTAGAAAGGAGTATTTTCATCCTGAGGCGTTTCCATTACCTTACCATATAACTCGCTTGTAGAAGCTTGATATATTTTTACCCTTTTCTCCATCCCAAGCAATCTAACAGCTTCTAATATTCTTAATGTTCCTAAGGCGTCTGTTTGTGCAGTATATTCGGGAGTCTCAAAAGAAACCTTCACATGACTCTGAGCCCCAAGGTTATAAATTTCCTGAGGCTGTATTTTTTTTATAAGGTTCACCACATTTATTGAGTCAGTAAGGTCTCCGTGATGAAGAATTAATTTCAAATCTTTTTCATGAGGATCTTGAAAGAGATGATTTATTCTTCCTGTATTGAATGAGCTCGATCTTCTGATTATTCCATGAACTTCATAACCTTTCTCAAGCAAAAATTCTGCAAGATAGCTCCCATCCTGACCTGTAATTCCAGTAATTAATGCAATTTTTGTCATACTTTTTTAGATTGACATTCTTTTTAAATATTGTGAAGATAAAATCGGTAAATTCATCATAGACTACTCTATTTAGACAAATCTTAAACAGGGGTTCTTTTTTAGTGATAATAAAAAGCAATAAAACCTAACTCTAAATTATTAGAATAAATTCTTTCTAAATTTCCTAATGAAGAATCATAAAATCGTAATTAATTTGAGCCCTTAAATTTCCTTTCTTAACTTCAGTATAGACATGATCTTCAATATGAGTTTTTTAACTTTTGGTACTACTCTTCTTTTTTCCTCTTTAATATTCCTAAAAAGTTCCTTTTCCTTTTCCAAATCTTTCATTATCTCAACTTTTGCCTCACAACCCCCAAACCACCAAGCCATTTCGGTAAATGTGCTTCCATAAGTTCCAAGTATATGCCTTGTTTTTGAAAGAAGCAAAAGGTCAATCAGTCCTTCTTGTGTTGCCTTTGTGTCTGTTCTTACAAAACTTGTTTTTTGATATTTTATTATTCTATCGCCAAAAATCTTTTCCATTTCATTTTCAACTTCCGCAGAATCTGTGGCTAAGAAAAACTTTATTTTTGGATTCTTCTCAACCAACTTCTTCATCCGTTTTATAAATTTCTCATCGGTGGAAACTTTCCCTGGACTGACTTTTCTATCCGCAAGATCCCCCCTACGAATATGAACTCCAATCATATTTTTTAGGTTATATTTTCTTTGAAAATCTTTGACAATTTTAGTAATAGAATCTATAGGTTTAATTTTTTCTAGATAACAAAGCATAGATCTTTTAACTTCGTCAGGCACACTTGAAAAAATGAATTCAATTCCATTCTCGTTAAATTCTCCCTTATTCCTCAGAGAAGGATATTTTTCAAGCTCCTCTCTTGTTAAGAGAAATCTACAAGTCCCATTGGTTATATATTTCTGAGGATAATTTTCCATCAAGATAGAATCTTTCTCAACTTTTTTAATATCTTTTCTGTTTATTTTATCAAACCAGCCTCTATTTATCTCCTTTATGTTAAACTCAAACAAGTCTGAAAATCTAGCACCACAAGTATGATTGAGTGGCCAATACAAAAGAGTTTCTCGATTATATTTATCAGAAAATCTTAACATTGAAATTAAACATTTTACCCTATTCGAAATTCCCCCTAGGTTAATCGGTATGACAATTCCTTTCAATTTAACTTACCTTCCCCCAATATTACAAACTAATAAGTTCTTTTTTCTTAAAAATCTTTTTATCATCTTTTTCTATCATTTATTCTGTTTATAAGGTTTATGTGTTATTATTCCTTTACTTTTAAAAATAGAAAGAAACTAATCAGCATATGTCAATAGAACTAGAAAAAGAAAATCTATCTAAAATTGCAGCAAAAGGTTCAGCTTATACTTTTACTTCTTTAATGATTTTGAAATTTGGGGGTTTAATTTTTACAATAATCATTGCAAGAATGCTTCTTCCCGAACTTTTTGGAGTTTATGCTCTTGTATTTTCTATTGTTACAATTGCAATGACATTCACAGACATGGGTATCAACACAACTGCAATAAGATACATCTCCGAATCGTTGGGTAAGAAGAATAAAAAAGAAGTTAGAAGTTATACTTTATTTTTTATTAAAAGAAAAATTATGCTGATTCTAATCGCAGTAGTTGCTTTACTTGTAGTTTCAAAATATTTATCTTTTTCAGTTTATAAGAATCCCCTAATTTATTATCCCCTCCTTTTATCCTGCCTTTTCATGATTTCGGAATCATTCAGAGAATTTTTTGGAGTTTTCTTTGCTGCAAGAAAAGACTTAAAACCAAATATATTTTTTGATACCTTGTTTCAAACTTCCAAGATAATCTTTTCAATAATTGCAATATTAATCTTCACAACTGATTTTAAAATTTCTGGGCTTTTCCTCGCATTTTTTCTTTCAAGCTTTGTAACTCTTTTCATTTCATTTTTCGTTCTTCTCAAAAAGGATAGAGAAATTCTAATTGGCGAGACAGAAAAAATTGACGAGTCAAAAATAAATTCTTATTGGAAATACATGGCACTTGCAACTCTTTCACTCGCTTTCTTTGGTTCCATTGATACCCTAATGTTAGGAAAATTTGTTTCAATGGAGTATCTTGGTTATTATCGAGCTTCATTAAGTTTAATTCTTACCATTGCGGCCCTCTTTCCACTATCAACAATCTTTCTGCCAATATTTACCCAAATAGGTAAAAAAAGGTTTGAAAGAGGTTTCAAAAAAACAATAAGATATCTTTTGATCGTTTCGATTCCAGTGACAGTAGGTATTATTTTCCTCGCAAAATACATGATACTCTTAATTTATGGTGCCGATTATTTACCTGCCACATCTTCAGTTTATTTTTTATCAATTTTGATAATTACAGCGCCATTAATATCTCTTTACTCCACAATTCTTGAATCAAAAGAGAGGCCTAAAATTGTAAGCAATGCCGTTTTAATTTCATTGATTGTAAATATAGTGCTTAATTATATTGCAATAAAAGTGTTCATCTCTAACCCAATTTGGGTGATTGCAGGAGTTGGATTTGCAACAGCCCTTAGTAGAGTCATTCTTCTTGGGATTTTAGTTTTCTATTCTAGAAAAGGTTTAGGACTAAAAGTCAAGGGCATCGGATTAAGAAAACCTATCTTGTCCACAATAGTCATGGGAATCTTTTTAGTTTTGTTTAGCAGATTTGTTGACATAAATGTATTCACAGGAATTATTGAAGTGGCCCTCGGAGCAGGAATATACTTTGGAACGATGTTCCTCATAGGTGGACTGACCAAAGAAGATTTGGGATTATTAAGAAGCTTGATTAAAAAGTGATTTCGATTACAACAATGTTTTTAAAAAGTAATGGTGGGTAGGATCAAATTCTAAATATTCTGTTTTATTCAATTAACATTTATAAATTTCCTGAGCCGCTTTAGAAGCAGCGTTATATCTATCTGCAAATTCCATAAACTCCATTATTTTTCCACGTGGAATATCTCCTGCCAAAACATTTAAACTATGGTGATTAGCTTCTTCTAGCGCAAAGTCAACTTTGCCCTGGTTTCTTAAAAATCCAGTTCCAGCATAAGGAGTATAAACTGCAGCGCTAACATAAGAGGGTTGCACTCTATTAACTAGATCCATAGTTTCATTGACATCTATAGGAGTTTCTCCCGGAGTACCCACCATGAGGTATGCTAGCCACTTCATAGAAGATCTATTAAGCAACTTGGCTGTATTTTCTATCTGGGAAATGCTAATTCTCTTATCCATTAAATCCAACACCCTTTGGCTTCCACTTTCAACACCCACTTTGATTAACGAACATCCAGAATTAATCATTTTTTCAAGAATACTTTCGTCAAGAGCATCAACTCTGGTTAAGCAACTCCATTCATAATTTTTATCTTGAATACTATCACAAAATTCGCCCACTCTTTTCTTCCTTAATGTAAATGTGTCGTCAACCAAATAGAATTTATTAGTACCATAATTACTGCGTATGGAATCCATTTCATCTGCAACATCACTAATCTCTCGTGAAGTAACAGTTCTGCCCCATAGACTTTCTGAACAACAAAAGTTACATGTCCAAGGGCAACCACGAGAAGACATTACAAAACCCAAATCAGTTGGGTTGTAATCTCCCAATCCAATCAAAGATTCTCTTGCGGGCCAAGCTAAAGATTTAATATCTTTTATTCTATCTGCTGTAACAAGCTTTTCTTTTAAAGCTCTCTCAAAGACTCCTTCACCATCTCCCTCCCCTTGCACAGCACTATCAATCGGGCTGCCATTTCCCAATACGTCTTCAGGATGCATTGTTACGTGAGGTCCCCCTGCAATAATTCTTTCTACCCCCAAATCCTTAGCGATTTGGGCAACTCTTAATCCACTCCTCAATTTAGTCGAAATCATAGAAACACCAACTATGTCCGGTCTTAAATCACTGATCTCAGAAGTAATATTCTCCCATATAGGATGATTGCCATTATTCAAATTATCAAGGTATTCATCATAATGTGCCATTTTGGCCACAAAGGGGTATGGAGTCCCATTAGGATTATAATCAGAGTCAAGAACATCAACAGAATACCCATCTCTTTTTAATTTTCCAGCTAAAGATAACAATCCCAGCGGAATACCTCCTTTAGAGAAGCCCATAAATTTCTGGAAAGGGGGGTCTATTAATAATACTGATTTTTTCATAATATTTGAGATTGTAGGCATTTATAAGGATTAAGATAGTCCCTTTCATAAGAGACTTATTACTTATGTTGATCCTCTTTAAATTTTTTCAATTAATTTTTACTTTTTTAATATTTCCTCTACTTTCTTTAAGGTTGCTTCAATCACTTTATCCATATCATAATATTTGTATTCTCCTAATCTTCCTCCAAAGATAACATTCGTAAGTTTGTTTGCCTCGTCAAGATATTTCAAATAAAGGGAATTATTTTTCTCATCATTGACAGGATAATCTGGAATTTTACCCTCATCAAACTCATCAGGATATTCTGTATCTATCACTGTAGTTGGTGTATCTAATGACCCAAAATTCTTATATTCAAGTATTCTTGTATGGGGAGTTTCCGAATCAGTATAATTCATTACCGCACAACCTTGGTAGTTTTTAATGGGAAGTTCCTTAATTTCATGCCTTAGGCTTTTATAATCTAGTTTTCCAAACTTAAATTCAAAAAACTCATCAATGCGACCTGTAAAAACTATGGTTTTTGCTAAAGACATGAAATAGTCTCTATTAGAGAAAAAATTAGTATTTAACTTAACATCAATATTTTCTAATAGTTTTTCAAATATTTGCGTATATCCATTAGTGGGAATTCCTTGATAAAAATCATTGAAATAATTATTGTCAAAGGTAAATCTAACGGGCAATCTTTTTATAATAAATGCTGGAAGTTCCTCACATTTCATTCCCCATTGTTTTTCAGTATAACCTCTTATTAATTTATCAAATATGTCTTTCCCTACAAGGGCTTTTGCTTGTTCCGCAAGATTTTTTGGGATACCTCTGAATTTTTGAGATTCTATCTTAGCTTTTGCTTCTTCTGGCGTTTTAACACCCCACATTTGGTAGAAAGTGTTCATATTAAAAGGTAAATTATATAATTCTCCTTTATAGTTCGCCATTACAGTGTGTTTATATGGCTTAAATTCGACTAAAGAGGTAATATAATCCCAAATTTGTTTATTAGAAGTATGGAAAATATGGCCACCATACATGCTGACATCTATCCCTGCAATCTTTTTACTATAACAATTCCCACCAATATGGTCTCGTTGATCTATAACAAGACACTTCTTATTCTGTTTAGACATCTCTCTTGCAAAAATTGCACCATACAAACCAGCGCCAACGATGAGATAATCATACTTTTCTTTAATTGGTTGATTTTCGCTCATTTTGTACGATAGATTGTAGAAAAAAAGATTTAAAAGCTTTATGAAACATTTTTCTGAATCTCCTAAAATAAGATCTTTATTAGAAAGGAATAGATTTTAAGCATCATAAATTTAATAAACACTTTTCATTTATTTAAATCATGAAAAAGAAGAAAACAATAAAAATAAATTTTAAATATTTTTGGGAGAATTTTAATTCAGAAGACAATCTTTTCACGAACCTTCTTAGAAAGAGATATAATGTGATCATCTCAGATAAGCCAGATTATTTATTTTATTCTGTTTTTCCCGAGGCAAAAGAAGTTAAGGATTTGTCTAAAAAAGGAGATTTTCTTAAAAAAATCTCTCCAAAATTATATGTTTTTATGAGGAAACTTTATGTGGGATTAAAGAATTTTAAAAAATCAAATAGGCCTTTAGTTCCAGAAGGCAATTTTATAAAAATCTTTCATGGGGCAGAACATGTAATGCCAAATATGGATGAGTGTGATTGGGCCTTTTCGACACATTTTGAAGACGAAATAAAAAATCCTAGATATATGAGAATTCCTGCGTTTATGATGGTTGATTATCAACTAAAGAATTTTGGAAGTCCTAATTTAAATAGAAAAATTGAATTTAAAAAGATAAAAAAAGAGAAAACGAAATTCTGTAATTTTCTTTATTCTCAAGAAGTTTCTGCAAGAAATAATTTCTTTAAAAAATTAAATGAATATAAAAAAATTGATGCTCCTGGAAGATGCATGAATAATATGCCTCCAATAGGTTCTCACTTATCTGCACGGAAATCGCGTTCGTCAGATAATTGGGTTAAAGAAAAATTAAATTTCTTAAAAAAATATAAATTTACAATTGCTTTTGAAAATGTTTCTCTTTCAGGATGGACAACAGAAAAATTAACCCACCCTTTAATGGCAAATAGCATACCAATCTATGTCGGGAATAAAGATGTAGATAAGGATTTTAATACGAAGTGCTTTATTAATTATCATGATTTTGATAGTATGGATGAATTCGTTAAACATATAATCAAGGTAGATAATGATGATAATCTTTATAAAGAATATTTGAAACAACCAATATATCCCACTCAAGAAGCTTATAAGCTTAGTCGAACAGATAGAATGGAAAAGAGATTAAAAAAAATAATTGAAAATGAAAAATAAAAATCCACAAATTTCCATTGTAATCCCAGTTTATAATGGGGAAAAATTTTTAGACGAGAATATCTCCTCCGTACTTAATCAGACTTTTAAAGATTTTGAGCTTATCATTATTAATGATAAATCAACAGATAAGACTCTAGAAATAATTCAAAAATATGCAAAAAAAGATGAAAGAATTATTGTGTTAAATAATAAGAAAAATAGGGGTGCTCAATATACAAGGAATAGGGGGTTAAAAAGGTCAAAAGGAAAATATATGGCAGCCTTTGATGCAGACGATGTTTGTTTACCGAAAAGATTTGAGATTCAATTTAATTATTTGGAAAAACATCCAGAAATTTTTATGGTTGGAGGTTCTGCAATTATAATAGATGAAAAAGGAAATAGATTG
>Ga0180009_10008572_pt1 | contig 10113 bp, 7 predicted proteins | sample OS_PC_MetaG_FD_123537 | JGI IMG/M metagenome (GOLD analysis project Ga0180009, IMG submission 123537) | Groundwater microbial communities from the Aspo Hard Rock Laboratory (HRL) deep subsurface site, Sweden - OS_PC_MetaG | ecosystem: Environmental > Aquatic > Deep subsurface > Groundwater... | reverse complement strand
TCCATCGGCGTGCCCCGTCCATCGGCGTGCCCCGTCCATCGGCGTGCCCCGTCCATCGGCGTGCCCCGTCCATCGGCGTGCCCCGTCCGTCACGGCGCTCCAAACATCCCCGAATCCTCCGTCACCACCCCCACCACGATGAGCGCGATCGACAACTCGAACCCCAGCTCCTCCACCACCTCGGGCGTGACCAGGCACGCATACCGGTCGAGCAGGATTGATCCGTTCGTGTTCGCCGCGCGCACCGGCGACCACCATGGGCGCGGATCGGCCCCAAGGTCGAGAAAGTGCCTCCTTCGCGCCTCCCTCCACAAACGCGCCGTGTCACCGGCGAATCGATCCACCGCTTGCTCGATTTCCTTCCGTAAGGTTTCCGTGTCGATCACGTTATCCAATCGATAGCGACCGTCGCGTGTCAGACGCAAGGATGATACGGTTTCGGACCGATCGCGCACGGAGACGTCATGGCAGAAAGAAGCTCGAACAGAAGGTCATTCGTGGTGCAGGTGATGTCGACGGCAGCCGGCGCGTGGGTCGGCGTGTCGACCGGCGGCCTGCTCGCGTGGATCTCGGGTTGTGCTTCGGGTCAGCAGCCCGGCACATCGACGTCACCCCCACCACCTGCCACCGTGGCCGATCCCGAACCCAATCCGGGTTACGCGCAGCCACCTTCCACGTCGACAATGGCGACGGGACCGGAGGAGCCTCCGCCGGAACCGCAGGACGCTGGTTACGAACCTCCCGAGCCCCCGCCTGGCCCCGTGGTCAAGTATGGTGGGCCGCCCGACATGGGCATGCCGCCCGGGCCGCCCAATGACGTGAAGCCGATGTACGGCGGACCGTCGACGCAGCCTCCCCCCATCGTCACCAAGTATGGCGGTGTGATGCGTCCCAAGTACGGCGGACCTCCGATGCCGCGCAAGTACGGTGGACCTCCGCCCATGGATGGAGGCGTCTTCTGACCTCAGCAGTTCCGAGGTAACCTTGCCCCGTTCCCCCTTTGACGTCCGACTGCGTGACTTCTCCCAGCTCGTCGCCGTAAGGCGAGACGCTGCTCGTCGTGCGCGTCTGTTCAACCAACCGGACCTGACCTACCTGTTCTGGGAATCGACCCTGCGCTGCAACCTTCGGTGCCAGCACTGCGGGTCGAGCTGCGAGGCGAAGTCTCCGGTCAACGAGCTCTCTCCCGACGAGATCCTGCGCGTGGTCGACGAGGTGGCCGAGGACTTCGACGCGCGTCGCATCTTCGTTTCGATCACCGGCGGCGAGCCGCTGTTGCGACCGGATCTCTATGCGGTGGTCGAGCGCATGACGCGCGTGGGCATGCGTTCGTGCATCGTGAGCAACGGCACGTTGCTGGGCGCGTGCGAGGCGGCGCGTCTCTACGATTGCGGCATGCGCACCATCACCATCAGCGTCGACGGGACACGTGAGCAGCACGAAGCGGTGCGAGGCAAGGGCACCTATCGCAAGACGGTGGCGGCGTTGACGCGAGCGCGTGAGGCGGGGTTTCAGATGGTCGAGGCAATCACGTGCGTTCGACCGGCCAACATCGGCAGCCTCGAGGAGATCGAGCAGACGGTGCGCGGGGCCGGAGCGAACCTCTGGCGGCTGATCACCATCGACCGGATGGGTCGGCAGGCCGGGGACGTGGATCGTGAGATGTGGCTCGAGCCACCCCAGGTCAACCAGTTGCTCGACTTCGTCGAGCGGCGTCGCAAGGAGTTGGAACGCAGCCCCGAGGACTTTGGCGTGCAATTCTCGTGCGGCGGTTTTCTGGGCCCGAGGCGGGAGCTGGCCGTGCGTCCCGGCGATGGGCAGTGTTTCGCCGGGTTGTGCGTGGCCTCGATCTTGAGCGATGGCCGGGTGGGGGCGTGTCCTTCGTTGCCGCGAAGCTGGTCGCAGGGGTCGGTGCGCGAGGAGCGCCTGTCGACGATCTGGAAGACGCGCTTTCAGGCGTACCGGGACACGGCGTGGCGGCGCACGGGGATCTGTGCGGATTGCTCGTGGTTCGACGTGTGTCTGGGGGGCGGGCTGCACGAACGGTTGGCGCAACCGGAGTCGTTTTGTTGGTTGGATCGACAGGAGGGGTAAGTCCAGACCGCCGGTACGGTCGGCCTACCGATTCGAGAAGCCTCCCGCACGATCGAATCGAGGCACGCTAGAACGTGCAGTCCTCCTGACAGCCGTCACCGGGCGTGTTGTTGCCGTCGTCGCACTGCTCGACCTCTGTTTTCATACCGTTTCCGCACCAATCGACGACGGCCGAGAGGAAGTACGGGAAGGTGGCAGGCCCCACGCCGGCCCGTTTCAGCTCGATGAAGTAATCCCCCGGCGAGAGCGAACCAACTGCTGCGTGCGAGCAGTACCCCGCTCCCCCGTCATCGTCTTCGGCGAGCACCGTCGTCCCGTTCGGACCGTAGACTGTCACCACCGGATCCATCAGTTGCTCTGTGCAAGCACCGTCTCCCAGGTCGAACGTGTCCACGACGATGTTCGAAAGCGGATGCGTCGCGGTCACCCGCACCAAGTCCACGTCGCTCATTGGGTCGATGGATCCGACGAAGCCATCGGAGTAGGCCGTGGCCTGCGCCGGCGTGCCGTTCGGCTCGGACTCCGTCGGTTCCAGGACGCACGTCGGACTGCAACCGTCGTTCGGCGAGGTGCCTCCGTCGTCGCACGCCTCCCCGGGATCGCGGTTGCCGTCGCCGCAAATGAGCGGCCGTGACAGCGCTACCAGCTCGAATTCGCCGACCTCCAAAGGATCCGCCCCGTCAACAACGACATAGATCGCTTGGCCTTGCTGCGCGGCCACCGTCAGCTGCTCGGTGCCCCCGGGGCCGCTCGCAAAGTCGTTGCAGGCGACCTCTGACGAGGGGGTGCCGCAGGTGGTTTGCGCCGAAAGGGTGAGGTTCGCCGCCGTCGACGTGAGCGTGAAGTCCGCGACTCCATCGATGACGGGAATGAATGCAAAGACCAGGTCGGCTCCATCGTTCGAGCAAGAGGACGCGATGGAAGACGGATGCCCGCTGTTGTTGCCCTCGAGGGTTCCTGGATCGTCGAGGACGGGGGTTCCGACACAGGGATTCGTGCAGTAGTCCGCACAGTCGCTATCCGAGCAGTCCGCTTCGCTGTCATTGTCGTTGTCGACCGCATCGAAACAGGTCTCGGTGCCCGAGCAGCCTGTTGCGTCGATGTCGCAGTCGACGCACGCCAGATCCCCGCTTTCGAACCCCAGCGTCACGCACGTATCCGAGCCGAAGTCATTGCCGTCGCATCGTTCGCCGGGTTCGAGCTTTCCATTGCCGCACTCGCCTGGGAGAGCGCCGTCAATCCCACCTTTGCCTCCCGCCGCGTCCGCGTCGCAGCCTCCCTCCATGGGATCGCCGCCCGTACCGCCCGTCGCCCCGCCGTCTTCACCAGCAACGCCGCCTGTCGCACTCGCGCCCGAGGACCCGGCATCGCCGGCCGTTCCGCCGGCTGACGTTCCGCCCGTTGACGTTCCGCCACCTGCGCCGGCGGTCGCGCCCGAGCCGAAGACATTCCCGGAGGCTGGGGCTCGCTCGTCCTCGCCAGAGCAAGCCGCCAGCGCCAGAAGCACGCTGACGGTCGCAATCGGATGCAATCGCATGGCTACTCGGAGGGTGGACATGAGTACGTGATGTTCCAATCGGAAAGGGAGGGTGCGGCCATCGCGTTGGTGGACGGCGACATGGTTACGCTCAGCTCCAGGACGGGCATCATCGCATCCGGCAGACCGAGCTTGTCGTAGAGGTCGACCGGACACCCGGTCACGCCCGTCATCGGACAGGACTGCGTATCGGGATCTGCCTGCGCGGTCGCTAGCGGCGTGTAGTCGCCGGTCAGCTCCGCCTCGGTGTTCGCGGTGCGTGCCTCGAACACGACCGTCGAATCGAGGGGCGTTACCGTGGAATACGAGAGGTAACCCCACTGCACCCGCGTGCCCGGAGGACAAGTCGGCGCATAGAGCTGCACGTACGTCGCGGGCTCGAACGTGGTGGGGCAACCCAGATGGATCTCGATGCGCGCCCCAGGGTCGTCCTGGGCGATCGTGCACTGGTCCTCACACAACGAGAGCGTCGTCGGGTTGTTGTTGTCGTCGTAGTACCACTGGTGGGTCGCGTCGCACGCCGCCTCGGAGCTCGCTTGGAACCAGTTCACGTCTTGCCCCACGCTGGGGGAGTAAACGACCTGCGCGTCGTACGGGTTGAACGTGCCCGGTGACGGTAGATCCATCGTGCAGCTGACCGCTTCGCCCGCGATGGCACGCAGGGCGTCGAGCAGCATTTGTTCCGTCGCCGCCGGATCGCTCGAGTCGATCCGGATCGCCTCGTCTGTGCCGCCCCGCTGCGCGATGAGATCCAGCGCCCCGTAGTCCGCGCCCTGCATCCCGATCGGGTAGGTTCGAATCCCGTAGTTCTGGAACGCGTCGCGCGCCAGGTTCGCGATGAAGTTGTCATCGAGGTTGCAGCGTGTGGGTTCGCCGTCCGTCACCAGGATCACCACGTGCTCCTCGTCGGGGTTGGCGTTCTGATGCGCGACGCACCACTGCAACGCGCCGCCGAGCGCTGGCTCGGTGGGCGTGTTTCCGCCCGGGCACACCGCGTTGAGCCATTGGAACAGATCGGCCTCTAGCGTGTCCGTCGGGCGCGGATCCGCCGTGAGCGTTCCCAGGGGAACCACCGGATTGGCGCACTTGTCGTACTCACACGCGTTGTACATGCCGCACCCGTCGTGCGCGGGCATGCTCGACGGCGTGTTGGGATCCAGCAGGAAGAACTCCATGGCGATGTGGAACCCAGCCGAGTCGGACGAGCCGAAGAAGGCCTTGAGGGCTTGAACCGCCGCAGTCCACTTCGACGCTCCGGTACAGCTGCCCATCGAGCCCGACTTGTCGATGATGAAGTACATGTTGACGGGCTTGATGTTCGCCTCTTCCACGGCGCCCGAGCACTCCGGCACGCTGCAAACCGCGCCCTTCTCGCCTTCCGCCCAGTTGTCGACGCAGCTGCATTCGTCGGGAATGTGACCGGCCAAGGGGACGCCATCGACCGACGCCGGGTTGATGTAGATCTCTTTCTGGTTGCCCATTCCCTGGCCGAAGATGTTGCACGCCACGCTGATGCAAGCGCCCGGTGGGATGTCCTCCTCCGTGTAACAGGTCCCTTGAATGTCCTTCACCGTCTCGTTGCATTCGCCGTAGTGCGCCGAGTTGCCCGGGTACCAAACCAGGGGTACACCGGCCGGAGCCACCGTGTTTCCGTGGTTGCACACCGGCACGATGCCGTCGCAGGGCACGGCCACCGCGAGGTCGACACCCGCACAGGTCGGGTCCTTCTGCCCAGGAAGCCATGGAATGCATGTCCCTACTTCGGCAGGCGGGGTACCCGCTCCGCATCGCGCGTCGCAGACCGTGGCAACCTTGTCCACGCAGCTCTGACCCCACGTCCGCGGCGAGGAAGGTGCACTCAACACCGTCCCCGGCCCCTCGCACATGTACGGCTCCTTCACGGTGCAGGGGTAGTCATCCCAGGTCGCGGTCGAATATCCGTCGAAGTCCACGCAGTCGCCATCGCCATCCGGCTCGCCCGGCCACCAGTACCGGTACGAAGAAGGATCCAGGTCCGACCATACGTGCGTGCCTTCGGTAGCGTCGTCATTGAGGCCGATCCACAGGTATGTGGCAGGCACGTTCCAATACACGAACACGTTTTCGTCCCAGTCCGAGATCGTGGTCAGGTCCCACCCGGGCCCGATCGCGCGGCAGCTCGATTGCGCCGTCGTCCACTTGGCCGAGGTATCCACATAGCGATAGCAGCTCCCTCCGTACGACACGTCGGAGCCCGAACAGGTGCAGGTGCGCGTCGGGCACGCGGTGGCGATGAGATCCACACATTCCGCCGTCCAGCTGCCTGAGCAGCATTCAGGCCGGGCGTTGCACACCGACGTGACACACGAGTCGCAAGACTTGCTCAACTTGACCCCGGTGACACACGGATCGTGCGTGCAAGCGACCTGACAACAGTCGGGGTCGGTTTCGCAGATTGCCTCCACGCACTTGTCATCCTCTACGCAAGCGCCGCTGAAGGCCGCCCCGGTCGAACACTTGGAGTGGGGACAGGCGTCGTCGGTCACCACCTTGTCGCAGTAGCTGTTGAACTGGCAGTCGCCGCCCCACTCACACGGTTCGATGATCCCTTTCTTCACGAGGCCCGGCGGCAAGTTCGCGATGGAACCCCCAGACAGCCAATCGACTCCTCCCTCCGCGGTCGACGAGGAGAGCTCGGCGTCCGGGTCTTCCTCGAAGGTCATGCAGGTCGGGTCGCACGGGTTGTCGCACGAGGAGGGCGGGTTCAGCGCAAGCGGCTTCGTTAGGGAACCCTGAAGGGAGGCGCCCAGCTTGTTCGTGACCACACCGTCGAGACACTCGGTCCAGACACCGTTCTCGCAGGTCCGCGTGCCCTCGTAGCAACTCAGGACGCCGTTGTGTTCACCGATGGTGACATAGCAGCTCTTGGTGGAGCCTTCTGTGCATGCGACTACGCCACCGTCACCTTGAACGACGGTCCCGTCGCCTATCCCGGCCGGGGCATCGTTGCCGCAAGCCGCCACGGTAGCGGCGCCCGCAGAAATCCCTAGTGCCAGCACGGCAATGCGCCAGAGGTCCTTGCTTGGCCCTTGGTTCAGGCGAACTCGGATCGTGGTTTGGTCCCCGAGAGCGGGCGCAGACGAATGCCGATTCTCGCGACAGTCACGAGACTTCATGGACTCCTCCAGGGCTACAACCGCTGTTGCAGCAAGCGACTGCATAGCCGTGTTGTCGTCCTGTTACGCCGGCTCACTTTTTTTTGCGACGTGCAGATCGATGCGAGCGCGACCTACGTCAGTCGCAGGGCGAAGCCGCCTTTGACCGCCGTGCCACCCAAGTCGCACTCGGCGGACCAGCTATTTCCGTGACGGTTCCCTTAGTCCGAGCGAACGCAGCGGAATCCCACTGCGTTGCGACGCTCGCTGGGGAAGGCGTCGTCACGCGCGGATGCTCGCAAGGTCGTTGCCGTGTGGGCAAAACTGCCGCCGCGGATGACACGTTGGTCACCTTCGCCGAGGTAGGTGCACTCTTCGCACGTTTCGGTGGACGGGTTGGCGTATGCCTCCATGGAGAAGACATCGAGCGTCCATTCGTACAGGTTCCCCGCGAGATCGCGATGACCCCAACGACCCTTACCTTGGAGCCGACTCCCCACCGGCTGCACGTCGTCCTTGCTGCATTCCGTGGTGCCAACAAGGCAATCGTAGACGGCCAGGTTGATCTCGGGCGCGTCCTGTCCCCACGGGTAGAGTCGGTTCAACGACCCGCCCGCTGCAGCGTATTCCCATTCGCTTTCCGTGGGTAGTCGCCCCTCATCACACGCGCAGAAGGCGAACGCTTCGTACCAATTCACGCAGTTGATGGGTTTGTCTTCGTTGCCACCGGGCGTGTCGGTCCACGTCTGAAAGTCGGGGTCGCACGCAAGGCGTTCCGAGAACTCGCTGGCTTCCGACGGCACATACATGTGCCATTCCTCTTTCCAGCCGCTGTCGGCGACGCGCGGATGTGCACCGACTCCTGGCGCGGGTGGCCCGTCGTACGCCTCGACGAACGCGCGGAATCGCCCGACCGACACCTCGAGCACCTCGAGGGTGAAATCACCAACCTGCACTTCGTGCTCCGTCCGATCGTTGTCCGAGCAGGTCGTGTCGCAGGGGCACGCGTCGTCACCGCCAAGGCTCCGCCCCCGGTCGAAGATGCCGGCGGGCACGTCTGACGTGGCGCAACAGCTGAGGTCGCCGCACATCTTACCGTCCTCGCAGGAGGGCTGGTCGCAGCGGCCGCAGTCCGACGCGCACGACTTGCAGTCTTCGTCCGCGCCGCATTGACCGTCGCCGCAGTAAGGGTCTGTCGAGCCATCCGCGCCTCCCACACCGCCTTCGTTCGAAGGTGTGGGCTCGCTACCGGTGTCGTCGCTTCCACAGCCCGCGACGCTTGCGATGGCGCCCGTGAGCAGAAAAACTGAAGACCACTTCAACCAATGGCTCATTGCTTGTTCCCTGGGCCACCGCGGGTGGATGGCTGTCCGTCCATTCAGACGCGCAATCGAGCATGATAGCCGACCGGGACGAGTGAGGCCAACGGCAGGCTGTGCGTTGACCTCGCTCACGGTCGTCGGAGCGTTTCCGCGGCGGGAGCCTGATCGTGTTGTCGTGCGGGCACCGGTCGACCTGGTAAGATAACGGTCGCATGAAATTTACCCGAATCCGATTTGTCGCCGCCGTTCTTGCCGGGTCGCTCGTCGCGCTGCTCTCAGGCTGCGGGGGAGAGGAGTCGCGCCCAGCGGCGATCGGTAACTCGGAGTGCACCGGGATAGGCTGCACGTCACCCGACGGCGGTAACCCCGATGTCGACCAGCCCGATGTCGTCGGGGACGCGCTTGCTGAGGTCACCGAACCCGACGCCGACTTCGACGCGCCGGAGACGTCGCTGCAGGACGTGATTGAGGAGCCCTACACGGGGCCGACGGGAACGCTGACGGGCACGGCGTTCGTGTCGAGCCCGCCGACCTTTCCCACGGTTCGAACGGACGAGTACCCACTCTACTTCCCGGCGACCGTAGCGGTTTGGGCGCACGGGGTGGAGTACACGGCGCCCATCGACCCCACAGCGGGATTCGTCCTCTCCGGCGTTCCGGTGGGCCCGAGGACCATCGTCGTGAGGGATATCGACCAGCAGAATGGATTGCTGGATTCGGCGCTGGCGGTCGACGTGCCAGAAGGGGAATCGACGGTGGACCTGCCGGCGATCGGCAAAAACGCTTTCGTGGTCATCTATGGGGTGCTGGAGCCGCCGGTCATTCGAGATCCGTCGATGGCGCAGGTCGTGTTGAGCTTCGAGGCTTGTGCGGCGAACGGGGGGGAACGCTTGACGGGGGTGACGGTCACTCCGCCGATGGGCTCGCAAACGGTGGTGGTGCGCAGCGGCGCATCGTGGACGGCTGGAACGCTCAGCGGCACAGGGGACAACGGAGTCGCAATCATTGCGAACGTCCCGGCCGAGCCTTTTCCGGGGTCCGCCGTGGAAGCGTCCTACACGTTCGAGGATCAGAACTACCCGATACCGTCGTTCACGGTGTTTCAAGGTGGGGTCATCAGGGTGGTGGTGGTTCATCCATGCTGAAACGGCCCCAGATCCAGCTGAGAAGCTGCGTGCCCGCTGTTGATGGGTCTGCGCAAAAAGGTTGTCGTCCTGAATTCTTTGCGCACCGGTGGTTGAAGGCGAAATCCGTTTTGCGAGTCCTGAGCGGGACGTCGCGGCGGAACGAATTGTGCAAGCGTGATCCACGTGCTTTGCGTCGCCCATGAGGGAGGATGAATGCGTCTGTATACAGCTGTCCTAGCTTGTAGTCTTGTTTCGGTCGGCCTGTTCGCTTGTTCGAGTGACGAGAAGAAGCCGGGGCCCAGCGACCCGTTCGGAACGGGTGGAAGCGGTGGTTCCGGTGGTACCAGTGGTACTGGCGGCACCAGCACGGGTGGTGTGGCCGGAACAGCGGGCGAGGGCGGTAGCGGCGGCACGGCCGGACAAGATGCCGGCGATGCTGGTGGTGACGCCATGCCGGACGTCGTCAACGAGACGGGCGTTGAATCTGGCCCAGACGCGGTCCCCGACATCGTCATCGTGATCGATACGTGCCCTGTCGCCCAGGTCGCTCTCGGCACCAGCACGCTTCAAGCGGGCGGCGATACCGCCTCAGCGTTTGCCGCGGCCTACAACGAGGAGTTGGCGTCCGCCACGATCGACCCCTTCCTGATGGTGTTCGACGGTTTGGATGTCGATGATCCGAGCGCGGGCAGTTGGAATCTGCGGCTCGGTGCAGCGCAGGACGCGGGGGGAGGCACGCTCTCGTTCGGCGAAACGCCAGCCACGGGGACCTATCTTCTTGGCGAACAGCGTGCCATCGCGCTGCAAACGTTCGATGGTGAGTTCTCCCTTCGATTTGGCGCGGTCGACATCCCCATCGTCTCCGTCAAGATGGGCGGTCAATTCGACCCCGACTGCGG
>Ga0180009_10008571_pt1 | contig 10114 bp, 10 predicted proteins | sample OS_PC_MetaG_FD_123537 | JGI IMG/M metagenome (GOLD analysis project Ga0180009, IMG submission 123537) | Groundwater microbial communities from the Aspo Hard Rock Laboratory (HRL) deep subsurface site, Sweden - OS_PC_MetaG | ecosystem: Environmental > Aquatic > Deep subsurface > Groundwater... | reverse complement strand
TTCAACAGTAAAGAATCTTTATAAATTCGCATTTATCCATGAATTTAAACAACAGCAGGTGCTGTGATATGAGGAAAATATGAAAAGATTTATTAGAGTTATGAAAGCGTTGTCAGATCCGAATCGGGTCAAAATGATAAAAATGCTTCAATCCCGCCCGCTGTGCGTCTGTGAAATTAAAGAAGCGCTTGGCATAGCCCAGTCTACTGCCAGCAAGCATTTGAAAATTCTTGAAGATGCCGAACTGGTAAGAAGCTTCAAGGATGGATTATGGGTCAACTACTCCCTTTCCGACGGCAGTGGTTCCCCTTATTCAGCCAGCATGATCGGAAATCTGAAGCATTGGCTGGATAGCGAATCCGAGATCCAAGCGCTTGTCCGAATCCTTCCGGGCATTGACCGTCATGATATTGTTGGCAAATAATTGAGCTGAAAAAATTTTATCCTGAAATATCGATAAGTGACCATATATAAGCGGTATTGGAGAACTCATGGAACCCAAAACAACCCAGCCCATACCGGATGGGGGAAAATCATACAAAATAATGACGTTAACTCTGTTGATGGGGGCTGCGGGGATTTATCTGTGGTGGACCATTTACAGGGTGCTGCCGGATCTTTCATCATGGCTCACCTACAACCTGTTACCCATTAAGGAAGGATCGCACCTGGGGTCTTCGGTGGAATTTTTCCTGTATGACACGCCAAAAGTCATGATGCTGTTGTTCCTGGTTGTTTTTGGTGTGGGCATTATCAGAAGCTTTTTTACGCCTGAAAAAACCCGGGCTTTTCTTTCAGGGAAAAGCGAATTTGCCGGAAATATTTTAGCAGCCCTGCTGGGGATTATCACTCCCTTTTGTTCCTGCTCAGCCGTACCGCTGTTTATCGGATTTGTCACAACCGGTGTCCCCCTTGGCGTGACGTTTTCATTCCTGATCTCAGCACCCATGGTCAATGAAATTGCCCTGGGGTTGCTTTATGGTCTCCTGGGATGGAAAGTGGCTGCCATTTATATGGGGACCGGTCTTTTTATTGCGATTTCTGCCGGCTGGGTCATCGGCCGGTTAAAACTTGAAAACCATATTGAAGACTGGGTAAAAATGACCAATTCATCAGCCATAAACATGGAAGAAGAAAAACTAAGCTGGAACGACCGCATCGTATATGGCTGGGATGCTGTAAAGGAAATTATCGGAAGAGTCTGGATTTATGTGATAATTGGCATTGCAGTGGGTGCCGGTATCCATGGCTTTGTTCCCGAAGGGGTCATGGCGTCCATCATGGGCAAAGGGTCCTGGTGGTCGGTTCCCCTTTCCATCATTATCGGTATTCCCATGTATTCCAATGCTGCCGGGATTATTCCGGTTGTAGAAGCCCTGCTTGGCAAAGGGGCGGCCCTTGGAACCGTTCTGGCATTCATGATGAGTGTCATTGCCTTATCTTTACCCGAGATGGTGATTTTAAGGAAAGTTCTTAAACCCAAACTGATCGCAATTTTTGTCGGGGTGGTGGCTTTGGGCATTCTCATTGTCGGATATTTATTTAATATGATTATTTAGCTGAACAGGAAATATAACCAAATTAAAGGGAGTTATCATGGAGATTAAAGTTTTGGGCCCTGGCTGTGCAAAATGCAAAAAGACCGAACAATTGATTCAGGAAGTCGTAAAGGAAACCGGGAGTGATGCCAGTGTGGAAAAAGTGACCGACATGATGCAGATCGCATCCTATGGCGTATTTTCCACACCATCCGTCATCATTGACAACCAAGTGAAATGCACCGGGAAAGTACCCAAAAAAGAGGATATTAAAGCATGGCTGGGTAAATGATAGAAAACGAATCTGACTGGAGAAAGGAACACCTGAAGAAAAGGAAATTTTATCTTATGCGATTGAATAAAACTGCATTGTCTATCTGGATGGTTGTTTTTGTATTGTCTTTTACAGCAGGTGCTTTTGCTGACGATTTTTCAAATCTTCCGGTGAAGGGCATGGCGACGATGATTGATCTTGGTGCTAAAAAATGCATACCCTGCAAAATGATGGCACCGATCATGGAAAAAATGGAAAAGGCCTATAAAGGAAAAGCCCATATCATATTTATCGATGTATGGGAAAACCGGGATCAGGCTAAGAGATTCAATCTTCGGGCCATACCCACTCAGATTTTTTTTAATGAACAGGGTGAGGAGGTATACCGCCATGTGGGATTTTTAGATGAAAATTCCATTGTAGAACAATTGACAAAAATGGGAGTTGCAGCGCCGGAGTTAATAAATAAAGGGTAAAGAATATGCTGAACTCAATTTTTATAACGGTTAACCAATGGATGACCGGTGGGATCATCCTGGGGGCAGTGGGATGCTTTTTCTGGGGAATGATCAGTGTTCTTTTCAGTCCTTGCCATCTGGCGTCCATTCCGTTGATTGTTGGCTATGTCGGCGGTCAGGAAAAGATGATTAACCCTCGGCAGGCAGGGCTCTATTCTATTTTGTTTACTTCTGGCTTGTTCATCACCATTGCATTGATTGGAATTATCTGTGCCCTGCTTGGCAGGATGCTCGGAGATGTGGGGAATTACTGGCAGATTCTTGTGGGCATAATCCTCATCTGGGTGGCTTTAGGAATGCTGGGCGTTGAGAAATGTTCTTTGTCCGGAAGCCTTTTACATAAATTGAATTTAAAGGGAATGTCCGGGGCTTTTTTCCTGGGACTTGCTTATGGTGTCCTTTCGGGTTCCTGCACCTTTGGGTTTATTGCCCCGATCCTGGCCATCATCACGGTCCAGGAAAAAATGACGACAGGTATCTTTTTGATCATCTTTTTCGGTATCGGCCATTGCCTTCCAATTGTTATTGCCGGAAGCTCAACAGCAGTTATAAAAAAACTGCTTGAAAACAGCGCATGGAACGGTGCGGGTGTCTGGTTCCGAAAAATTGCCGGTTCAACGATTATCCTGCTGGGGGTATATTTTATTTTGACACCTTTTTTACAACCGTCCTGACCGACTGAAAAGTACGTCGTCATGCTTTTATCAACTTATACATTGGAAATATTCAAATCCAAATGCCAATCTGATGCAAAAGGCTTGCACTGCTTTGCTCACTTGGATCAGGGGAGTGTGGCTGCATGTCGTCGGAGGCCGTGGGGTTTTAAATTCACATTTATGATTCTTCCAGTTTTTTAACAATCTCACGGGCTCTGGTATATCCTAAAGGAAAGACCCTATTGCTATCTTCCATATTTTTAGAAGAAATATATTCTTGAAGTCGATCAGCTATTTTCTTCGGAACAGATAGCGCAGGCTATGATTGCAATGCCACCCAGGACACCTCACATTCCCCATTTTCAGCGGAGACATAGACAAGACCGTCTGAAATGGTGACGGAAAGATCCATGGTTCGTTTCACCAGCCCTGCCAATGTTAGAACGTTTTTCCAGTGAAACTGAAAAACAGAAACCCTTAAATTTTGGAACTTTGCTTGTTCCTTTGCCCACCAACTATCTGATTTTAAGTTAAAAGAATACACCTTAACGGTTGGAGAAAGACGGGTTGCTTTTTTCATTCTCTCAAAAGTTGGCTCCCCAATATCAATCCATAATGATATTCGGTCATCCAATGTGTGCGCCCATATATCCGGTTCTTCCACGGAAGAAAGCCCTTTTGTAAAAGATAAATATTCCTGGGCATTCATGCAAAAAGCCAGAACCCGGGACATCATGCGCTCAAGTGTTTCAGAAGGGTGCTGGGCAAGGGTTAAATTGAGATTGTCATAATGATTTCGATCAATGTCTGCCAATGAAATTTTTAATTTATAAATTGTTGGTTTTAATGCCACGGACGCACCCTTATGATTTTCAAAGATAAAAAACGTTAAGTTCAGCTAAAAACAAGGGACGATTAACCAATCATACCGGGAATGTCAAGCCCCCCAAAAAAGCAGTATTGAAAAGTAGAGATTTTATCTGATCAAATTAGTGGAAATGTTGTTGCTTCAGGAAAATTTTGCTAAAAAAATCTTTATACAAATAATTTAAATGCGTGTAATACGAATTGTGGGACCTAAAGCCAGTAGTAAGCCCTTTAATCTTTCCAGTCTGAATTGTCTGATATTTCAAAACAATGTCAAGATTTGAATTTATATTGTTGAAAATTCAAGGCCCACAAAAAAGCTACGCATAGGATAATGATACTTGAGTTTGGGTTTTAAATTTTTGGAGCTTGAAGTATCCAGGGCACAGATGAATACCAAAAGAAGTCAACACCCTTTTGAGAAAGGGCCTTTCCCAATAATGACAAAGTCAGCACCATATCAGAATGAATATTAAATATAAAAAGCGCGGACACCTTCTTTATTTTAAGGCCTTGACTTCTATTTCTTGGTAAATTATGTTGCATTCAAGATGAAAAGGTAATGATATGACCATATATACAATTGGATATGAAGGCTTAAATCAGAAGATTTTTATTGCCTGTTTAAAGCGGTATAAAATTTCTTTTTTAGCAGATGTACGGCAACGACCTTTGAGCCGAAAAAAAGGATTTTCTAAGACTGCTATGACTGAAATGCTACTATCGGAAAATATTAAATATAAAAATTTTAAAGAGCTTGGCACATCGAAAGAGATGCGGGACGAGCTTTATAAAAGTAAGAATCATAACTTATTTTTTAATTCTTATAAGAAGATGATTGGAGATCATCAAAACCAACTTGATGAACTTTTAGACCTTATCAATCAGGGTGACAATGTTGCATTATTATGTTTTGAAAAAGATGCAAATAAATGCCATCGGAAAATTGTTGCAGAAGAGATAAAAGAACGAGATGGAAACGGCATGAAGATTAAACACATTCAGTCCTCAGATTTTCGACATGTTAGAAACTCAAATACTTGCATTAAAAAAAACATTTTCTATTAAGATTCCAGTAATATATATTTTTTCTATTCTTGAGTTTTTCCGCACCTGAATACTCTGAACAGGGATAATTATTCATGAGTGCGACTCTCAAGAGCTATGTGATGAAAGGTTAATATCGACACAACAATAACCGGTAAATTTGATTCATTTTTTATTACGGGTGTTCGAGCTTTGCCATCCAAATGGCTGTCATTTCATCACTGAACAGGTAAAAATATTTCATTAATGATTCATACTCCGGCCTTTTGCATACTGAAACAGAAATTTTGGCAGCCTCTTGTGGAGGATAGCCATAGACCCCGCATGAAATAGCAGGAAATGCAATGGATTCACACCCGTGAGAAACCGCCAGATCCAGGCTGTTCTGATATGCTGAAGTGAGAAGGTTTTCAGGATTTTTATCAATGCCGTATCTGGGTCCCACTGCGTGGATGACATATTTTGCCTTTAGATTCCCTGCTTCAGTGAGCCGTGCTTCCCCGACCGGGCACCGAACCCTGTTTTTTGTTTTCACTTTTTCACATGCTGCCAACAATTTTGGACCGGCTGCTCTGTGAATAGCGCCATCCACTCCACCACCCCCAAGCATCCGGGAATTGGCTGCATTGACAATTGCATCTACAGTGGCTTGAGTGATATCACCCTGGACAATTTTTATCGTATCCATATTTCTCCCCTTAATATCGATGAAAAGGATTTTCCGCAAAAAAACCGATGATGTGTTTTTTTTGCATCTGTAACAATACCAACCATAGAACAATCCGCAAAGAAATAATTGGTTTTAAGTCGGATTTTCAGATTTTGGGGTCAGCGAAGCTTAAGGGTTTTAAACAGCGACGTCGGCGCCGACAATAACCTTTTCCCCTGGTACTTTCAGGATAAAACTTGTTTTGATTCTGGGGTTTCCATCTTCGGTTTTCAGGTTTGGATGCTGATAACTGATCCATCCTTCTCCCTTGGTTTTGGCCAACTCCAGCATCTCAATCATATACTGTCTGCCATCATTGTCTCTGAGTTTTGTTCCAGTAAACCCGATAAGGCGTTTTACGGGATGTACAAGAAATTTTGCGGTTTCATCATCAAAACAAAACACATAGGAATCTTTCCAGATAAAGTCTCCGCTCTTATCTGAGATCTTTTCAAAAGCAGCGTCAAGACCGATTTCTTTGATCAGGCTTACAGCTTTCCTGCTTTTTGCCACACATTCCTCTTTTGTGGCCTTCTCCTGTGCTGCGGTAATACCTGAAACAGATAATATGATCAGGATCAGGCATGCTATTGACAATAATTTTTTCATCCTTTTCTCCCTGTTAAAAAGTTATTTGTTTGGCCAGATGGCTTACCGGCTGTGTTGAATTTAATAGCAATAATTATGCCGTTTGCCAGGTGATGATGATATCTGCTGTTTATTCAAAATTCATTAGAAAATAAGAGGGTTATAGTGTTCGATAACAGAGCAGATAGTGTTCGAATTTGAACAGGATGGATAAAACCAGGTGCTGCGGCCGCAAAAGCAGGTAATGGGAAGTATAAAATCGATATTGAGATCTATGAGTCCACCCGCGGATATTGTTTTTACGGGGGGCATGAAAAAGGTCAAAAACTTGAGTACCCAAAGGACTGGGACAGCATCTGTCCCTATCTTAAAGGCAGCCTTTCGGTTTTTATTGAACAGCTTGCAGAGGGACAGACCTTATCATGGACCTATATTGGGACTTCATATGAAAAAGTGATCAACCAGGGTGGATTCACCACAGAATATGTGCGCTGCCCTGACCCATCTGAAAAATACGTTGTGGCTAAAATCATTCGCACCCAGATTCAATAAACCATCAGATGCTGTTTTTTGCCAACAATATAAAGAGTTTTCTATGCCTTTTTCCTTAACAGCCATTTTTCCACCATTTGTGACAGGTCTTTTGAATTCACCGGCTTTGTAATATAATCGTTCATCCCGGCTTCCAGACATTTTTCTTTGTCCCCTTTCATGGCATTGGCGGTCATGGCAATGACCGGCACCTTAAAATTTTTCACCCCTGTTTCAGGACTCCTGATCTCTTTGGTCGCAGCATAACCGTCCAGTTCCGGCATCTGGCAGTCCATGAGGACAAGATCATACGCCATTTCCTTTAAGGCATTGACAGCATGCCTGCCGTTATCCACCACATCAACCTGAAATCCTAATTTATTAAGCATTTTTATAGCCACTTTTTGATTTATCCGGTTGTCCTCTGCAAGTAAAATTCGTATCAGCCGCCTTTCCTTTTCAGATAAAGAATACTGGGTGATAATTTCAGTCGGATCTGGTTTTTCAATATCTTTAGTGCGACTGCAAATCCATGACAGACAGGCATGCAGCTGTGACATTTTTATCGGCTTTGTCAGGTAGGCGTCAAACCCGATTTTTTCCAATTTCCTGGCATCACCCCGCTCCCCCATGGCAGTCATCATCACCAATCGGCTGCAGTTGATGTTGGGATCATTTCTTATCTTTTCACCCAGACATTTTCCATCCATGTCAGGCAGTTGCATATCAATAATGGCAATATCAAAGGGTGTGTTGCCGCCAGACGCTTTCAGCAATTTTTCCAATGCTTCCCGGCCATTTTGAGCCTGATCAGATCTGCATTCCCACGATTTAATCTGTTCACTGATAACAAAGCGGTTGGTCCTGTTTCGGTCTACGATCAGGATATATTTTCCCTGAATATCTTTGGGGGGAAAAATGGGTTGCAGCGGTTGCTCCTGTTTTTCAAACTCAGCTGTAAACCAGAATTCAGACCCCACATTGTCCCGGCTCTTCACACCGATCCTGCCGCCCATCATCTGGGCCAGTTTTTGTGAAATAGTCAATCCAAGCCCGGTTCCGCCATATTTTCGTGTTGTGGAACTGTCCACCTGGGAAAAGGATTTAAACAGCCTGTCCATTTTGTCTTCCGGTATACCAATTCCCGTATCCGTGACCTTGAACCTAAGCTTAACCCGTTCTTTGTTTTCTTCTTCCACATCAACACAGATCACAATTTCCCCTTTTGCTGTAAATTTTACAGCGTTCGCCGTGAGGTTTACGATGATCTGCCGGAGTCTTCCAGGATCTCCCCGCAACAGGGAAGGCACTTCCGGATGAACCATGATTACATATTCCAATCCCTTTTCTTGAGCTTTGATTGCAGTCATGTCACCCACGGTCTCCAGAGTTACCCTTAAGTCAAAATTAATCATTTCAAGATCCAGCTTGCCGGCTTCCATTTTTGAATAGTCCAGAATATCGTTGATCAGGGACAAAAGAGACGTACCACTGGTGTGAATGATCTTTGCAAACTCAAGCTGTTCAGATGTCAAGTCAGTTCCCAGCATAAGTTCCGTCATTCCAATCACCCCGTTTAAAGGGGTACGGATTTCATGGCTCATGGCAGCCAAAAACTGACTTTTGGCCTCATTGGATGCTTTGGCAGTATCCCTTTCAATTTTTAATCGTTCGGCATGTTTCCTTTCAGTGATATCTTCCACAATCCCCTCGAAAAACGAATCATTGGATTCTGGATCTGAAATCATATGTGCCGAGAGACTCGCGTCTATGATGTGTCCATCTTTATGGTAAAAACTTGTGATAAAATTTTTTACTGATTTTTCCTCGATTAACCTGGATAATAATTCTTCACGATCTTCAGGTCTGACATATAAGTTGCGAGTAATATTTTTAATTTGTGTCTTAAATTGTTCCGGGGTGTCATACCCATGCATCTTTGCAAGGGCTTTGTTCGCTGTAACAAGTTTTCCATCAAAGGTTGACTGGAAAATACCCAGGGTTGAGTTATCAAAAATATTCCGGTATTTTTTTTCTGATCGTTCCAGCTGTTCCTGGTTTTTGAGATCCGTAATCCAGGCATTCATCATCTGGCTTGCAATTTTAACAAGGGGTTGGGTTATAATAAGGGGGCCTGTGATACCGAATCCAGCTACTTTTTCCCCATTGACCACAATGGCACAACCGTATCCTTCTTTGGCCACAGGGTCAGCAGCAGCTTGTTCCGCTGTAATTGCAAATTCGTTTGAACTGCCAATCATCAGTTGCCTGGCACCGGAATGAAACTGACCCAATCTGGATGTGTCCGTTGATTGGATAATATATCCCTCAGTATCGGAAATCACAACCGGAAAACCGGTTTCAGTGAAGACCTCTGTCATGAATCGCTGTGTTATTCCCAATATCTTTTTTGATAATGCCATACCATTTTCCTGCTTCTTTTTATTTCAAGAAAGTGAGACCCGCCTGCCGAATTTTCGTCAGGACTGTTGATAAATTCAATGCTTGTATGGATATTTCGTTATAGACAATCTTAGGTATTCTGGATAAAAATTTGTTTTTTGTCAATAGAAGCAAAAACTAATCTTTAAACCTGTGCTAGGATCTCAGCACAAATCATGGTATCCTTTATTGGCTGAGAGGCTCACCGCTCATGGCTCATTTTCTTTTATACCAGTCCCATATGAGAGGCTTGATCCCATAATTTTTTTGCAAGCCGCAAGGTGGCCTGGTCAATCATTTTACCGTCAACCCCGATGGCGCCCTTCCCTTTATGCCCGGCAGCTTCAATGGCATCAAGAACTGTTTTTGCTCTTTTTATATCTTCTGTGGAGGGTGTAAAGATCTGATTTACAACATCAATCTGATCGGGATGGATCACCCATTTCCCATCACACCCCACTGCACTGGCCATGGCAGCAGAACGGCGAAGGCCTTCAAGGTCTTTAAAATGGCCGTAGGGTGCATCAATGGCGAAAAGATCATTGGCTTTTGCTGCCATGACCATTTTACTCAATGGATAGTGCCACCTGTGGCCCGGATAAAGTTTTTCTTCATTATCACCATGGCCTGAAATCGACGTCAGTTTTGCACCGATTGATTCCGAATAGTCTGCAACACCAAATACAAGGGATTTAAGGCGAAGGCTTGCTTTGGCGATCCTGGAAACAGCCTCTAGTCCCCGAGCGGTTTCAATGGAGGCTTCGATTTGTATTTCACGATTAAACCCTTTGTCCATTTCTATCCCGTCCAAAAGGCGGCTGACAAAGTGAACGTCACCAGGATGATTGATTTTCGGAATCACAATCCTATGAATAATGTTGCCGGCCGCCTCAACAATTTCAATGATATCCTTATAGGCAAACGGCGTATCCAAAGCATTGATG
>Ga0180009_10008570_pt1 | contig 10114 bp, 13 predicted proteins | sample OS_PC_MetaG_FD_123537 | JGI IMG/M metagenome (GOLD analysis project Ga0180009, IMG submission 123537) | Groundwater microbial communities from the Aspo Hard Rock Laboratory (HRL) deep subsurface site, Sweden - OS_PC_MetaG | ecosystem: Environmental > Aquatic > Deep subsurface > Groundwater... | reverse complement strand
GTTTATTCCCTTAACCTGCCCTCAAGATGGGGTTTTGAAATGCCTTTTTCAAACCTGACTTTTGACTGGATAATCTCCAAAGACTTGGCCGAGCAAAATATTGTTTTTGGCGGCAAATCGAGAAAAGAAAAATACAAGCAGTTCCAAAAAGAAGCGGACATGATAAACAAGGTTTTTCTGCAGGTTATGCTTAAGGGCGACAAAAACGGCCGGCCGTTTACATTTCCGATTCCGACTTACAACATTACCAAGGAATTTTTTGAAACAAACGGCGAAAACCAGGAGCTTTTGTTTAAGGTGACGGCAAAGTACGGACTGCCTTACTTTCAAAACTATTTGGGCAGCAGCCTGGACCCCAGTTCAATCAGGGCAATGTGCTGCCGGCTTAACATGGACTTAAATCAGCTTATGAAGCAACCGGGAAACCTTTGGGCAAAAGGAGATTCAACCGGGTCTGTGGGAGTGGTAACTATTAATTTAAACAGGCTTGCTTATGAGGCAAAGGGGGATGGAGAAGAGTTTAAGAAACTTATTAAAAAATATTTAAAAATTGCCAAGGAATCCCTGGAGATAAAAAGAAAAATTGTTGAGAAAAGCATGAAAGAGGGGTTAATGCCATACTCAAAACATTACCTGGGAACAGTGAGAAACCATTTTTCTACGATTGGCGTTTGCGGCGGCAACGAGGCTTGTCTTAACCTTATCGGGAAACCAATAACTTCAAAAGAAGGCCAAAAATTAATGATAGAAACCCTTAATTCTATAAAAGACGAGCTGATTAAATTTCAACAGGAAACTAAGCATCTTTATAATCTTGAGGCAACCCCGGCCGAGTCAACCTCATACCGTTTTGCTCTTTTGGATCAAAAATACTGCCCGGGAATTAAGACTGCCGGGACAAAACAAAACCCTTATCTTACTAATTCTACCCAACTGCCGGTAGATTATACAGACGACTTGTGGGAGGCTTTAAATCTTCAGGATGAACTTCAGTCAATCTATACGGGCGGCACTATTTTCCATACCCTTTTGGGTGAGGAAATGGATGATTGGCGTTCAGCCAGAGCCTTAGTCAAAAAAATCGCGGAAACAACCAGAATTCCTTACTTTACCATTACCCCGACTTTTTCAGTTTGTTCAAGTTGCGGCCGGTTTAAGGGCGAGGTTGAAATTTGTCCCAAATGCGGCAAGGAAACGGAAGTATATTCAAGAATTGTAGGATATCTGCGGCCGGTTAATTGCTGGAATCAGGGAAAGGCCAGAGAATTTGTAGAAAGAAAAACTTTTAAAGTTAGTAAAGGCGAGAAAGGAAAAAATGGTAATTAAATTTAAAAAATTAAACCCTGAGGCAATTCTTCCCAAGTTTGCCCTGGAAGGGGATGCTGGAATGGATGTTTTTTCAGCCGAAGAATATGTTTTAAAACCAGGAGAGAGATATGTTTTTTCAACCGGTATTTCCTCTGAACTGCCGGAAGGTTATTTTATCAAGTTTGCTCCTAAAAGCGGACTAGCGGTAAAAAGCGGGATTGATGTTTTGGCAGGAGTAGTTGACAACGGTTACCGGGGTGAATGGCTGGTGGTTTTAATAAACCTAGGAGACGATCCGAAAGAATTTAAAAAAGGAGATAAAATCTGCCAGGCAATCTTACGAAAAATTGAACAAGCCCAGATAGAAGAGGTAGGTAGCCTTTCCGAAACCGAAAGAGGGACGGGCGGCTTTGGCAGTACCGGAAAATAACTTCAAATTTAATATTATTTCCTGCCCAAAGGAGATTAATATGCCTAGTGCTGAATTAGGTCTAAGAAATAACGAATTTAAAGATAACGATATCCGCGCTTTGACGGTGAGTGGCAGAACCGTACCTCAAACTTGGGAAAATGCGGTTAAAAAGCTTTGGCTTGGGAAGAGGATCGCAAGAACACTAACAGAATATGATTCTTCCGAGGATCCGTACAGTAGAGCGACAACAATGATGATGATAGTAACCCATCCTCTTGAGGAACCCAGAATACACAGAGCAATTCCTGATGGTTTACGTGGACTTTATAAATATACTAAGGAAGTAATTGGCGGGGTGCATGATTATAAAGTGAGATCTGGGGGTTGGAGTTATTCCTATTCAGACCGTTTACACAATTGGCCCGGTATTGATGGCCAAGAACAAGTCCAGAAGTTGGTTAACGGAGAACTGACTTACTTGCCCCCTGTTAATCAAATTAACTATATTGTTCAGGCTTTGGCCAAAGTCTGGTACACAAGAAGAGCTCAGGCAATAACCTGGAATCCCCAAAGGGATCCTGGGATTGAAGATCCACCTTGTTTGCAGAGAATATGGTGTGAGATTGTTGAGTCAGGAGGTGGATATTTACTTGATATGAACACCCATTGGCGGTCCAGAGATGCTCTGAAAGGAGCATTTATGAATATGTATGCTCTAACAACACTCCAGGGAATGATGGCTGAAGAAATTTCAAGGATTTCTGGTAAAAGGGTAGAAGTAGGAAGATATGTGGATATCACAGACAACTTCCATATTTATGGTTCATATATGAGAAAGGGAGAAATCCAGGGTTTTATTCGTAGCTTAAAGATGAGATCTTTTGAAGGGAGAACTTTTAGGAGCGATGACCAAATTGTTATCGATTCGTTTGCTGAAGAAGAAATAGAGCTTCAACAAGAGATTGAAACAAGGCATAAATTCCTTCAGGAGGATGGAAATAAATGAACAGTGGATCAATAAAAAAGATGCATCCCTATCCCGGAGTTTATATTTCCCTTGAAGGAGGAGACGGAGGAGGAAAATCGACACAAAGAAAACTTCTTGAAGAAAAAATTGGACAAGGCAATTTCGTTTTTATTAGGGAAGCTGGAAGTACTCCTGTGGGAGAAGTAATTAAAGCTCTTTTAGATAACAATGAATATGAAGGTAAAATTTGTGCGGAGACGGAAGCGCTTCTTTTTGCTGCCCAAAGAGCTCAGTTAATTCAAGATGTAATTGTCCCTGCTCTCAAAGAAGGGAAAACCGTTGTTGCGGAGAGATCAGTTTATTCCAGTCTTGTGTATCAGGGGAAAGTAAGAGGTTTGGGTCGTTATGTCGAGGATATTAACTTTCCAATCTTAAGGGGTGTTTTTCCAGATATTGTTCTTTGTTTTGATATTGATCCTGGGGTTGGTTTAGCTAGAAAAAGCAGTAAAGGCAAAGATAGAATCGAACGGGAGGGTTCGGACTTTCACTCTCAGATAAGAGAAGGATATCTTAAACTGGCGGCTGACAACGATAACTTCGTTATTATTGATGCGACACAGCCAATAGAAGTTCAATCTGAAATTATTTGGGAAGTGGTAAAACCTTTTCTGGTGAGAGATGAGAATGTTGAACCAAGACAGGATTTGGGAGCAGAACTTAACTTTCAGGTTTCAATTCATAGGGAAAGAGGGTAAAATAGGGATTAATGCAGGAAATTTTTGATCTTATTGAGAAAGAACAGAAACGCCAGGAAGAAACCCTGATGCTTATTCCTTCGGAAAACTACACTTATCCGGAAGTAAGAGAAGCCTTGGGTTCTTTTCTGGTTCATAAATACGCTGAAGGCTATCCGGGTAAGCGTTATTACCAGGGAAATGAGTTTGCTGACCGGATTGAAAACCTGGCCATTGAAGAAGCCAAGAAGCTTTTTGGAGTTCCTTTTGCCAATGTTCAGCCATATTCCGGTTCTCCGGCTAACGCGGCAGTTTACTTTGCTTTGCTTAATCCAGGCGATGGCATTATGGGGCTTGAGCTTTCAAGCGGAGGCCATTTAACCCACGGCCACCCAAAAATCACTTTTTCCGGGAAATATTTCAAAAGTATAAGATATGGTATTAACCAGGAAAAAGAAGATCATTTTGACTTTGAGGAAATAAGAAGAGTGGCTTTGGAAGAAAGGCCAAAAATAATTGTCGCCGGAACAACCGCCTTTCCGAGAACCTTAAATTGGGAAAAATTCAGCGGGATTGCGGAAGAAACAGGCGCGTATTTGATGGCTGATATTTCCCATATTGCCGGGCTTGTGGCCGGAGGGGTTCACCCTTCCCCGGTCCCTTATGCCCATATTATAACTTCCACTACCCATAAGACTTTAAGAGGCCCAAGGGGAGCCATAATTCTAGTAACTGAAAAAGGATTAGAGAAGGATAAAGAGTTGGGAGACAAGATAAACAAGGCAGTTTTTCCGGGCTTGCAGGGCGGGCCGCACCTGCATACCATTGCCGGAATCGCCGTTAGCCTTAACAAGGCCGGAAGCGATCCTTTTAAAGAATATGCCGGGCAAATAGTTAAAAACGCTAAAGAACTATCAGGAGAACTTATAAGCCTCGGTTTTGATTTGGTTACAGGAGGAACAGATAACCATTTAATGGTTCTAGATTTAAGAAAAATTGAAGTTGACGGAAAAACTGCTGCCGTTTCATTGGAAGAGTCGGGCATTGTTCTTAATGCCAATACTATTCCCAACGACCCCAACCCTCCTTACCGGCCTTCGGGAATAAGGCTGGGAACTCCGGGCATAACAACCAGAGGAATGAAAGAAGAAGAAATGAAAGAAATTGCAGGGCTGATTAAGCAAGTGTTAATTGAAAAAAAGAATGTTTTTAAAAAAGTTAAAACTTTGTGTGAGAAGTATCCTATTCCCAAATGATTGTTTTTGACGGCAGAGAATTTTCAAAAAAACAAAAAGAAGAGCTGAAGATTTTGGCTGAACGCTGGCAAAAAGAACACCGCCGTTCCCCAAAGGTTGTCTTTGTTCTTATTGGGGAAAACGCTGCTTCAGAGGTTTATATAAAACAAAAACAAAAAGCAGCGGGTGAAATTGGAGTCGAGGTTCTGGTTGAAAGATTTGAGGAAAACAAGACAAAAGAAGAAATCACAAAAAAAATTAAAGAATATTCAAAAAACCCCTTAATTGACGGGATAACAGTCCAGCTTCCTTTACCTAATTCTCTAAAAGAAAGCACCCAGGAAATCTTAGAATCAATTGTTCCGGAAAAGGACATTGATGGCTTAACCAGCAAGTCAGCCTTTTTGCCGGCAGTGGTAAGAGCAGTTCTTGAGGTAATGAGAGCTTACAAAATAAACCCGGAAGAACTGGTTTGTGCGGTTGTTGGTGCCAAGGGTTGGGTAGGCGAAAGAATGGCTTTAACTTTAAAAAACAAGGGAGCCAAAGTGTTGAAAATTGATTTGGGAACAGAAGAAAAGATATCCGGCCTTAAAAAAGCTGATCTTGTTATTTCCTGTACCGGCAGCCCGGGAATTATAATGGGTGATTTTTTAAAAGAAGGTGTAAAAGTCTTTGACCTTGGGGTAATGACAGTAGAAAAAGGAGTGACTAAAGGGGATGTTGATTTTGAGTCGGTTAAGGAGAAAGCAGACTTTATTACTCCTGTTCCCGGCGGCATCGGCCCGGTAACTGTTGTTTCACTTTTTGCCAACCTACTTGAAAAATGCTGGTAATTAGTTTTTAATTTTATTTATGGAAGAAGAATTTGGTAAAGAAACTCTGGTAAAAGAAAGACCAAAGCTTACTCCGGAAGGGGAGGCTTGGTTTTCCTCAACTGGTCCGGCAGAAATAGCAAGGCAGCTTTCAGGAGGGATGCTTCATCTTCTAAACAACAAATTGATTCCTGTTCAAGGGTATTTGGAGCTTGGTTTACTTGATCTTCCGAAAGATGTTTCCGGCAAGGCAAGAAGAGATTTTCAGACATCCCATGAGGGTGTCAGGAATATAGTCGGGACATTGAAAAAAGTGGAAGGACTTAATGGCGTGTGCAGAATTGAAGAATATAAATTTTTAGAGACAAGCGCAAATGCGATTGTTAAAGAAGCCGGAAAATTTCTGCCTGACGGAAAAGAACCGCTTAAAATTGAGATTTCAGGGGAAAACGGACTTTATGTTGACAAAGAAAACTTCTCTTTTGCTTTGGCGGGGCTTTTTACCAACAGCCTTGAGGCTGGTGCCTCCAAGGTGGAGGTGGGGGTCAGCAAAGAGGGGGGAGAAAATATTTTGGAGATTACTGATAACGGTGAAGGTATCAGCTTATCGGAAGAAGAGATGTTTGGATTAAAATCTTCAACCAGGGAAGAAAACGGCGGACTTCAGCTTCTTTCCACTGGGCTTTTTATTGCCAAAACAGTAGTACTTGCGTGCGGGGGAAGCATTGAAGTTCATAATAGAAAGGATTTGGGGGAAGAGGAATCAGGGGCAAGAGTGAGTATCAGGTTGCCGGCGGTAAAGAATCCTCAAAAAGACCTCTGATTTTGTTAAATAAACCTGGGAAGTCATTTATTGGTTTTGAAAGACCGGCATCAGCACCATATTCTCTGGCTTCCTTGTCAGAGTCACTTCCGAAGCTTCCACTTATCATGAGAGTTTTCATTGGACCAAGCTGTTCTTCTTTAATTCTCGCAATTAGCTGGGCACCTGTCATGCCGTTAATTTGGTAGTCTGTAATTAGAAGGTCAATTTTAGTGGTTCGAAGAATGTTAAGCGCATCTTCTACCGAATTGGCAGTTAATACATTTAATCCCAGTTTGTTTTTATTACTGAATCTCTTTAAAAATATTCCGAAAATGTTGGTAATTGGTTTTTCGTCGTCAACTATTAAAACACCTGTCCCCAAAAGGGGATCAATTTCATTATGGGGCTGCAATTCTAGTGTCATTTTTTGTAAATTAATTCCTTGAGATTATTTTTATAATTTGATAGTTTATATATATGAAATACCATAAAGAAAAGCAAAAGTATGTCATATATATTACCAGAAATGAAGATATTATAGGACAACTCTCTGAATTTTGTCAAAAAGAAGGTGTTAAAAAATGTCTTTCCTGATAATGAAGGAAAACTAATAGTACACACTCAGGCTTCTTTTCTGAAAGTTCTTCAAATAAGTGAAAGTTGATAACTCTTGGAAATCTTGGTAAAATGAGACTCACAGGTTAATAAAAAATACACACACTTGGTTTGGCTCCTTGAATGCTTCAACCAAGTGGAGGAAAAAAGGAGCAAAATCCTATGAAAGAGGTATCTTTAAAAGAACTATTAGAAGCCGGATGTCATTTTGGCCACCAGACTACGCGCTGGCATCCAAAAATGAAAGGATATATTTATACCGCCAGGGACGGTATTCACATCTTTGACTTAGTTAAAACCAAAAAAGGGCTGGAAGAAGCGGCCGAAAAGGTAAGAGAAATTGCCGCAAAAGGCGGAAAAATAATTTTTGTCGGTACCAAAAGACAAGCCCAGGATATTGTTAAAGAAGCGGCGGAAAAAGCAGGAATGCCATTCATTACCGAAAGATGGGTTGGTGGGTTACTTACAAACTGGGATCAGATAAAGAAAAGAATTAACAGATTGGCCGATTTAAAGGCAGGAAGAGCAGAAGACAGGTTTAAAAACAGAACTAAAAAAGAAAGAATTTTAATAGACAGGGAGATTACTAAGCTGGAAAGAAATTTTGGCGGTATTGCTGATCTCAAGGGTGTTCCTGAAGCGGTTTTTGTGGCTGACGCCAGAAAAGACAGTGGTGCTGTTAAAGAAGCCAAAGACAGAGGAGTTACTACTATTGCCATCGTGGACACTAATGTTAATCCAAACGGTGTTGATTATGTAATTCCAGCCAATGACGATGCTTCCAAATCGATTCAACTTATTGTTGATACGATAAGAGGGGCGATTGAAGAAGGAATTAAAAACCCAATCACTAAAAATGGAGCAGCTTCTCTCCCTAAAGAGATAAAAGAAGCAGTAGCGCCAGAGAAAGTTGAAAAAGTTGAAAAAAAGGAAAAGAAGGCTACTAAAGCTAAAAAAGAAACCAGTAAAGAGGCTGCGGTTACAACTTAAGGAGAAATTATGAAAGTATCTGCTGAACAAATTAAAAAATTAAGAGAAAAATGCGGGGCCGGTATTATGGAGTGCCGGAGAGCTTTAGAAGAATTTGAAGGCAATGAAGAGAAGGCTTTCGAAGCAATAAAACAAAAGGGTCTGGAAATTGCTGAAAAAAAGAAAGAAAGAGAAACCAAAGCCGGAATAATTGAAGTCTATTCTCATGCCGGCGGCAAGGTTGTTGGTGTAGTTGAGCTTCTTTCTGAAACTGATTTTGTGGCCAAAAATGATGAATTTAAGAATCTTGCCCATGAGCTTTCCATGCAAGTGGCAGCCATGAATCCCAAAGACAGGCAAGAGCTTTTAGAACAGGATTATATTAGAGATTCTTCGGTAAAAGTAAAAGACCTTGTTAATGAAGTAATCGGTAAAATCAGGGAAAACATTCAAATCGGCAGAATTGCCAGATTTGAAGTTGGCGAGGAGTAACTAGCCCAAAATAGTTAATTTTAGGCTAAATGTGAGACAATGGTATTATGAAACAGGAAAAGAATACAAAACTTCCCGAATTTCTACGTTCTTATTTTTGGGATGTAGAGTTTGAAGAGCTAAAGACAAAAACACATACTTCTTTAGTCATAAAGCGAGTGCTTGACAGGGGAAATCTTTCTGATATACGCTGGCTTGTGGAAACATATGAGAAAGCCGCAATAGAAAAGGTAATTATTGAAACAAAAGATCTTGCGCGGCCTACGGGTAATTTTTGGGCAGATGTGTTTGGTCTCCCTAAAAGCCAAGTATCATGTTTACAAAAACCGTATTTCCCGATACACTTCGGGCTATCAAGCTAATTTCAGAAGTATCTGAAATTAAAAAGGCCTATCTTGCCGGAGGAACTGCATTGGCACTTCAACTTGGTCACAGAATTTCTTTGATCTTGATTATTTTGAAGATGCCGAGCGGGAGAGTCAAATGCTAAAGATGATAGTTGAAGTAAATTGGAAAGAAGTGAAAGAATATTTTCAAAAAGAAACCCGTCAGCTTATGGAAAAAAAACTATAAACATGATACTCTTTCATTAATCTATGGTAATTGTCTTTCAAGATACCCGAGACGACATGCAAAAAACCGTCGATCATTTTAAGACGGAAATTTCCAGTATAAGAACAGGAAGGGCAGTCCCGGTTTTGGTGGAAAAAATCTCTGTTAATGCTTACGGCGGTACCCAGAAAATGACAATCCAGTCTTTAGGAACAATAACTGCTCCTGATTCTCAAACATTGGTGATTCAACCATGGGATGCTTCGGTTACCGGTGAAATTAGACAGGGAATTTTAGCGGCCAATATCGGACTGACTCCGGTTGTTGATAACAACATAATAAGAATATCAGTACCGCCTTTGACTTCAGAAAGAAGACAGGAATATGTTAAGCTTTTAAGCCAAAAAACTGAAGGGGCCAGAATTTCAATAAGAAATATCAGACAAGACAAGATGAGGGAAATAAAAACCGCGTTCGAGGAAAAAGAAATTTCAGAAGATGAGAAATTTAAAGCAGAAGAAAATTTACAAAAAATAACAGATGAATTTACAGACAGAGTAGAGGAATTAAGCAATAAAAAAGAAGAAGAAATTACTTCAATATAAGTTTATGCTTAGTCCTGAGAATGGATACTCTCGAGAATCGGTTTGGATAATAAACAGCTGCCTTTTTGACGAAACTTGCAACGACAATTTTTGGATGGATAGGGACAGTGACTACAGGGAAGTAAGATTTTCCAGGCAAAACGGACAAGGTCTTGAGCAAGTTATAAAAAGCGAAGGCGGGCTTCGCCTTTTAATGGGTAACAAAATAGTAGGTGAAATTTGCGAGGTAGTTACTGATACCGGAGCTTTGGTAATGCAAATTTCTGTAAACTGTGAATGCTCTGCATTGATAAGCCAGCTTGAAAAACCGGTTGGATCAGAGTTTAGATTCATAATACTTATTGACAGAAAATAAAAAATTATATAGCATTTATCCAGTGTCATTTTTCTTTTCTCTAAAAGCTGAGAGGAGAAGAAAGTTCTAGCTCTTTTAAAGGGAAAACGGATTTAAGAACAGGCAGATTGGGTATAAAAACTTGTACCTAGCCCGCTTGTTCTTAAAAAAACAACCAAGCTGACCCAAGAGACAAAAGCTTGGTTACCCCGACCGGCGTTGGCTCGCTTTTCCAGCGATTGGAAGAAAGGAGGATTTTGCTTCTCATGCGTCG
>Ga0180009_10008569_pt1 | contig 10114 bp, 7 predicted proteins | sample OS_PC_MetaG_FD_123537 | JGI IMG/M metagenome (GOLD analysis project Ga0180009, IMG submission 123537) | Groundwater microbial communities from the Aspo Hard Rock Laboratory (HRL) deep subsurface site, Sweden - OS_PC_MetaG | ecosystem: Environmental > Aquatic > Deep subsurface > Groundwater... | reverse complement strand
GGCCGAGATGCCCCGCTTGTCCTAGATCAGCAATTAGGCAGCCCAGAACCACATCAGCAGGGGCAGCTTGGTACGGTGCAGGATGGTGCCGGCGGTCACCGACTCCTGGTGGTTGCAGACCGCCGAGCACATGAACACCCTGGGACGCACTCTGAGCTGATAGGACTCTTGGCATCCGCACTTGCTGCAACGGTACCCCTCGGGCCACCGCAGAAGGGCCAAATACTCTATGCAAGCCTGCTCTGTAGCTAATTTATGTTGGAAGCTGATCAACGAATAAATCTTGTATTGCTTGGCCATAACGAACCTCCAGAAGGACCTCATGCTATTCATTAGTATAGCATTGTTTTCTTTCGGTTGTCATATGTCATGCGGATAGGCTCAAAGTATGGAAGAAATTACCCATAAAATGTGTCCTATAAAGGTCGGGAATTTGAGTGGCCAACCATTAGTATCTGTTATTGTTAGCAACTATAATTACTGTAAATATATTGAACAAGCAATACGTAGCGTTTTTGACCAAACTTATTGCAACTTGGAAGTGATTGTTTGCGACGATGGATCTACGGATCGATCAGTAGAAGTATTAAATGGGTTAGTTAATATCGATGCAAGGTTAAAAATAATCATTCAAAAAAACCAGGGGCAGTCAAAATCAATAAATACGGGATTTAGTGTGTCAAAAGGAGAAATAATTTGTTTGCTAGATGCTGATGATTTGTTTTTACCCAGTAAAGTTCAAGAGGTAGTTGATGTTTTTGTTCAGGACGAGGAAAACGGAGCCTGCTCCCATTTTTTGAAAGTTATAGATTCGGATGGCAGAATTACTGGTGAAACGATTCCCTCACAATTAGACGAGGGTTTTGTTGGTAATAAGATTTTAAAAAAAGGAGGAAATGGTTATTTTGCACCGACCAGCGGTTTAAGTTATAGGAGAGAAGTCTTCGAATGCATTACTCCTCTTCCGGATAATTTAAGGATCTCTGCAGATGCTTATATTACCCAGGCAGCTGCCTTCATCACAAAGATAGTTTGTATAAATAATTGTCTTGGGTGTTATCGTATTCATGGCAGAAACAACTACCAAGGCACAATCAATATTAACAATTTAAGGTATTTGGTTGAAGAGCTAGTCCCTAGCACGTTTATTGCTTGTCGAAATTTTTTATCAGCTTTTTCGGGTGATGAAGTTGCTGCCCATTTAAAACTTGATCAGTCAACCTATTATTTAGAAAATATTGTAATTTATTGCTGCCTGTCCGGTGCAAAAGTTGATGAAGTTTCTCCCTTTTCAGAAAAACATGTATTTTCATCTTTACCATATACTGCCAGATCTAAGATGCTTTATTTATTGTATAAATCTCCCCGGCTAATATCTTCAACAATAGCCAGAGCGCTTTTGTCAAACAATTTTATTAGAACAGTACTAGGACCTTTAGGTAAAGTCTTGGGTTTTAAAAAAACGTAGATCTAGGACCAGCAAATCCGGAACCCACTGCTGAAAGTTTGGGCTGAAGATTAAACGTGACGCGAAGGCTGGCGCACGTGTGGGATTTAGGTGAACTGATGACCCTCAAACAAACGAAAAAATACCAAAAACTCACCGAGACTCCGGGGGACAAGGCCTCCTCCGAGCAACTGGAGCGGCTCTACCACCGCTATGGCCTGGCCGGGCGGCGAGCGGCGGGCCGACGGGTTTTGGAGGTGGCCTGCGGCAGCGGTATGGGCCTGGCCTACCTGGCTGGCCTTGCACAGGAGGTGGCAGGCTGTGACATCGACACCGCCAACCTGGCCCGAGCCCGTCAGACCTGCCAGAGCCTCGACCAAGTGCGCCTGGATTGGGGCGATGCCCAGGACCTTCCCTACCTCGATGCCTATTTCGACTTGGTGCTGCTCTACGAGGCCATCTACTACCTGCCCGACCCAGCCCGCTTCGTGGCCGAGGCCCACCGGGTGCTGAAACCCGATGGTGAGCTTATCATCTGCACTGTCAACCCACAATGGCCCACCTTTCACCCCTCGCCCCTGTCCACCCACTACTACTCCGCTGGCGCCTTGGCTGAGCTTCTGAGACCCTTGTTCCCCACTGTCAGAGTACTTGGAGCTTTTCCGGTGGACTCCGGCGGCGCCATGGGCAAGGTCCTTGATGTAGTGAAGCGATGCGCCATGGCCCTACACCTGATCCCCGCCACCCTGGAGGGCCGCTCCCGCCTCAAGCGTATTTTCTTCGGCAAGCTCAAAGAGTTGCCCCAACACCTGGAGCCAGGTGCGGCCCCCTGGCAGGCACCTTTTCCCCTGGATCTGGCGGCACCCCAGACAGGTTTCAAGATCCTCTACGCTATGGCAGGCAAGAAGGATGAGGCACACCAGGGACAACCGCCCCTTCCGCCGATAGGCAGCGAAATTATTGCTAGACGAACGGGCAATAATTCGGAGGAGCGATTGAAACGCTGTCTGGACATGGCCTTGGCCGGAGTGAGTCTTTTGGTTTTCGCCCCCCTGCTGGTGATCGTGAGTTTAAGCGTATATTCCCAAGATTTCGGGCCCGTTTTGTATCGTCCACACAGGGTAGGAAAGAACAAGCGGCTCTTTCGTATCAACAAGTTTCGCACTATGATACCCAACGCCGACACCTCCGGTGGCCCGACCACTTCGCGCACCGATAAACGCATCACATCGGTCGGACGCGTTTTGCGCAAGTACAAGATAGACGAATTACCGCAATTATTGAATGTATTGCTCGGAGAAATGTCCTTGGTGGGGCCTCGTCCGGAGATACCATCAGAAGTAGAATCCTATGATCAAAAATGGGACCATATTTTTTCCGTTCGCCCAGGCATGACCGACAAGTCCTCCATCGTTTTCAGAAACGAGGACGAGATCGTGGCGGCTTCGGGCATACAAGACGCCCACGAAGCATACCGCCTGATAATCCAACCTCGCAAACTGCAAATGCAATTGGAATATGCACAGAACCATTCATTCAAAAAGGATGTGAAGATTATTCGCGACACCTTGTCGGTGGTCATCAAACTCTAGCAGGCTGTTGAAAAAGTCCCTAATGTTGCCGGGTTCATATTAGAATCGGTTCAAGCGAGGAGGGGCGGATGCGCGGAGCCGATCAGCAACAGGGAAGCATGCTGTGTTTGTTATCACCCGAGCAGCGGGTGCCCCAACATCACCCTCTCAGAGGCATTCGGCGAGTTGCCGATGATGCCGTGAAGGGTTTGGACCCCATCCTGGATGACATGTACAGCAGCACCGGCCGCCCCTCCATTCCACCTGAGCGCCTGTTGAAGTCGTTTGTTTTGATGGCCCTTTATTCAGTCCGCAGCGAGCGTTTGTTTTGCGAGCAGTTGGACTACAATCTCTTATTCCGTTGGTTCCTGGATATGGACATGGTCGAGGACAGCTTCGACCATTCCACTTTTTCCAAGAATCGGCAGCGGTTACTGGATCACGGCGTAGCCCAGCATTTTTTCTCGCAAGTGGTGGGCCATGCGCGTGGCGAGGGGCTTTTGAGCGATGATCATTTCACGGTGGATGGCACTCTGATCGATGCCTGGGCCTCTCTGAAGAGCTTCCGCCCCAAGGACGAGCCTCCTCCAGATCAAGACACGCTCGACGATCCAGGCAATCCCACCGTAGATTTTCGAGGCGAGAAGCGCAGCAACCGCACCCACCGCTCGGCCACTGATCCCGAATCAAGGCTGATGCGCAAGGGTAAGGGCAAGGAGGCCAAGCTCTCCTACTGCCTGAACGCCCTTATGGAAAACCGCAACGGTCTTTTGGTGGATTTCCGGGTTGCCCAGGCCACGGGCACGGCGGAGAGGCAGACAGCCCTTGCGATGCTTGAGCAGAGCCTGCCCGGCTCCAAGCGGATTACCCTTGGCGCGGACAAGGGTTACGATACCTGGAAATTTGTGACCCTTTGTCGGATCTTAAAAGTGACGCCCCATGTGGCCCGTAACACCGGCCGCAAGGGGGGCTCCAGCATAGACGCCCGGACCACCCGGCATGAAGGTTATGGCATCAGCCAGAGGATCAGGAAGAGGGTTGAGGAGATTTTCGGCTGGACCAAAACGGTAGGCAACTTTTCCAAGACTCGTTACCTGGGCCAGGCCAAGACCCAGATGGCGGCCTACTTCGTTGGGGCGGCTTACAACCTCTTGAGGATAGCCAAGCTCACGGAGGCCCCGGGGTAGCCCCTGGGGTGCACGGGGGGGAATCGCCCCTCGCATGGACACCGGATTAGCCGCCTGCAATCCAAAATTAGGATGGAATCTAGCAGGAAAGAGCCAAGCAAACTCGCAAAAGGCCATTTTTCAACAGCCTGCTAGCAGGCCGTTGAAAAGTAAGCGTCACCTTGGGTACACCCGGGCGGGCGTGGGAGGACCATCATCGGCCCGAAATTGAAGCCCCCGACCGCGTGTAAGACAATAAAGGCGAAAACAGGGGACACCTACCTGCCTCGCCTTTGTGCAATATGGTGTCCAAACATGAATGTGTCTATCTGTACGCCTTTGAGACGGGAAGCGAGGCCAGGAGGGGAATCGGAAACTGGATGGATTACTACAACCAACGGCACCCCCACTCAAGCCTGGACGGCAGAACGCCAAACGAGGCATACTGGGGCCTACCCATGGCGGCATTGATCGAAGCGGCAGCATGAAAACAACAAACGCAATCCACCTTAACAACGCCGCTAAACTGTCCAATGGGGGCCACTTTTTAAAATACTCATAAGGTCGGACGGTTGACATGAATATATGGCTTATAACAATAGGTGAGCCGCTACCAATTAAAAATAAAAATGTGCGACTTTTACGGTGTGGGTTATTAGCTGAAGAGTTGATTTCTCGCGGTCATATAGTCGTTTGGTGGTCCTCTACTTTCAATCATTCAAATAAAAAGCATCATCTGTATCACGATAAAAAAATTAATCTTATTGGCAATTATTATTTATACTTGCTTCATACGATTGGTTACAAGAAAAATTTTTCATTTAACCGTTATATAAATCACATCGCACTGGCATTAAAATTTGCAATCCATTCCCGGAAGGAACCTCCACCTGATATCTTGTTATGTTCCATACCCACACCAGAATTTGGCATAGCAGCAATTCGTTATGGGAAAAAGCACAATGTGCCGGTGGTAGTAGATATTAGAGATATGTGGCCCGACATCTATCTATCTCGCATTCCTTTTTATTTGAGATGGCTTGCCAAGCCTCTAATGGTAATGATGCTCAAGCAAATTAGATATGTTTGTAAGGGAGCGAAGGCAATAATTGGCATCACGGAAGGATATGTAAAATGGGGACTAGAATATGCGGGTAGAGACGCAACAGTGTTTGATAAATATTTTCCCCTAGGATATTGCGACAAGGCCCCCTCAAATAAAGATTTAAAGAAAGGGTTTAGCTTTTGGGAGTTACATGGAATTAAGCCCGACAATGATGAGTTTATTATCTGCTTAATATCAAATTTTGTGAGGCAACTTGAGTTGGAAACAGTGATAGAAGTTGCTCGTCGTTTGTATAAAGCAGACAGAAAAGTCCGCTTTGTCTTTTGTGGGAGTGGCGAGGCGATTGTTTATTTTAAAAAACTTTCTATTGGATGCAAAAATATTGTCTTTACTGGCTGGATTGAAAGGCCAGAAATTTACACGATTATGAAGATGGCTCATGCTGGGATTGCCCCCTATAAAAGTACAAAAGATTTTGTAATCAGTATTCCAAATAAGGCTATCGAATATATGTCTGCAGGCCTTCCAATTATATCTAGCCTGCAAGGTACACTCAAGGAGGTGCTATCGGCAACGGGAGCAGGGCTCACTTACGAAAATAACAACCCCGAGGAATTGTTTCAAATTGTGTGCCACCTTTATGATAATCCAGAAAAATTAAAAATTATGTCTCATAATTCATACAAACTATTTAAAAACAATTATTCTGGTGAAATTGTGTATCCTTCAATGTGTGACTACCTAGTTCAAGTTGCCGATAGTAATTGTCAGCGGAAGAACGATATGTACTTTAATCTTTGAACAGAATACGCAGATTTTATTAAAATTTAAATGAGTGGCATGATGGTTTATAATCAAGATAAAGCTAGAAGCAATATGATTGTTGGTTTTGCCCAATTAGTTGCCGGAAATGTTTTGTATAAAATTGGAGTTGCCTGTTTTGCTGGAATACTAGGAAGATTATTGGGCCCTGACAATTTCGGTCTTTTCGCTTTTTCTCAAACTCTTGCCGGTTTTTTAGTTTGTATATACGATCCTGGGATTGGTTCTGTTCTATTAAAAAAAATCCAAGAAAAATCAAATGAAAAAAATAATATTATCGTTAGTGCGGGGTCTATTATACGAGTAGCCATGACAACTGTATCATTATTTGTTTTGGCGGTTATTGCGATTCTATTAGGACACAGCGGTGCTTCTTTAAAAATTATCATGATTATCGGTAGCAGCGTTATGGCTATGTCGCTGGCTGAAACTTATTTGTATATTTTTAAAGCATTGATGAAAACCAATTATGTTGCATATACTGATTTATTTAAAACCTTACTAATTATAATATGCATAGTTATAATCATTACATTTCATCCAGACCTTTATGGGTTTTCGTGGATATATTTTGCTCAATGTCTGGTTACGTTAATTTTTGTGTTATTTTTGCTGTTTAAGCTAAACATTAAGTTGCGTTTCCAAAAAATTAAGTACGTTATTAAGGTTGCGCTATTTTCGTTTCCATTCGCTGTGCAGCAATTTGCTATTACTATTTATTTGTACATAGATAGTATAATGCTTTCCATGTTTATTGGAATGGAGGCTGTTGGTTTTTATCAGGCGTCATATAAATTGATATCTGCACTCAATATAATAGGCTCCTCTTTATATTTTGTCGTTTTTCCTAGATATGTAAAATATTACAAAGAAAAAAATACTGGTAATTTATCTAAATTTGTAAGTCAAACATTTAAGTGGCAACTAATAATTGCTTTTTTAATGTGTACAACTATTTCATGTTTTGCTGATGAAATTATCTATTTGTGGTATGGAAATAAATTTCATCAATCAATTATGATTTTACGCATTTTAATTTGGGCGGAGGGGGCAATTTATTTATCTTTCCTGGCAACTGGATTGTTATTGATTTATAATAAAAAACGGGTGCTAATGGTGCAAGGAATTTTGGCCGCGACAGTTAACTTGGTATTTAATTTCCCAGCCATTATTATTTGGGGTGCTTTTGGGGCGGCTGCAGTTACATGTTTTACAGAAATATTTGTGTTCATATATTTAATGACTTGCGTATATAAGTTGCAAATATTATCGTTACGCAGTTTATTATCTCATTCAAGTCGGTGTATGTTTTGCTCTTTATTGCTTGCCATTTTTATCATTTTTCTTAAAGATATAATATTTTGGCCAGTACTGGTTTTTATTTCAGTGTTGGTTTTTATTTTATTAATATTATTGTTTAAATTAATCAGCCGCGAAGAAAAATATTACGCAAAACATTACCTGTTGCGTTTGTTGGCCCTGGTCAAAAATTGACATAAAGGGGTGGTTCCCATTGGAGACCGTTGCTCAAAAGTCAGTTATGCATCGGTAAGATCAATTTGTTAAGCTACGTATTTTTGACACAAACGTACTGTCATGAGGGATTTTTACTATGTTGAGAAAAACAATTTGCATCTTGGCGCCTATACACGATTCTCATGATATTAGAATATTTCAAAAAGAGGCAGTAACATTGGCTACCAATGGATATAAAATTATTATGCACATGAAAAATACTCACGCGGTAGTTGGGATAAATATCAAAATTTATGAAACACCAGCTTATTCCAGTAGGTTTTTAAGGTTTGTCAGGTTGCCTATTATATTTTTTAGAGCTCTAAAAGACAATGCCAATATATATCATTTGCATAATCCCGATTGCCTACCACTAGCATTTGCTTTGCGACTATTGGGGAAAAAAGTTGTATATGATATTCATGAAGACTTCAAAAATAAAATAATGATTAAACATTGGATCCCCAAGCCGTTTAGGAAAATTATTTCTCAGTTTATTTCAACGTTAGAAATGGTAGGAGCGCGTTTTTTTAACGCAACTATCGTTACCGAGTTGCCAGTATTTAAAAGATTAAAAGGCAATATTACGCTACTAGAAAATGCCCCGATTTCAAGAGGGCCATTAATTTGGAGGGCCCGAAGGGCTAGTGAGATCATTAAGAACGAAAACCTATTCAGAATCATTTATATAGGAGTAATTTCTAAAGAACGAGGAATACTTGAAATGCTTAAAGTCCTTAACATGTTAAACGATAGCATTCCAGCAAGAATGTGGCTATTAGGTACTTTCGAAAATTCTAAAATATTTAGAACGGCTGCTATGGCTACAGGGTGGGAATATGTTGATTACCTTGGGCAGCAATCTGCTGAGATTGCTTATGGTTATGTTATTAAGTCTGATGTCGGCATGGCAACTATTCACGATGTGGGCGGCCACCGACATACAAGTATTAATAAAATATTTGAATATATGTTATTCGGATTACCATTTATAGCTAGTGATTTCCCAAAATGGCGTGAAATGCTGAATGGAGTGGAAGCTGGCTATTGGGTGGATCCTATTAATTGCGATCAAATTTATGAGCACATTTTAAAAATCGCATCAGATAAAACGCTTAAAGAGAGACTTGGGGCAAATGGTAAGGAATTTATTGTCAATCAATTTAATTGGGAGCGAGAGTCAAAAAAATTGTTAAACATTTACAAAAAATTATGACTGGAGGCTGCTGCACAATCCCATGCATTGGTTGTTGCGTATTCCGGGGCATCGCGGCCACCCAATCCGGACCAAGGCGGCCACTGAATCCGGAGCATTCCGGCCACCCATTCCGGAGCAATCCGGCCACCTGATCCGGAGCAATCCGGCCACATTGTACTGTTTGTGAAGGCGGCGCTGGTTTAACCGGTCGTTTAGTCTGCACCAATGATTTCCCATCATGGAGGTGCAGATGGCGGCCCAGAGGTTATCCATGCGCAAGATACGCGAGATTCTACGTCTCAGGCACGAGAGCGGCCTTAGCGCCCGGGATATAGCCCGATCCTGCTCAGTGGGCCGGACCACGGTCAGCGAGTATTTGAGCCGGGCGGCAGCGGCTGGTTTGGGCTGGCCGCTGCCGCCTTGGTTAGACGACTCCCGCCTGGAGCAGCTTCTTTTCCCGCCTCCGCCCCCTCCTGATCTGATACGCCCACTGCCCGATTGGGTGGACCTTCACCTTGAGCTGAGAAAGAAGGGTGTGACCTTGGCCCTTCTGTGGGAGGAGTACAAGGCGGTCCACCCCGAGGGCTACCAATACAGCCAATTTTGTGAGCTGTACCGGCGCTGGCGGGGCCAGCTGAGCCTTTGGATGCGCCAGGAGCATAAGGCCGGAGAAAAGCTTTTCGTGGACTACGCCGGTCAGACCATGGACGTGGTCAACCCGCTTACCGGTGAGGTCCGCGATGCCCAGATCTTCGTGGCGGTGCTGGGGGCCAGCAGCTACACCTTTGCCGAGGCCACCTGGACCCAGGGTCTGCCCGATTGGATCGGCTCCCACATCCGTGCCTTTTCCTTTTTTGGCGGGGTGCCCGAGCTTTTGGTCCCGGACAATCTCAAGTCTGGGGTGCACCGGCCTTGCCGCTATGAGCCAATCATCAATTCCACCTACCAAGAGATGGCCGCCCATTACGGCACCGCGGTGCTGCCTGCTCGGGTGAAGAAGCCCAAGGACAAGGCCAAGGTGGAGGCCGGGGTACTGCTGGTGGAGAGATGGATCCTGGCTCGGCTGAGAAAGCGCACATTCTTTAGCCTGGACGAATTGAATCAGGCCATTGCCGAGCTTTTGGAGCAGATTAACCGCCGTCCCTTCAAAAAGATCCAGGGCAGCCGCAGGGAGCTGTTTGAAAAATTGGATTGTCCCGCCCTGAAGCCCCTGCCGCTGGTGTCCTACCAATATGCCGAATGGAGCAAGGCCAAGGTCAATATCGACTACCACCTGGAGGTGGAGCGGCACTACTACTCGGTCCCCTATCAGCTGGTGGGCAAACAGCT
>Ga0180009_10008568_pt1 | contig 10114 bp, 11 predicted proteins | sample OS_PC_MetaG_FD_123537 | JGI IMG/M metagenome (GOLD analysis project Ga0180009, IMG submission 123537) | Groundwater microbial communities from the Aspo Hard Rock Laboratory (HRL) deep subsurface site, Sweden - OS_PC_MetaG | ecosystem: Environmental > Aquatic > Deep subsurface > Groundwater... | reverse complement strand
GAAATCGCCGCGCGCGCATGAGACCCCCACTCGGGCTACGCCCTCGCGGCAGCCTCATGCGCGCACAAAGAGTGGCCGATTTTTGCGCCGCCGCCTGGCCGGGTTTTACTCCGCCGTTGACAGATCTCCTCGCGAAGCCGGATGAGGAGTTCGAGGCGCTCAAGGTGATCGGGCCCCTCGCAATGGCCGAGTGGCAGGCCATGAACGATCTTGAACCACGGCGTTGGCAGCGCCGCGTAGTGGCCGTTGGATAATCCCTCCATTGCCAGCGCAAGCGCCGCCTTGTCCTGCGCGAAAGCCTTGGCATTGCCCCGCCAGACCGATCGCGAGAACTGATCGAGCACAATGATGAGCGCGAGCCTGCCTTTGGGTTCGGCGGCCCAGGGATCGAGATTTCCCGCGGCTCCTTCGCCAGTGAGTTGCGAAAAGCGGGCCGTGATTCCGCCGTCTGCGCGGCCACGCATTCGCCAGAACCAGTGATCTCTATGGGTGTCCGCATCTACCTCAAATGAGTGACCCTCCGGAAACCAGAATTCTAGCACTTCTCGCCATACCTGATCGTCGGTTCTCTGGTTCATCGCTGCACCCCCATGAAGTACATCTGTATCTGCTCAGGACAGTAATGAGGTAGTCCGCTGTCGCGCAGACGCGTAAAGCCCCTGCGCGAGGACGCAGGAGCTTCTGGTGATGGAATAGGCAGTCACGTGCTGGCGCTGGCTGCGGGGGCGACGGCGGTCTGCCCCCGCCCTCCGCGCGCGTCAATGGCCGGTTTGTTTGCTCCGGGCACCCGCAGGAGCCGCATGCCGTTCGCGATGACGATCAGCACCGAGAGTTGGTGGACCAGCATGCCGCCTGCCATGTGGACATGGCCGCTGAAGACCCCGGCGAGCAGCCCCGCCACAGTCAGCAGCGCGATGACCAGGTTCTGGCGCATGTTGCCCAGCGTTGCGCGCGAGATCGCCATCGCCTCCGGGATCTTGCCGAGATCGTCCTTGAGCAGGGCGATGTCGGCGGTCTCGATGGCAACATCGCTGCCGGCCGCGCCCATGGCGATCGAGGTATCCGCGGCAGCGAGCGCCGGCGCATCGTTGATGCCGTCGCCGACCATGGCGACATGTGCGCCATCGGCCTTCATCTGCCGGATCAGATCCAGCTTGTCCTCCGGCATCAGGCCGGCATGGACCTCGTCGATGCCGACCTCGCGCGCGATGGCTTGCGCCGCACCCTGCTGGTCGCCAGTCAACATGACCACGCGGCCGATGCCGATATTGCGCAGGCGGGCGATGGCTTCCTTTGCACCGTCGCGCGCCATGTCGGACATGCCCAGCAAGCCGATCAGCTTTCCGTCCGCCGCCACCAGGATCGGCGTCTGCCCGGCCGTGAGCAGCCGGTCCAGACCGGCCTCCCCGTCCGTACCCAGCGGAATGCCGAGCTTGTCCATCAGGCGGCGGTTGCCTGCGGCGACATCGCGCCCATCGATGCGGGCGCTGATACCCATGCCGGCGTGTTCATCCAGCGTCTCGGGCGTGGGCAGCGCCCCCTGCTTGCGGCCAGCCTCGACGATAGGGCGGCCCAGCGGGTGGTCCGATCCGGCCTCGGCTGTCGCTGCCAGGCGCAGCAGTTCGTCCTCGGTCGTGCCATTCAGCGCGATCATCGTGGCCAGACGGGGCTTGCCTTCGGTTAGCGTGCCGGTCTTGTCGAGCGCCAGCGTGTCGATCCGCCCCGCGCTCTCCAGATGCTGGCCGCCCTTGATCAGGATGCCGCTGCGCGCGGCACGGCCGATACCGGCGACGATCGACACGGGTGTCGAGATCACCAGCGCGCCGGGGCAGCCGACGACCAGCAAGGTCAGCGCCAGCCTGATGTCCTGGGTGAAAGCGAATGCGAGAACCGCCAGCCCGATGATCGAGGGCGTATACCAGTGCGCGAAACGCTCGATCATGCGCTGGCTCGGCGCTTTTTCCTCCTGCGCTTCCTCGACGCGCTGGATGATGCGCGCAAGCGTGGTGTCGGCGCCGACATTGGTGGCGCGGATGCGCAGGAGGCCGTTTTCGGCGATGGTTCCGGCATGGACGCGCGACCCGGGCGCCTTCTCCGCGGGCATCGGCTCGCCGGTGATGGCAGCCTCGCTGACCGCGGCAGTGCCCTCGGTCACCTCACCATCGACCGGGATACGCTGACCGGCTTTCACCAGCACGATTTCCTCCGGCTGCACGGCGTAAGCCGGAATCTCGACCGGTTCGTTGTCCCGCAGGACGACCGCTGTCGCAGGCGCCGCGTCCAGCAGCGCCTTCAGCGCGCCGCGGGTCTGGCCCATGGTCCGCATTTCCAGCCATGCGCCCAGCATGAAGAGGAAGGTGACCGCGGCCGACTCCCAGACTTCGCCGATCACCAGCGCGCCCACGGCGGCAACCGTCACCAACAGCTCGATGCTCAGGTGCTTGACCTTCAACGCCCGCCAGGCACGCACCGCGATGTCCGAGCCTGCGAGCAGGGCGGCAGCCACCATCAGCACCCACCAGAGGTCGATCATTCCGAAGCCGTAACGCGCGATCAGGCCGATCACGATGAGGCTTCCGCTGCTGATGGTAAGCCAGAAACGTCGTCGTGCAGGATGTGTGATGGCGCTGCTGATATTCGCAACAAGACTGCTCATCTCATCCCTCCTTTCATTCATTTTGCAAAGCCGATCCGCCGCGCCGGACTGCGGCGCGGCGGAATTGGGATGGAGGTCAGAAGGCCGAAGGCCGCGCTTCGTAGCCGGTGCCGCGGATCGCTTCGACCAGCGCATCGACGCTCGACCGAGCCGGGTCGTGCTCGACTTCGATCTTGCCGGTGTTGAAGCGGACTGCGGCCTTCGTGACCCCCGGCAGGGCGCTCAGCGCCTTTTCGATCTTCGGCACGCAGGACGGGCAGGAAAGCTCGTCGCTGCGGAGGATGGTTTTCGTGATGGTGTTCTGGGACATGATGTTCTCCTTTTCTTGGTCGGGCTCTGACTGAGCCCTGCCTCTACCGAGGATGTATGCTGTTCTTCTGTGCACTGCGATTAGCGAAACCCGAAAGCTTGTCTTGCGGGAATGCAAGAAAGGTCGTCTCCAGCGGGCAAAGCGCCACTGACGCCTAACGGCGGAGCGCCGTCGCGCTCCGCCGCCACATGCCTCACATCGCCAGTACTCGGGCTGGGGTCAGTGCCCGGCGAGTGTCTCGCGATGCTGATGGCTTGCCCCAGCATCGACCAGGTGGTCTGCCTGCTCGGCGAAGTGCGTGAACTGCACGTAGGCCTCCACGTATTCGCGGCCCTGCTCGACCGAGTCCTCCGCCGTCTGGCGCAGCTCGTAGGCTACTGCAAAGCGCTCCTCGACGCCGTGCTGGAGGGCCGATGCCAGTTCTTCCGCCAGAGGCTCCACGTTGCCGTCCTCCAGAGCCTGGTCGGCGGCTGCGATCGCCGGCGCGACGCTGCCCGCCGGCTTGAGCCCGGTGAAGCCCTCGCCCTCGCTCGCGCGATGGACCCGGATCAGGGTCTCAAAGAAATACCGGTCGGCGACCGCTCTGGCGGCATCGGTTTCCTCTCGAACCGCCAGAGTCATGTCGAAAGCGCTTTGGATCTCGTCTTCGTCGTCCGGGGTGACCCACTTGAGAACCGGGGTCACGTCCTGCGCATCGAGGGCGCGCTGCGCGTCCGCGACGACCGGGCCGTCCATGCTGTCGCAGTGCGCGAAAGCGGGACTGGCGAGAAGGCCGAGGGCTGCGGTTGCCATGAGTAGTCTGCGCATTGGGATGCTCCTTCGCTTGTCGATCTGCGGCGCGGCTTGGTTCGAGCCCGCCTCGACGAAGAAGGTATGCTGTGCGAGAGTGCAGCGGGATTGGAGATCTATGAAAGGTGCGCTTGCATGGATGCAAAGGCAGAGAATTGGGACGACCTGCGCATCTTCCTGGCAGTGGCGCGCGCCGGCTCTCTTTCGGGTGCGGCACGGACGCTCGGCGTGAACCATTCCACGGTTTTTCGCCGCATCGGTGCCTTCGAGGCCGCACTCGGTGTCCGCCTCTTCGAGCGACAGCCAGGAGGTTATCTGCTCACCCCCGCCGGAGAGGAACTGCGTGACGGCGCCCTGCGCGTCGAGGAGGAGATCGCAAGCCTGAGCCGCAAGGTGACCGGGCAGGATCTGCGGCTCAGCGGGACCGTGCGGGTCACGACCATCGACATACTGGCATTCGGACTGCTGCCGCGGCACCTCGCCGGGTTCCGGGATGCGTATCCCGGCATCGAAGTCGAGCTCGTCGTCGGCAATGTCACCCTGAACCTCAGCCGGCGTGAGGCTGACGTCGCGCTGCGCGTCGGCAATGCGCCAGCCGAAACCCTGGTCGGGCGCCGGGTCGGACGGCTCGCCTTTGCCGTTTACGCCAGCGCCAACTACCGTGCTCGGCGGCCGGAGTCTGACCTCTCGCTCCACGACTGGATCGGCTTCGATTCCGAGCACGAGGCGCTTGTCCGCCGCGTCGCCCGCTTCCTCCCGGAGGCAAGACCAATGCTCCGCACCAACTCAGTGGCTGCCGCTCTCTCGGCCGCTAAGGCGGGCATGGGGCTAGCGCCGCTGCCCTGCGGCCTTGCCGATATCGAACCTGACCTCGTCAGGATCGCGCCTCTGCCTGCCGATTTCACCCTGGATCTCTGGCTGCTGACCCATGAGGATCTACGCCAGACCGCGCGCATCCGGGCCTTTCTGGATTTCCTGGCCGATGCATTGGCGAAGGAAGCGCCCTTGCTGGAGGGCCTGAGCCGCGAGGAAAATTCGCCGTCGATGGTTAACGAGCGCGCCCAAGCAGCCGTGAGATGACATGGGAAAGGCATTTCAGATCGACCGTTCAATCCTTCTGACGACTCTTACGATTGTCGGGATGCTGTTGATCATTTTCGCGCTATGGCCACTTCAGGGTGCCCAAGATGCCGCGGCGCGCGGGTTGAAACAACGACTCTAACTCGTTTTCGGCCTGAAAAGGCAGACGGCAGTCCGGCGTCGACCCTTCGTCCAGCTTGACGTGATGGCGCGGACAAGGGAGAACTGCCGTGCGCGGTCTTCGTAGCTGCCGTCGCGGTCGTTAGCCGTCTATGCCGTGATGCGAGATCAGGTGTGAAGCTGCTGATGGTCCGCCAACTGTCACGTCCTGCGTATTGCGTCTCGCGCGAAGGTGTCCGGAGCTTCTGTCGGTAACCTGAGGGAAGCCTGAAAACCGGAAGATGCACCGGAGCGCGGCGATTTCAGAATGAGCGAGCTTCCAAGCCGGTTTGCGATGGCCGCGACGATGGCAAGGCCGAGCCCGCTGCCGTCGGTGCTTGCATTTGCCCGCTCGAAACGTGTCGTCAGTCGGTCAAGCTCCGTGCGCGGCACGACCGGACCGTCGTTCGAGACGACAAGGTCGCCATCGGCGGTCAGGGTCACCTCGACCGCCTGGTTCTCCGCCCCGTGACGGAGGGCATTTTCCACAAGGTTTCGGCACAGGATGGCGAAGGCGTCGGGGTCGATGTCCGACATGACCGCCGTGTCCGGCAGGTTAAGGTCGATGCGCCCAGGCGCGCCCGCGCGTCCGAGATCGTCCACGACGATGCGCGCGACGACTCTCAGGTCCCCGCTTCGGTCGATCCGCAGTCGCCCGCCTTCCGCCCGCGCAAGCTGCATGAGGCGTTCCGAGAGGCGGGTCAGACGCTTGAGCGTCGACTCGATCTCTGCGGCGCGCGCTTCTGCGGAACGGTCGGTCGTCTCCGAGCGGAGCCGCTGCGCCTGCGCAATGGCGCCCGCGAGCGGTGTCCTGAGCTCGTGCGCGGCGTTGGCGGCGAAACTGCGCTCGGCCTCGAACGCCTCGCGCAAGCGGGCCAGAAGGCCGTTGAGCGTCTTGGCCAGTGGACCAATCTCCGTCGGAAGATCGTTGGCAGGAACCTCCGACAGGTCGCGGGCGCCGCGCGCCTCCAGCCGAGCACGGAACCGACGCAGCGGATCGAGGCTGAAGCGAACGGCAAGAATGATCGCCACCAGCGCGATCGGCAGCACAATGAGCAGCGGCAGGCCGAGGCCCATCTGGATCTCACGCGCGACCGACGCGCGATGGGCCAGCGGTTCGGCCACGGTGATCCGGATCGTGTCCTGAAGCGCTGCATCGCTGTAGAACCGGTGGGTGGCGGTCTGACGGAACCCGGGTCCGTTCCAGGGCGGGAATACCGCCGCGTCGGCCGCGTGGGATTGCAGCAGAATGCGCCCCTCGGCATCCCGCACAAGATAAGTGAAGAACTCGTCATGCTCCCGGATCGGCGCGAGCCGCTGCGTGGTACCCTGATCTTCGCGGCCCACGATATCGGTCACCGCCAGCGGGAGAATGCGTTCCGCTGTCTCCTGCAGGGCGCTGTCAAAGACCTCGTCCAGCTCGCCCCGGACGATCACGGCCGTCACCGTCGCAGCGAGCAGCCACAGCACCGTCAGCGCCAGGCCGAGCGACAGGCCGAGTCGGCCCTGAAGGCTCGCGGGCCATCTCATGGACGGCCCAGCCTGTAGCCCATGCCGCGCTCGGTCTCGATGACCGACGTCCCCAGCTTCTTGCGCAGGCGGCTCACATGAACCTCGATGGTGTTGCTCTCCACCTCCGCGTCGAAGGCGTAGAGCTTTTCCTCCAGCTGCGCCTTGGACAGAAGCTGACCGGGGCGCGCGAGAAAGGCTTCGAACAGCGCCCATTCCCTTGCGGTCAGTTGCACCGCCTTGCCGTCGCGATGGACGCTGCGGGCGGAGAGATCGATGTCCAGCGGCCCGTGTGTGACGATGGGGTTCGGGTTGCCGCTGTAGCGTCGAGCGACAGACCCGATCCGCGCGGACAACTCAGCGAGATCGAAGGGCTTCACGAGATAGTCGTCGGCGCCCGCGTTCAGCCCCTCGATCCGGTCCGACACCTGGTCGAGCGCAGTCAGGATGATGACCGGCGTTACGTCTCCGCGCGCGCGCAGGCTCTTCAGGAAGCCGATCCCGCGACCGTCCGGCAGCATGAGGTCGAGCAGGATCAGGTCATAGGCCGTGGTTTTCACAGCGTCGCCGGCCGCATCTAGGCGCATCACCCAATCGACCGACTGCCCATCGGCCGCGATCTGGTCGCGCACCGCAGCCCCCAGCACCGTGTCGTCCTCAATCAGTAGGATGCGCATGCTCGTCCCCGTCCTCTTGCGATGACCCTCCATGATCCGTCTGGCTGACACGAAGCTGAAGCGGCGGGGTACGTCCCTTCAGGCTACCGTCAGCTTCGCCGCGCATGAATTGCGTCACGATGGCCGTAGCGAGGAGTTTGGCCCATGAAGAAGACATTGACAATTCTCGGCTTTCTCGCGGTCCTTCCGGCCGGTGTCGCGCTGGCTGACGACGACTGCTTCGTGCCGATGGCCGACTGGCAGCCGCGCGACGCCGTCGCCCGTCTGGCCGAGGAGAACGGCTGGACGGTGCGCCGGATCAAGATCGACGACGGCTGCTACGAGATTGACGGCCGGGACGCCGGGGGGCGCCCGATCGAGGTGACCGTTCATCCGGCGACGCTGCAGGTGATCGAGTTCGAATACGAGGACGACGAGGGCGATCGGCGCGACCGGGACCGAGAGGGAGGCGACGATGACTGATGCAGTGCATCGCGCCAGTGATGTCCCGGCGCCCGGCTTTCCGACACTGCCCATGATGGGCCCGTTGCTCGTGGCGTTGCCATGCCTGCTGGCCGCACTGCTCGGGTTCAACAGCTATTCGCCCTATGGCGCGGATGCCGCGCTCGGCATTGCCGTTGGGGCCGCGGCGGTCGTCGCAATGGCGCAGACCCTGATCCTCGCCGCACGGCCGCCTCTGGTGGAGCCATTGTTCGGCGGACTCGACCGCATGTACCGGGTCCACAAATGGCTGGGCATCTCCGCGATGGTTCTGATGATTTTGCATCAGCAGATCGAGCCGGACTTCGAGCGGACAGTTCGTGAAACCGGCCTTGGTGAACTGGGTGAGGAGGCGGGCGAGTTCGCCTTCAACGCGCTTCTCGCGCTGATTGCTGTCAGCTGGTTCCGGCGGTTGCCCTTCATCGGGCTGGAAATCCCCTATCAGATCTGGCGGTTCAGCCATCGTTTCATGGGCGCCCTGTTTGCCATGGTGGTCTTTCACCAGTTCTTCGTCGACATGCCGACGGGGGTAGATCCATCGCTCTCGATGCTTCTGAACACATTCGGCATCGCCGGAGTGATCGCGTGGATCTATACCGAATTGATCGCCCCACGCCTGCGGCGTCGGGCGTTCACCATCACAGAGATCAGCCAGACCGGGGACACCACCACGGTGACCCTCCGCCCCGAGGGGCGGGCCATGCGGTGGCGGCCGGGGCAATTCGCCTTCGTCCGTGCGCCGGAGGCGGGGCTGTCCGAGCCTCATCCTTTCACGATCGCCAGTGCCCCGCGTCCTGACGGCACATTGGCGTTTTCGGTCCGGGCCCTCGGCGGCTGGACACGGGATCTGCCTCGGGCGCTCCGCGCCGGGACGCGCGTGCAGATCGAGGGCCCCTATGGACGGTTCGACTTCCGCAAGGGTGGTGCGCGCCAGATCTGGCTCGCCGGCGGTATCGGCATCACACCCTTCCTCGCCTGGGCGGAAAGCCTGACCGAGGCGGAGAGGCGCGACATTCACCTCGTCCATTGTGTCCGAACGCAAGAGGACGCGATCGGGGTAGAGACGCTGCGCGCTGCGGTCGCCCGCAACCCGAGGTTCAGTTTCGAGGTGGTCGTCACGACGCGCGATGGCCGGCTCACGGCCGAGCGCCTGATCGGCGCGGCGCCGTTCGCGGTCAAGGATGCCGATCTGTGGTTCTGCGGCCCGACCGGCCTGAAGGACGGGATCCTCAAGGGCCTGAAGGCACAGGGCCAGATGCCGCGGCGGGTCCGCTTCGAGCAGTTCGAATTCGTCTGAGTAAGGGCCTGTCACATCGCCACGCCAGCCGTGTGGCTCTCGCCTGCGCCTTTTGGCCCCGCTCTCACCGGCGGGGCCTTTTCTTCCTGACGGCAACCTGAAGCGGGAATCGCTGCGCCGTCAGCAAGCCCTCAGGTCGGTTCTCCAGATTGGTCTCAGCAGACTAAAGGAGACCCTGCCATGAAGAAGACCCTGACACTTCTGGTCGCGACCACGGCGCTGACCGCTGCGATCGGCGTCCCCGCCTGGAGCGCGATGCAATCCCCGCCCGACGTCATTCGGCCCGTCGCCGCTCTCTTCGATGACGCCCCGCAAGCGATGCCGCTCGTTCTTGCAAGCGACGATGACGACGACGATGACGACCGCTGGCGGGGCGGTTCGCGTCGCGGCCACGACGACGACGACGACGATGACGACGATGATGACTGCGACGACGATGATGACGACGACGATTGCCGCGGTGGCGCTCGCAATCCCGCGCCCGCCGGCACGGTCGCCCCTCCGCAGAACGGCCTCTTCGGCAACGGTGCGCCGCCGCAGGTTCAGGTGAACTGAACCGCTCCGAAGCCCCTCTCCGAACAAGGATCCATACGATGAAATCGCTTCTAGCAACGCTCGCGCTCACCACCGCGCTGACGCTTCCCGGCCTCGCCATGGCGCGGCCTGTGACGCTCACCACGACCCTCAATAATTACGGCGGCGACGGGGCCTATCTCGCGCTCTACGTCACCGACGCCTCGGGCGCCTATGTCGGCAGCTTGTGGATGGCCGGCGGCAAATCCAAGTATTACGAGCACCTGAGCGACTGGTACCGCGCCACCGGCGGCGACACCGCGCAGGTCAACGGCATCACCGGCGCCAGCGTCGGCGCGGGCCGCACGCTCGAGATCACGCTCGACCTCGCCGACGCGCTCTTCGACGCGGGCTACACGCTCCACATCGACGCGGCCGTCGAGGACATGCGCGACAGCCCGAACGAGGTGGCCGTACCGCTCACGACCGATGGCGCGGGCACGCCGGTGAGCGGCCGCCGTTACATCGCCAGCTTCGCCTACGACATGTGAGGATCGGGGCCATGATCCGTGCACTCCATCGCTGGCCGGGTCTTCTGGCCCTCGCGCTCGTCACGATCCTCGCGCTGAGTGGCGCGGCACTGT
>Ga0180009_10008567_pt1 | contig 10118 bp, 8 predicted proteins | sample OS_PC_MetaG_FD_123537 | JGI IMG/M metagenome (GOLD analysis project Ga0180009, IMG submission 123537) | Groundwater microbial communities from the Aspo Hard Rock Laboratory (HRL) deep subsurface site, Sweden - OS_PC_MetaG | ecosystem: Environmental > Aquatic > Deep subsurface > Groundwater... | reverse complement strand
ATAATTGCTCAATATTATTTATTTCCTGAATATTAAACCCTGCAAGCTCAATAAATTCAACCCTGCCGGCCAATGTTTCGGAAACATTCCTGATAATGTGAGGAGAGGCGCTACCAAGAACTAAAAAATGCTGCCGGTTTTCAGGTCTGTCCACCAAAACCCGCAATATATTGAACAGTTCCGGCTTGATTTGAATTTCATCAAGAATAATCAGTCCCTGAAGAGAATTGAGCATCAACTCCGGATTTTGTAATCTTTGTTGATCTGCCGGCGATTCCAGATCAAAGTAGTGGGACTTATGCTGCTTGCCGAATATGTGCGCGAGTGTCGTTTTGCCACATTGTCTGGGGCCAAGAAGCGCCGTAACAGGAGATCTTTTTGCGGCGGTTGCAAGACATGCTAAATAATAGTCTCGTTTAATCATATAGCTATATTATCATTGAAAATTCGGAATGTCAATCCGAGTTTTCAAGTTAACCCCAGTACGATCTTCCGGACCTACCCTGGTTAAATACGTCCCAGTACGATTTTCCGAACCTACGGGATAAACTACGCTGTCCTTCGGAATTGAACGGGGCACGGCGGGGCGGGCGGGATAAATCTTGATTAGTGCATTAAGTTTGTCGCTCGTAGCTGATAGTGAAAGAAGCTATGAAGCTGGGAAGCTTGGAGGCTTCCAAGCCTCATAGCATATATATTCTACAATTCTTTCGGCAGTATGTCCGTCCCACAGGTCTGGAATTTTGCCCTTTTTACGGGAGCCATTGAGCAAATCTTCTATATCTGGCCACAGGGTTTCTGGATTAGTCAGCTTGTTGCTTCCTTCGGTTATAGTAATTGGACGTTCTGTGTTCGGGCGAAGTGTAAGACAAGGGGTCTGGAAAAAAGTCGTTTCCTCCTGAAGCCCTCCTGAATCTGTTAAAACAAATCTTGCATGTTCTGCAAGGCAAATGGAATCATGATAACCTATTGGGTCTATCAACTTTAAATTTTCGTTGTTCCCAAATGAAATTTCATATTGGGCAAGCATTTTCCTGGTACGAGGGTGCAGAGGAAAACATACAGGAAGTGAAGTTGATAACCGGTCAAGATTACCCATAATAGTATTCAGGGTTTCTTTGTTATCCACATTGGAAGGCCTGTGAAGCGTAACATATACAAAATCATTTTCTTTAAGTCCCAGTCGAATATGAGTTTTTTTATTTCGAGCTTTTTCAAGGTTTGCAACAAGAGTGTCAATCATTATATTTCCGACAAACTTTATCTTAGATTTTGGAATCCCTTCCTTTATAAGATTTTCATCGCCGTCAGTCGAGGGAGTAAAAAGAATGTCTGCAAGGGAATCTGTAACAATCCTGTTGATCTCTTCCGGCATAGTTCTATCAAAACTGCGAAGACCTGCTTCAACATGTGCAACCTTTATTCCCATTTTCGAGGCAACTAAAGTGCATGCCATCGTAGAATTGACATCCCCCACAACCACCACCCAGTCTGGTTTTTCCTTGAGACACACTTGCTCAAATCTCATCATAATATTTGCTGTCTGGACAGCATGAGAACCTGAACCTACTTCAAGATTTATATCTGGTGATGGTATGTCAAGTTCTTTAAAGAAGACTTGTGACATATTGATGTCGTAATGCTGACCTGTGTGAACCAGTTTGTATTTAACAGGTTGATTTGAAATGGCCTTTATAATAGGTGCTATCTTCATGAAATTGGGTCGTGCACCGGCTATAAGGAGGATTTTTATATGGCTCATGGGTTATAATAGCTCATAGGGGGTAGCTGAGAGGCTTGGAAGCCAGGAAGCTTGGAGGCCGGAAAGCCTCCCAGCATCATAGCTTCCCAGCATCCTTATATTGATTTTGACATTTAAGCCGTACTATATTATAGCAGTTCTCATAAATATGTTCCTTTTGAATAAATATAGCAATATCCTCACTAACAGTTCGATCATTTTGAACTTTTCTAATGCTTGTTCCGCTAAAATTAAAGAACTCGACCTCGCTTCGCTTCGGGACTCAGACAGCTTCAATTTTTACGCTTCACTTTGCCAAGAAAGTTTGCAAAATTATCAAAATTGTTAGCTCGAATACCGCTTATATTTAAACCTGATAGGAACATTATTTTGAGAAACACTATTTTGAGAAACACTATAACTTATGAATAACGCATAAAGCTATAAAGCACGGAGGCCAGGAGGCCAGCATGTTCGACAATTGCAGGATTTAGGTCAAGATAAATCGAATTCTTCTGAAAAGGATTAAAGGATGAAGAAAAAGGCTCTTTTTTTGTATACATGTCTAACTTGTTTGATAATTATGACTTCATCAAACAGTGCCGGCAATGTCGATAAGGCAAAGGAATATATACAGACCGGCATGCACACTAAGGCGATTATACTTTTAGAAAAAATTATAAATGAAAACCCAAATGATGCTGAAGCACATTATCAATTAGGCATTTGCTATATTAATCAGGACGACTTCACTAAAGCTGATAAACAATTTAAAAGTGCAGTAAAACTAAATCCTGATTATGGGTTTAAAATTGGGCAAAGATACAATAAGGCAGGAACAAATTATCTAAATAATGATCAGGTCCCAAGGGCTGTAAGATTTTTTAATATTACAGTGAAATACCAGCCGAACTTAAAAGAAGGTATCGCTGAAAAATGTTTTCAAAAAGGAAAAATATATTTGGACAAACACAATATTAACATGGCAGATGATTTGTTTTCTATAGCCAGGTCTTATGATCCAGCTTTGAATGAAAAGATTAAAAGCATTGAAGTTGCTTATGGTAAAAAATTATTAGAAATAGCTAAAGAAGAGCCTTTTGAACTACGACAAAGATATATTAATAAAGCATCCAGATATTTAAGTAAAAAAGAAATAGAAGAGGTCTTTCCCCCATCTAAACTAAAAACAGTGTTTAAAAAAGAATATATCGGGAAAGGTTTTGCTGTTGGTGACGCCTTTGAAACCGCTGAATTTGGTAAAGACATATTATATGGCGATAAAATCATTGTTACTGGTAAAAACTTTGAGGTTTGGGTTGGCGGAAGAACTCGCTGGAAGAAATTTTCTTCCAAATATGAAGTTATTTGCCAAGCTACTGTTAAAGGAAAATGTCTTGGAGTTAAAGCTCCAAAAGGTGAAAAAATTGTTGTAGAAATACAAAGAAGCCTGGAAGCTGGGAAGCGATGAGGCTTCCCAGCTTCCCAGCTTTCTGGCTTCCCAGCCTCATCGCTTACCAGCTTCCAAGTCTAATTGTGTCAGATAGTTGTGGCAAGTGACAAATTGAGATTTACTAAAGTATTTTATAAAAGACGACAACTTAGATGCATTTTTATGTAAATTGACATAATGTCTGAATTTAAAAAAAGATGAAGCTTCTTTTAGGTGAGGCTGCTGCGAATCAATTTCCCATGGATGCATGTAAAAGATATATGCTTTATAGTTATTTAGTATGGATTTGACGCCCTTTTTGAATATAGATAGAGGAATAAGTCTAAAATAGCCCCCTCCACCCCAAGGTAATTGTAAATTTTTAATTTTAAATTTTAAATTGCTTATTGGAAGTTCGTAAAATCGGTGGTCAGGGGTCAGGGGTCGGGGGTCGGCAATTTGAATTGCTATACCTTTTCTATCATTTTGTGAGAAATCCACTTGCCCGTACCGCTCATGCAGGGCAAAGGAATTATAACTTGAATCATAAAGATACCCGCAGTCTTCTATGATTTTCAGTATATCATTATTGATTGCAAAGCTCGGGGCTCGATAACCATAAACCTGTGATCCAATAATGTCTTCTAAAAGTTTTTTGCTGTCTTCAAGATCTTTCTCCAAATCCTTGTATGACTGTTGATTGCAAAGGCAATGATTATATCCATGCGATGCCACTTCATGACCTCGGTTCCGTATTTCGCGGACCAGATTGGGAAGGCGCTCTGCTATCCAGCCTAAAACAAAGAAAGTTGCTTTAGGGCTGCTTTTTCTTAGACAGGATTTACGGGATTTTCTGGATTTTTCTTTTTTCTCAGTTTCCTCCTGCCCGCCAGTGCCAGGCGATAGCAGGCGGGGATAAAACTGAGAAAGGGCAATCCGCCTTTGGCGGAAGGAGTCAGACACATTGTCTGGACTTGTTGAGTTGGTTGAGACTGACCTCTGACCGCTGATTGCTGACTGCTGGCTATCCAATAGGTCGAGGAGTTGATGCGTATTTTTTTCAACACGCAATTCATAAGATGACCATGATGAAAAAGGAATCCACTGTTTGAAATTTTCTACCTGAAACCAGTCCTCCACATCTATGGTTAAAAGAATGAGACCTTTGCAAAACGCCCCCTTTTGCCCAATTTCGGCGTCAGACTCAAATTTTAAGCCTCGAAATACTCTATGTATTCCTGCATTTAAAATTTTCGCCTTCCTTGAACTTGAACAAAATTGAACATTTTTCAAAGGTCTCAGAATATGGTTCATATAACAATTATAGCCACAGAATCACACAGAAAGTCACAGAAAAGAATTTCGTTTAAAAAACTAATTCTAAAAAATCCATATCCCAATATCTTATAAACCTCGAATGCACAGCTAATAATTTTTCCTGTTAAATCTTTATATAAATAATCTGTAATTATTCAGCCACCGATTTGCGCTGATCATCACTGACATTTTTTCTTTTTGCTTTCAGTACAATCTTGATTCCTGCCCGTTCGTGCCTCGTAGAGGCAGGAGGAAATGTATAATAAGAATCTAATAAATTCCGCTCTGGACTTCAGAATTGAAGCTTTCCTTCAGGGGAGCATATGTTATACCACCCTAAATCAGTTTAACCTTGAACTTTGAACCGTGAACGGTTCTTTGTATTTAAACCTATCTGCGTTCATCTGTGTAAATCTGTGGCTGAAATAGTATATTTTTAGTTAAGGGGGATTGGATTTGGGGGAGACAGGGTGATGCTTAAAAGAACCCGATTCTCATCATAGTTATTTTCATTTATGGTAGAATCAAGGGTGTTAAATGAATAATTAAGGCTTAAATGCAACCATCTTATTGTAATTGGGTTAAAGGTCAGCCCTGCTCCTGCACTTTTAAGCCGGTCGGCTCTATTATCATCCTGATTTATATATTTATTTCTTCTAAATGAACTGGAGATATTGCCCGTCAAAGACTTTGCTATCCTATAGTCGGCAGAGGCTTGTGCTCCATAGTATCTATTAAATCCAAGATTTTCAGAACCAAAATATGATTCCTCATAGCCGCTTGATCCAGTAGCATTTATCGAGCCTCGTTTAAACTCCCATGTTTTCCCAAGACTTCCATTTAGACTTAAACCTGATTCGTCATCACTGTTTTCTCTGTCCTGAATAAAATAGCCGACATTCATAGAAAGAAATGTATCTTCAGCGATTATATAGCTTATTCCTATTGAAGGATCATAAACCCTATAATCTTCGGTATTTCCTCTATAATCCATAATGGTGTGAGAATACCGGATAGATCCGCTAAGATATTTTGTGAACTTATTGGCTAATGAGATGCTTCCATTCCAGTTGTCAAAATTATCGGATACTTCAAAATTACCTCTAGTATAAGACGCACCGGTATCAAGACTCAAATAAGGATTGAACTTGTGAGAATAAGTTACTGATGGGTTATGTCTTTCATTGTCTTCAATATCCGGATCTGTATTCTCAAGAAAGCTATGTAAGTATCCAAGACCAATAGAATCATACTCACTAAATTTATGACTGAGATTTAAACTGGAGGAATTCGTGTAGTAAGGCTCTCTATTCCTTCTTATAGTTGTGTCTTCTTCGATGCCGGGATCTTCTCCGCTGTTAGGATCTTCTGTGCGCACGAATGTATCATTTATTGTAAGCCTCGTATGTTTTGAAAGATCGCTCCATCCTGAGAGAGATGCGTTTTGGCGCCATGTATCGTTTTCGGAAAGTTTATCATAATGAACATAGGAAGGAGCATAAGAAAGAGAAGCACCATATCTTTTTTCAAATATCTCAAAAGTAATTCCAGGAGAAATAGAGGTAATATAATCATACTCTTTGTTGTTCTCAGTAAGGAATATGTTATCATTATATTCCCCGCTGATAGTTAGCCTGGGCGTAAAAGTTGTCTGAAATCCAAAAGATGGTGAAGCGGACAATAAGAATAGGACACAGATAAACGCAGATAAACGCAGATAGGAACTCTTTATTATTTGGTAATTATTCAGCCACCGATCTACGCTGATTATCACTGATACTTTTTCTTTTATTATCATATACAAATCTCTTTAATTCCGGTTTTTTGCCAAAATTTAATAATAAGCCAACTTCAATATTTGTTGCCCTCAAGTAATTGATTAATTGAGCTTCATGTGAAGAGTTAAGGATTCGAACCAGAAATATCTTTCTGCTTTTCTACATATAGTCCATATCCAGTCAGAACAATATATAAGGCATTTTCATAGACAGATTCCAGAAATCCATCACCAAGCTCATTATAAACTTCATAAAAGCTTCTAAGAACAATATCTGTGATTTCTTTGTATTTAAACCCATCTGTGTTCATCTGTGTAAATCTGTGGCCAACTAGTTATAAATCCTGAGAATCTGTGTTCACCTGCCCGCTTATGCCTCGCATGGCAGGCGGGTCTGTGTCCAATATTAATTTTATGGGACAATTATTGTATCATTTACTTTTATGTTCACATTTTGACTTAAGTCGTTTCCTTTTATAATATTTTTATAATTCACCCTTATAATTTTTTCAATCCCATTTTCATTGCGCAGGAGAATTATCTCGTTTTTTGATGCCCATTCGGTAAAACCACCTGCAAGAGCAAATGCCTGAAGAATTGTCAGTTTTTTTATAAGTTGATATTCTCCGGTTTTTGCCACTTCACCCAGAATATAAAATTTTTGACTCATAGGACTCTTCAATATAACCGTTACAATTGGATCTTCTATAAATTCTTTTAATTTTGTTTGAATCTCTTTTTTTACTTCCATAGTTGTCCGGCCAGCCGCATGTATATCGTCAAGAAGTGGAAAGGTAATCTTCCCATCAATCCTGACAAATACTTCTCTTGTAAAATCTTCTTCTTTCCATGCAATAATTTCCAGTATATCGCCTTTTCCGATCTTGTAATAATTGTTGTCAGTTTCAGCGGGCACTTCTTTTGAAGTTGGATCCTTCTCTTGACTATTGGCAATCTGAGCTAACGTCAAAGTTAAAATTAAAGACATACAGATGCTTAGGAATAGTATTTTTTTCATGAATTTATCTCCACTTTTTTTGTTGGTGTGTTGAATTTAAGGAGAAGCCAATGCACAATATATAAAATAACAAACGCAAATACAAATATAAGTATGCCGGAAACTTCGTGCAAAAAGCCCTGTGCCACCTGTGCTCCAAAATGTCTTGCCATTACAGCCGTTCCTGACAGTCTTACAATATTCACAAAAATTGCGATAGGTATTGCAGATAAAAAAAGTATAAATTTCTTTATGTTTGAATGCTCTGAAATAAGTGCAAAGGCTGCACTCAAAGCAAGCAGGGAGGTCAGTGACCTTAGGCCTGAGCATGCATCAACAACTTCCAGGGTGGTATTTGCAAGGTGGATAATGTTTCCTTCCCTATAAACAGGGATACTTAAAAAATTTATTACGCTGACAGCAATCTTTGTGGCAAAAAGTTTAAGCGGAAAAGCCATCTCGTTCCATATTATTGCCGGCAGCGGTATCATGAAAATTAGATAGGCTACAGGTAAAAAAAGAGCTCCTGTAAATTTCCATCCAGCAAGAAATACTGAACAGCTTAAAATAACCATAATCATGGAAAAACGCATTGTAAAAAGTTCAGCGCCGAGATTTGTAATAATAAAAAAAGCAAGACTTCCTGTTAATAAAATTAAACCAAGGTTTGAAGGGGTTATGGAAATCTTTGATAGCGTGTCCTTTTTACACCAAATTAAGTAACCTGAAATTAGCGGAATAAGAAAGCCGTGTGAATAGTTATCATCCATAGTCCAGTCAAGCGCCATATTATAAATCACCTGGTGATACAGGACAAAAAAACACAGTGATACCATTATAAGTGGTATATACTGCTTGCAATATGATATATTATTATTCATAATTTAGCACTGCTCCCAAATGTTATTAACTTAAGCGTATTTCGTTTCCTGCCCGCTCACAGGCAGGTGAACCGCAGAATTCCCGCCTGCCATGCATAGTACACTGGGATGGAACAATAATTGCGGTCCATAAACATTGAGGTGCTATCTCTAATCTGCCCAAAGGCATTGCGGGCAGGTCGAACAAAGAATGATGAATATCGAAGTAATGAAAAACCTTATTAAACTTCATAATTCGAAATTCCTTGTTCAATATTGATGAACTCGTAAAAAGTCGTCACTCCGGTAGATCCCGGATCGAGTCCGGGAGGAGTCCAGACCCGCCCGCCTCGCCTGAGCGGACGTCTTGAGCGGCGGCAACAGCCTCCTTTGGGCAAGAGCGATGGCGGGCAGGTGATCTGCAACTACTTGAAAATACTGGATAGCGCTAAAGCTTCACTACGTGCCCGGCTTTCGCCGGAATGACAGAAAAGAGCGTTTTTCGACTTTTTACGAGGCCATCAATATTCGATATTCAATAAAAAGTTTAGTTCCGTTAGGTTAACAGCATTGTCCCTGACCACTAACCACTGACCACTATTCTCCTGGAATGTACTCATTAAGTACAGGTATAATTGCAACTGCAAAAGATTTCAGATAATCTGTGGTAGATTCAACGCTATTATTGTTCACAGGTGCAATCAGGCGAACAAATGAACCATCTGTTCTATTTTTGAATATTGCATCCCAGACAAGATAAATTTTTTGCCAGTATTCTGAAGCAATGTATCTGCCACGTGATTGAAACCAATATAGAACAACCTGCTTGTTTATACCCATTTCTAATATCAGTTTAATTGCTTTAATTTTTTTTGCTTTATTTCCAGGGATAATAATTTCTTCAAGGGATGTATTAGTAATATTCCAGCCTGAACCAGGCATACAATGCTTGGGTGAATGTATAAGATCTCCTTCACGCTGGCTTTGATAATAACCAACATAAAGATTAACTTCCTTGCCATCTGGACTCCAATAATTAACAAGCACTGAATCGTCAACCCCGAGTTTATCGTAAATTTTCTGTTCAAAAAAACTTTCCTTTCCAACCCAAATTCCGATTTGTTTAGGAAAGGTTGAAAATTCTTTCTTTGGCGGCAAGTTATCTCTATGGCTCATAACCGATAAATAGATAAAAGTCGAAATTATGAGCAAAGATGCAATTATTGATCGCTTAAAAGAGATGGCAGATGTCTGATTCATATTTTTTGCAAACAGTTAGTGGTTACACAGATAAGTTCTCAATAAGTTCGGGCAAATCATATTTTGCGACTATTCTCTGGATTCCCGCCTCCGCGGGAATGACGGACGATTAGACGAGATTGTCATTCCCGCGGAGGCGGGAATCCAGGAGCTATTACCCGAACTTATTGAGAAGTTACTTACACAGCTCCGCCTTGTGAATTACATCTGACAAGACGAATTAACTAGTTGTTATTAAATACAATTTGTTTGATGGCTTTGTAGAATTTGGATTTTTTTCTTTGCCATCGAAATTTTGGCTTACTGCTTACTCTCCGCTCTTAGCTCTCCGCTCTCCGCTCTTAGCTCTCCGCTCTTAGCTCTCCGCTCTCCGCTCTCCGCTCTCTGCTCTCCGCTCTCTGCTCTCCTCTCTTAGCTCTCCTCTCTTTGCTCTCCGCTCTCCGCTCTTAGCTCTCCGCTCTTAGCTCTCCGCTCTTAGCTCTCTGCTCTCCGCTCTCCGCTCTTTGCTCTCTTCTCTCTGCTCTTAGCTCTCCGCTCTTAGCTCTCCGCTCTCCGCTCTTAGCTCTCTGCTCTCTGCTCTTAGCTCTCTGCTCTCCGCTCTCTGCTCTCTGCTCTCCGCTCTTAGCTCTCCGCTCTCTGCTCTCCGCTCTTAGCTCTCCGCTCTCTGCTCTCCGCTCTTAGCTCTCCGCTCTCTGCTCTCCGCTCTCTGCTCTCCGCTCTTAGCTCTCCGCTCT
>Ga0180009_10008566_pt1 | contig 10118 bp, 9 predicted proteins | sample OS_PC_MetaG_FD_123537 | JGI IMG/M metagenome (GOLD analysis project Ga0180009, IMG submission 123537) | Groundwater microbial communities from the Aspo Hard Rock Laboratory (HRL) deep subsurface site, Sweden - OS_PC_MetaG | ecosystem: Environmental > Aquatic > Deep subsurface > Groundwater... | reverse complement strand
TTCAAATTTATAAAATCATGACAATATATTATGACAAATTAAGCACACAATCAGTAATTTAACCTACCCAAACTAAATTCAAGTTCAATTTATTCAATAACAGCTATAAAAACAATGGGGATGTTTGTATTTACTGTTAATCATTTTTCTCCTTCCATAATTTAGAACTAGATTGGTTTAATGTCAGACTATTGACTTTTCCAAAAACTAATCTTATGTTTCAAACGTTTGAAACATTTCAAATATAAAAAATATGACATGCGAAGAGAAAATTAAAAGAGAATTAATTCAGCGATTTGGGGATGCATATAAATCGTTCGGTCTAAATAAATTAATGGGACATATCGTAGCTCTTTTGATTTACTCCACCGAGCCGTTGGCTCTCGAAGACATTGCCAAAGAGCTAAGACGAAGTAAAGGTCCTGTTAGTCAAATCTTACGAAGGATTCGTGATAAAAAATTAGTTCGTAAAGCCTGGTCCCCGGAAAATAATCGAAAGGACTACTACGAAATCGAACCCGAAATATTTGAGAATGCATTCCGAAATAATCTTGAGTTGATAAAAAATAATACTCGCATTGCAAAATATTTAAATGAGACGATGAAAGAAATAAAAAATAAGGATTCACGAGTTTTGCATGATCGCATGGCAGAAATGGAAGACTTTTATTTATTAATGGAAAAACATTTTCGAAATTTCTTAGCAGACTGGATTAAACACCGGGAAGTTCTTTATTCCAAAAAGTAATAACACATTTCTGAGGTTTAAATGAGAAGATTGAATAATAAAGTTGCAGTGATTACTGGCGGCGCCCAAGGAATTGGTAAAGCTGCAACAATTAAATTCTTATCTGAAGGGGCGATTGTGTGCGTTTGGGATGTTAATAAAGAAAAATGCCTGGAACTTGTCAGTGAATTAAAATCAGAGTCTAACCAGATCGATTCTCTTCAGGTTGACGTAACGAAGTATGAATCGACCAAAGATGCTGCGGAATATGTTATTAATAAATTCAACAAAATCGATATTCTAATAAACAATGCCGGAATAACCCGTGACTCTACTTTGCTAAAGATGACCATCGAACAATGGCAGCAGGTCATTGATGTAAATTTAACGGGAGTTTTTAATTGTACCAAAGCAATTGCTCCGCATATGGTTGAAAAAGGTTATGGGAAAATCATCAACACATCTTCCGTTGTTGGCATTTATGGAAACTTTGGGCAGACGAATTATGTCGCTTCAAAATCGGGTATCATCGGAATGACAAAGGTCTGGGCGAGAGAGCTTGGAAAAAAGGGAATAACCGTAAATACGGTAGCCCCAGGTTTTATTGCAACAGAAATGATTGGATCGGTTCCTGAAAAGGTGATTGAAATGTTAAAGGAGAAAACACCTTTGGGAAGACTTGGTAAACCAGAAGATATTGCAAATGCATATTTATTTTTAGCAGGAGACGAATCAAGTTTTGTTAATGGCGCAGTCTTAAGTGTGGATGGCGGACTGGTTTTATAAAAAATGATATAACTGGAATGAGAAATTCGATAATCGCAAAGACAGGTTCATTTGTTCCGAGTAGGGTCATTCCAAATTCATACTTCAATGAACTTCTGGGTGAAGATGTTGACACTTGGCTGCAGGAGAATCTTACAATTAAAGAAAGAAGGTGGTGCGAGGAAGGACAATCAACTGCAGATTTATGTTTTGAAGCAGCGAAAGATGTGCTTGATAATTCCGGAGTTTTACATGATCAGATTAATTTAATAATTGTTGCTACTGATACGCCAGAATATATCTCACCATCAACGGCTTCGGTTGTTCAATATCGATTAGGAGCTAAGGCTTCCGGAACATTTGATATTAATACAGCTTGTGCAGGATTTGTTACTGCACTCGAAGCCGGTAGTAAATTTATTAAGTCAGATGAGAATTACAACAATGTTCTTGTAATCGGTGCCTATGCAATGAGTAAGTATCTAGATTTAACTGACAAAAAAACTGTTACGCTTTTTGCAGATGGTGCAGGTGCCGTTTTATTGCAATCTGTAAACAACTCTACATATGGTTACCTGGCAAGCTCTCTATACACGGATGGTCAATACCATGACTGGATGGGAATTTATGCAGGAGGAACTCATAAGCCATTCTCACAAAAAACTCTCGAGCAGAACGATCACTTGTTAAAATTTGTAAAGAAAATTCCAAAAGAAATTAATCCACAAGTTTGGACCAGATTAATTAAAGAAACATGTCAAAAAGCGAACATCGATCATCAACAAATTGATCACTTCTTCTTTACTCAGATAAATATTAACAGTATCTGGGAGACATTGGACCTACTTAAAGTTGATAGACAAAAAGCTCATACTATAATGAATAGTTATGCCTATACCGGTTCAGCCTGTATACCGATGGCATTAGACGATGCTTGGAAAAAAGGAAAGGTGAAAAAAGGTGATTTGATTCTATTTATGGGTTCAGGCGGCGGATTGGCTTTTGCATGTACAATTTATAAAATGTAATTTCAGTGGAGTAAAAAAGTGTCGAACATTGCTTCTAAAGAAATGATCACTGCAACCTGGATTTTGCTTAGTTTGTACATCATTGCAACTCTTTTCTTTGTGATTCGCGGAGCGTTAAAAACAAAAAGTATAAATGACTATGCTGTCGGAAATATTTCATTTTCACCTATAGCTGTCGGACTTGCCCTTGCTGCTTCGATGACAAGTGCCGCAACTTTCATTATTAATCCGGGGTTCATCGCTTTCTATGGTTTGAGTGCTTATATTTCATATGGAATTGCACTTCCCCTTGCGTCATTAATTTCTTTGATTGTTTTAACGAAAGGATTTCGAAAACATGGAAGCAGCGTAAAAGCACTTACTATGGCTCAGTGGATGGGAACACGATACAAGAGCAAGGGATATTCGTTGTTCTTTGCATTCCTTTCATTGTTATTAATAACTTTTATTGTACTGATTTGTGTAGGATTGACTAAAGTCTTATCAAAGTCCTTGAATCTTCCTGAGTTGTATGTTCTCGTAGGAATCGTCGTATTTATATTCGGTTATATGATGTTCGGCGGTGCGAATTCTATGGTTTATACAAATACAGTTCAAGCTGTTATAATGTTAGTTGTAGCATTTATACTTCTTGGCTCGGGTTACGAACACTTTAGCAACGGGGTGCAGGGTTTTTTAGAAAAATTAAAGAGCATCAATCCAAAATTAATTCAAACTACAAACGAGGAGAGTTTTTTATTCCGAGATTATTTTGAGATCATTTTCACCCAGATTGTGATTGGTGTCGCAATAGTGTGTCAACCGCACATCATAACAAAATCTTTACTCTTGAAAAAAGATCGTGATGTTAACCGTTATTTAGTTTTTGGTCTTATCACCCAAATGATTTTCTTTACCGTTGTTTTTACCGGACTTTTTGCAAGAATTTCATTTCCGGATTTAATCGTAAATAATTTACCCCTGAAACTTGATGGAGTGATATCAGCTTATGTTGTTAGTGAATTTCCTGTATTTGTGGGCTTGATTGTTGTACTCGGATTAATTTCTGCAGGAATCTCAACAATTGAAGGATTGATTCAGTCTTTAGCATCGACAATAACAGCCGACATTATTCAACCACTATTTGGAAAATATTTACCTGATGATGAAAATAAAAAAGCTTCCAGATTAGTTCTGATAAATAAACTTGTAATCGTAATTATGGCATTGACATCGATATTTATCACTTACGATCAACTGATTAATCCAAAACTAAGTGTAGGGATTTTTGCACAAAATGGTGTATATGCATATTTTTCAGCAGCATTTGTCCCCATTTTATTCGGAATGTTTATTAAAGAGGTTCCAAAAGCCGTACCCGTAGTCTCTTCAGTAGTAGCAATTGTAGTTCACTTTGTTTTTTACTACGGTCAGCTCGCAGTACCGTTCACAAAAGCAACTGGTGAAAATCCCGGCGTAGCGGCATCTATGGCAATATTAACATCAATATTTGTTGGATTGATCCTATATCAAATATTAAAAAGGAAAAAGCTTGCATAATTTTCAAACAGATTGGCTTGCAAAATGGGCAGCTTACACTCCAAAGAAATTATTTCTGAAGGAGTACAATCGAAATTTAGAGTGGACTTTCTCGGAATTTAATCAGTGTACAAATGCACTCGCGATTTTTCTTGTGCGAGAACTCGGAATACAAAAGGGAGAAAGGATTGCTGTTTATTCGAAAAATCGAGCAGAGTATGTATTGCTCTTTTTAGCATGCATTAAATGTGGGGCGGTTCTTGTCCCGCTCAATTTGAGATTAATGCCGCGTGAATTAGATATGTTGATAAATGATTCTGAGCCAAAAGTGTTCCTATATGAAAATGAATATGCTGAACAAGTTGAAAAGCTCGAGTCGGTAAAAAAGATTTCGATAAAAAAGAATTTTGAACAGCTCACAAAATTCTTAATTGAGGATATTGGCAATTTTGAATTTATTCCATCCAGAGTTTTCAATGATGAAGATATTTTGATGATTCTTTATACGGCAGGAACTACTGGACTCTCAAAAGGTGTGATGATAAATCACAGAATGCTTTTTTGGAATGCTGTAAATACAGGATTGCGGTTAGATTTAAATTCAAATGATCACACACAAGGATTTGCACCCTTCTTCCACACAGGAGGTTGGAACGTACTTTTCACTCCATTCTTATTACACGGAGCTTCAACCACACTGCTCCAAAACTTTGATGCAGAACTAATTCTAAAATTAATTGAAAGGGAGAAGACAACTATATTTTTTGGAGTTCCAACTATGCTTCAGATGATGTCGGAACTTCTATACTTTGAAAAAGCAGATCTGTCATCAGTACGTTATGCAATTGTCGGAGGATCTCCAATGCCAATTCCATTAATAAACATTTGGCACAACAAAGGAGTTTTTATTCGTCAAGGTTATGGATTGACTGAAGTTGGGCCAAATTGTTTCTCCCTTCATCAAGATGACGCGGTACGAAAAAAAGGTTCTATTGGGTTCCCAAATTTCTATATCGAAGCGAAAGTTATGAATGAAGACAAAAGTGGATGTTCGGTTAATGAAGTAGGTGAACTATGGCTACGGTCTCCTGTTGTTACTCCTGGATATTGGCGGAAAGAAAAAGAAACAACCGATTCGATCACAGATGGATATTTTCACACTGGGGACTTGGTTAGACGTGATGAAGAGGGCTATTACTATGTTGTTGATAGGAAGAAGAATATGTTCATAAGCGGCGGAGAGAATGTTTATCCCGCTGAAGTTGAAAAATTTCTTTACACGAATGATGCAGTCAAAGAAGTTGCAGCGATTGGAGTTCCGGACGATAAATGGGGTGAAGTTGGTAAAGTATATGTTGTCTTGAAAAATCCCAAAGAATTAAGTGAAACGGATATTATTGAATATTGTAAAGGGAAATTAGCAAAGTATAAAATTCCGAAATACGTTCAATTTTTAAACGAACTACCTAAAACAGATGCAGGTAAGATTAATAAAAAAGAACTCTTGAGAATTCATCTTCAAGTTCTAAACAATAACCAAAAACCTTTAAAGGAGGTCTTATGAAAAAATCTTTAATTCTATCACTTTTTGCAATCTCTTTGTTGTTTGTTTCCTGCAGCAAAGATGACAGTACCACCACGCCGACAACGCCCAAAGATGCAATAGTTGGGACTTGGGTATCTGAAGGCGCAAACGTTGCGTTTGGTCTAAGACTCGTTCCATTTAAAATTAAAAAAATCGTTGCGACGTTTAACGAAAACAAGTCATATACAGTTGTTCAAACAGATAGTGCAAATGTATCAACCACATTAACCGGGACTTATACAAATACGGAAAGCACTTATACTGATACATCATCTGTCTATGGAACAAAAAATTCAAAGATCTTGAACGTTGTAGCAAACCAATCAACACCGTCAGCAGTCACGGCAACCGGTATTTATGCTATCTCGGGTACAGCTATGACTTATGAAATTATTCAAACCACTCCGTCTCTAACTGGAGTGAATGCTCCAACAGCCCAAGGTGGATTTGGAAGTACAACTATTGCTGGTGTGAAGTACAGCATTTATGTACAAAAGTACGTGAAGCAATAGTCGCTTAAAATTAAAATAACATAACGGTCTGTATCTTTGCATTGCTTCGTTGTTAACGTTGTAGAGATACAGACTTAATTTTTAATTCATCTCTTTATCAATTGCAGGTGAATGTCATGAAAATTTTTGTACTAATTATCTTTATATTTTTATTTAATAATACTTATGGACAGGATTCTGCATTTACTGATAAATCGCAAAGAGTTCCTGAGCCAAAAACTTCTGAATTTAGATTCATCGGTTATTCATTTACCCGAATGACAGCATCCAATATTGCACCGACCAACGAATTGCTACGAGGTCAGATAATAGGAAGATTGTTCGGACCGAATACAACAAATACACATGCAAAAACATCTTCATATTTCGAACAGAGATTTGTACCGATGTTCATTTATACTCCCTCAATTCTTGATGGATATGCGACATTTAGAAGTCTTTTCAAGATAGATTACACCTGGGGCGATGCCGCTTATGGAACAGGTGGAAATGTTGGCGGAGGAATCAATGCAGGTCAAATAAATTTGCAAACATTACTCGCTAATGTTGAAATCAAACCGGATAATTCGAATTGGAATGTTGTTGTCGGTCTTCAGAGAATTTTCGATAATGTGAGAGATCCAAATATTACTGCAGTCAGCACAGCTCAAACAAGCGGTTACAAACTTTCTTACTGGGGAACACAGGGAGTTGGGATCAGTTTGTTCGCAAGCTTGAATCCTACAACACTTGCAAGGTTCGGGTATTATCAGTTTTATGAAAATATCATCCAGGAAAATGATGACGTAGCTTTATGGATGTTTGATATTGAATCCAGAGTTCTTCCACTGCTTGAGGTTGGTGCTGATGCTTGGTTTGTTTGGGATAGAGGAAAAAACGCCGGTGGAATTTCCATTCTTGGACAGGGACTAAACAGCGGACTGGCAGAATATAATGGAGCCGTAAGGTTAAGTCTGCCTACACAAAGATATGAGGCGAATATTCTATGGCTCGGGACTCACGCTTCTTGCAACAGAGATTTTCTCGCAGGAAGATGGTGGACTGATTGTTCAGTTATGGCTAATATCGGAACCATTGATACAGTTAGCAGCACCAACGAAGCAAAAAAATTTGCAAATATATTTGGAATTTCTGCTAATGCAATGTTATCATATAAATACGGAATGACTGTTAATGATAAAGTCTCTCTTGAAGCACTTTTCTCAAGCGGGGATGGGAATGGAGCGAATGACGGAACATTAAACAGCGTAATTACTGGAAATGTTTATGGCTCTCCTGTTGGAATTTATAGCTCTCACAAAGCTTTACTCTTGTTTCCCGATCCGCAAGTTGTCAATCGATATTATTCATCTGTCCATGACATTTCAAATATGGGTCTGGGTGTTACAGCTGGTTTTATAAATATTATGAAAGACTTCATTCCTAATAAATTCAGCGGCAAGCTCGGTATCGCCACTGCATTTTCAAATGTTACTCCAAAAGGAGGATCAAATTACGTAGGATCGGAAATCAATCTTGAGTTTAAATATAATCTCAAAGTCTTTCTTCAACTGGGATTGAGTGCAGGATATTTGAAACTTGGAGATTTTTATAACGCACCATCTGTAACTTATGATGGAAAAAGGCCAAAAGATCCTTGGGCAATCTTCACTTCACTTATGTGGTTAATGTTTTAGGAGAAAATAAAGATGAAAAAAATATTAATAACTTTAATTACTCTGTTTTCACTAAGCGGTTGCTCTGGATATCTTTATACCCATTTACCTTCTTTGGAATTCGCCGATATTGATTACGGCTATTCAGTTAAGAAAACATCAAGCAATCCATCTACCTCTTATATTTATGAAGGGGCAGGGAAGCAAACAATTATTTTAGTTCATGGACTAGCAAGCAATGCTGGTTTTTGGCGGTACAATATTTCCGAACTTTCAAAATATTTCAGAGTAATTGCAGTCGATCTCCCTGGATATGGAAAGTCACAAAAGGGAGCGTACCCTTATTCGATGAGTTTCTATGCCGATCAAATTAAAAATGTTGCTGATGAATTGGGATTGAAAAAATTTATTTATATCGGGCACTCGATGGGAGGACAGATCGGTATTATTTTCTCATTAAAATATCCTGAGAGATTAGAAAAACTCGTACTCGCTTCCCCTGCTGGAATTGAAGAATTCCAAAAAGGTGAAGGAGATTGGTTAAGAAGTGTTATTACACTTTCCGGAGTAAAGAACACACCGGAAGAAATTGTTCGGAGAAATCTCGCAAACAATTTCTATAATTGGTGTGATAAATGGGAATGGATGGTTGAAGAAAGAGTCCGCATGTCAAAAGCCAAAGGCTTTGATGAATTTGCTTATTCAGTCGTAAGAAGCGTCAACGGAATGCTTGATGAACCAACCTTCAATAAGCTTGATAAAATTTCTGTTCCAACACTTATTATCTATGGTAAATATGATTGGTTAATTCCTAATCCATATTTGAATCCGGGATTTTCGGCAGATGTATTCTCTTATGGAGCAGAAATGATACCGAATTGCGAGTTATTTGAAATTGATAATTGCGGTCACATGGTGCAAATTGAAAAAGCCGAAGAGTTCAACCGAAAGGTTATAGAATTCATCAAGTAAATAATCTTTGAATTAAGTCCTTCGTTTCAATACGGAGGACTTTTTTTTATGCAGTTTCCAGAGATTAATTATCCTTTTCCAATAAAAACTATCTCGCTCCCGAATAATATTTTAATTTCTTACTGGGAAGAAGGAGAGGGGAGTGAAACTCTTCTGTTTATTCATGGTCTTGCAAGTTACTTACTGGCGTGGAGCCGTAATATTCCGTTTCTCAGAAAACATTTTCGCTGTATTGCGATAGATTTGCCGGGTTATGGGAAGTCTAATGCAGGGGTGCATAATGGAAAAATGAGTTTTTATGCGAATGCTATTTCATCATTTTTAATAGAGTTGGGTATCAAAAAATCAAACATAGTCGGACATTCGATGGGAGGTCAGATTGCATTAAATTTTTCGATCTTTCATCCTGAACAGATTAACAAATTAATTCTAGCAGCACCTGCTGGATTAGAAACTTTTACTGAAAAGGAAATCGGATGGATAAAAAGGAACTATACTATTGGTCTTCTCACAAGCCAAACCGAAGAACAAATTAGAAGCAATTATTCAAATAATTTTTACGAGATGCCGGATACAACCGAAAAAATGATCCAGGATAAATTATTAATAACCGGCTCAAGTAATTTTTATGATCACTGTCAGGTAATTATTAATTCTCTATATGATATGATAGAGAATCCGATTTTCGATAAGTTGAATTTAATTGAGTCGCCGACATTACTAACTTTTGGGCGCAATGATCAATTGATACCTCATCCTGTTTTACACAAAAATTTATCGACTGTGGAAATAGCTCAAAATGGATTTAAGAAGTTCAAGAACGCAGAGCTGTTATTTATCGATGAGAGCGGTCACTTTATTCAATTTGAAAAGCCAGAAGAGTTTAATAGTGCGATTCTTGCTTTTTTCGGGATGAGTTAAAATTTATACTCCAGTTTTTAGCAGTAATTTACACCAGGCCCTCTTCATTTATTTTTATATGGTTTTTTTCTTAATTTTAGGCAACATAAAACTGAGTTATCATGAAAGACGTTTTCACCTTTATTACTTTTCTCTCACTCTTTTCTTTTGGTATAGATTACTTTTCAGTCATTTCCTTTGAGAGAGGTTCGAAGCTTGTCCCATCATCAGCCCGTATTATCACATTTAAGAGTGTGCTTGGCTGGGCAATCTTTTCCGTTTCACCGGTTAAATCTTTAACAACAGTCTTACCTCTAATTGCTGTATTATTTGTAATTCTCTTTCAGATAAAAATATTTATTTTATTGTGGATCGCGCTATTCGTTCAGTTTGTGTACGGAGTTTATTATATAGGTTATGTCTATCCTAAAATGCGAAGATTTGCAAATTGGGATT
>Ga0180009_10008565_pt1 | contig 10119 bp, 8 predicted proteins | sample OS_PC_MetaG_FD_123537 | JGI IMG/M metagenome (GOLD analysis project Ga0180009, IMG submission 123537) | Groundwater microbial communities from the Aspo Hard Rock Laboratory (HRL) deep subsurface site, Sweden - OS_PC_MetaG | ecosystem: Environmental > Aquatic > Deep subsurface > Groundwater... | reverse complement strand
GCGGCGGAGGTGTCGCATTTTTGCTCACCAGGACGACGTGTGTCGAGCCGCTCCCATCCCCCGATACGGCGACCTCCCCCGCCTCGTGGCCCGCGGCAAAAAGCTTCAGCCGCCAACGCTGTCCCGGGTTGAGCACGACGCGATGGGGTGTGCGGCCGATGTAGGTGCCGTCGCTCACGCGATAGATGGACGCCCCCGAGGGCTGCGATGTAATCGCCAACCGTCGGACACCGACCCGGCGCGGGGCGGGGGGCCGCCTGGCCACGACCAGCGCCGCGCTCTGTGACACTGCCGCAGGAGGCGAATTGGGCTTTTGACCCTTGGCGCCGGAACCACCGAATAACCAAAAGCCCCCGGCGATGAGCAGCAGGCTCGCCGCCACCGCGGCCACGGAGGGCCATACCCAACGCTTCCGCTTCAGCTTGGCCTTGTGCTGCACGGCCTCGAGATCCGGCAGCACCACGACTCCCGTATCCTCCTCGAGGGACCACTCCAGCAGCTCCATCAGCTGGCTCATGGACTGCACCCGCTCATCGGGATCCTTGGCCAGACAGGAGAGGATCGCCTCCTCCAGGGTCTCGGGCACCGGGCCGGCGCCCAGTCGCTCCCGCTTGACCGACGGCGACTCGGGAGTTGTGTTCAGGTGGTGAAACAGGAGCTGCCCGATCTGGGCCGCCTCAAAGGTGGGCTTGCCCGTGAGCATCTCGTACAGCATGACGCCCATGGCATAGATGTCTATGCGATGGTCCATGGCGACCCCCTCGATTTGCTCGGGGGCCATGTACTCCGGCGTGCCGATGGGCTCGCCGGTCATCGTTTTCAAAAACGAATCATCAGCCGCCATGAACTTGGCGATGCCGAAGTCGAGCAGCTTGACGCCGAACGTGCCGTCTGGCCGCGGCAAGACAAAAATATTATCGGGCTTCAAGTCCCGGTGCACGATGCCCTTGGCGTGCACGGCGGACATGGCGTCACAGATCTGGCGGCCGATGGACACGACCTCCTCGGGGCGCATGGGCGCACGCTCCTGGATCACCATGTGCAGCTCCTTGCCCTCGAGCAACTCCATGACCAGGAACGGTAAGTGGTCCACGCCCTCAACGAAGTCCATGATATCGATGATGTTCGGATGCCCGATGCGGTTGACGGCCTGGGCCTCTTTGAAAAAGCGGTGCACCACGCCGATCTGATTGGCAAACTCCGGCAGCAGGATCTTGAGCGCAACCTGACGTTCGAGCAGGGTATGCTCCGCCAGAAAGACAGTGCCCATGCCCCCCTGGCCCAGCATCTTCTTGAGCTCGTACTGTCCGAGCACCTCACCCACTCTGTATTCCCGCAGCGCCGCGCCGGAGATGGCGTGCAGCATGGCCGGGGATTCGACGCGCTGATAGGTGACCGGCGTCCTTTGGCGGATCCCGTAAGCGGCGGTCTGGCCCGGTTTGAGGAGAGAGTCCCAGTCCATGTCAGCGGTTTCGGGGGCCTTGAAGGCCCGCGAGGTGCACGCAGGGCATTCCCCCGCGTCAGCCGCGAACTCCACTCCACATGTCGGACAGGTTGTGGGCATATATCTCCGCGCTAAGCCACCCTCCCCAAGGCGGGGGGAGGACCAGGATGTAAGCAATCTCCATACCAGTAGCCCAACGGTTCCCAAGTTGTTGTAAAGACCTGACCTGAGTGGTGGGATCTCCACAAAAGGGGGTGGCGATATTCGCCACCCTGCGGATCAGATGATCCACATCGCCTCTGCTAGTGAAGACAAAACTACAGAATAAGTTTAATATTCTACTGTTTCAGCCGGTACCGGAGTGTCGACCGACTGAGGTTGAGGAGACGGGCGGCCTTGGCCACGTTGCCCTGAGTCATGCGCATGGCCTCGTCGATGAAGGCCCGCTCCACGTCTGCGAGGCTGATCCCGCCCGGCGGAATCTCCACCTTGAGGCCACCCGGAGTGGCCTCGATTCGCGCGGGGTCTGCCGGCAGCTCCAAGTGCCCGGGCAAAAGGGTCTGGCTGTCGACCAGCAGCACCACCCGCTCCAGGCGGTTGCGCAGCTCCCGCACGTTGCCCGGCCAGTCATAGCCCAGGAGCGCCTCCTCAGCCGTGGGATCGAGGTGCAGCGGTGAGCCGCCATAGTCGGCGCTGAGCTGCTGCAGGAAGGTGGTGGCCAGGAGCACCACGTCCCGCTCACGATCGCGTAAGGGGGGCAGTGCCAGATGAATGACGCTCAAGCGGTAGTACAGATCCTCCCGGAACTGGCCCATGCGCACCGCAGCCTGAAGATCCCGGTGCGTGGCGCAGATGACCTGCACGTCCAAGGTCCGCTCCACCGTGCTGCCCACCCGACGGATAGCGCGCTCGTCGAGCACCCGCAGGAGCTTGGCCTGGAGGTCCAGATTGAGGGTCCCGATCTCATCCAGGAAGATGGTGCCGCCGTTGGCCACCTCGAACAGCCCCATGCGGGACTCATCTGCGCCCGTGTACGCCCCCTTCTGGGCGCCAAAGAGCTCGGCCTCCATGAGCGTTTCCAGCAGGGAGGCGCAGTTCACCTCCACCATGGGCTTGTCCCGGCGGGTGCCATTGTGGTGAATGGCCCGGGCAATTTGCCCCTTGCCCGTACCGGTCTCCCCCGTAATGAGCACGGCCGGACCGCGAACGTTGGTGGTGCGGCGACACAGGGTCAGCACCTGCGTGAGGACCGCGCGCATGGCGGGACACTCGCCCACGAGCCGGCCAAAGTCGGCACCGGTGGCGTCCTTGCAGCGCAGGTACTTCAGCTCGGAGCGCAGCTTGGCCAGCTCCAGGGTGCGCTGCACCGCCAGCAGGAACGGCACCCGATCCACCCCGGCCTCCAGCCGAACATCCGCGTCGTCGACATTCAGATGCCAGTCGTCCACGGGCGAACGGCCCCCCACCGCGACGATGCCCGCGGTGAGGTGCGCGACACGCAGGTGCTTGAGCACCCGAAGGTTGACCTCACCCTCCGGGGCGCCCACCAGCACGATGCAGTCCGGACTCTCTTTCACGGGGAGGTTCAGCGGGCCCCGGCGGTCGGCAAATAGAGCCGGCTCGACGACCTCCTCACAGCTTCGGCCGCTGTCGCGAATCCACTCCGCGAACGCCGAAGCTCTGGCGTCATCACCCGATATGACCAATACCATGCTCATCGCTCAGAACATCCTCAACATCCCGGATATTACTGTAGCATTGATACCACGGAAGCCGCCCCGCGGCGGATGATCAGTCTCGGCGGCGGGAGCATCGGCTCCTCCATCCGCCCACGCGCCATCACGCCCAGGGCCGAAAGTCTTTACAAAGAGTATTCCGACTGCAACTCTACCGTCGCCGCGGGAGGGCGGTCAACCGCAGAACGCCAGCAAGCCAGCCGTCAGCTGGTCGGTCAGGGGATCCGGACCCCCCTACGTCGGCAGGCCCGCAGAGGGGCTATCGTACGCCGGGGAAGCTGCTGACGATCTTGATGGTGAAGTCCGGGAAGGACGTCACCCACTGGATCTTGAAATCCGGGAAGCTGCTGACCCGCTTCCACAGGCCACACTTGTCCGGGAAGGAGGTGACCCACTTGACCTTCAGATCCGGAAAGGAGCTGACGCGCTTGACCTTGAAGTCAGGGAAGCTCTTGACGATCTTCACGTTGCCCTTGAGCTTTTTGCCCTTGAGCCGGCAGCTCCGGGGCACCTTGCCCATCTCCTTGACCATCTTGAGAAAGGCGCGGATCTTCTCGGCTTTGCTCATCTTCGGCAGCGGCTGGGCGGCGGCTGGTTTGATCTTCGCAGGCTTGTTTTTTGTCCCCGCGCTGGCGGCCAGCGGCGCCACCATCAATAACACGGCAAAAGCCAGGCATCCGGTCAGGGTCTTCATGATTCTCTCCTTGGATTTGTCTCAATGCGGGCGAAATCGAGACGCAGTATGGCTCAGGCAGGCCGCGGACGTCAAATGGCGCCTCGCGACTTCACGGGCGTTCCCCCCCAAAGCGTGTTACAAGCGTCCCGCAAACGCAAAGGAGAGCACATTCTATGGACATCGAGGAGATGCAAAGATTCAATCGGTATCGGAAGCTATTTTATGCGGCCATGCCGTTTCTGCTCGCGGCGGTGATCCTCGTCTCCATCGTCAACCGCGTGGGGTGTGTGAACGTTGCCACCCCGCCGGGACACGAGGGATACATCAAATCCAGGCCCATCGCCGGGGCGGCGAAGTTCGTGGGCATCCAACATGGGCCGACCTCCACGGGATGGAAGTGGCGCCTGGCGGTGGTCAACATCGACATGCGGCCCCGCACCTACAGCGAATCCATGCGCATCATCACCGCCGAGCGCCTGGAGCTCAAGTTCCGCGCCCACGCGCGCATGCGGCTACGGCGCGGCTCGGTGAGGCAGGTGGTGGAGAAGTTCGGCGGCTCCAACTGGTACCAGGCCAACGTGCAGCAGCAGCTCCGCTCGGTCATGCGCTCCAAGGTCCAACGGCTCAAGGCCTTCGAGGTCAAGAGTCGCATGGCGGAGATCGCCAAGGACGTGCTGCAGGACATGCAGAAACGCTACGCCAAGAGCCCCATTGAGCTGCTGAGCGTGGACATCGGAGACATCCAGTACCCCTCGGTGGTGGTCAAGTCGGTGGTGCGCAAGTTCGTGACCAACGAGGACAACGAGCGCAAGGACATCGAGCTGCGCATCGCCCAGCGACAGATCGTCATCGGCATCGCCGAGGCCCAGGGCGTGGCCGACGCCCAGACGGTCATCACCACGACCCTCGACCCCATGTTTGTCCAGTACGAGGCGCTCAAAGCCGTGGAGCAGCTCGCCGGCTCCAAAAACACGACCTTCATCGTGATGCCCTACGGAAAAAACGGCAACACGCCGTTGATCATGAACCTGAGCAAATAAGGAGGATGACGATGTTTACAAAAACTACAATCTTGACCGTCGTCGCCCTCCTGCTGCTCGGCGGCTGCACGGTGGTGACCAACCCCAAAACCCCCGAGGGCCACGAAGGCTACGTCTTCCACGAGCCCCTCTTCCTCGGGAAGGTGGCTCACCGCGAAGTCTTGCGGGGGCCGGCCTCCACGGGCGCCTCCTGGCGGCTGTACGTCATCAACATCGACATGCGCGCCCGGAGCTTCAAAGAAGAGTTCAAGCTCCTCACCAAAGACAACCTGAGCGTCGAGTTCGAGGTGAGCACGCGCATCAGTCTTCGGCCCGGCTCGGTGAAGGAGATCGTCGAGAGGTGGGGCGCCAAGGACTGGTACATCTGGAACGTCAAAGAGCCCTCGCGCACCACCGTCCGCCGCATGGTCACCCGGGTGAGCGCCATCGACATCCAGCGCAAAACCGAGGTGGTGCGGGCCCGCATCCAGGAGGGCCTCCTGAACAAGTACAAAAACACCCCCATCAAGATCGAGAGCGTGGACATCGGCGACATCCGATTCCCGCAGGCGGTGACCCAGGCCATCGAGCGCAAGATCGGCCAGCAGCAGGAGCTGCAGCGCCAGGAGTATGTGCTTTCCAAGACCAAAAAGGAGGCGGCCATCCGCGTGCTCGAGGCCTTGAAGGCGGCCAAGCAGCAGATGATCATCAGCGCCTCCCTCGATCCCCTCTACGTGCAGCGCCAGGCCATCCAGGTGTATCGGCTCCTGGCCCAGTCCCCCAACAAGACCATCCTCGTACTGCCCAACACCAGCGACGGCACCGGCATGCCGCTCGTGCTGAATTCGGCCGCCCGCAAGGTGCTCTCCGGGGCCGACCGCCAGCTCCTCAAGGACATGGAGATCCGCTACATGAAGTTGGCCCGCTCCGGTGGCGTGGCGCCGCCCTCCCAGCCCGGCGACCCGCGCCCCGCCCCGTCGACCACGCCTCCCGGCCAACCCGGCACGACCCCGCCCGACGGGACGGCGCCCGCACCCGCCGGCGTCACGCCGCCCGCCAAACGCCCCGCAGCACCGGCCATGGCCCCGCGGCCCGCCGGCAAGCCCGCCAAACGCGGCAGCGTCGGCAAGCCCGGCAAACCAGGCAAGCCCGCTCCTCGGACCCGCTAGCCCGCTCCTCGAACCCGCTCGTATCGAACAGCAATATCTGCGATGGGATGCATGCGGGGAATGGGTGGTCGCCTGGCGGCTACTTCTTCGCTCGGGCCACCTTCACGTCCAGCTTGAGCACGACCTCTTTGCGAATGAGGTCGTTTTTCATGCCCTTGAACGAGACGCCCCATTGGTTCCGGTCGATCCAGAACTCGGCCTTGGCGTGAACATCGCTGTCGGTGATCTTGATGGTGGCAGGGAACGAGATGGACTTGGTCACACCCCGCAGGGTCAGGTTCCCCGTGATGGTGTGGGAGGCGCCCTTATCGCCACCGGCCGTGATGGCCGTGGAAACAAACTTGGCCTTGGGGTGATTGGCCACGTCGAAGAACTGAGCGCTCTTCAAGTGCCCGGTCAGCTTGTCCTGGTCACTGGTGATGGACCCCACGTCGATGTCCACGGTGATCCGCGCCTTGGTGGCGTCTGCTCCCTGACCCTCGATGGACCCCGAGAACTTGCCAAAAGTCCCGATGTGGCTTCCGGTGACCTTGGATCCCTTCCATTCGAGCTTGGTGTTCGTCGGGTTCAGGATTGCAGTCTCCGTGGCGCCAGCCAGGGGCCCTTCCTTCACAGGCTGAGCCTCGCTTGTCTTGGCCTCCGCCTTGCCTTTCGCAGGGTTCTTGCAGCCGGCAACCGCCATGGAAACCACAGTAATCGCTGCAAAACCTGTAATCATCGCTGTACGCATATTGACCTCCTCCGCGACGTCTTGCCGCTAGGGGGTCAGTGTAAGCACGCATGTTTAGCTTACAAGGGAACTAGGAATTATTGGTGGGAGAAACACGGTTCCGAATTGTGGATTATTCAGGCCTACGTTGCGACGAGCCGGCCGTCAGCCACGTGAGCTGCAGAACCGTGCCGGGGTCACCGCTCCACCGCCGACTCAAAAAAGTCGCGCGCACCTCCTGGGCGCCGGAAGCCTCGAGCATTCGCTCAAAGAACCCCTGCGTCTGCAGCGAGGCGGCCTCCTCGGCAATCTCGCCCATCTCGTAGTTGATGGCGACGTGGGCCTTGTGGTCGATGAGCATGGAGATCTCCACCGCCGGGAAATTGAAGAAGCTGCCGCGCAGCACCTGGAAGCGCATCATGGACTCGCGGGGATCCCCCGGGACCAATAGCCCATCGTACTGCGCCGCGAGCTCGTCCACCGACAGCCGCCCCCACAGGCTCACCAGCGAAAGATCCCCGCCGACGAGCTCTCGAAGAATGGCGTTCCCGAACCGCTCAAAGGCCTCCATAGGGTACCAGGCGTAGGGCACGATCCGCTCGGCGAGAAGGTTCAAGTCTCCCGGTGTGAGATGCGCGCTCCACTCCAGGTGCTTGCTCGCGCGGATCATCCGCACATAGTCAACAAACAGCGAACCTTTCACCTTTCGGGACACATCACGCCTCCTGACCACACAGGTTGCTATGCCTCCACGAAGGGATCCTCGAGCTTTTCCACCAGCCCGTCGATGGCCTCCTCCACGGCACTCTGGGTGACCGAAGACCTGGCCAGGGCGATGAGCACCTCGTCCTCGCCAAAGGCGCGCAGCGCCATGGTGCAGTACGAGGCGTCCACCACCATGCGGTCCTGGCAGACGTGGGCGTAGTTTTTCATGATGTCCCGGAGCAGGCCGAAGGTCTGCGCCGACTCGCCAAGGTCGTCGGCCGGCTTGACGAACTCGGCCCGGACATCGCCGTTGCGCCGCATGACGCAGGCGTAGAAGAAAACCGGGTGCTCCGCCAGGAAGGTGGTCAGGCGCGCAAACACTTTACCGCTCCAGGACGGTCCAAAACAGGAGTTGAAGGCCGCCGTGGCCTGGGCCTCACGGTAGTCCGGTTGCTCCTCGGCGCCTGCGCCCTTGTCGTCCCCCTGCAGCGTCGCACGCATGAGCGCCTTGCCGAGATCCATGTCTATGGTGCGCACCGTGGGCAGGACGCCGAGCTGAAACTCGAAGGTGCCTTCGGTCCAGGGCAGGATCTCCACCAGTACCGGGAATCCCTCGATGGACCCGAGGGTGGCGTGGAAGAGCTCGCCGGACTCGTACTCGAGCTGGGCCTGCTTGTCGCCCCGGGTCAAGACCAGCCGCCCGGACTTGGTGGACATGGCCGGAAACTGGATCAACTCGGCGATGCCCAGATCCGAGATGTTGCCTTTCATCGACATGGCAATTCGTCCTCCCACCACAGCGGTAGCGAGCCGTGGTGCCCCTATCCTAATGCGCGAGGGGCGAAGCGTCGAGGGGCGAGTTTTTCGGGGGATCTCGGCGGACTCCTGCGCGGCCCAGGCTCACTCGAACCGCACGTCCCGCCGGTCCAATCGCGTGAGCTCCTTGAGCACCCGTCGGACCTCGTTTCGGCAGTCCTCGGCCTCATCCAGGTGGCCCTGATCCTCGCACACCCGCCGGATGCGGTCCATGAGCCAGACCACCTCCAGATCCAGAGGGCCAAAGGCGAGCTCCGTCTTGAGAAGCGCCTGCCGGTACACGGCCACCGCCTCATCGAGCCGACCCAGCCGCAGGTGCGACTCCGCCAGTCCGGTCAAGGCCCCCACCAGCAGAGGCGAATCCGGCCCCAGCTCCGCCTTTCGTACGCTCACGGCGCGCTCGAAGATGGGACGCGCATCGGCCGGGCGCCCGGCCGCATCGATCACGTGCCCCAGGTGCACAAGCGTGTCCCCCAGGGCCAGTCGCCCCGCGCCACCGCGGTTTTCAGCCGCGGCAACCCCCTCCCGGAAGGCGGATTCCGCTTGGGAGTACCGCCCCTGGCACTGGGCGTGCTTGCCCGCACAGAAGGCCTCCCACCAGCGCTGGGCCTCGGGGTCATCCGAGCGACCCTCCGCACTGACGCGGTAGTCCACCCGGGGCGGCACGGGGGACAGCAGGACCACCTGCCCACCCGAAGTGGGCACCACAAAAACCCGGATCCAACGCACACGTTCGGGTCCCACCTGCAAGGGCGTACCGGCGCTCACAGGCCGTCGCACCGGCCCCAGCGGCAGGTCACACAGTCCCTTCAAATGCCACAGAATCCGCACCCTGAGGGTCTCGGGAAAGTCCGTCTCGTCGGTCCAGTTGTTGCCCCGCCAAAAAGCCACACCGGTGGCGTCCGCGAGCAGATCGATGCGCACGTGGGTGAGCTCCTCGGCCACGGCCGTGTAAAGCAGCTCGTGGCAAAGCCGGATGACGATCTGATCTTCGGACGACAGGCGCAGGGCGGGATGCTCGAGCCCCCGATTGCCCGCGCGGGCCAGGGTCAACGCCTCTGTATACTGCCGTCGGAGTTGATCCTCGGCCTCGGTCCCTTCATCCCGGATGGGCGCGAGCCTTCCCATGCGCGCCTCCCGGGCCACGGGATCGGCCGCCGCGTCCAACTCGGCCATGCGCTCCGGAAAGAGCCGCCGCAGCGCCCGAGCCACGTCCCCACGACCGGCCACCAACGGGCGCAGGTTCATGCCCACCCGAAATCGCAGCTCGTCCAGGGCGATGAAGTCCCCCGGGTCACTCATGGCGACCACCAGGGTTCGCGCCACCACCTCGACGGGTACCGCACCGTGTTTCACACACAGCTCGAAGGTCATCCGCTCCGCCAGCACGCTGTCCAGCGCCCGGCCGTCCAACTTCGTCACCTCGGTGCGGAACTGCTGCGCCATCACGGTCAGCAGCTCCGGCTCGGCCATGAGGTTCAGGGCCTCGAGTCCCCCGCCCAGCCCCTCGGCCCGCGCCCGGGGGTGCAGACGCGCGCGCCCCACCTGCTCGGCGGAAAGCAGCCCCCGCTGGATCAACAGGCGACCGAGTCGCTCGTCACGCTTGTCGAACATGGCCTCCATCTGGTCCGTCGTCGATTCCCCACACCGATGTCGCCACAGCGTACAGAACTCGAAATGTACCAGAGAAGCGACGGACATCGCCACAAAAGGGACCGGAGCCAGGATCGTTCAGTGAGTAGGTCGGGGGACTTTTTTGCAGTTCACGAATCGTGGCAGAACGCGCTGTAGGGGAATTTTCTGGGCGCCTCGCCGCCCTGCGGGCGTCGACCGGGCTCCTCCGGG
>Ga0180009_10008564_pt1 | contig 10121 bp, 6 predicted proteins | sample OS_PC_MetaG_FD_123537 | JGI IMG/M metagenome (GOLD analysis project Ga0180009, IMG submission 123537) | Groundwater microbial communities from the Aspo Hard Rock Laboratory (HRL) deep subsurface site, Sweden - OS_PC_MetaG | ecosystem: Environmental > Aquatic > Deep subsurface > Groundwater... | reverse complement strand
CCGGCGACATCGCCGGCACAGAAAATGTTGGGATAATTCGTTCGCAAGAACTCGTCGGTTGCGATGGTTCTGTTTTTGGCGATTTCGACACCCAGCTCTTCCAGACCAAATCCTTTGGTATGGGCTACGCGGCCGACGGCCACCAGGATCTCGTCAAACTCGATCGGAACGTCCTGTCCATTGTAATCGCAGATCAAAACTTTTTGACCGCCGTCGCTACGCACTTCCTTGGCGCGGTGACGGGTCAGCACGCGTATGCCTTCCTGCTCAAACTTGGTTTTCACCAGTTCGGAAATCTCTTGGTCTTCGCGCAACATGATGCGCGGCGCCATCTCGACCTGGGTAACCTGTGAGCCCAAGCGGGCAAAAGCCTGGGAAAGCTCGCAACCGATGGGCCCGCCGCCCAGAACGACAAACCGTCCGGGAAGCTTGCGAAGCTGCCAGATATTGTCGGAGGTCAGATACCTGATATTTTCCAATCCCGGAATCGGGGGCACAAAGGGACGGCCGCCGGTTGCAACGACGATATTGCGGGTCGTGAGAATCTGGCCGTTGACTTCGACGGTATAGGGCGAAGTGATGCTTGCTTCCCCCTGAATGCAATCCACCCCCAACTGGGTATAACGCTCGATTGAATCGTGCGGCTCGACCTTTTTAATGATCCTCTGAACCCTCTCCATCACATCGGCAAAGTCAAACTCGATGTCGTTGCGCTTGAAGCCAAAGTCGGCAAACCGCCTGGCATACGATACCATTTTGGCGGACCGCAGCAGCGCCTTGCTCGGCACGCAACCGGTGTTCAGGCAGTCGCCCCCCATTTTGTTTTTTTCAATCAAGGCCACCTTGGCTCGCACGGCCGCGGCAATGTAGGATGTCACCAGCCCGGCCGAGCCCGCGCCGATGACGACAAGGTTGTAGTCGCACCTTTTCGGACGGGGGTAGCGGGCCAATACTTTGCGCGCTTTGATAAATGCGACTATTTTTTTGGCGATGAGAGGAAAAATTCCAAGCAGCGCAAAAGACAAAAGAAGCTCGGGCGAAAGAATACCCCTGGCCGATTCGATCTTGGCGAGCTGAGTCCCGGCATTGATGTACACAAACGTTCCGGGAAGCATGCCGACCTGGCTGACAATATAAAACATGGCCGCATTGATGGGTGTCAGCCCCATCACCAGATTAATGACAAAAAACGGAAAAATAGGCACCAGCCGCAGGGTAAACAGATAAAATGGCCCGTCTTTTTTAAAGCTTGCGTTGACGGCCTTGAGCTTGTCGCCGAATTTATTCTGGAAATAGTCTCTAAGCAGAAAGCGGGACACCAAAAAGGCCAGGGTCGCGCCGATGGTGCTTGCAAAAGAAACCAGCAATAGCCCTACCCAGACGCCGAAAAGGCCTCCTCCGGCCAACGTCATCACGGTGGCACCCGGCAGGGACAGGGCCGTCACCGCTATATATACAACCATATAGATGCCGATGGTCAGGGCCTGATTGGCGGCATAGTAGTCTGCAAATGCCTGCTGCCTGGATTTCAAATGCGTTAAGGTAAAATACTGCTGCAGGTCAAATGCAAAGAAAAGGCATGCAAGCACGACGATAGCCAGCAAAAGAACGATTTTAGACCACTTTGGTTTCATATTGTCACCTGCAAGTTACCTAAATTTTGCATGAACAATCTTAAAATCGATAATCATACCGTTGGTCGTTGGCAGTATGGTTTCCTTACAATATAACCAGGTTGCACCAATAAGCAACCAAGGACACTTGCGATTATAAATATCCCATAATTTTGCAATATCAATAATCTATGCTATATTCATATAATAGATCGGTTTTCAACCACCTAAACTGAGCGTTTCAAATTTTAAAAGGGATCAAATTTCTTTTATTTTTAATGAACTATATTGATTTATATTTTTGAAATTTGAAACCCTTTGGGCTTCGCTTTCAGCTTCAGGCTTCGCTCTTCGAGCTACGCCGGACAAGACGACCCAACAAGTCGGGATTGCCGATCTTACCGCATCTACTGCGTCAGATGCCGTCCCGCATAGTTGACTATAGCGGAACGACATCTGTACTTTGGAAAAGCATCCGGTTTCATGATCACTCGATTAGAACAAAAAACAAGCCGTTCCATTCTGCGCATCATTCTCTGGGCTTTAACGGCCGCCTATACCCTGGTATTGCCGGATGCCATTTTAATCTATCATGCCGTTGCAAAGCATTTTTCGTCCAAGATTGCCGGAAAAGTTCCCCTTGCCGTCATCATCCTGCTTGGAATCGTTTATTTGATATCTTCCCTGGCAATGAAAAAAGGAACAAGATCCCTGGTGTTGCTTGCTCCTTGCGCGGTCATCGTTTATGTCTTTGTTACTTTAGAACCCAACCCGAACAAACATATTCATATCCCCGAATATATTGTCATGTCGTGGATTCTTTTTGAAGCCCTTGCTCTTGATTACAGGGGAAAAGGAATATTTATTCTGATTTTTATTTGTTCCAGTCTGCTCGGCATTGTTGACGAACTTTTGCAGGGCCTGCGTCCTGAACGGTTCTACGGCTGGCAGGATATGATCATGAACTCTGCCGCCACCGTTATCGGCATCTTTACCCTGGCCGGTCTGAGAACGGCGCCGGCGGGTGACTGGGTCTGGTCCGGCGATCTTAAACACTTCAAGAAGGCTCTGGGAATCATCTTCTTCGGCGCTGTGGGAGCCGTGCTGACATGTGTGTATCTGGTCGATGTCCAGGCACGCCTGAAATTTTGGGGTGTTTATCCCGGCTGGCTGCTGGGATTCAACGGCCTGTTTGTCATCATGGGCCTGGTCGTTATTTTTCAGCCCGAAATTTTTTACACGCCGCTGCAGTCAGCCGGCGATCAGAAGCCCAATCCGGCCGGCCAGACTGTTACGGCCCGTCTCTGGACCCAGTGTCCGCTGGTGATCTTTATGGTGATGCATGGCCTGGTACTGCTGTTCGCCGCAGGGGGAATTCCATTCAGGTGAGATATAGGGAATATAATCATAATCAGCAGATTGGTGCCACAGGAGGGAATATGTCGAGCATGATTCAAAATCCCGAAGCCTACTTCAGGCAGTTTGTACCTGCCAGGGATGAATTGCTGTTGGAACTGGAAAATGAGGCGCGCCGCGAGGAAATACCGATTGTCGGGCCGGTCGTGGGTGAACTGCTGTATGTGTTGGCCCAGGCCGCCCAGGCAAAACGGATACTGGAACTGGGAACCGCCACAGGATATTCAGCCATTTATTTTGCCCGTGCCTGCGCAGCTCACCAAGGGCGGGTTGTTTCCCTGGAAATCGACCGGGATATGGCCGACCGGGCCCTGGCGAATATTCAAAAGGCCGGTCTTGAACACCTGGTCGAAATCCGCGTGGGAGACGCGCTAAAAGAGATTGCCGCCCTGCAAGGCACGTTCGATCTGATCTTTCTGGATATTGAAAAGGCCGACTACATCCGGGCGTTGCCGCATTGCGGGCGGCTGCTTCGTAAAGGCGGCCTGCTGGTGGCCGATAATACCGGGTTCAAGGATGCCGATGATTTCAACCGGGCCATCATGAACCACCCCCAATGGCGCGCCGTGCACCTGCTGGCGCTGCTGCCCCTGCATTCGCCGGAACATGACGGCTTGTGCCTGGCACTGCGCATTTGAAACTACTACCCTAATTGATCGTAAACAAAATGGGAAAATATTTTAAATGTTTAATATAGTATGCATTTGGGTAAATTCGGATGCGTTTTGATAACTCTTCTATTAATGACGTATAGATTAAAAAAATCCCATTTTGTTTACCCCTTGGGAAAGCCGATGATACCCCATCTCCTTCGTTATCAAGGGCTCGTAGTAGACGACTACGACTTCGCCCTTGATGCCTCGGATCTGGGGCATCCTCGACTTTCGATCAATTAGGGTACAAGCCATTTCAAAAAATTTTCAAGATGGCTTGCAAAAATCGTCATGACAGTTTGGCGAAAGAGAATTTGCGACTGGCGTATTGGTCGGGATCGGCGTCAGGATAGCTGACGGTTTCATTGTTCCACGGTTTTTTCAGGATGATGTCGGTGCCGTCGACGCCGACCACGTTGCTTCGGTGCAGCGGGATTTTTCCGCCGGCAGTGGCAATGTATCTGGGGATGGCATCACCGGAGATGTTGCCGTACATGCTTTCCACAATATCTCTGCCCTTTTCAATCGGAACCCTGAAATGGGCAAACTGGGGATTTCGATAGCTGCAATTGAAAACATAGTAGGGCCTGACATAGCTTTCCTGGATGGTTTCACAAAGCTTCCACATCTTGACGCTTGTATCGTTAATGCCCTTTAAAAGCACGGCCTGGTTGAGCACGGCACTGACGCTTTTTGAAATACGCTTAAAGGCGTCTCTGGATACGGGGGTGATTTCCTGGGCCGTGTTGATCTGGGTGACGACGCGAACAGGCTTTTTATCATTGCTTTCCGCAAGAATCTCCAGAAGCTCGGCATCCACCCGCCAGGGTGCGGTCACCGGAATCCTGGTCCCCAGGCGTTTCATGGTGACGTGATCGATCGCATCCAGGGCCTGCAGGATTTTTCTGATCATTGTGTTGGAAAGTACAAAGGCATCGCCGCCGGTAACCAGTACGTCTCGAATCCGCGGGTTGCTGCGAATATAGTCCAGGGCTTCTTGATAGGCTTGTTCGGAATACACGCGGTCTTTTTTGCCGATATGGGCGATCCGCAGACAGTGCGTGCAATACATGGCGCACATGTTGGTGGCCTTGATGGTCAAGACCCTGGGGTAAAACTGATCGATCAGCCGGGCCGGCGAGTGGTCGGCTGCAACCGGCGGGATTTCGGTCCCGGCATTATCAACCATTTCACCGGTGGGCACGGCCTGGAGCAGAATCGGGTCATTGGCGTTATTTGTCCGAATCAGGCTGGCATAATACGGTGTCAATCGCATGCGAAAGCTTTTGGTCACCTGTCCGATTTCCCGGATGACGTCAGGCGGCAGGCTGACGATTTTGGAAAGTTTTTCCACGGAATCGATGCAATGGTTAATCTGCCCTGAATACGAGTTCCAGCGCTCATCGTTTATATTCAGCACGGATTTTATCCTCCGGGCATTTTCGCAAATTTCTTCCCAAAGCTCGATACCGCTGGGAGCCTCCGTATCCTTTGCTTTCAAATAGTTTTCCACCCGTTGGTTGGCCTGTTCAACAATGCTCAAGGCCCGATTCACCCGACCGCCCACGCTGACTGCATGCTCGTCCAGTGTCCGGTGCTTTTCAGCCAGCAGGATAAGGGTCTCTTGAAAGATGCCGAAGGCCTCGGGACCAAGACCCAAGTTTCTTTTTACTTCTTTAAGCCTGGCAAAAAGGGCGATAATGGGTCCGGTCAGGGTAGTATCTCTGACTGTCTTGACCAGATCGTCGATTTCAGCGATCAAGGCCTCAGGGGCAAGGCGCGCGCCGGATGTGTCGTCTATGGAAGCAAAAAGCTCCTGCAACAGTTCTCCGGTAAACGTATCCGGCCGCTTATCATCAGGTTTTGCAGCGTCCATGGCGTCCCTCCAAGGCAGTTCGCTCCGCTCATCCCGCTATGGCGGGAGAATGATGGAAAAATAACGTGTCCGAAACGTTAAATTATACCTAAGTTGAGCGATTTAGGTTATCTTTTTTTCAGCGATGGTAAGCTGAATGGTTTTGCGTCCCTGGTTTAAACCCTGTAGCACGTCGGCGGGGTAATGGCCCAGGGCCACAATGCGGGCGATAAACGAGCCCTCGGCAATAATAAAATCACATCCGGTATGCTCCATGATCAGAAAATCCTTTTTCAGGCGGCCGTCCGCAACTTTTTTAAAGGCCTCCCGTTCATTGGCGCTCTGGGGAATATAGCCCTCGGTGCAAACCGCCGTGCGGATTTTGAAATTATAGGTTCCCCAGTGCAAATTTTTGGGATTGGATTTCATCTCCACGGTATTTGCCGGAAACAGGCCTTCGGTCACGGCATAAAACTCCAGCTCCGGCAGCATCGGCGATCCCGGAGGCAAAGACTGTTCAAGGGTGCAGGTAAACTCCATGGTGGTGCCCTGTTTGCGGGCGTTGATCTCCAGGAAAAAAATCTTGCCGTCAGCGGCCACCAGAAAATCGCATCCGAAAATGCCCCGGTAGCCTTCCCTGGCAAGCCATCTCCCGGCAATAACGGTGTATTCTCTCAATTGGGCGATTTCGCCGGCGCTCAGCACCGAAGGAAATGTGGAACCGGTAAAGCGGGTGCCGTCTTCGATATGCTGATCGGCAATACCGGCGATATAGACATCGTCTTCGCCGGCGACAATCGCAAGGACCGTCGGGTCATGGTCGTGGGGAATGTAGCGGCTGATGATATAGGTTTCATTCTGGTCCTGGAATCTTGCAGCAATATCTGTTGCACCATGGGCGATAATACTGTTGGTACCGGCGGCACTGTATTCCTGGCTGACAAAAATCCCATCTTTCCATTGGCTCCAGAGTTTGTCGGTTGTGCGGATCAACTCATCGAATCCCCGGCAAACGGCATGATCGACCACCGGCAGAAACAGGCTTAAATTTTGGTATTGATAGGCTTTGCTGTTGATCCTGAAAGCGATATGTTTGTCCGGCCCCAGGATGGAAACGCCCGGAATTTCATCCAGCGTCAATTCCGGAAGGCTCTCATACATATAAATAAATAAATTACTCTGGCGGTTAAGGAGTCTTTTAATCAAAATCTTTATCTGGCGGCTTTCAGAAACACAGGTCAAAAACTCCTGGGCCGAAACCCTGCAACTGACATTGGAGCCGTATTGAGAGGTATAGGCATTGGTCCTCGGATTGATAACAATCAGATTCTCATAATTATACTGTTCGAACACATCCGGAACCACGGCGATAAAATCGAATTTGCGGTTGAAAATGCGGGCAAGGGCTTCCTTTAAAAAGATGTTCAGCCCGTAATTTTTCAACTCGCCGATGAACAAAAAATATTCCGTGCCCTCTTCCAACTGAAAATTGGAAAAGTATATTTCAGCCATTCCCAATACCTCGGTATTTTTATTTGGCAAAAAGGTTCATCTGAACGTGTTCGCCATACTAACCCGGATATTTCATGAAAATTTTTCAGCAAACTTATTTTCTATAACAAAACGAATAAATTAAAGCAAATAATAGCTATAACTTTCAAGGTACACTTTGCACCCAGAACTTTTTCTTCTTAAGCTGAAAAATTTCACCCTTTGGGCTTCGCTTTCAGCTACGCCCCAACAAGTCGGGCGCTACCTGATGCGCTCATTTCCCCGTTTTCAACGGGATCTTCGAGCTGCGTTACGTGTCCCGCCGAAGCGCGGCGAAGGCGGATCAGGGGCTTGCAGTAGAAAACTACGGCAGCGCCCCTGAGTGCTTGTTGGAGCGAAGCGGAAATTCCGTTATCGGGGCAAATGAGTGCATCAGGCGCGTGAAAAATCCGGGCTATCTGTGATTCTAAAAGTCAATATGAATTATTTCAATAAATAAAATCGTGTTACGATTTAATCCCGCCTATAGGCGGGATTAATGAAACTCCCGCAGTCCCGCTGAAAGCGGGACGGGATCAGATTGGCGAACAGACCTTTAGCTTATACACCAAGCCCAGCGAGAGAGGCATGCATGTGGGGCGCTCTCAACTTCTAAACATTTGCCTTGATAAATTAAAAATTGAGAGGCCCCTAAAGCCTCACATAAAGGTTGGGAACCCCTTCGGAATCCATGCGGAGTTTGTACTTGTGGGGGCCGTTGTCTTTTAAGTGTTCGGTAAAGAGGCTCATCTCATAAAACATGGCAGTGTCATAGTAGGCGGCAATATTGGGTTAACCTTTCCATGGTGTGAATACCGTGTTCACGAAGAAGCAGGTGGATGCGAGAGGGGACGCTTAAGTTGAGAATGTCTGCCATATGAACTTCGCTTAATGTTCTTCAAAATTAAATAGTTGTTGAACCGGTACGTTGAGAGCCTTGGCCAGCTTTTCAATGTTGGTGAAAGACGGTGCATTTCTGCCGCGTTCAATCAGGCTTAGAAAATCAACGGATATCTTGGCGGCATCTGCAAGCTGCTCTTGTGTCATCTGCTGCTGCATCCGCAACATCCGGAGGCGCATGCCAAACCGTATCTTAAGGTCATCCATATCTTGACTTCGCTAGATCTTGTAATACTTACCGTAATCTGATTACGATTACCACCGAATGAGATTACGGGTTTGGCTAAATTAGCCGCTTCTATTGGGAGAAGATATGAGCCAGAACGACCTGAGCCCTACCCAATTTTGTGAAGAAAAAAGCCGACGGTTTCTTGAAGTTAGTACGGTCAGCGTTCGTAAGAAGCAAGGGCAATTCTTTACACCCCTGGAAGTGGCTAATTTTATGGCTAATCTCGCCCCTATCAGGACCAAGACTTTACGGGTGCTTGATCCTGGCGCTGGTACGGGTATGCTGTCTTGTGCGGTTTGTGAGAATGGTGCTCGACAAAAGGCTTTGGATAAAATTCATATTGATGCTTACGAAAATGATGCCAACCTATTGGAATTGTTGCATGATTCCATGGAGTATGCCAGACTATGGCTTAGCATCCGAGGTATTAAACTTACATATAATATTTTGGCAGAGGACTTTATTCTAGCCAATGCCAAAACCCTGTGGCGTAAAAAGCCGCTGTTTTATGACCTGGCCATAGGCAATCCTCCGTATTTTAAAATCAGCAAGAGCGATCCCCGTGCCCTATCAAACCTGGAATTAGTATATGGCCAGCCGAATATATATGCTTTGTTCATGGGGGTAACAGCAGAATTGCTGCGAAACAAGGGTGTTATGGTGTTCATTACGCCCCGGAGTTATACTGCCGGGCATTACTTCAAGGCCTTCAGAAGACGTTTTTTTGAAGTTATGCGTCCGGAAAGGGTTCATCTCTTTGAATCCCGGAAAGACGCTTTTCGGGCAGATGATGTTTTGCAAGAGAATATCATTTTAATGGCCAGCAAGGCTAGCGCCGCTCAATCGGTCGGTATTTCTGCCAGTCAAGGGGTAAACGATATTTTTAAGGCAAAAATCCGCAAAATTCCGATATCAAGGGCGCTGTTTAGAAATAAAAAAGATCTTATATTTCGTCTGCCTGCCAACGATCTTGAGGATCGTATTCTTGATATGGTGGACGAGTGGCCGGGAAGCCTGCGCAAGCATGGTATGGAAATATCAACCGGACCGGTTGTGCTGTTTCGGGCAAAAGAGCTTATCCCGGTCAATACCGGAAAAAATAAAAATTTGGTACCGCTTCTTTGGATGCAGCATGTTCAACCCATGAAAATACAGTGGCCCCTCCAGGGAAACAACAACAATAAGGAAAAACATCAATTTATAAAGAATAATGCCGAGTCTCGGAAGCGAAAACTGCTGGTTAACAATAATAACCTGGTATTGCTCCGGCGTTTCAGTGCCAAAGAAGAGGTTAGAAGACTGGTGGCCGCTCCCCTGCTAATGGGCCAACTATCCTCCGAACTAATTGGAATAGAAAATCATCTAAATTACATTTATCGGTTAGAAGGTTCCCTTAGTGAGATTGAAGCCCTTGGTCTGTCCGCCCTTTTGAACAGTTCTCTCTTGGATAGATATTTTCGAACATCCAATGGCAATACCCAGGTAAGCGCTACTGAACTGCGAGCCATGCCCCTACCGCCCCTGGAAGTTCTTTTAAGGCTTGGCAACAAAATAAAGCGATTTTCCGGTGTGCCGACACTTGAACAACTCGATGTTATAGTCGAACAGACATTAGAAGTAGGATAGGTTTCGGGGTTAGTTGCAGAACAAAGGGGTCACATTCTGCCAGGCGAGGCATCCGCACCGGCCCCCACCGCACGGCCAGCACATGTGGATGATGCTGTAAAGCTTATATGTTGCGAACATACCTAATTGTCCTTAAAATGCCTCAAGCATAACCCTACAGATTTCTTGACATTTCTCAATCAAGTATGTATTCGGTTGAAATAACAATCATTTCGGAGGCTGCATATGAACAAATTGGATCTTATCGAGGCATTCAAAACGGAAGCAGGGATCACAAAAAGCGAGGCTATGGCGGTGGT
>Ga0180009_10008563_pt1 | contig 10121 bp, 22 predicted proteins | sample OS_PC_MetaG_FD_123537 | JGI IMG/M metagenome (GOLD analysis project Ga0180009, IMG submission 123537) | Groundwater microbial communities from the Aspo Hard Rock Laboratory (HRL) deep subsurface site, Sweden - OS_PC_MetaG | ecosystem: Environmental > Aquatic > Deep subsurface > Groundwater... | reverse complement strand
TTTCGGCTCGACACGGACTAGCCGGTCAGCCGCTGGTTAAACATCAACAAAATGCCCCTCAGACAAACTCCCATGTTTTTTATAAACATATATCCATGAATGACCGTGTTTTTTTTCGCATTCTTTTTTTAATAATATTGCTTTTTCTCGGGAAGTAGTTTTTTTATACATTTGAGTTATATTCCAGAACATTTCATGAGCAGAAAACCTATCCCTATTTTTTTTATAATACCATACTATGTATGTTTCCTCATTAAAAAGCCAATTTCCAACCTGTCGGTCAACAACAACTTTCGCTTCGCTCAACTGCTCACCTCCGTGTTAAATTTAAGGGGCGGCCAGGATCGATCCTGACTTCTGCGAAGGCCTTTCGCCGCTTTAACTAAGCTACGCCCCTGTTACCGCTCTTCCCACGTCTTCAGATAGCCGGGAATGACCAGCACTTGATTCCCGGCATTCTGATAGTTCGGCCATGAGTCAGCTTCTATGCATGATTTCTCTATTCTCAGCAGACGGTGATACTCGCTCCGGCCTCTGGTTATCCACTCGGAATCAAGCTCATAGACCTCGACACGATACGGCGGAGTTGGACAAACCGTAATGAGCAGGAACGTTTCAATCTCATGCCCTGCGACAATCCGGTAAGCATCGGTACTCATGGCCGCCTGAATGTCTATGCCGTATGAGCGGATGTCGTTATTGACCGCATACTCGGAAACGTTTTTCAGCATCTTCACATCGACTAGGACTTGACTCTCAGGAGCCGACATATCAGGTCTTGCCTTGCACCATATTCCGGTCTCTTCATCCTGCCAGATTGCCGATTGCTCCTTCGTCTTGATATGACTGATAAGATGCCGGGCGAACGGATGATTGTCAATTGCGATCTGACCGTTGATGAGGATGTCCCACATATCATTAGGTATGACAGCTTTCCCTTCATTGGCAGTCATGAAGTCTTTCATCTGGCCTTTATATTCGTTTGTGTTCTTCCAGCCGCGAGGATTCTGACCTTCCGGGCACGGTATCTCCGGTAGAACGATAAACTCTTTGAAAAATGCCTCGAACCCGTCAAGGATGAACGAATGGAACGCTTGCCCTCTCAGCATGGCGGCAGTCTGCTCTTCCTTCAATATTACCGATGCAGGGCAATCGTTGTGCTTCATAAGAATTGACCGTCCCATGACCGTATGACCATGTACTACCAATGAATGATACTCATTGTGCGTCATATCATACAGGCCGGGAACCGGATTGATCGGGTCGAAGTTCATGTTTTCTCCTGGCACGGCTGGCACGGTTGGTCTGGATAGTGATGCTCATGGCAACTCCCGCAGATTAAGGGTGATGAGTTGCCGTAAGTGACGATTCCTCTGATGTAGTCGATATTGACGATAATATCAACTACAGCTATGGTTTCGATCTCTAGGAGTTTTTTAATCATTATGTGGTCTATGACGTTGGTGTTGACGTAGATTTTCATGCGCTCTCCTTCCCATCGGTAGTGTGCTTTGCCTTTGCAGAGCAAACGCTTACCTTAGACCGATGATATTCTAATTCTCGTTCAAGTCGTTTGATACACTGCCTATGGTATGTTGCGTTCCATGCCCACGATCTAGCATTCTTTGTTTTACTCATTAATCGCTTGTTTTCTTCTACTTCAAGTTCCAGCTTCCTTACAACCCCGGCGGCGATTGCTTCTTCTTGTGTTGCAAAAACCTCTTCTGCCTTGCCGGTGAAATATGACCCATCGCCATAGTTGTCAAGTTCATACTCAACACCAGTAGTTGAAACCTTGACACCAGTTACCGTGTGCTTGTGGTATTTGTTATCGTAAGCGTACTGTCTTATGACCCCTTGCGATGGCTGGTATCCGCCTGGGTCACAGCCGCCGCATTCAATAGTAACTTCGGTGCCATCACCAAGAATAACAAGGACATGCTTGGAGCCAAGGCAGTCAGGACAGGTAACGAAAGTTTCCTGTCTTCCAAAGTGGGCCATGAATACTGCTTGTCCGATCTCAAATGGTTTCATGCTCCCTCCTTTAGCCAAAGGTCTTTATTCTTCGTTGACATATTCTGCAAGTTTTTATATTGGGTACGGATGGTCCCCAACATCGGCTATCGCGGTCTATCAGGAGCGATTCATAGGATTCCTGATAGTGCTTATCGCAGACATACATTGAGCCTCCGCAGCCGCACATCCAATTGAATTGTGCGCCGCATCTGCGGCATTTCCACTGAGTTTTGTTTGGGTGAAGCCATTCGTGGTCGCAGGTTTTCCATGCTTCGTCCGGTTGTGGTTGATCTTCCCACAGGTGGATACAGTCGATTTTTTTGCATCTGGTGCAGAAGCGGATACCGCCATATCCGGTGCCCCATTCGGGGTTGAAGTTCGGCTTCCTGTCTGCTTGTAGAGAGATGGAATATTCTCCCTCCTCGGTAGTTTTCCCGAAATGAAGAGAGGCATTGACAAAGTTGTGAAAAAGACAATATTTTACGTCTGTAATATTGTATAGCGTGGCCTCTGATTCTTCGTCCCATTCGTAAGTTTTTCCGTAAATGGTAGTTATCATGCGCTCTCCTTTAGTCCACAATCCTCTCGTTTGAATACTCGTTTTCTATCACCATCTTCGACCGTCAATTGTGAAAGGCCCGACATGCGTATGATATAACACGCCGTATCACAAATACAGTCGAACCATTGATCGCGTGGAACTGTCATGGGCACTCGGCGCTCAATTATCACAGCCCGTACTCCTTAATTGGAGCCCCCTGTGCCGCTTGCGTACGGGTGAATCTTATGCGGTCTTGGGGGGCGTGATTAGTCGCCGCCGGAACCGGAACCATCTCCGTCGCCGGAACCATAGCAGTAACCTAATAAGTCTTCGTAGCCTTCGCCGTAGTCGTAGTCATTGTGGTCGTAGTTGCCGTTGCCGTTGATGAGGCCGTAGCAGTAGCCGTAGCCGAATCCGTCTCCGTTGTCGTTGAAGGAGCCGCTGCCGCCTCCGGTGCCGAAGCCGGATGTTTGCCCATCTTCTCCTATAAAGGCAACTTGGCTATCCATTTGTCCTCCGCTCAACATGCGCCTTCCCATTTTTCTTGAACGCAGTCAATCATCGCAATGGCGGTCAGTTCGTGAAATCGGATTCTCGGGCAAGGATCAAGAACGGTTTTGTTCGTCGGACCATTGGTAGCTATCTCGCCCAGTCCTTTTGTGGTTCCCCATACGCGGACCACAGAAGCAGAATCCAATGTGCAATTAGACCCGTTTCTTTGGAAATATCCCACAACAATCCATCCCCGTTGAAGAATCACGATGCGCACATCACCGCTTGGCTTCACAACAGAATCTTTGCGAACATACTCAACTTCGTCAATCTTAATAACTTCTGGCTTGCTCATTGTTTCCTCCTTTTGGCTTTTTCCATCTCTTCCCCGCACTCGTGGCAGATGTCCTCGCCGGTATACGGTTTGAAATAGGTATAGTCCTCAGTCCTATCGTGGATCACCATGCCCATGATATACCGTCCGTGATGACAGGCCGGACAGACGTAGTACGACGCGTCAACCGATTCGTACTCTCGTATGTATGATTCTCTACAGGCCATGGTTACTCGCTATCATACATGATTACTCCCAACTTTCGGCTCGACACGGACTAGCCGGTCAGCCGCTGGTTATGCCTTTGCGATATGATTTACTCTTTCCAGAAGCATATTTTTTACGCGATGATTTTTTTCAACAGATGGTTCTGCAAGCATACGACTGATAAATTCCAATTCATCATCGCGCTCCAATTTATAGGTTTCTTCCTTGTGCGCCCGAAGAAGACGTTTGATAGCCCTATCCAAGCGACTAACCAACGGCTCGACAGCGCCCGCTTTTTCGATGTCTGTGGTTTTCATTTATTGCCTTTCTCCCGGCGCGTCAGCCGGGTGTTAGGCTACTCCGCCTTTTTTCATTAAAAAGATTTCACATAGCTGCAAAAAATCCTGTAGCCCTACTGGTTCATCGGCATTATTCTGTGATGTAATGTCATGTAATTCCTGCAATTTTACGACTATCGTAGTAAGTCTCCGCCTAACCTGTCGTTCAATCATATTCGCTTCGCTCATGCTTAACTCCTTGTTATGCACTATGATCTCTCAACGCTTCATCGCTCATGACTTCCCATGCGGTAAATTCATCACACAAGCCACTATCAATTTCCGTTTTATGCTCTCCCGATGGCAAATGAGTCCGATTACATATTGAGCAAAACATTTAATCCTTTCCGCGCATAACCATAATTTAGACTGCGGCTGCGCTACGCTTGCGCGTCAAATTGGCATTAATAGCTTCTCGGCACCAGATGATCGCGGAGTTTTCTGACTGCCCACTTGATTGTTTCAATCCACTTGCGGATCATGAAGCCTCCTATTATTCCTCAAGAAAATTACGCTCAACTAGTCCGCATGAGTGGCATATTCTCAGTTGAACTTTCCTAATATATTGGATATGCTTGCCAGCAATGTTATCATAATAATCCCATTTCATAGAAACAGGATCGCTCCATTTACTCCAACTATGGAATAATAAGCACATCATCCCCTCCTAGTGTACCCTGTAGATGTAGGGCATGAAATAGAAACCGTCTGTGACATGGCATAGGCAGTCATCTTTTCTCGCAGGATGCCCGTACCAGGGACACGATCTGTTCTCCGGGCAATTGCTCATTCTCGGACAGGCTTTAACTTGCAGGGGAGTCAGGGTCATGGAGCCTCCTGTGATAATGTATTAATATTTTGGAACTTCATACGGCAATACTTTCATGCAATCGACACAAATATGCAGTGGTTGCCTAAATATATGTTCCGACCCATCTTCCCATATTGGAATTTGAAGAATTCTGAATATGCCAATATACATATGTTTATGTTTACACATGGGAGCCTCCTGTGGTATCTGTTCTCTACTTGAGGCGGGGCAGGATTAAAACCGGGCCATCAGCCCCGGTAATGATCCTTTCCACTGCGCTTGATGAGAGCCGTGGTTATCTCCCCGCCTCAAAGAGAGAACTTCTGTTTCTCGTTATGTTACCCATACGGTAGCATGGTCCTGCCGGTCTGTCAAGGCTTTTTTCACTAGGGAAGCAGAATTATTTCCCTGCGAAATAAATCTTGACTTTCCCTAGGTGGTATGATAGTTTCTACCCATGCTATTCAAAACAGCCCTCAGGAGATACATAAAACAAAATGCTCTCAGTGCGAACAAGGCGGCTATTGACCTCGGTACGTCCAGACGCAATATATTGTTCTGGAAGAGGGGCCAGCACGAGCCTCCCAAGGCAAAGAGGGATCGGTTGCTTGCCAAAATGGACGGTTCCTCCCCCTGACGGTCTGGTGAGCCGTCATCCCAAGCCCTCGGAGTGCTGACGCTCCGGGGGCACCTTATAGGAGAAGCCATGGAAGTCACAAAGGATTACGCTCGGTTGGTTTACGATGCTTTAATGCTCTGTTGGGAAATATGGGATGAGATGGCACAGCATCCCGAGTGGAAAGGTAGTAATGGTAAAGGTAAGACAGGAGCTTTTTTAAGGACAGATATAACCTGTGCAGCTTGTGATTTTGCTTATAAGAGGGTCGAGTATGGTAGGGTCGAGTATGGTAAAGATTTACTTGATTGTGGTCATTGTATTATGATTGAACTTTGGCCAGAGGGATGCACAAACTTACCATCGCCATACTATTCATATTTGGAAGATAAAGGCACTACATCCGATGCTCGTATAATTGCCGACTTTGCAAAAGAGAAGGCTGGTCGTATCGCAAAGAAGTGGGGATTGTAACAAGCGGCGGTGTCCTATTATGTGCAAATGCACGGTCAATAAACTATCGGGGCAATAATAGCTGCATCGGCGTGAACCCCCGAGCCGCCGCGCATTTGAAGGGAGGTGATGCCTAATGTACTGCGAACATGGATTTACATGGCATTTCTGCCATATATGCAAAGGCCAGTTATCGCCTCAGAACAGTATGTAGTAACGGGGGCCGCATCCGTAAACACGCAAGGAGGGGTGATGATGGGAAACTGGGCTTGTTATAAGCACAGCACTCACATGGACGAGCGCAGTACTCCTTGTCCATACTGCGAGATAGATCGCCTTCGGGAAGAGAACGCTCTTGAATACCGAGAGCGCATAAACACTATAGTAGAGAACGAAACGCTTCGGGAAGAACAAGAGCAGATTTATCTCTCCGGCATCGAGGCGGTGAAGGAATGCACCTGTGTTCATGGATTCCGATTCGATGAGAGCGGGACAGGCTTATGTAATATTCCGTGCGCTGATTGTATAGATGGCACTATCGTCCGCGAGCTTACCAAGGATGAGGCGATAGCTGCGGCAAAGAATATCATTAAGAGCATGTCTTTTTCCAACGAAGACGGAGAAACCCTGTGGGTGAAGGAGGTCTGATGATGGGCTTTGGTGCAGGAATTGTGATAGGAATTGTGATAGGTATTGCTGTTGTCTTTGTAGCTCTCATAATTACCAGATGGGGAATAGAACGGGGATATTTTAAGTTCTAGCACACATAAGGGGGGGGGGAGGGGGGATGGGACACACATATCTCATTTGTCGTAAAAGCACTCATACTGACCTGATAGACACAAACGGGATACCGCTGCATGGTTGCCCCTACTGCGAGATTGACAAGCTCCGGGGGGAGCTGGCGCAGGTAACGAAAGAGAGAGAACAAGCAAAAATGCTCTCTGAGCGATTTTTTGAGCAGAGGAATAAGCGCAACAATGATCTCGTCGCGCTCCGCAAGGAATTAAAAAATGCCAACAGAGGGGCAAAGAAGAATCATGATGTAGCTCGACTCGCGGTTCAGGAAGCAATTACGCTTCGCAAGGCGTTAGGCAGTCTCGCCGGCATCGAGGCGGTGAGCGCAGACGGTTTCCGCGAGCTTACCAAGGATGAGGCGATAGCTGCGGCAAAGAATATCATTAAGAGCATGTCTTTTTCCAACGAAGACGGCGAAACTCTGCGGGTGAAGGAGAAGGCATGAATTATGATTCAACCGAGACTGTATCCTCGACCGGGACTTTTATCCCATGCAAGCACAGGAATGGCTGGTACGATACCGTTGAAATATTCGGTGGCCTTTTCTTCAAGCGGGTTTTTGTATGCACTGATTGCTATATAATCCTGCCGCGCAAGGTGAAGGAGGCCGAATGAGCCGTCTGAAATGCTTTGTTTACTGCCTCATATCGCTCGTTGTCGGAATGCTTATTATTTATGCAACGTGGCAGACAGCCTTTATACGCGGATCAATTGATCGTGGCGCACAGGTAGTTGCCGATGAGCGGGATTTCTGGCTGGCAATGGACGCTCGGGTGCCGTATGAGTTGAACGGCTACAAGTTCCTGCCGCATACGCACGAGAAGAAAATTCGTGTCGTAAAGAGGCGATGATGAGACGTTAGCGCGTCGCTGTCGAAATTATGGTTATGCTCGCATTGGAGGCGGAAATGTATCATTCAAGAGCAATTTCAATGTTGGCCGGACTTGCCGCAGCCTTTGATTTCAATAAGCCCTATGGTGGAGAACCACGCCGAGACGTATCACTGGCAGACCTCTTCCGTTCACAAAAAAACAATGGGCGAAAATTAAACGAAAGAGAAAGACTGCCGGAAAAAGTCGTCTTTATAATTTAATGCGAGCATAACAACCATTACACCGCCCAAGGAGATGCCATGCCGCCAGTGCCGAAGCCGGTTAAGAAAAAGAGAATTGCCAACCCTACAAAGACTCGCATACCGAAAGAGTTTTGTCCGCTTGAAGAGACTGAGCAGATAACTCTAGCCTCGTGGTTGGATTGGAACCACGTTCTCTACTGCCATGTTCCGAATGGTGGGTATCGCCATCCGGTGACAGCGAACAGGTTCAAGGCGCAAGGGGTTAAGGCGGGTGTTCCTGATATTCTCATCTTCGATCGGCCATACCCGGTTGAAGACGGGACGCACTATGTAGGTATTGCGATTGAGTTGAAGCGGAAAGATAAAAGTCTCGGCAGACTCAGCGCTAATCAGGCTCACTGGATCTCAGCACTCAGAGAGCGAGGCTGGTTATGCAATGCTTTCTATGGTGCCGATGCAGCCATTGAATATTTGAAGTCATTGGGCTACGGGGTGAGATGAAGCATATCGTATCATACGGTGGCGGAGTAAACAGCACGGCAATGGTGATCTGGATGCTACAGCACGGTCAGCCGATAGATCATATTGTTTTCTGCGATACCGGCGCGGAACTGCCAGAAACTCTGGAGTATGTCAACACGTTCGGACATTGGCTGAAACAGCACGGGTTGTCAATTCAGACGATAGGGCGCGAAGAGGGGCTGTTCGATTATTGCACACGGCTTAGAATAATCCCCTTCCGTCAGTTTCGTTGGTGTACCGATAAGTTCAAGGTGCGCCCGTTCAATAAGTTTGCCAAAGAGCATCTTCCGGTGATCGCATACATCGGCTTTGACGCTGGTGAAGAAAGCCGTGTTCTCAATTCCGAAACTCCATTTGTCGGGCGCAAATGTAAACAGAAAAAATATGGAAGAAAGTACCCGCTATTTCAGAACGGCATTGACCGATACGGATGCCTGGACCTGATACGTCAAGCGGGATTACCTGATCCGCCGAAAAGCGGATGCTTCTTTTGCCCGTTCATGTCACCGAAACAATATCAGCACATGAAGAACGAAAGGCCTGAGCTTTTTAAAAAAGCAATGGAACTTGAGCAATCAAATATTAGCGGAAAACTGATATTGGAAACCGTATCGCTCACAGATATATTCAATCAGCAGGAAATGCAGCTTTGTAGCTATGAGATAGAATTACCGTGCGGCTGCCATGACGGAAATTAACATATACGGGGTGAGATGATGGCAATAACGCCTGACATTTGCAGGAAGTGCGGCAAGCCGCCGCTGGTATTCAAAATAGGGCAAATATGGTTTGTCCGTTGCCCGATGGGTGAAGGCGGATCAATCTGTAAGACTCCATGTAGAGGGGGACTGGACCGGGAATCGTCGGTCAAGGCATTCAATGATAACTCTGCATAACATAGACTGCATGGAGCATATGAAGTCCATGAAGGACAATGAATTTGACCTTGCCATTTGCGATCCGCCGTATGGTATAGGGTGTTGTGTAAGTTCCAAAAGTGTTCATTTGCATAAGCCCATGGTGTGGAATAATGAACCCCCGAAACGTGAGTATTTCCATGAGCTTTACCGTGTCTCAAAAAATAGGATTATATGGGGAGCAAACTATTATTGGGAACATATAACGGAGCGTGGAGCTATAATACATGACAAACTCAATGGTGGTCAACACAAGGCAAGTCATTCTCTTTCAGAAGCTGATATAGCAAGTCAATCATTCAATAATCTCATTAAAATATATCGTTACGCATGGAAGGGTAATGTCCAAGGTGATGGTATAAATTGGGACAACATTGGGATTGATGCAAGGATTCATCCTACTCAGAAACCTGTGAAGCTCTACGAATGGCTTTTAAAGAACTACGCAAAGGAAGGCGACAAGATACTCGATACACACTTGGGCAGCGGAAGCATAGCGATTGCCTGTTACAATATGGGGTACAGCCTGACAGGGTACGAGATTGATAAGGACTATTACGAGGCGGCAGTCAACCGATTGGAAGAGCACAAGCGGCAGGGGCGACTGTTCAAGCCGGTCGGTCAGGGCGTGGAATGACCAGGGGGATAATGCTTGACGTTCAGTACGGATACGTCTTTTCCTGGGGCAACAATGATAAGCGGAAGACCATGAAGGGACGGAAATGCCGTGTCATTGCTCGCGGTAAGAAGAACAGCATTATGATCGAATTTGAGGACGGTCAACGTGAAATCGTATCGAGGAACAGTATACGGAAAAATGCTTGACGTTCTGCCAGAAATGTGTATAATCAGAGCGTGGCTTACAGGGAGTTCGCGCCTTCCTGGACAGCCTGCCCGTCCAGCGGGTTGCCACGCTATTCTTTTGGACACATGAAAGGACATCATGGCGAAGCTTCCATATTTTCCCCTCTATGTAAATGACTGGCTCGGATCAACCACAA
>Ga0180009_10008562_pt1 | contig 10123 bp, 13 predicted proteins | sample OS_PC_MetaG_FD_123537 | JGI IMG/M metagenome (GOLD analysis project Ga0180009, IMG submission 123537) | Groundwater microbial communities from the Aspo Hard Rock Laboratory (HRL) deep subsurface site, Sweden - OS_PC_MetaG | ecosystem: Environmental > Aquatic > Deep subsurface > Groundwater... | reverse complement strand
TATTAATGTTTTTTTCATTTCATCCGATTTCTTTTCCAACCAACTCACCCTCTTCGGATGATAAATGGCGCAGTAAGGAATTGAAGCCATATAAGCCAAGAGGACATGATGTGTTGAAGGAAGCCCCGGCTCTTGCGTGGTGTCAGCAGCCGTGAATAAATCCGCCGTCCGCTTGAAAGAAACCCTAATCCCGTTAGCCAGAGTAACATAAGTCGCGGTTGGCGCCGGATATAATCTGATTGAATCGCCTTTTATGTCGTACGCTTCCGGGAATCCCGTATTCGGATTGCCACTGGAATCCACACCCCAATATTCATCGGGAGAAACACCTCCAAGTTCTCGCGGGTCAACCGGATTTATTCTTCTGTAAAGAGAATTGGTATCCAAGATGTCTATGGCTTCTATTTGCAGATATTCGCCGGCGAAAGTGTAATATTCCCGCCCCTCTACCAGAGTTCCTTTGCCTCTGGGCGCGTCCGTGTGGTTGGTGTCGTCAAATTGCCAAGTGCCATCGGCATTGATGATTATGCCGATTAGTTCCTCTAAGGCGGCGTTGACGCGCCTTGTCTTATCAACTGTCGGAAAACTCGTTGTAGTAGAATCGCAAAGAAAATCTATTTCGTTGCATATTCCTTGTGAACCTGTTGCCGGATTATACTGCACAATTATTTTTTCTTATTATTAATACACGCGTTCCCCAATATGTCCGACCTTTATCTTTGGGTCTGTCCATGTTTTAATCCCGTATTTTTTGGCTTTTTCGCAAAAAAACCAGTCTTCCCCTTTTTTACAACAGCCATTATCATGATATTCAAACATAAACCATGGCTGGGAGATTTTCAAAAAAACATCGCATTTTATTAAAATTATTCCCGTTCCGGTGGCGTGGCATTCAAAAGTGTCTTTGTATTTCGGGTCTTCACTGTTTTCTATCGCTACGGCGTGAACCTCGTCTAAATACTTTATAATCTGGCCTGTTTCACTCCGGGGATGGTAAGCCACTCCGCAGATTTCTTTTTGGTTTTCAATTAGTCTATCAAGCGTGTCGGGCGGAAAAGTCATATCGGCGTCTGTCATCAAAAGATAATCCGACTTGTTATTCACCGCTTGAACCGCTATGTAGTTTCTGTTTTCGGCGATAGTGTAACCGTCTTCGGCCATAACAATATGAAAGTCATATCCGCCGCGCGCCAACAGTTCCAGCAAGCATTGAAAAGTTTGGGGCTGCAATCCGCCATAAACAGGCATTCCGATTGTTATTTTTAATACTTCCATAATCCTATGTGGTGAACTGATAATGCAGGGTCAGCCCAAATCTTATATCCGTGTTCTCTCGCCTTGCGGCAAAAATACCAATCGTGGCTCATCTTTACGCTGCCGTTGTCATTCCAGATGTAATTAAACCATATTTGCGGGACTTTTCTAAAAACATCGGTCTTAATGAGCAGACAGCCCGTTCCTATCGCCCCGCATTCAAAGAGTTCTGCCGGGCGTTTGTCATCAAGATATTCCACTACCGGCGACTGGACTTCGTATTTGGTCATATACACTCCGCCCACTATATCCTTGTTGTGAGCCAGTAATCTATCCAAAGTGTCAGGCGGAAAAATCATGTCGTCATCTACGAAAAACAAGTAATCGCAGTTTATCGCCTGAGCCGCTATCCAATTACGGTTTTCGCTGGTGTTGTAACCCCTGGTGCTGACTATAAAACGGTAATCATGTTTTGAATGTGCAACTAACTCCAAAAGGGATTGCGCCATCTTGGGCTTTATCAGCCGGTTGGTGGGAATACCACAGCAAATTTTTATATTTTCATCCATAATTTCCCCAATCTCGCGCCCTATCACAAGTAAGGCGCAAGGAGGAGAGACTAAGCCACATTCAAATCAATGAACGCATCCGCCAACTGAGCCGGATGGTTGAATCCGTAGTCAACTCTGGAAACAATACCCAAGCCGGAAGCCGGCGCGGCGGTAGAAACTGAAACTGGAGGGTCTTCATTGAACTTGACTTTTCCGAAAGTGCCGCGAAGAATGCCGAGTTCGGCGGTTTTCTTGATACCGCAGAAGACGTGTCCGGCAGTATGCTGTGTTGACAGGTAGTGGTAGCAGCCCAGGTAGTAAAACGCTTTCTCAACCGGAATGCCGTTCTTCAAAGCGAGGTCTGCTTCCTGGAATCCATTGGCCTGGACAAATCCTTCCAAAAATTCAAAGTCTTCCGGCCGCCAGACGAAGAAAACTCCATTCTTGACGGACAAGTCAACTAAGTGATGAACTCGCAGTTTTCTTTTGACCGCGCGGAGAATGTCATCAATGTTGGCTGCCGAAACGGTAATCGCCGAGCTGTCATCCTGCGCGGTGTTGGCAAGGTCGGTCAGACCAAAATCTTTCCAACTGCCGTAATTCGCCAGCATTAAAGATTCCAGTTTTTCAGAAATCTTGTCGCCCTGGAACGCGGCAATGGACATCTGGTCAACATAAGACTGTTGATGCCTGTCCGCCTCGTCAATGAACATCGGGATATTCTTATACTGGTTAATGGTCAGCGTGTCGGCGGTCAGAACGAAACTCTGGTAGTTATAAGCGGTTCCTCTTGTTCCGCCAACCACCGAAGGTTCGGTGGACATATAACTGCCGGTAATCGCTCGCGCGTTGCTGTATTTGACCAGCAAAATATCCTGCCAACAGGTCGGCTTGCTGATTCTTTCTCGGACTTTTACCTGGTAGTCGTATTTATTGTAGACGATGGTGTTAGCCATTTTGTTTTTTTAAATTATCCTAAACCAAATGACCGACATGCCTGATTATTCTAAGGGGTCAAACATTCTTTTAGTATCATCTTTCTGCATTTTGGCATTGACCACTTTTGCGGCCAGTTCCTGGTCTTTGGGCAATTCGCCCTTTTGAATCCAGTAATCAACATCTTTCTGGCCAGTTCCGCCTCCCGCTTTTCCTCTTCCGGCAGGAGTTCCGGATTCCGCTTCTCTCTGTTCCTTGCTTGTCTGAAGCTTTGCCTTTATGTATTCCAGACCGAGAATATCGGTCAATGGAAGTTTAAGGCGGACAGCTTCGTCTATCACAAGTTTTTGGTCGTCCGGATGTGATACCTGCCTTCCTTCCAGAAAGGCGAGTTTGGAATAATCAGGTTCATTTGATTGCGAATTTTCAAGTTCTTTGTCCGGTTCCTTTGCCTTTAATTGCTCTCGCAATTTTTTGGCTTCGGATTCGGCTTTTTTAGTCCTTTCAAAAAGCTGCTTGTTTTTCTCGCTTAATTCCGTTTTTTCTTTTTGAAGGACATCCAAAGATTGCTCTTCGGTTTCGCCATTTTCAGAGTCGGCGTTCTCTTCTTCCTCATTTGTAGAGTCGAGGTTCTCGTCTTTATCTTCCATAATTTTTAAGAGCTTGTTTGCTCAATTTAATGACCCATTAAGAGCGGGCCTCTCTGCTAATCTTAATTTTCAATAAAAATCGCCTTGCAACTTCCGACAAAAACATTAGTCGTTCCGGTTTCCGCTACGCCATACTTGAATACCAGCCAAGTATTCGGAGCAAAAACATTTGCTGAGTCAGTCGCGCTAACACCCCCAAGGGCTTCAGGAGTTGTTGATGCCAACAAAGTTAACTGAGTTATTGCGCCTGCCACAGTCTTTCCCAACGAGGTAGTCGTCGCGTCATAAGCCACAGTATTACTCTTGCCGATTTCAATGACACCGGAAGTTGTTGTTCCTGTGGTTATTTTAATTGAGGCAAAATCAAGCGTGCTGGTGGCAGTTGGCGACTTAAACGAGCAAAGAGTAGTGGAAGCCTTATTCAGCCCGGCAGTGTAGTAAAAAGTCTCCACTCCGTTGACAGTCCAGGAAGGAAAATCAACCGATGGCCCCGAAACCGCGCCGAAAATAGTCGCGTCCGGCATTGAATCCACCCTATCGGAAAGCCTGTTGCCGAGAATCTGTCCGGCTACCTGGGCAATCCTGTCCCAAATGGACAATTCCGCGCTGGCAGGAGTAGCGAACATTCCCACTGCCATAAACAGCAAAGCCGCTATGGTTACTCCGATACCAATTTTCATTCTATTGTCTGGTTTTTTTGTTTTTTTCATTTTTTCTTTTTGGTTAATCTTTTACCGACCTTTGCCGCCCCTTTGGGCTTTTCCGCCTTTTCAGGTGGCGAGACCTCTTCTCCCTCAATCTTGTCTTTCAGGGAGGACATCTTGTATTTGCTAAGCATTTTTTTTAATTGTTAATGTTAATAACCTTTGCTAAATGATTTTGTAATTGCTTCAACGAAAAACACCGTTGATGTTCCATTGACTTCAAAAGCCAGACAATCGGCGTTTAGGTTAGTTAAAGTGATTGTTCTGTTTTGGTCACTTTTGGTTGGCAGCCATTCAAAAGTTGTCGTGGCGGCCGGAATGGTAACCGTGGAAGCATAGTTGGCCGCAAGCAATCCCACATCAAACCAGTCAATCTCTTCCACGGTTGGCAAGTTCTCGGTGGTTGAAGTTGTCGCCGTCTGGCACATCGGGTCATTGGAAGCCAACAATGAAAAGTAGACACTGGCAGTTGTGGAAGCGTCAGTTGTTTTCAAATAAAAAGTAACCGAATCAGAAGAATTGCCGATACGGAACGGATAAGTCGTGGTTCCATTGGTTGTATAGGTATAAAAACCAACCCCTGTTGTAGTTGTGCCGTATCCACTTGAACGGCTGCCCACAACACTTATTCTTTGCCCGGTAGTGGTAGCCACTTTGCCTCCCGGAACATCGCCCAAAACCTGTTCGGGCGGAGATTCATGGCAGAAGTAAAAAACTCCCGCTAGAATAATCGCAACTGCTCCGAAGGATATAAATAATTTTTTCATAATGTTTGTTTAAATTTACCGACCTATAAATAAAATAAACCGCTTGTAATGGCGGCTTCCAATTCCTCGGTGATGGTGTGGGGAAGCCGCTAAACTTTTCCACACCATTACCGAGAAATAAAAGTTGTTTTGTTTGTATTATATCATAATTATTGCGACTTATCAAAAGACGGCTGGTCTTTTTTGTTAATCATATAAGACATCAAATTATTAAATCCTCCGTTGACCAGTTCCTGCGCCATCATATAAGCCCTGTATTTCTGCCCCACAACATTATCGTCGTTCATATCCCCGATTTTGGGTTTGCTTTTTTGGATTGTCTCGTCAAAAACCTGTTTCACCGCGTTAAAAAGCACTTCATTAGTCAGAATTATCTGCAATACTTCTTTTTGGGATTGGTTAATCATATTGGTTTAGCGGCTTCCACAGTTGCCTTGCCTAACGCCTTTAATGGCTCGGTCCCGCCTCCTGTTGCCGGCTGCTCCATTCTTGGTATGCCGCCGAACATAATCGGGGACATTCCGCTCGATTCGAGAATAGTATTTAGAAGTTTTACCATTTCCGGGTCTTGGCGTATTTCGGGAGTGGAAATGAACTGCCGCAGGATATTCACTAACTTATCCGTTATCAAGGCAAGGTTTTTCTGTTTGCCCGCTATGTTGGTTGAAATTCCGAGTTTCTCGCCCTTAAACTCGTCTTTTAGAATATCAATAAACCATCTGTTGCCTTTTTTGAGCAGTTTCTGGCGGATAGGTTCTTTAAGCGTTTCGGGATCGGAGGGCAATTCACCATTAAGCGCCTGTTCCTTTCTCTGCTTGGCCACTTGGTTGTCCACTATTTTATCAACCACTTCCATCACTTCATCGGCTGAAAGTTCAGCCAAAAACTTTTGTTCATCGGCAATTTCTTCTGCCAGCCGCGGCAATATCCAGTCCCTATAAATCTCATCCATAAAGACCGCCATCTTGCCCTGTCTGTAACGGTGCATTCCACGCGCTTCAATATTCTGGGCTTCGTAAAGTTTGAAAGGCGTGCCGGACGAAGGCGATTCGCCCAAAAGCCCCTCGCTGGCCGCTCCTATCTGCTGGGCATGCTGTTCCCATCTGCTGATGGCATCGTTGAATACGGCAAGGTTTCTGGGATAAGTGTCCAGTTGGGTTATGTCCCGGCCTTCCTGCAAAAGCAGAACTTCGTTGTTCTCCACATTGACGAGATTGTTTCTGGTCTTAAATGCCGGGTCGGTAGTCTTGAAAAGCGTCTTGGAGGCTGATTCCAGCATTTCGGTTGTTTTTATTTCGGAATCGTTTGTCCATCTCTGCGGTTCAAACAGTTCTTCAACTCCGCCCCAGCCCAAAGCCCTGTTGTAGATTTTATCTCTGGACAGAAACTTGAAAGGCAGTTTCGGCTCTTTGGATTTGAATAGAGTAATGCCAATATCGTTTTTGTTCTGGTCTTTGTAGAAAGAAACCACCTGAATTTGCTGAACCTCGCCTTCTTCTCCGTCCAGCCAAAGTGCGGGCAGAACGCCATGAAGTTCATAAACATCTATGGTGTCTTTTTCTTCGCTTTGAGCGAGAGTAATCAAAGTTTCCACATCCATTGTCCCTTTGCCCTTTCCCCATTCTTCCATTTCCCGCAGTTCGGCGGCGGACATTTCGTGTTTAATGGCAAAAGGATAGGCCAGAATATCGTTTTGGCTGCAAAAAGCCAGGCTTCGCAAGTCAACCACTATGGGACGGGCTTCCCGCCCTTTTTTAGCCAGCCAGCCGCCATAATCGGCGTAACTTTCAACGCCTTCGTCTATGAAAGTGTCTATGGAGTTATCCACCGCCCACTTGTTGTGGAACTTTCTGGCGAGAAAAGATTTGTAATAAGTATCGGGATTATCCACATAGAGTTCTATGTCTTTGACGTCAAAACCTTCCGTGCGGTATTGGATGTTGAGAATAGCCCGTATTATATTTTTGAAAGGCCTGGATTTCCTGTTCTCGTTGTTGTCCGTAAATTGCGAGTGTTTGTATAAAAAAGAACGGCGCAGGTGTTCTTTCATTAGCCACCACCAGCCGTCCTCTAATTGAATCGGTTTTTGATACTCCGATTCCTTTTTCTTTATGAAATCATAAATGTCCTGGTATTTGTTCACTTCTCATTGTGAGCGGCTTCCATTAACAAATAATCAAGGTTTTTAGCCCAAGCGTGGCGTCTCAACTTGTTAGCAAAAATCATTCTCAGCAATCGCAGGACAAATAACTTTTCGGCGGTTTTGATTTTCTTGCCTTCCTTTTTGATAACTTTAATAACGCCCTTGTTTTTTATTTCCAAGTAAGTTAACGGAATGTTTGAAAGCGCGTCAAAAAGAGTATCGCCTTTGCCTTCGTAATCTTTTCCGTTCATTGTCAGAATAGTTTTGTAAATCATAAATCCATTATAGCATAATTTTAATTGTAATACAAACTATTTACTAAAATAAAATTTGTCATCTTCCATTTCATACGGATAGTCTCCTCCCTTTTTCCCTCCCGACAAATAAATGAACGAACAATTCGTAATTTTTTTGACCTCATTCCGCAATTTCTTATAGGGGCATATCAGAGACACAATCACGCCAAACCCTTGTGATTCTAAAAGTTTCGCCAATCTGGCCGTCCGCAGGTTATGCTCCCACCGGCCACCGAAACTTAAATCTTTGTTCTGAAAAACCTCCCGTATCTCATCTCCGTCAAGAATTATTGTCCTGTCGGTTTTCATCTGGCGGGCAAGCGTTGTCTTGCCCGACCCGCTATTTCCCGTTATCCAAATTATCATTTAATATCCTCCTTGCCGTTTCTTTTAATTCTTTTTCGGAGTCTATTATTTCTCCTATCTTTCCTTCTTTGGCCAGCCGGTAAAAGTTCTCCATTATTTCCAGCGGCTTGTAGTTATCCATAATCTTTTTGCTGCGGTTTAATTTTTGTTTAACCGTTTTGGCGGCTTTTTTGTAATCTCCCTGCCCCAGAAACTCGCAGACCGCTTTCATTTCTTCTTCGGGATTTTTCAGGATGTCCTCGTAAAAAACAAGACGGAATTCTTTTTTGTAAAGCGCCAGAAATCCCAAGGTATCAATTATGTCAAATAGCAGGTTAAAAATAAACGCCTCCATCTGATGTTTAAGTATCGGCCGGTTGTATTTCAAAATGGAACTCAAAACGCTCCTCGGCTCTCTGAATATCAGAATGGTTTTGCCAATCAGATTCGGGTCTGAATTTGAAAAAACCTCAAACATTATCTTTAACGTTTCCCCACCCTTACCGACATTCCCGCATTTGGCAGTCAATCCTTCCTCAAAGGTTACTTTATCAAGTTCCCAGTAACCGTTGGGGTTTCCCGCCTTGGATAGTTTCTGCCATTTAGGGTCTTTCTTTTCGGTGAACTTGTAACCCAATATCGGAACACCAGCCTTCTTCAGGGCATACATCAGCATTGAAGTTCCGCTCCGCCTGCATCCCGCTATGATGTTATATTTCTCCACCTAATGTTTCTTTTAATTCTTTAATTTTGGCGGAATCTTCCAGAAAGTTATCCGGAGAATTATCATCATCTTTTTTACCCGCCTTCTTTTTCCATCCGGCGACCAATTTTAATAATCTTGGGTCTGTCTGGTAAATCTTCTTGCCCACGATTTTGGAAATTATCATATCAACCTTTGGCTCTGATGGATATCGAGGAATGATAAAACGTTCTCTGGAGTTTATCCACTCATGTGGCGTTATCATAATGATTTATCAAATTTAGCTTGTAATTGGGGATTAAGTTCCTTTTCCCATATTCTGTCCCAGTAACTCAGCTCTTGCTTCAGCCGGCCCAGAGTTGCCAACGCGTATCTAACGGCATCCATACAATGGTCATTGCCATCTATTGGCTCATTCAATATTTTTCCATTCCTATCCGTCATCCACATATAGTTTCGGTATTCTTTTAGCATATTCGTGCTTTGCTTGGTTATACTTATTGGTTGGTCTTGGATAAGTTGAATAGCCCATTTTTTCCATTTCTTTTCCGGACCGCCCACTTCTCCGCCAAAACCTCCTTTCTTTTTTCTTGCTCCTGTTATATTCACTCCATAAGACGCTATCTCATCTACACTTTTAGGTTCTGAACTATCAGCCATAACTAGAGTTTCAGGTTTTTCCAAGTTATTAAGGAAATCGGCTATTGGTTTATTTTTCATTCCTTTTCTGTATAACCTTTCGTTTAAAATCCATCCGCCATTATAGTAATATACTTCAATAACCGCTGTTTCGTCATTGGAATAACCAAAATCTAATCCTCTTCTTTCTAGTCTTGCCTCGTGCGGTATTTCATCAACTATTTTCCAATTCTTGTAAATCCTTATTTCTTCTGCTTGTGGTTCTCCCAGCCATTTATGTTTATAGAGTCCTGGACGGCTCTTTTTATCATCTTCAATTTCCTTCTTGATAACTTTAGGCATCCAGCCATATTTCTCCGCAATGTCATAGTTTACATTAATTACCAAAGTATTCGGTCTTCCCTCTATGATTAATCTGGTATGAACAGGGTCATCTTCCAGTAATCGGTTATAAGTATAAACAATCTGTGAGTTGTCTTTTCTGACTGTCGGAGTGAGAACTTCTAAACTTTCTTTAGATACTGTCTGGGCTTCTTCTACCCATGCCACGTCAATTCCTTCTGTTGATTTTACATTTTGTTCGTTGTGGTAAAGCCCCTTAAAGATAAAATCTGAGCCGTTTAACTTATTTATTATACTGGTATTTGTTACCTCAAAATCAATTAATTCATATTGTTTTATCAATTCTGCCAACAAGTGATGGGAACTTTCCGCTATTGAATTTTGAAATTCCCTAAAACAAGCAACACGGGTTTTTTCTTTTCTTGCTCTTATCAAAAGGTATCGGGCTACTGTATGAGATTTTAAAGAGAACCTACCGCCATATATTGCCGCCTCTCTCCAGTCTCCATCAAACAATCGTTTGAACTCAACCGGAATTTCTATTGTTTTTTCCATCAATGAATTTGACTAAAACTGGGATTAAATCTTTATCGTCATCTTTACCTGCCACTAAATTCGGCAAAACTCTTGGTGCATATTTCATTAGCAAATCTTTTCTAAACTGTGTCCATTTAGATATTTTTTTTTCTGCCATTCCACTAAAAACTAAAAGTGAATCCATTATTACTTTCATTCGTAATTCTTTTACCTTGTCTTGATTGTATGTTACTTTCCTTGCCATTTGTAAATCTAT
>Ga0180009_10008561_pt1 | contig 10123 bp, 8 predicted proteins | sample OS_PC_MetaG_FD_123537 | JGI IMG/M metagenome (GOLD analysis project Ga0180009, IMG submission 123537) | Groundwater microbial communities from the Aspo Hard Rock Laboratory (HRL) deep subsurface site, Sweden - OS_PC_MetaG | ecosystem: Environmental > Aquatic > Deep subsurface > Groundwater... | reverse complement strand
CGCGACCGCCCTCGGAAGATGGCCATGGATGGCCATCGAGAATGAGTTCAATGACAGATTGACCATGACGGGTCTCTGTGTAACTTGATGACTGTGGCGACCCCGCCTTGTTAGTTTGCTGAACAGTTACGAAGTTCCCCAGAAAATCCATTGACAGAAAATTCAGGGCTGGTTATGCTTTTACTTACATACTTTCGCAACTACAAGAATACATAACTATGAAATTCGAACACAAAGAGCTGTTTGCCCTCCATGCTGATTTCTGTCGTACCCTGGGCAATCCAAAACGGTTGATGATCCTGGATTGTCTTTCCAAAAAGGAGTCTTCCGTTGGAGAGATTGCGGAGACGATTGCGGTCCCGCTCACCAATGTCAGCCAGCACCTCAATATTCTCCGTTCCAGCAATATCGTCCGCTGTCGCAAAGAGGGCCAGATGGTCTACTACAGCCTGGTCGACGATCGGATCACCCTGGCCTGCATGACGATTCGAGCCGTGCTGCTGGACAGCATGAAGGCGCGGGGAGAGATCGCCAGTGGCGTGGAAACGGACAATCTGAGCAAGTAAAAGGCAAGGGGTGGGGGAATTATCTTCTCCTTTTATTGCAAACTTTCGCAACTACGAATTTACAACAAATTTATTTTTTCAGGAAGGAGGACAGGATGTTCAAGCTGTTGTCGGTTTTGCAGAAAAATCTGGTCTGGTCGATTCCCATTGCCATGGTTTTCGGTCTGTTATTTGGCTATTTGTTCAATGCAGCGCCCTTGAAGTCGTTTATCATACCGGTGACATTCATCATGGTTTACCCCATGATGGTCACGTTGAACGTGAAGGGGATGTTCAAGGGAAGCGATTACCGGTTGCAGCTGACCACCCAGGTCATCAATTTTGTCCTCATACCGATCGTGGCTTATTTTACCGGTCGTTTCTTTTTCTCCGGGGGACCGGAGAAGTATGCCCTGTGGGGTGTCGGTCTCTTTCTGATCGGGGTTCTGCCCACTTCGGGGATGACCATCTCCTGGACCGGGTTTGCCAGGGGGAACAAGGAAGCGGCGATCAAAATGGTGGTTTTCGGACTGGTTCTGGGTGCTCTCGCGGCACCGATCTACACCAAGATCGTGATGGGAACCACCATTGATGTGAACATGCTGCACATGTTCAAACAGGTTGCCCTGTTCGTCTTTGTCCCCCTGGTGGCCGGCCTTGTGACCCAATCGCTGCTCAAGAAACGGTACGGCGAGAAGACCTGGGATCAACAGATCAAGCCCAAGTTTCCGCCCTTTTCAGCCCTGGGTGTGGTTCTGATCGCCTTTGTCGCCATGTCGCTCAAAGCCCGCAACATCATTGCCAATCCCGGTGATATCATCACCATCCTGGTGCCTTTGGTTGTCTTCTACCTGGTATCTTATCTGTTCCTGACCATCACGGGCAGGATTTTTTTCAACCGTGGGGATGCCATTGCCATGGTTTTCGGGGTGGTGATGCGGGATCTTTCCATCGCTCTGGCCATTGCCATGACCGCTTTTGGCAAGGAAGGACTGACCATCGCGCTGTTGATTTCGCTGGCCTACGTAATCCAGATCCAGTCAGCCGCCTGGTATGTTAAATTCGTGGACCGGATTTTCGGAAAAGCGCAACCATCTGCCGGGATTGCCGTCCCGCCGGCAACCGGAAAATTGGAACCACCTCCCGCATTGACCGGTGCGCCGACTGCCGGAGAGTCCCTGATACCGAATATTCGGAAGATCATTTTTGCCACTGATCTTTCAGAAACCGCCCGTCATGCAGTTCGCTACGCTTGCAGTATCGGTCATCAATACGGAGCCGGGGTAACGGTCCTGCATGTTTTACCCGATGTGCTGGAACAACTGGGAGCCGAAGCGGGGGTGGATTTTGCAGACAAAGTCAGCAGTGAGGGCGCTGCCAGCTACAATGCAACACAGATTGAAGACGCCCGTTTGACCATCCAGAAACGGATCGTTGAGACGTCCAGGCTGATCATGAAGGAGATCCCCAACTGCCCGCTCAGCGAAAGTGAAATCATTGTCAAGGTCGGGTCTCCGGCGGATAATATCATTGAAACCGCGCAGACGGGCGGTTATGACATGGTGGTGATGGGGACGCATGGACACGGCCCGCTGGAAGAGTCCCTCATCGGCAGTGTCGCCAACGAGGTTATCCAGCGCTCTTCCAAACCGGTGCTGGTGGTGCGGTTACCCCAGTAGAAGCGATCGATGGCAGGCAACGCAGGCCCCGGTCCTGCTATTTGTGCTGCAGCTCCAGGGGTTGCCCCAGAGCCTGCCGTTGAAAAATCCGTTCGATGATATACTCCCTGAAAAACCGGGCGCCCTGGGTAAGCTGCAGGGTTGCGGCCAGCGCTTCATCGTAGGACAGGGTCCGTATCAGGCGTTTGCGCACGGCCATCTCCTGGCTGACGATCTCGTCAGCCAGGCGGGCATAGAAGGCCAGATTATCAAGGGATATTCCCAGCGCCAGAAAGTTCTTCAACCGGTTTCCCGCCTTGAGATCGGCTGCATCGAAACTGTTTTCGGATTCGGGAATCAGCAGCCGCAGCGCGAGGGCGGTCCGAAGCTGCGTCCTGGTAAGCCCGCTCGCCACACAGAAGGATTTGCGGTCCAGTGAGGCTCCCTCTTTCTGGCTGAAAATCTCCTTGTTGAACTCGATGAGGGCTTCCACGTCCCGCCCTTTTTCCCTTTCCTGCAGGATGATCCGAATCTGGGCCAGGCTGAACCGGTGCCGGGATTGCAGTTGCCGGATCAGTTGAATCCGTTCCACCGTGGATGAGGGATAGTAGGCCACGTTGGGACTGGTTTTCACCGGCAGGGGCAGCAGTTTTTCAGACAGATAATAGAGGATCGTCGCTTTGCTGATCCCTGTCATTTCCACCAGCTCCTTCATCTTCAGCATTGGTTTGCCGTCAACGGGATCCGAAGGACGGCTGACCGGTTTTCGACCCATGGGAAAGCTCCTGCTGAGGTCCGTCGGTTATTCCGCCTGAAACATGCCCAGGCTCCGCGACAGTGCCGCTTCGGCCTCTTTGACCATCTGGTCGAGCAATTCCTGGCAGGAGAGGACATCGTGAACCAGACCGATGGTCTGACCGACGGCGATCAACCCGGTATTCAGGTTTCCCTCCTGCCAGATTTCATCTCCCAGGGCGCCGGCAATATGGGGGATAATCTCCTCCAGCCCGCCCCCTTTCGCCTCGATCTCCAGCACCTTGTAAATGGATTCGTTCAGCAGCGCCCGCCCCTGCAGTCCGATGGAGTTGCCGTAAAGGGTCGTTTCGTTTTCCTGGCGTTTGATCAACTCCTCGTGGACCTTCTGATGGACCCGGCATTCATGGGTATTGATAAAGCGGGTCGCCATCATCACCCCCTCCGCACCCAGGCAGAGGGCCGCAGCCAGACCCAGACCGTTGGCGATACCGCCGGTGGTGATGACCGGGATATCCAGCTCTTCCACCATCCGGGGGGTCAGCACGGTGGTGGCAACGTTTTCGTTCAGGGGATGCCCCCCCTCCTCCACGCCGGCGGCAAATACCCCGTCATACCCGGCCTTCTGGGCCGACTTGCCGTGCCGGACCGATCCCACCTTGTGAAATATCCGGACCCCCGCCTTTTTCAGGAGTTCGAAATAGACACCCCCTTCGTACCGATGCAGGGGGGTTCCGCTCAGCTCCAGGGCAGCGACCCCCTCCTCGGCAATGGCTTCAAAATAGGCTTTATATCGCTCCGGTGGCACACCGATGGATGGCAGCAGGGTCACATTGACAATAAAGGGCTTGTCCGTCAGCTGTTTCACCTCCCGAATGGCTGTCGTGAATTCCGACTTGTCCTGATACATGGCCGCCGTCAGGTTGCCCAGTCCGCCCGCATTGGATATGGCCGCACAGAGGGGCGGATAGGCCAGCCGCATCATGCCACCACAGATTATCGGATACTTGATACCCAGCATTTCAGTCAGTCTTGTTTTCATTGGTCACACTCCTTTTCGGTGGTGGTCATGGTCGTCACGTTCCTTTTTCAGGTTCATAATGTAAAGTGAGAATTTATACTATACACTTTGCACTTGTCAATCCCCATTCTGCCTGTTTCCCCCTCCCGGTTCCTGATCGATATGGCCTTGCAGCTGCAGGCCCTGCAGCCGGGGCAGACACCCTCCGGGCCCACTAATTTCTTGACAGGGTTAAAAACCCTTTGCTAGTTCTTATTCAGGACAAGCCATCTATCGAAAACGGTCGCCCCCCTGGCGGGGTTGCTGCCGTTTTCCCCCCATATGGAGGAAACAGGGTGAGAATCCCTTACTGGTCCGCAACTGTGATTTGTTCTCCGTTTGAACCCTATACCGGGAACAATAAGTCAGATCTTCCATGATATATTAATCCTCGTGAACAGGGAGAAATATCTATGTCGATACGTTCAGTCAAACAGCGGCGCTGATTCCAGACAGGAAACGCACGCTGTTTCTGCCTAAACCGATTTCCCATCAATTTCAGCCTGGATCTGAGAACGTGCTTCCCGAAACGGACCGCGCGGTTTGAACTGGTTTTTCTGGTTTTTCCGGTTTTCACGCCGGAATACCCGTCACGATCAAGGTCCTCTGATTGCCCCGATTCTCAGGAAACGGAAATCAGAAAAGGACCGCCCAGCCGGCTGGATCTGCTGAATTGCAGGAAATCACCCTTTTGCCCGGTAAGGGCCCGTCATATCCATAACAAGCAATGATCCCGTTCACCGTGCCGGTCATCGGCATTTTCCCGGGATTCATATATTACAGGGAGTCCAGATGTTTAAACGATATATAATCCATTGCGCCGTTCTGGCAGCGATGATCTTGCTGCCGTCGGCGCTGACCGGAGCGGAGACGGTGGAACAGACCATGGACGATTTTGTCATCACCGCCACCCGGACACCGACCTCACTCGAAAAAATCGGAGGCAGCTCGGTTTCCGTAGTGACCCAAACCGATATTGAAACCAGGAAGCAGACCCAGATCCGGGATCTCCTCAAGGACATACCCGGCGTGGACATCTCAACCAGTGGTGGTCCCGGGTCCTCGTCCAGTATCTTTATTCGCGGTTCGGAAGCAAAAAGTGTGCTGGTGCTGATCGACGGCGTGATGGTGAATAATCCCTCCGACCCCAACCGTTCGGCCGATATCGGCACGCTGACCGTGGACAATATTGAACGAATCGAGGTCATCCGGGGATCCCAGAGTGTCCTGTACGGCAGTAATGCCACCGCCGGGGTGGTCAATATCATCACCAAAAAAGGCAAGGGCAAACCCGTGATCACGGCCGGTATCGAAGCCGGTTCCTACGGTACAACCAAATATTCCGGCGGTTTCCGGGGAACATCGGGTGCCTTCAGCTATTCGCTGAGCGCGGCCCAGACAAAATCCGACGGCTACTCCATCGCCAACGATCGTAACGATGACATCCCCCACAACGGCAACACCGATGAAAAAGACGGCTGGGAGAACCGGAACCTGTCTGCGTCTCTCGGGTATGCCGTATCGGAGAATTTCGACCTCTCCCTGACGATTAACAACCTCACCTCCAGGATCGATCTGGATGACTTCGGTCCCGGTTATACCGGAGACCGGTTTGACTATGTCAACTGGGTTTCAATCGCCAATCCCACCGGACGGAAGGAACGTCACACCGATCTGGCCCAGCAGTACGTCTCGATCCGGGCCCACAATTTCTTTCTGGACCGGTCCCTGGAATCGACAGTGAGTTACAATCTGGGGAGTAACCTTCGCAAGAGCTATGACCAGAATGATGCCCAGGAATACGAATACAAAGGGGATTCCAGCGAACTGGCCTGGCAGGGATCTTTATTTCTGGGAGACACCCAGGAAATCACCCTGGGTGTCGGTTCATTCAGGGAGGAGATGAAACAGGATGCTTTTTCCGGCGGCACAGCCACCACCGAGATCGAAAAATCCGCCACCACCAGCAGTTACTGGATCCAGGACCAGACTTACCTGATGGATGAGGCACTGGTGATCGTGGCGGGTGTCCGCAGTGACAACCATGAAAAATTTGGATCGGCCACCACCTGGCGACTGGCCCCCTCGTTCCGGATCAAAGACACCGGCACACTCCTGAAGATGTCCCATGGGACCGGTTTCCAGGCCCCATCTCTCTACGAGCTTTACAGTGCCTATGGCAACGAGAATCTCGATGCTTCCAAAAGCACCACCTCGGATATCGGGGTTGAGCAGGAGATGAACCAAGGCCGGAGCAAGGTCGGGATCACCTTTTTCACCAGCGAATTCACCGATGCCATCGAATTCGACATGACCACCTTCAAGTACGGCCAGGCGACCGGGAAAACAAAAACATCCGGTTGGGAGGCCTTTTACAAGATCCGTATCGGGGATGCCACAGACCTGATGGTGAATCATGTGGCCTTGAAGACAGAGGATGCCAACGGAAATCCACTGCTGCGGAAGCCCGAAGCAAAGACGGTCGTCAGCGGGACGACCCGGGTCCTGGAAAAGACACAAATATCCTGCAGCCTTTACCATGTCGGCCAGAGAACGGCCTATACCGGTTCCAGGGATAAAAACGGCAACACGATCGATAAACTGGAGGCCTATACGTTGCTGAACCTGTCGGCGACCTATGCGCTGCTGGATAATCTCGATATCTACGGCCGCATCGACAACCTGACCGACACCTTTTACGAAGATGCGTGGTCCTATGCAACTGCGGGGCGGTCATACTACGCCGGGATCAACGCAACCTTCTGAGAGGGGTCAACGGGGGCGCATGACAGCGGATGATTCTGAATGATCCAGAGATCTGTTTCAAAACGCCCCGAAAACCGGTATACTGTGGTTTGATTTTCCTGATGGCGTCGCCGGTAATCCGGAATGGACAAAGTCGCCATCCCGGCGGGCTGGCCGGTGCCGGAAAAGTGGGTCAGCAACCCCCTGACAAGGCGTATGCTGAATAACGACATATAACGATACGAAAGAGGTTCGATTGAATCGGTTTTTCTCTATTTCCCTGCTGCTGGGCGGCACCATCATAGCAAGCACGCTGATTCCGCGCTTTGCAATCCGGGCGGACGATTTTGTGGACCGCGTCCGAAAACCGGTCCAGCAATCGATCACCATCCGACAGAAGACCCAGAAAACCAGGGAGCAGTGGGAAGCGGAAAAGGCATCCCTGACAGAACGTCTGCAGGCACTGGAGGCAGAAAACCGCAGACTGCAGGAAGCGCAGCAGTCACTGAAAAAGCAGATCGAAACCAGCCGACAAAAGACCGCACACGATACGCAACAGATCGAAAACAGCCTGCATCTCTCCCGGGAGATGGGGCCCTACCTGGAAACAGTGTATCAGAAACTGGCCGACCAGATCGCCACAGACCACCCCTTTCTTGAAAACGAACGCCGGAAACGGTTGCAAACCCTTCGTCTGCTGCTGGATGATCCGGATGCCTCCATCAGCGAAAAATATCGCAGACTGATGGAGGCCCTCTTCATTGAGGCTGAATACGGCAGCACGGTTGAGATATACCAGGAAACCATTCAATCCGAAGGGCAGGCACTGACTGCCAATATCCTTAGACTCGGGCGGATCTCCCTCTTTTTTCAAAGCCCGGATAAAAACCGCACGGGCTATTTCGATCCGCATGCGCGGATCTGGAAGCCATTTCCAGCCTCCACCAACCGGGAAATCAACACCGCCTTTGAAATCGCAGCCAGGCGCCGCCCGGCAAAAATCGTCAACCTGCCACTGGGGAGGCTGGTGATCCCATGATAAAGCGACGATTAGCCCTGTTCTGGGTCATCAGCCTGGGTCTCTGCTGCCTGTCCCTGCCGTTGCAGGCCGCAGACATGAGAATCGGCCAGCGTGAAGCGTCCCTCGGGAAAGCAGCGTTACTGAAACAGGTTGAGATTGAAAAGGGCAGGGCCGTTGAGGAAGCTCTGCTCGCAACCAAAGGGATCGGTCAGAAACGCCGGGTCACCCTGCAGGCGATTCAACAACTGGAGGATGACAATCGACGGATACGGGCGGCGATTGCAGCTCAGCGCCTCGAACTCGAACGCCTGGAAACCGCCAGGGAGAAGCTGCAGAAACGTCAGGAGCAGATCGACAGCGTCTCCAGGGAACTGATCGGCTTTATCCGGGTCAATGCCCGGGATCTGGATACGCTGATCGGTCAGAGCCTGCAGAGCGCCTTTATCAAGGATCGGGGTCGGTTTCTCCAACGGCTGTTCAACCGGGATAACGTTCCGGATATGACGGACATCCGCAGGATTGTCGGGCTGCTGTTGGCAGAGATCCAGCTCTCCGGTGAGGTCAGAATACAGGATCAGACCCTGGTGGGACGCTCCGGGGAATCGGAGACCGCATCGGTGCTGGTGCTCGGGAATTTCACAACGGCCTACCGAACGGCTGCAGAAACCGGTTTCGCACTCTATTCAGAGAAAAGCCGCCGTCTCTTCGCCCTCTCCAAGCTGCCTTCAGGCAGGGTCCGGGAAAAAATCGCCGCTTACATGAACGGCCGGAGCGAGGACGTTCCCGTGGATCCTTCCCGGGGGACCGCGATCCGGCAGATAACGGCACAGCCAGATCTTTTTGAACAGATCGCCAGCGGTGGTCCCGTGGTCTGGCCCATCCTCGGGATTCTCCTCATCGGTATCCTGATTATCGGGGAACGTTTTGTTTTTCTGCTGCGACGTCGCGTCAACGCCGAAAAACTGAGCGAACAGCTCAATACGCTGGCTCTGGGGAATCAGTGGTCCGCCTGTGAGCAACTGCTCGCGAAATACGGGCGAAAACCCCTGTCTGTTGTACTCCAGGCAGCCCTGAAAAACCGTCACCTGAAACGGGAGGATATCGAAAATACCCTGCAGGAGTCGATTCTGGGACAGATCCCCCCTCTGGAGCGATTTCTCTCCACACTGGGGATGATGGCATCCATTGCGCCGCTGCTGGGTTTGCTGGGAACCGTGACCGGTATGATCAACACCTTTCACACCATCACCACCTTCGGCACCGGTGATGCCAGAATGATGTCCGGCGGTATATCCGAGGCCCTGGTCACAACCATGCTCGGTTTGTCGGTGGCGATCCCCATCATGTTTTGCCATACCCTGCTCTCGCGCTTCGTTGAAAACATGATCGCGGAGATGGAAGAAAAAGCGGTGGCCTTTACCAATACCATCGAAAAAACGAGGGCTGAACATGATCCTGGCGCTGAGTGATCTCTATTTTCAGGCGGAGAACTATCTGCTCGGAGGGGGGCTGGTGATCGTCCCCATTGTCCTGATCTCCTGCGTGATGTGGACATTGATCATTAACCGGGTCCTGTTTTTCAGGCGTCTGCAGCGGAAGAACATGAGTCGGCTGGAAGCAGGCCGGTGCATCCACGACGGGGAGGTTCCCGACCCGGGCAAATATCGGGGCATCACCAGTCTGCTGGTGAGACGCTTTCTGGCGAAAAGAACCGGTAACCGGGTCGTGGATCGGTATATTCTTGATGAAACCGTGATGCATACCGTCTCGTTGCTGGACAACTACCTGGCCATCATCCAGATTCTCGCAGGGATCGCCCCGTTGCTGGGTCTCCTGGGAACGGTCACCGGAATGATTACCACCTTTGACATTATCGCCGGGTTTGGTACCGGCAATGCCAGGGCCATGGCCGGGGGTATCTCAGAAGCATTGATCACCACCCAGTCCGGACTGCTGGTGGCGATCCCCGGGCTTTACATGAGCAGTTTTCTCAAACGCCGGGCCGACATTCTGAAACAACGTCTCTCGTCGGTGGGGCTCTACCTCTTGAACTATATATAAACCAGTGTCGTTCACTTAAGACTGTTCCGCACCATAGGGATCTCATTTCAAGAAACGCATAAATCCATCCTGGAGCTCCGGGAAGCCATCCATGGCTTCCAAGGTTCTTGAAACACAATACCTTCGGGGCTGAGCAGAAATCAAACTGAATAGATAACTTATAAGTTACACATTCAGCTAATTCACTGAAGTCATGGACGGTCTGTTATTGAACGGGTTGGGAGTGGTAAAAGCCTCCAGGAAGGAGGCTTCCGCGACCGCCCTCGGAAGATGGCCATGG
>Ga0180009_10008560_pt1 | contig 10123 bp, 7 predicted proteins | sample OS_PC_MetaG_FD_123537 | JGI IMG/M metagenome (GOLD analysis project Ga0180009, IMG submission 123537) | Groundwater microbial communities from the Aspo Hard Rock Laboratory (HRL) deep subsurface site, Sweden - OS_PC_MetaG | ecosystem: Environmental > Aquatic > Deep subsurface > Groundwater... | reverse complement strand
GGTCCGCGCATAACGCCTGGCCGATGACGTCGGAAGCCACGTCGTCCATCTCCACCTTGTTGGAGCGCCACTCGCCCCTGACGCCTTCCTTCTCGCAGCGTTCGAGAAATTTTGCCTTGAGCGTATCCGCGCGCTGCGCGAGTGCTTCTTCCTGCTGCACGATGATCGAATGCGGGATTTCGGCAGCCACCACGCCGTATATCACCGGTACGCGTGGAATGGCGTGCAAGCCGATGAAATGGGCTTCGTTGTCGCGCGCGACAGGCAGGGCGGTATCCAGAATGCGGTCGGCGCGAGCGTCAGCGGGCAGGCAGGCGAGAATGGTCTTGTAGGACATGGAAACCTCTTTTCCTTCCGTATAACCTGTATGGCTATCGCTGGCGCAGCCGTCGTCGCGGGCTGCCGTGACGGGTCTGGACCCCGATCACGGCACGCCGAAGCTGGTCACGACTTTTGCTTGATGTCGACCTTGCGGACTTTGGCTTCCGCCTCGGCCGGCTTTGGCAGGACGATCTTCAAGACGCCCTCCGTGAACTGGGCATCGATCTGATCAGCCTCGATATTGAACGGCAACCGCAACGATCGCTGGAACGAGCCGTAGGACCGCTCCACCATGCGGTAGTTGTCCTTCTCTTCTTTCTTCTCGGCCTTCTTCTCACCACGAATGGTGAGCACGCCTTCGGCGACTGTCACTTCGACATCGTCCTTGGAAACGCCGGGCAATTCGGCGGTCACTTCCAATGCATTCTCGGATTCGACAACGTCGATGTTCGGCGCGAGCATCGACCCGGCGACCATCTGCCCGTTCCATGGCCTCGATATTCCGAAATTCCGGTGGAACTCGTCGAAGACTTTGTCAATTTCTCTATGAAGGGACGTGAGGGATGCATTCTGATTGCTTGCTTCGCCCCACAATGTCGGCAACAGACCAGCCATGATTTCCTCCTGAACAAACGAGACATGAAGGATCAGTCACGATATGCCTCGAACCGAGTATCGCGATCGACGAACTTCTAGATCCAATAAGTTTGACCGGCGTTGACGCAGATCAAGACTTGAAGCCGGCGTCCTGGGCGGGCTTTTGACGAGGATCAAGGCCGACCTTGAAAGCCGGTGGTTCTCCTGCTTGGATGGGTTACGTTCGCGATTTTTCGACATGCAAAGAGGTCGGGGCCGCCGTGGAGCAGGCAAAAATCATCGCATTCCTGAGTGAACCGGCGGCTTACGCGCCCGCAGCTTCGAAGGTGGAGCGCGTGGAAACCCACGGCGCGATTGTTTTTCTCGCCGGCGAACGCGCCTATAAACTCAAGCGCGCGGTTGATCTTGGATATCTCGACTTCACGACGCTCGCCAAACGCGAGGCAGCCTGTCGACATGAATTGGAGCGCAATCGCGGCGCCGCCCCCGAACTCTATCTCGGGGTCGTCCCGGTGGTCCGCCGCGCCGACGGTGGCCTTGCGATCGGTGGCGATGGCGAACCGGTCGAATGGCTGGTCGAGATGCGCCGCTTCAACCAATGCGACCTGTTCGACAAAATGGCCGTGCGAGGCGAGTTGCCGCTCGAAGCGGTGTCCCGGCTCGCCCAGACCATCGCGGCTTATCACGCCGCCGCGCCCAAGTGTCGGGCCCTCGACGGCGCCGACATCATCGCCCGGGTCGTCACGCAATGCGTCATGTCGTTCTTCGAAGCCGGCGAAATCCTCGAGCTTGATGATGTGCACGCATTCTCGGGCCGCATCGTCGCCTCGATCAACACCCACAGCCCGCTCTTGCGGGCACGCGCGGCGCATGGCGATGTTCGCCTCTGCCACGGCGACCTGCATTTGAGGAACATCGTGATGCATGGCGGCGAGCCGACCTTGTTCGACGCCATCGAGTTCGATGATGCGATCGCCCGGATCGATGTTTTGTACGACATTGCCTTCCTGCTGATGGATCTCTGGCAGTTCGGCCTCAAGCGTCATGCCAATGAATGTTTGAACAGCTATGCCAGCGCGGCTGTCGACAACGACGCCTTGTCCGGCCTCGCGGTGCTGCCCCTCTTCCTTGCCACGCGCGCCGCCGTGCGTGCCATGGTCGCCATTGACCGGATGGCGGTCGTCGACGGTGAGGAACGCGCCCGCGCGGAGCAGGAAGTCCGCTCGTACTTTGCCCTCGCGAACCAGTTCCTGGAGGTGCCGGCGCCGATGCTGGTCGCCGTTGGCGGGTATTCCGGAACCGGGAAGACGACGCTTGCCCGCGCCCTCGCACCGGAACTTGGCGGCGCCCCCGGCGCCCTGCATCTCAGAAGCGATGTCGAGCGCAAGCGGATGCTCGGTGTCGACCCGCTCGAACGCCTGCCCCCGCAAGCCTATTCCGCGAGCGCGACGGCGAAGGTCTACAAGCACCTCTGCGATCGGGCGGAGCGAACGCTGGCAGCCGGTCATTCCGTCGTCGTCGATGCAACTTTTCTCGAGCCGGCTTATCGTCGCCAGATCGAAAACGTCGCATCCAGATGCCGCGTTCGCTTCATCGGCCTGTGGCTCGAAGCTGAGCGCGAACAACTCGTCGATCGCGTCACGAACCGCACGGGGGATGCATCGGACGCCGATGCGGAAGTGGTCCGGCGGCAATTCGAGCGACGATCGACGTGCACGGCCTGGGAATCGATCGATGCGGGCATCGAATTCAAGTCCGTCCTGACACGCGCCGAGTTCGCACTGGGAAGTAAAACGGTCCGTTGGCACTGACCGGCGCATTCCGGTCTCTCCTTGGACGCCTTGAAGAACGGCGGCAATGGCCATGAGGCATTTTATCGGTTCGGGGCGGGGATTGGCATGGCGAACGTGACGACCGAACTCAAGCGGACACTGACACTGCCGCTCGTCGTGCTTTACGGACTTGGCGTGACCATCGGCGCCGGCATCTATGTGCTGCTTGGCGCCACCGCTGGAGCGGCAGGGGTTTATGCGCCCGTCTCGTTCGTTCTCGCCGCCCTGGTGATGTTGCCCTCGGCCTGCTCTTTCGCCGAACTTGTCGGTCGCCTGCCGTTCAGTGCCGGCGAGGCCGCATACGTGCGGCAGGGGTTTGACTCGCAGGCCCTCTCGATCGTGGTCGGTCTTATGGTCGTTGCCGTAGGGACTGTGTCGGCATCGGCGATATGCCTCGGAAGCATCGGCTACATTCGCGAATTCGTGGACCTGCCGACCGGCATCCTGTTACCGATCGTCGTCGCGTTGATGACGACCATCGCAGCCTGGGGCGTTCGCGAGTCGGTGACTTTCGCAGGTGTCATGACGACGATCGAGATACTCGGCCTGCTCGTCATCGTCGCAGCCGGCGGCCTCTACGCGACGTCGGGCGGTGGCGTGGCCGCGCCGCCGCCAGTGGCTTCGGAAATGTCGATCTCCCACCTCGCATTCGGCATCCTGGGCGGTGGCGTGCTTGCCTTCTTCGCGTTCATCGGGTTCGAGGACCTCGTGAACATGGCGGAGGAGACCGAGGCACCCGAGCGAACGCTGCCGCGCGCGATTTTCCTCACGCTGCTGATTTCGACGACGCTCTACGTGCTCGTCGCCGTGGTCGCGATCCTCAACGTTCCCGTCAGCGAACTGGCTGCAGCCGAAGCTCCCCTCAGCCTCGTTTTCGAACGCACGACCGGCGCTAATGCCCTGACGATCAGCGCCATCGCGATCGTTGCGACACTGAACGGCGTGATCGTGCAGATCATCATGGGCGCACGGGTCCTTTATGGCCTCGCCCGGCAGGGCAGTCTTCCTTCATTCTTTGCCTATGTTCATCCGGTGACGCGCACACCACTCGTATCGACGCTGCTCGTCGGTGCGGCTGTATTCGTGCTCGCAGATTTCGTCCCGTTGCGCGGCCTCGCCGAACTCACCTCGCGAATCTCGTTGACGGTGTTCCTGCTCGTCAACGTGGCGCTCGTCAATATAAAGCGTCGCGGCATGCCGGCGCCTCCGGGCACCTTCATTCTGCCGGTCTGGGTTCCCGTGATGGGCGCGTTGAGCTGCGTTCTCTTCCTGGCCGCGAGCTTTTTCGGTTAGCCTGCGACCAGCTTATTCCGCCGCCTCGGGTGACGCGGTCTCGCAGAGGGAGCGAAGCCAGCCATCGAAATCGGAACCGCCGATCGCCACCACGCGCTCCATGTCGCGCGCATAGAAATCCACCAGCCGTGCACGAAGGTCATGCGTGAGGGGTGGATACTGGAGCGGCCTCGCGATCTGGTTGCGGAGCATGTCGAAGGCCTTGTTGCCGCGGAATGGTTTGACCAGCGGCTTGATCGGCTTCAGCATGCGTCTTAGCTGCGGCCCGATGACGGCGGTTTCCTTGTCCTTGACCTTGCCGGTCCCGCTCACGGCGTCGGGGTGGAACGGCTCGGTCAGTCCGAGAAAACCACGCACCCGGCCGAGATGCTCGGCAGGCTTCGCGCGCACGCTCTCGAATGCCAAGACGAGGAATTGTTCGCTCGGATATAATGTGGTGAACCGTTCGAGTTGGGGGGCATAGAGCCCGTCTTGGAGAAACCGGCCGTTCGCTGCTTCACGCGGGTCGAGATGCTTCTCGATCTGCCCGTCGACCTCGCCTCGGCGATAAAGCATGCAGTAGTCGGAATAGGCACGCTCGATGGGATTTCTCAGTTGCGCGATCAGGCGGGCGTGTCCAAGCACCTTGTGGATGCGCGCCGGCGCCGCCGGGTCGCTCAGGTAGGAGTTCGACTTCTCGCCGATGATGGCCTGGGGCCGCGCGGGGAACTGCGACAGGTACCACGAGTCACCCTTGTCGAAACAGCGGCTGAAGTAGTGCAGTTCGGGGTCAGGCATCGCCACAGCCGGATCAGCCTGCAACATCGTTTGCAGCCAGGTCGTCGCGCTCTTCGCAGCGCCGATGATCAGAAAATCGATGTCGGGGAATCCAATTTGCGCCTTACTCATGTCTCGATCCGCTCTGCCGGCTTCGCGTTGGTGGGGAGGTGTTTGGCCGTGCGCCAGGCAGGGGCCGTGCCGTTGCCTGACAGCCGGTCGTAGATTTCACAGACGCTCTCGACGTGGGTCGCGACACTGTATTTCTCCAAGGCCTGCCGCCTGGCGGTTTCGCTGATCTGGACCCAATGGTCCCGGTCGGTGAGCAGCCGGTGAACCGGCTCGACGAAGGCCGCAGGTTCTTCGGCCGGGACGAGGAGACCGTTCCTACCATCGGTGATGGCTTCGGGGTTGCCGCCGTGGTTGGTCGCAACGACCGGCGTGCCGAGCAGCATCGCCTCGATCAGCGTGCGCCCGAACGGCTCGTTGACGGCCGGCACGAGAAGGACATCGACACCCGCCATGTAAGGCTCGATCGGGCTCTTGAAGCCCATCAGCCGGATGCGGTCAGCGACGCCGAGATCGCGTGCCCGTTGCTCGGTCGCCGTGATCAGCGCCGCTTCCTCGGGCGCGCCTTCGCCGAACAAAAGCCCGCCGATAGCAAGCTCGGGGTGAGCCTGCGCGCATGCCGCGACGGCTTCGACGAACGCGACCGGTCGTTTGCGCGAGATCAACTGTCCGAAGTAGCCGAGCAGTCGTGTCTCCGTGGGCCAGCCGAGTTCTGCGAGTAACTTTTCTCGGGCGCGCGTCCGATCCGGTGGTGACGGATGCTCGAACGGGCTGTGGATCACCGTGGCCTTGCTGGCAATCGGCATGAGCGGACGTTGCGGGAGCGCAAAGGCCGAGACGGTTACGAGTTGGTGGGCAAGGATCGGCGCAAGGACGTTCACTCCGCGCGCCGATGGTGAGCCGCGGTGGTGCCAGACGTGCTTCCTGCCGGCCAGGCGCGCGGCCAGACCCCAGTTGAGATGCACCCGTCCATCGTTAGTGTGAACGATGTCGATGCCGCTTTCCCGAATGAACCGGACAAGCTTCGGAAGCGACGTCATCATGAACGATGCCGCGTCCTGCCACCTGGAGAGTTGGCTGTTGGCGTATTGGCGCCGCGTGCCGACGAGTACGCCGGGCGGCGCGATGATGAAGCCATGGCCGCGCTCGCGCAGGAACGGCGCCAGCCGCCCGTCATTCTCGTGCAGCACGATCAACGGATCATAGCGGCGCCGATCGAGCGCCTCGATCAGTTTCAATGAAGAAATATGGCTTCCGCCAACGTCATCGCCGACGTAGGGAAAGCAAATTGATATGGGCTTTGTCATCTCTGAACTGTTTCAACGTGCAAAGTTTCGGGCGTCCCGAGAACGCGCGGGATCAACCCTTCTCAGCCGGGCGTCTGCATGTCGAGAAGTGTCTGCATCGTCGGATCGGAACTCGTGATGATGACCTGCAGCGTATCACCCGGCTGCAATGCGGTCACTTCTTCGGCATTCACCGTCTGAACCACGCCTTCGATGCGCCGTTGGACGGTGTAGGAGAACTTGGTTTTGCTGTCCCCCTTGGTATCGGCCATCATCGAGGCAAAGGTAGCGGCCTCGTTGAGCAGCGCTTCGGCGGCGACGAGCTTGGTGTTTGTCACATCCAGTTCCTGCTGCGTTGTCTTGAGCCCGTCGACGATCTCCTGGCGCAGCGTGTTGATGAGATCGAGTTCATCGCGGACGGTCGCATTCAATTGCTGTTCGGTCGTCAGGTTGAGCACCTCGAGCGCGATGAGTTTCGATTCAAAGTCCGTCACCACGACTTCGAGACCCGATTCGCGCGGCTTGGTCGTGAGCCCGCGCTTGAGCAGTTCGGATGCATCTTCGAGCTGTTGCTTGGTGCTCTTGAGCTGCCGCGTGCGGATTTTGATTTCCTCGTCGAGTTTTTGCAGCTTCTGCTTGAGGATTTTGCGAAGGTCCTCGATCGCCGCAATTTTCGATTTGAACGCGCGCCGCCGTGAGTCGAGAATCGCCTGCTCCGCCTTGATCAGGTGTTCCGCCGACGGCGCTGCAATGAGCGTCATTGGGGCTTCTATCTTCTCTCGCTCGTTGAGTTCGGCCATCAGTCGCGCTTTTTTGGCAAGCAGCGCCCAGCGTTCGAGTTTCAGGACATTGTAGTCGCGCACCGCCGTCAGCCGGTCGCGATCGGCGCGCAATTGCAGGGTACGGGCGCGCAGCAGCCCGCCTGCGAGGCCGACTGCCTGGATGACCGTCAGGTTCGGCCGATACTTGAATTCGCCAGGTGTCGTGACGCCGCCGACGACGTAGACCGGATTATACTCCGCGATCTCGACCGAGGCCGCCGGCTTGTTGGTGAGGCCGATCTTGGTTTGCAGCAGAACGGCGATCCGTTCCGCCACCGCTTCCGTTGTTTCGCCGGCCGCCTGGATGCTGCCAGCCATTGCGACCGAAATCTTGCCATCAGCGCCGATCGTGTAAGTCCCACTGAGACCGGACCAGTCTTCGTACTTCTCTTCGACCGGCTTCCACTGGCCGACCTTGATCGCAAGCTTGTCGCTAACGCGCAGCCGGTAGACGGAGTCATCAGCGGCACCCGCTGCAAGCGAAAGTGGGCCCGCAAGAATGCCACCCAGTGCGAGCGCTGAGAAAACGTGAGCCGCAACGGCATGGGCGGCACGCGTGAACCAGCCCGACCGGCTGACGCCTGCGCCCCTTGTCGCGGCTGTTTTCCAGACCAGCGCTTGATCGTCCGCGCTTCTGTCGCGCCGTGATGCGTTGGACATTCGAATATCGCTTTCCGGATGAGGCAAAATTGTAAATTACCAAGACCATAAAGGATACTAATTGGCAACGCTCCGCCGCGCCGTACGATTAACAACCGCCCTGGGCGACACGCCGGGCGAGAAATGTTCTAATTGAAGACATTCCTGAATAACGTAGACCGGACGTCCGGCGTCGTTGCCGACAGGTCGTGCGAAGCTGTGCTGGACGCATCCCAAGATGATATGTTGAAGTCACGCCGAGTGTTGGACCATTTGACAGCGATAGGCGTCGCCGAACCCGGAGCACCAATAGAAAATGCTGACAGCTTGCTGGCGCTTTTGCCTGACGATTTCGTGCCTTGCTTTTCCGTTTTGGGCGGCATTGGCCGAGGGTGCGTTGGCCCCGCGTGGCGCGCCGGCTTTCGTCGGCGCCGTCGGCTATGGTGCTCATGCGAACGGCTGGCGGGGTGGAGAGGTCGTCGCAGTCACGACGCTGGACGGCCACGGTGCGGGCTCTCTGCGAGAGTGCGCTGCTACTCGCGGACGTCCACGCGTTTGTGTTTTCAAGGTCTCTGGGACGATTGATCTTGCGCAGCCTATCATGGCCGGGGCAAATCTGTATATCGCCGGACAGACGGCCCCGGGACAGGGCATTCAATTGCGTCTGGCAAGCGGCAAGGTAACGCCTTTGGTTATCAAGAACACGCACGATGTCCTCGTCCGCTTCATCAAATCCCGCCCCGGTGCCGGCGTCGGAAAATCCCCCGCTATCGATGCCCTGACGATCGAGAGTGGACGCAACATCTATGTTGATCGCCTATCGCTCCAGTTTGCATCTGATGAAACCGTCAACGTCCATGTAAATCGCTTGCCGACTCGCGATATCACGATCGCCCGATCGATCATCGGGCTTTCGCTGGACAAGTCCCGTCACCCGAAAGGCAAGCACTCGAAGGGCGCGCTCATTTGCTCGAGCGAAGGCCCGGTAGATGCAGGCATACCCTGTGGCAAGGTCACTCTTTTTGCGAACCTGTTTGCCCATCACCGAGATCGGAATCCCGATCTCAAGGCAACCGCCGGCTTGCCAATCGAAGTCATCAATAACGTTTTTTATGATCCCATAAGCCAGTTTGGTGAGTTCTATAACCTCCTGGGTGATCTTGACGTGCGTTATATCGGCAATCTTGCCGTGATCGGACCGAGCACGAAAAACCGGAAACAGATTGCGGCAGTGGAGGGTTTCGCCTGGGATCCACGCAACAAACTCGAAATCTTCGTTGCCGACAGCCGCAATATTGTCTGCGGCCGCGGCAAGCAGCGTCGCCTGGTTGATCCCGCGGCAGAACGGTTTCTGGTCGAGGCCGCGGTTGGTGGCTCAGGTATAAAGCCGTGGCCGCAAGCCGAGTTGCTCGACCGGCTGCTGGCCCATGTCGGCGCCGGGACACGGGCCTGGGGCGGCCTCGACAGCCTTGACCGCCGAATAATCGAACAGTTCCGCACGTGCACGGGGCAGGTTATAAACGCGCCGGAAGAAGCCGGCGGGTGGCCTGACCTGCCGCGGGCAATGAGTGAGCCTGACAGCGATGGAGACGGTATGCCCGATGCCTGGGAAAGAGACCTTGGCCTTGATCCGCACGATCGTGCTGATGGTTGGCGTGACAAGGATCGCAATGGTCGGGCGGATTTCGAAGATTATCTGAGTTGGCTCGCTGGCGATGCGCAACCGGCGACTGTCACCAAGTGATGCGTCACGGCGTTGGTCTCAGACCACATCGTGCTGCGGCCCTGGCGAGCGACGTCGAGCGGCCTGCATACATAGCCCGACGCTGACGAGGAGCGGTACTAACCAGAAGCGTCCGTAAACATGCGCGGATGCGTTGATGAGCAATATAAAGAGCGCGATTACCGTCAGTCCGCACACGGCCGTCAGCCACTCCCCGGGCAGGCTGGCCGTGTAGAGGATGGGCACGGCAAAGGCTGATATGATCATCAGAATGCCAACAAAGCTGAAAATGCCGCCTTCCGTCCAAAGGAGAAGGTAGGCGTTATGAACGGGCGCCCTGAATTGGCTGTGCGCACGGTATTGATCCCCGCCCACCCCGATGACGAGTGTCTTGTCGGCAATCCCCATGGCTTCGTGAATAAGCGCCATTCGACCGCCGAATGTACCGGCCTGCTCGATATTGCTCGTGGCCAGGGCCGTGAGCACTCGCTTTTGGAAGGCTTGCGGCAGGTATGCGGTGTCGAGGTTCGTCAATCCGATGACGAGTACAGTAAAACCAAGTGCATACATGATCGTTCGACGCCACGTCAGGCACGCAAGGGCAAACACCGACAAGCCAAAGGCGGTTGCGATGAAACCCGTGTTGGATCCTGTCAACAAGACGCCATAGATCAGCAGGCAAAAGCATGTCGCGAACCAGACCTTGCCGATATGACCCTTGGCGCCGAGCCACAGTAACACCGGCATGGTCATGGCGAGCAGGCACGCCGCCTCGTTCTCGCGCTC
>Ga0180009_10008559_pt1 | contig 10124 bp, 13 predicted proteins | sample OS_PC_MetaG_FD_123537 | JGI IMG/M metagenome (GOLD analysis project Ga0180009, IMG submission 123537) | Groundwater microbial communities from the Aspo Hard Rock Laboratory (HRL) deep subsurface site, Sweden - OS_PC_MetaG | ecosystem: Environmental > Aquatic > Deep subsurface > Groundwater... | reverse complement strand
TCGCATTCTCGGGCGGGGCATTTACCCCGCCCTCGACCAAAGGGCTGCGGCGCCCCTTTGGAAACCCAGCCATTGGTTCCCCGCAGCAAGCTGCGGGGTATTAATTAACGACTTAATAAAAAATAAGTGCCTAAAGTGAGCTAAAGTGCCTAAAGTTATGAACCTGCGGTTTAGGCCTTGTGCCTTACACCTTGCGCCTCACGGTTTTTACGGTATTTATAACTCTGTGTTCTCTGTACTACTAACGTTCAATTTCTGAAAAAATTTTTAAGAATTTTTTAATTTTATCTATGTTTATCTGTGTCCTAAATTGTCTTTTTTAAGATCTTTCTTTAGATCTCTGTGATCTCTGTGCCCTCTGTGGCTAATGTTTTTTTGGTTGCGGCTATGCCGCGCTGTGACCTCTATGGCAAATTGAAAAAAGGGGTTGATATGAAAATCATCCAGATCGAGGCGATTCCTTTTAAAATTCCTTACCTTACTCCTTTGAAGTGGGGTCTGGCGGGCTATCTTGAGGCCGCGGAACATGTTCTCGTCAGAGTTCATACGGATGACGGAATCATCGGCATAGCCGAGGCCACCCCCCGACCCACGATTTATGGGGAGTCCCAGGCCTCCATTCTCTATGCCATCAAAAACTGGTTTGGACCAATGATCATTGGCCTTGATCCAAACCATACTGAAAAAATCTGGTCCAAATTCGATACCCTTCACTGGAATCCCACAGCCAAAGGAGCAATCGATCTGGCTTTATGGGATGCGACAGCCAAAGCCCGGGGACTTCCGCTTTGGGAAATCCTGGGAGGCTCTTCTGACCGCCTTCCCGTGAGCTGGATGCTCGGCATGCGCTCCACTTCCGAAATGATCCAGGAAGCGATGGACATGCGCGCCAAAGGATTTAAATCCTTCAAGGTCAAGGTGGGAATTGATCCCGGGAAGGATATCCAGGTCATTAAATCACTGCGAGAGAGTATCGGGCCGGATGTATTGATTTATGCCGACGCCAATATGGCCTATGATGTTTCCACGGCCATTCGTACGATTAAGAAGATGGAAGAGTACGGGCTCGCTTTTGTGGAAGAGCCGATTCCGGTGTGGAACTGGAGAGGAAGGGAAAAGGTTGCCCAAGCCATATCCATCCCCATCATGGGAGATGAGAGTGTCTTTACCCCCCAGGATGTAGCCCGGGAGATCGATCTCGGGGCCATCGGGATCATAAGCATCAAGACTCCGCGCACAGGTTACACGCTCTCGCTGAAAATTATTCACCAGGCTGAAATGGCCGGAATTCCCTGTTTGATGGGCACCCAGGCCGAGACCGGGGTTGGAACTTTAGCCAGTGCTCATTTTGGCGCTGCCCGCCGAAATGTTTCCTACCCCAGCGAGATCTCCTTTTTCTTAGGCTTGAAGGATGATTTACTCGCCGAGCCGATTTCTCTAAAGGACGGGATCATTGAACTGCCTAAGCGCCATGGAAATGGAGCAATTCTTAACGAGGAGAAGATCAAAAAATACCGAATGGATTAATTAGCTCATTGCTTATAGCTCATAGTTCATAGCTAATGTTTTTTTGCTATGAGCTATCAGCTAAGAGCTATTCGCCAAATGGAAAGGATCATTGGATATGGATTTTGAACTTTCCCTTGAAGAAAAAAAATTACAGGAAGAGACCCGACAGTTCGTGGACCGGGAAATCCGGCCTCTTGTTGCGGAAATCGAGAAAAAGAAAAGTTATCCAATTGAAATCGTTAAACGCATGGGCCGGCAAGGCATATACCGCCTTCTTGTCCCGCAGGAATACGGCGGGGTGTATGAAACTGTCCGGTCCCTTCCTATCTGCGTGGCTCGGGAGGAATTGGGGCGAGGTCACAACTTTGCAGGTGCGAGCATTGCTACCCAAGGGCTGGGGAGTTACCCCTTGGTTCTGGCTGGATCATCTGAAATTCGGAAGCGTTATTTACCGCGGGTGGCCAGTGGAGAAATTATTCCTGCCTTTGCCTTGACTGAGCCAGAAGCGGGTTCAGATGCTGGAAGCCTGCAGACGAAAGCTTTGAGAGAGGGTGATCATTACCGCATCAATGGGATCAAATGTTTTATCTCCAACGCCGGAATCGCTCAATATATCGTCTTGTTTGCCAAGACCAACCCCTCCCTGAGAACGAAGGGGATTTCGGCCATTCTGGTGGAAACCGGCACTCCGGGGTATGAAGTCACCCGGCAGATGGAGATCCTGGCCATTGACGTGGTCAATGAGTTGCAATTCAAGGACTGCCTCGTTCCCCGGGCGAATTTGCTGGGAGAAGAAGGGAAAGGATTCACTGTGGCCATGCAGACTCTGGACCTCTTGCGCTGTTCGGTGGGGGCCCATGCGGTGGGCATCGCCCAGGAGGCCTTCGATCTGGCGTTGGCCTATGCCAAGAAGCGGGTTCAATTCGGGAAGCCCATTGCCCAGCACCAGGCGATCCAGCTCAAGCTGGCCAGCATGATCGTGGAGATCAACTGCGCCCGGCTTTTGGTCTATCAAGCGGCTTTGGCCAAGGATACAGGCCAGCCTGATGTAACTTTCAAATCTTCCATGGCCAAGTATTATGCCACGGAGATGGCCCAGCGAGTGGTGGATCAAGCGGTTCAGATCCACGGAGGGTATGGAGTGCTGGTGGATGACTTTCCTTTGGAGCGTCTCTACCGGGAGGTACGCGCTCCCCGTATTTACGAGGGAACCTCGGAGATTCAACAACTCATCATTGCTAATCATTTTGTGAGGGAGAAGAAGAATTAGTGCATGTCCTCCTTCAAAACCAGAGGGGAATCCAGCTCATGGAAATGCTCAATCTGGAGGAGATTGCCCGGGATAGGGTTTACGAATTCCTGTTTGTGGCCTTGCCCATCAGGATCATCGGTGGGACTGCCTCCCCGGTCCGTCCCGTTGCTATCTGCTAAATTTTAGCCACAGAGGACACAGAGAATAACCAAAAGAAAGGCTTAGGCTAGAAACTGACCGAATTTTGAGGTGAACGGGTTCCTTTTTCTAAACTCGTGTGTTCTTTTTTTGAATATCAGCCAATAGTTTTTTTACCTCTGTGATCTCTGTGCCCTCTGTGGCAAAATAAAACGAACCATGAATCTTAATGTCGGATATATGCTCCTGCGCAATGCCCACGAGCAGCCGGATAAGCTCGCGGTCATCTTTGGAAATAAGCGGTACACCTATAAAGTTTTTAATGAGCGGGTTAATCGCCTGAGCAATGCTCTTTTAGGAAAAGGGGTAGGCAAAGGAGATAAAGTTGCCTACCTTCTCAACAATTGCAGTGAATTTGCCGAGATCTCTTTTGCTTTGAGCAAAATAGGTGCCCTCTCCGTACCCCTCAATTTTCGGCTGAAGGAAGAGGAGATCGGTTATATTATCGAAAATTCCGATTCCTCTTTCCTTTTTTTCGGACCTGAATTTAAAGAAAATATCGCGAAGCTCCTTCCCCGGTGCAGAAAAGTCAAAAAAGCCGTCCAGGTTGGAGGAATTTCAGAGTACCAAGATCTTTTGCAGGCTTCCTCACCTCAGGAGCCCTCAGTTTTGGTGACGGAAGATGATGAACATTCCATCATGTACACTTCCGGCACCACTGGATTCCCCAAGGGAGCCGTGCATAGCCACAAAAGTAGAATTTGGAACAGCCTGAACATGCTGGTGGATACCGGCCTCCGAGGGACAGATATTTTTGCCATCACCACCCCCCTTTTTCACATCGCCGCCGGACACACCATGCTGCTCTCCACAATTTTTAGCGGGGGCAAGGTGGTAATATTGGCGGGATTTTCTTTGCCGGAGTTCTTCGAAAAAATCCAGGAGGAAAAAATAACCGCTTTCTTTGCCGTACCTACGGTGTTCGTACGGATCCTGGAGCATCCCCGACGTAAGGATTATGACCTTGCTTCCCTGCGGTTGCTTTTTACGGGAGGCGCGGTCACCTCCGTAGAGTTGAAGGAAAAATTGATGCAAGCCTTTCCCCTGGCGACGTTGGATGACTTAATGGGTTTGACGGAGGGAGGGCCGTTGACGACTTTCTTGCCCCACCGTGATGCCTTCCGCAAACCAGACTCGGTAGGCCGGGCTCATTTCAGCCAGATGGTGCGGGTAGTGAATGAAAAAGGGGAGGATGTTAAGGGAGAAGAAGTTGGCGAGATCATCGTCAAGGGGCCAGCGGTGATGAAGGAATATTACAAAAATCCCGAGGCAACAGCCAAGGCTTTGCGGGATGGATGGCTTTACACAGGTGATTTGGCGCGGGTTGACGAAGAAGGGTATCAATATTTAACGGTGCGGCGGACCGACCTGATTATCAGCGGTGGAGAAAATGTTTATCCAGCCGAAGTGGAAAAAGTGCTCCTTCTCCATCCGGCAGTGCAAGAGGCGGCTGTAATTGGAATCAAAGACAAGGAATGGGGAGAGCGGGTGATGGCTGTTGTGGTCCTCCGGGAAGGGGAGAGGCCAACCGCGGAAAACCTCCTTTCCTTTTGCCAAGACAAGCTCGCCGGCTATAAACGCCCCCGCAGCATTGCCTTTATTGATGAACTGCCCAAAAATCAATTAGGAAAAATTCTTTACAAAGAATTGAGGAACCGCTTCGAAAAAGGGGATGCGGGTAAGAGATGAAGGTTTATTTTAAAGAACATCCCCATTGGATACCTTGAGATGGGTTTATAAACTCACCTTCAGGCCTTTGGCCCGCAGATATTCTTTTACTTCCTTGATACGAATGGTGCGAAAATGGAAGACCGAGGCCGCCAGCAGAATCTGGGCGCCACCCTTGACCACGCCTTCATAAAAATGTTCCAGCGTTCCAGCGCCACCGGAAGCCACCACCGGCACCTTCACGACCTCTGACACCGCTTTGGTAAACTCCAGGTCATAGCCGGCCAAGGTTCCGTCCCCATCCATGCTCGTCGGCAAAATGCTGCCTGCTCCCAACTCCTGGCACTGCTTGGCCCAGATGATGGCATCCCTTCCTACCGGCTTGGTTCCTCCCGCCACCACCAGTTCAAAGCCGGAGGGCATCTCCTTGTTTCTTCTGGCGTCAATGGCCACAGTGATCTTGGCGAAACCAAATTTTTGAGCGGCATTCCTCACCAACTCGGAATCCTTTACGGCGGCACTGTTCATGGAAATCTTGTCGGCTCCGGCTTCCAAAACCAATTTAATATCCTCCAGGCTGTTAATCCCCCCACCGACGGTCAGAGGAATTTCAATAATAGAAGAAACTTGCCGTACCCACTCCAGACGGGTTTTACGGTTTTCCAGCGTAGCCGCAATGTCCAGCATGGCCAGCTCATCGGCCCCTTCGTTTTGGTAGAATCGGGCGTGTTCCACCGGGTCGCCGGCATCCCGCAAATCGACAAAATGAACTCCCTTGGTAACCCGTCCGTTTTTCATATCCAGGCAAGGCATGATTTTTATTGCCTCCATCTCTTATCCTTTCTTTAAAGCGTGGTATAAGGCTCATATCTTGCGTAAAAAATAACTTTCCCATCCCCCCAACCCCTCTTTAAAAAAGGGGGGCAAGGGGGGATTTTCGCAGCATGCGGGCTCCAGCCTCTCATGCCATACTACTAAAAAAATCCCTACAAAGAAAGAGCCTATTTTGTTCATCATGAAGTATGCAGAAAAAGCAAAAACCATGTGGAGACTATCTTTCTTGATGACTTTTTGTGAGATCATCAAAAGTGGGTCCCATGCAAATAATTCCCCTTGAAATCAGGCTCAGTGGTGATAAATTAAAAGTATATAACTAGGGATAGGGTTAAAAATCTGCGTCCCTATCTCTAAATCTCGGGAGATCGAATGAAGCTCGGTACCTTTGAAATCAGCGGCAGAAAACGGTTGGGAGCATTTGAGGGGCATTGGGCCGTAGACCTTTCCGCGTCTTATCGTGCTTTCCTGGCGGCGAAGGGAGTACTCGATCCGGAGGCAAAGGCAGATGCCGAACTGCCGCCAGAAGCAGGACAGTTTATTTCCCAGAATGAAATTTCTTTGCCCGCGGCCAAAAAGGCGATCGATTTTGTGCGGAAGAAAAACTTCCAGGTTCCTGATTGCGTCTACCCTGTTTCCCAGATTACCTTTTGAAGGATGTAGTATAGTAAAGTAGGCAAGTCAGCCTGGGGCAATTGCAATCTAACGGAAAGGAGAAGGACAATGTATCAGAAGATCATGGTTCCATTAGATGGCTCCGAATTGGCGGAGTGCGTGCTTCCGCACGTGGCAACCCTGGCTCAGGGGAGTCAGGTTAAAGACGTTGTTTTTGTACGGGTGGTGGAGCCTTTCCATCAGCCCACCGGCGATTATGTTATCGATGAGAAGCAGATTGCGAAAATTGAAGCCGAACATAAGCTCGCTGCGGAAGAGTACCTAAAGCAGCTGGTCAAGCGGGTGAAATATGAAGGGGTCAGCGTCCAGAACAAGGTTTTGTTCGGGAGAGTCGCGGAAGGGCTGGCAGATTTTGCCGGGAAGAATCAGATTGATCTGATCGTCATCGCCACCCATGGCCGATCGGGAGTAAGCCGCTGGGTGTGGGGGAGCGTAGCGGATCGGATTCTGCGCTCTTCCTGCGTTCCGGTTCTCATGGTACGGGCCCCCGGGTGCGTACCTGGGATTTGATGGGCAACAAAATTTTAAAAAGAGATCACCCTGGCCACCTGTCCGGCATAGACGACCACGTACCTCAGCAAGAATCCACCCAAAAGAACGGAGGCCGTGCCTGTCTTCAGGGCCGATACGAGAAAAAGCATGGGGAGCATGGGATTGTTCCAGAAGGGGCGCGGGACATTATCGCCGAGTGGATCAGCGAAGACCAGTCGGCCCGGGATGCGCCGCGGGGAAAAAGAAGGTTTCCTAAACCTTACCGTATTGCCGCCGGAACCCGAAGCCCTGGCCATCCTCGAGCGCCTCTTCGTCAAGGGGGGGAACGCCTGCTCCGCCCAGGTTCAACTGGCCATGCGGGACAGCTACACCCGGCTCCTCTCCCCTTCCCTGGAAACGGAAATCCGCCTGGATACGAAGAAGCGCGCCGATGAGGAAGCCGTCCGGATTTTCGCGGGTAATCTCCGCCAGCTTTTAATGGCTCCCCCGCTTGGTCAGAAAAACGTCCTGGCCATCGACCCCGGCCTGCGAACGGGGTGCAAAACCGTCTGTCTTGACCGGCAGGGAAAGCTTCTGCACAACGAAACGATCTTCCCTCTGCTCAGCGATAAAGGAAGAGAGGAATCTGCCCGAAGGGTCATGGAACTCTGCGCGGAGTTTCAGATCGAGGCTGTCGCCGTAGGCAACGGCACGGGAGGAAGGGAGACTGAAGCGTTCATCCGTAGCCTGCCGCTCCCCGGCGGGATCCCGGTGATCTTGGTCAACGAGAGCGGCGCCTCGGTCTATTCCGCTTCCAAAGCTGCCCGGGAAGAGTTTCCGGATCACGATGTAACCGTGCGCGGCGCCGTCTCCATCGGACGGCGGCTCATGGACCCGCTGGCTGAACTCGTGAAGATCGACCCCAAATCGATCGGGGTGGGCCAGTACCAGCACGACGTAGATCAGCCGGCTCTCAAGCGCAGCCTGGACGACGTAGTCGTGAGCTGCGTCAACGCCGTAGGGGTGGAGGTGAACACGGCCAGCGCCCAGCTCCTAACCTACGTCTCCGGCCTGGGCCCGCAGCTCGCCGCTTTGCCAAGGTCTTTCGGCGGGAAGAATAAACGGAGAACACTGCGGCTTTTTACATAATTATCGAGTCCAGGCATGGTATGAGGAACTCATCGATCGCACCTTGCTTGATTTTGCCTGATAGTGTAAGTAAAGAGGGCAGCCCAGCAATTTTACCGCGTTTTTACGAATTCCTATACTCATCAAGGGAGAATTCTTGCTGCTTCATTGCTGCTTCATTGATTGACGAATAATGTTTTTAGTAGTAAAATATGATTATCATATTTTGCAAAAGGAGAAGACATGGGAAAAGTTGTTAGCGCGACGGAGGCGGTGAGAAAATTCTCTGAGATTTTGAACTCCGTTAGATATCGGGGGGAATCTTATACCATTGTGCGAGGGGGGAAACCGGTAGCTTCGATTTCTCCTGTAGAAACATCTCCCCGAAGAAAATTACTCGGCGAACTCGAGGAAGCGCTGAAGAACATCCCCCATCTTGGCGCAGAAGCGGATCGTTTTGGACATGACTTGAGAGAAATCCGGGAACATCAACCATCTATGCCGAAGGAAAACAAATGGGCGTAATCTTTGATACCAGCGTCCTGGTTTACCTGGAGCGGAATCTCAACCAAATTGAGAAAATCATTGCCGGAAGGGAAAATGAACCGTTCGGTATCAGCGTAATTACCGTCTCCGAACTTCTCCATGGCGTCCATCGAGCGGACTCGGAAAAGAGGCGTCTAAAAAGAGAAGCCTTTGTCGAAAAGGTGATCGAGCTTTTCCCGATCTTTCCGTTCGATCTAAGCGCTGCCAGAATATACGCACGCGTTTGGGCCAATTTGGCCAAAAAAGGGATTCCTATTGGCTCGCATGACCTAATGATTGGGGCCACCTGCATCTCCTTAGGATTTTCAGTTGTCACTTTTGATTTCAGGGATTTTGAAAAAATCCCGGGCGTGAAAATTGAAAAATTTATCCTTTAAAGGCGTATCCTGTCCCCCCTGCCCCCCCTTTCCAAAAGGGGGGGCAGGGGGGATTTCCATCGGCCGGGTGGGACTGGCAGAAGTCGAAACCGTTATGAAAATTTACCTGGCACTTTGGCAAGATTCTCAGAGTGTTTTAAACTATTCAGGAAAATATTTCAGGTGGCGGGCAAAATTTTTGTGGCGGGGGAAGAACCAAAAGTTGTTCAGTCCCTTGGAGTGACAGCTTCGGGTGTATCCTGATAGACTTCGAAAGGGACGAGACCTGAAGTTTAAGGGACTCATTATGAGCTTGACAATGCCCGCTCAGCATGTCCCCCATTATGCCCCCGTAGTTTTTTGACATATTCGCTGGTTTTTGTTATTATGCGGTAAATTCCGGATTTCCCCTACAACCCTTTCCCTGGATTTTAAACCCAGGCCTACCAAAAAGCGGGGAATAAGAATGAACGGTGATCAGTTAGCCCGCCCATGGCGGATCAACCAGCCCCACAAATCGAAGTCCAATTGGTTGCCTCTTTCCAAAATCGCCATCCTCTTTTTCCGCACCCTCCAATCCGAATCGTCTTTTTTGAGGAGAAATACATAGATGCCCCGTATTTTCGACAATATCGATCAATCCCTTCTCCCCGCCCTTCGTCAAACGCTGGCATTATCAAATCGGGCCGACTTCTGCGTAGGATACTTTAATCTTCGCGGATGGAAGGCGATTGATGAGTTTATTGAAAAATGGGCAGGAGGGCCGGACCAATGTTGTCGCCTGCTCGTCGGGATGCAGCGGCTTCCCCAGGAAGATCTTTATTCAGCCCTCAGTTTATTAAAGTCAGAAGCAGGGATGGACAACCAGGCTGTCAATCGGCTGAAAAAGAAGCTTGCCGAGGATTTTCGCCAGCAACTCATGTTTGGTGCCCCTACAAATGAAGATGAAATCGGTCTTCGCCGCCTCGCCTCACAGATACGCGCCAATAAAGTTATCGTAAAACTGTTCCTAAGACACCCACTTCATGCAAAACTTTATCTCCTTTTCCGTCCTGATCCCATTAGCCCGACGATCGGCTACCTCGGCAGCAGCAATCTTACTTTTGCTGGTTTGTCGCAGCAAGGGGAGTTGAATATCGACGTTCTCGACCAGGATGCTTGCAATAAGCTATCTCACTGGTTTGAAGACCGCTGGACCGATCGCTGGTGCATCGATATCTCGAAAGAACTCATTGAGATTATCGAAGAGAGCTGGGCGCGAGAGAGCATGGTGCCCCCCTATCATATTTATCTTAAAATCGCCTACCATCTCTCTCAGGAAGCGAGGACCGGGCTTACTGAATTTCGCATCCCGGCCGATTTCGGAAGTAAACTCGCGGCAAGGTGACCTTCGGCCACCTTGCACGCTCGCATTCTCGGGCGGGGCATTTACCCCGCCCTCGACCAAAGGGCTGCGGCGCCCCTTTGGAAACCCAGCCATTGGTTCC
>Ga0180009_10008558_pt1 | contig 10124 bp, 7 predicted proteins | sample OS_PC_MetaG_FD_123537 | JGI IMG/M metagenome (GOLD analysis project Ga0180009, IMG submission 123537) | Groundwater microbial communities from the Aspo Hard Rock Laboratory (HRL) deep subsurface site, Sweden - OS_PC_MetaG | ecosystem: Environmental > Aquatic > Deep subsurface > Groundwater... | reverse complement strand
TACAATAAAATCAACCTGGCCTAAAAACCCATACAGTATTCCGGAACGGACACCATCATAAGTGTTTTTCCCCACTACCATTTCCGGCCAGTTCAAATCAACTTTGGATAGTTTAGCCGCATAACTGAAAAGTGCTTCCGATGAAATTTCTATGCCCGGAGCAATCACCCCACCGATATATTCCCCTCTGGAAGATAATATATCAAATGTAGTTGCTGTCCCAAAATCAACTACTACCACTGGATAACCATAGATTTCCTTGGCCGCTACTGAATTTGCTATCCTGTCCGCCCCTATTTCCCGGGGATAATCATATTTGATTACAAGGTCTGATTTTACATCACTGTTTACTATAAAAGGGGCCTGGTTAAAATATCTCCAGCTCATTTTTATGATTTCTTCAAGAATCCTGGGAACAACACAGGAAATTGCAACTTCTTTAACATCCTTCGGGTCAAACTCAGAGTTTTTTAAAAAATTAAAAACTGCAGCTGCAATCTCATCAGAGGTCTCATATTTTGGTGTAACCATCCTCCAGGATGAAAGTATTTTATCCTCTCCGAATAGTCCTATAACCGTCTGTGTATTTCCAATATCTATGGCTAATAACATAATAGACCCTCAAATTAGATTTAATAGAATTGAATTGCTTAAGATTTTACATTAAATACAAATAAATAAAAAGATAACGAATTGCAATAACCTGTCTGGCAAGAAGACTCACTGATGTAATCTATGCAATTATGAGAGATGGAAGCATGTATAGTTTTTTAAAAGTTAAATCTGTTCATAATAATTGTGAGATCTTAGAAACGATAGCAGTTTAGTAAATTATTTACAGACTCTTTCCATCCGCCTAAATGCTCTTTGACAATTTAATAATTTTTTAAAAAACATTTACATAGAATAACTCACTAAAAATGTAAACGAAACAATGTAACGTACTATGTACAAATGTACTCGTAAAGCTTGTCATTTTGTTCCATATCCTTTTTTACTTTTTGCTTTAATACATTTAGTTTTATTAGCCTATCCTGAAGATCAGTAATTTTTCTTTTAAGCTGGGCAGGATTTATATTATCATAATTATTTTTTAGTTTCCTCTTTTTATCTATAGAAATATCATCTGAGTCAAGCACTCTTCTAAATGAAGTTTTGGCCACATCATATTTTTTTACTACCTTGCTACCAATTCTAGTCTTAGAGGCAAGCTGCATAACAGGTTGGAAAAAATTAGTGTAGTAATCTAAACATATATAAATTTCATTTATAATCTCTAGCTCCTCGTCTGTATCATATCTTAGGTATCCTACAGCTCTCCTTACAACACTGTAATTTTTCTGTTCAACAAAACATGAATCATTCTTTCTATGTGGCCGGGATCTTGTAAATGTAATTTTATTCTCTATACAGTATCTAAGCAGATGTGCATTTATAAATTTTGATCCATTGTCAGAATCAATTCCCAGTATTTTAAATGGAAATCTAGAGGAAGCTACCTTAATGGCTGAAAATACATGCTTCTGTGCCTTATTTTTGCATGCAACAGTAATATCTCATGATGTAGCTATATCTATGAAGTTTAGGCTCTGTATGAAGTCTCCACTGGTATTTCCACCATCATGGCCTACAAGGTCAACCTCTACAAAGCCAGGGCAGCTCTCATCCCAATCAGAAAAGGTTCTAATAGGAATTGCTTTTTTAAGTAGTGTTCCTGGTTTTGTTCCTGATCTACCCTTTCCTATCCGGTATCTATCTTTTACTTCCTTCAGTATCCTATCAATTGTGGGGGCACTAATTTTCATTAACTTTTTCCTTACATTAGGAGAAAGATCTATTTCTTTGTGCTTTTCAAGTTTTTTTATTGCCTCTTTCATAAAAGGTGCAAGTCTTTTGCCACAGATAAAATCAAAAATAGCCCAAATTTTCTTTAATGCTATAAATACATCCTTTCCATATATTTTTTTCTTTTTTCTTTTTATCCTACTCTTTTTACCTATAACATACTTTATCCTCTTTCCATATACCTTTGCATATCCTACCACCTTTCCTTCTCTTAAATTTAGGATCCTAGATGCATATGAACGGTTATATCCAGTAAGGGTAGTAAATTGGTCTAAAACCAGACTTTTTTCTTTTTTAGATAATTTTGCATATCTACCTTTAAATTCGGCTGTTACTGCCTTTTTTGCCTCATAGTCAGCATCCTATCTTTCCTCCTCTATATTTAAAGTTTTTGTCTTTAAATATAGAGAAGTAGATATTATAATTAACACAATAGGCAATAGGACAGAGTCTTTTTAAATTGATATTTTATAATATTTCTTTTCTCACAATCAGCCATTCCCTGTAACCAAATAACCATTCAGTAATTATGGTTGAGTATTAAACATGATTTAACATGATAAAATTTATGTTAAATTTTGTATATTTATTTAAAAATTTTTTTTATAATAATAAAGTTAATTATATTATTATCAATATTTGTAAAATTAATTATAGATTTGAATGCAAGAAACTCTTTAAGAAAAAAAATTTATATATCTACAAAGAAAAAATTTATTATAACTTTAATTATTTCAATTCTGTGGGCATCTTTTTCAATATGGTTAGCAAGATTTTGGGCATATGATTTAGGTGGAGTTATTGGATTACCATTTGCATGGGTTATAATTACTTTTATTGCAATAATTCCTGGTTTTCTAAATATAAATCTATTAATGAGTATTATTCTTGATAGACCACCACCATTAATATTCAGAAAAAAATTACCAACGATAACTATCCTTATTGCAGCATATAATGAAGAGAACACTATTGTTGAGACTGTTAGGGGGTTAAAAAGTCAAATATACCCAGGCGAAATTGAAGTTTTATTGATTGATGATGGTTCTAGTGATAAAACTATTGAGGTTGCAAAAATAGCTGGTAAATACCTGAATAGGTTTAGGATATTGATGGCAAGCCATGGTGGGAAAGCAAATACTCTTAATTATGGAGTAAGACATGTAAATACAGATATAGTAATTACAATAGATGCTGACACCTTTTTGCATCCGGAGGCAATTACAAGGATTGTAACGAGATTTTTACAGTCCCCTGAACAAACAGCTGCTGTAGCAGGAACAGTTCTAGCTAAAAATTCTACCCAAAATTTTATCACCAGATTGCAGGAATGGGACTATTTTTGTGCAATTGCTTCAGTAAAAAGACAACAAGGTCTTTTTCAGGGAATATTAGTTGCCCAAGGATCTTTTAGTGCATTTAAAACAAATTTGATAAAAAAAGTTGGATGGCCTGATGTTTTGGGAGAAGATATAGTTGCAACCTGGGCTTTGATCAAAAAAGGATATAATATAGGTTTTGAACCAACAGCAATAGGGTTTACAATGGTTCCGGCAACTTTTAAAGGATTCGTAAGGCAAAGACAGAGATGGGCCAGAGGTATGATAGAGGGTCTAAAGAGGCATGGAGATATATTAATAAAAAGACCAAGTATTCCTGCATTTTTTATATTTATAGATTGCCTTTTTCCTCTAACTGATGGATTTGTAACTTTTATTTTAATACCAGGGATTTTGCTGGCAATTTTTGGCAAATTCTGGGTAGTAGGACCATATACATTGCTTGTTTTACCTCTTACCTTTATTATTGTTAATGTAATGGTTAGAAAGCAAAAAAATGTTTTTAATTTGCTTGGCTTAAAAATAAGAAGAAATATTTTTGGTTTTATATTTTATGTATTAATATATCAATTAATATTATCTCCAGTATCATTTTTCGGATATTTAAAGGAGTTTCTAAAGGTGGGTAAAAAATGGTAATATTTAAAAAAATGATTTATTTTTCTGAAGCTAAATTATTACAAAAAGGGGTTTAAGGTTGTGAACGAAAATATAAATTTATTTTTAATTTCTGATAAGAAAGATAATCTATATCAGGATTTAGTTGAAAAAATTAATAGTTTAGATATTAAGAATATAAATGAAGTTAAATTATCTGATATAGAAAATAGAAAGATTAATCTTCCCGGAATTTTTTTACTGGTTTCTTCTGATAACTTTTGGCTAGAGAAAAATATCTCTTTTTTAAGAAGGGAACTTGATACTTCGCTAATGCCAGTAATTATCTTTACTAATGAATTATATGAAAGTAGGAATAATACCATTGATGCAGTTATTGATTTACCAATCTCAATTGAGAAAGTAAAAAATTCTATAGAGAAATGTTACTCAATAATGGATATTGTTAATTCATATGAATATATTTCTAATAATTTAAGCGATGGAGAAAAAAGAAATATTACTTTATTAAAATATTTATTTAGTAGAGATAAAATAGCGTTAAAGCCAGAAAGAAGGAAAAAATATCAATCTGAAATTTACTACCCTTTAGCCAGTATTATACTGAACAAAAATCCAGGAGGAGAAATAAAAAGCCTTGAAGATTTAAAAAATCAGGGATTACTTAATAGCAGGGTTTCAGATAAGATATTAATTTGTCCACAATGTAACTGTATTTGTTTTAATATAGAAAAATTTTGTCCGAAGTGTAGTTCAAAAGAAATTATTGATAGCGAAGTTATAAAACACAATTGTGATCATACTGGCCTTTCTGAAGAATTTAAAAAAAATAACAGCAATATCTTAATTTGTCCAAAGTGTGGTTTAGAATTTGATGATAAAAATAAAGACTATGAAAAATATAATGGTTTTTACTGCAATAATTGTGGAAATATTTTTAAAGAATCGACCTTAATTTTTAAATGTATGAATTGTGAAAAAGAATTTGAACAAAACCAATTAAAAACCAAGAATATAGAAGAATATTATATTACAGAAAATGGAATTACTGTAGCCGAAAAGGGTAGTTTCTATCGTATAAAAAAGGGTATAAAAGAGATTAGTCATGCTAAAGAAGATAATTTAAAATTGATGGAGGGTTTTATAAAGAGAGACCTTTTTAAGGAGATATTGTTTCTGGAAAATGCAAGGAGTCTTCGCAAAAAAACAGAATATTGTCTGGCTTTGCTTGAAATGGAAAATCTTGACGAGATTGCCTCTGAATATAATGAAAAGTATGTGGATGATTTTTTAAGAGAGTTCTCTGTCATACTCCAATCAAAGTTAAGAGCAACTGATATTTCTACTAGAATAAATGCTGGAAATTTCCTAATTCTTTTTCTTGATACTAATATGGATGGTGCAAATTCAGCGTTAAGGAAAATAAGGGCTGTAGCTAATATAGAATTTAATGAAATAGTAAAAATAAGGTGGAAATTCATTAATATACAGGAGCTAAGCAAAAAAGACAAAGATTATCCAGAATATAAAGATATATATAGAAAACAAAAATTAGAAAAACTGGTAATCAGTAAGATAGGTGTAAAATCAGTTTTTAAATATATTACAATCTTGTATTTGTTGTTTTTTACGTTTTCGTTAGCAATAGTAGGGATATTATACTTAACAGGTTTTAGAAATAATATTGCTGAAGTATTTAAGACAATGTATTTTTTGGATAACTTAGGTTTATTTTTTTATCAATATCTGGGGAAAGATTTTACTATAGTTGTGTCATTTATATTAATAGGATTTATATTAGCACCAATACTAGGTTTTTTGGGTGCATTAGCTACTTGGATTACTAATTTGTTTTTGAGAATATCAGGAGGAATAGAAATTAGATTGTTTACAAAATTTGATATTCCTCCAGAAAAAAAAGATAAAAGGCAAAAAGATAAATAAGAATTTTGGTGTATTTTTGATTTGTGGCAGGTTACTCAAAGATGATAGTTGAGGATATAAAAAGATTTATCGAAGGAGAAAGACTTAAAAAATTATAAAATCGAAGGTGGTTTCAGCAAGAGAAATGTAAGGTTTTGATGGGGATTGCAGAAGATATTGCTACTGGTATGATAACATTAAGAACTGAAGAAGAACTTAAAAGCCAGAGACTAAGCAAAAGACCCATATCCTTCAGCTTACCAGAAAAAAGTTACAAAACTTGCCACTTCTATAGCCAAAAAATTAGAACTTATGGAAGATAATATTGAGGAAATAAAAACAGCAGCAATTATTCATGATATAGGAAAATTATTTTATTACAAACAATACTGTGATCTACTGATATCAGTGGCCAAAAGGAGGAGAAATTTGTCTTTCTGCTTAACTTTATTTGGTTATATTAAATATTTTAAAATAATAAATAAAAACAATATTTTTAATTTTTTTCTACTATTTCTATAAATTTTTCAACAAGTCTTGGGTCAAATTGAGTTCCAGAGTATCTTTTTAACTCTTCTATGGCTTCTTTTTTACTTAAAGACTTTTTATAAGGTCTTCCTGTTAGCATAACATCATAAGCATCAACTATAGAAATAATCCTGGATATAACTGGAATATCTTCTCCTTTTATGCCCTGTGGATAGCCAGAGCCATCCCACCATTCATGATGAAAGAGTATAGCATCAGCTATATGGGTAAGATGAGGTGAGGATTGGGTAATATTGTAGCCTATTTCAGAGTGCTTTTTTACAATCCCTAGCTCTTTTTTGGTTAATTTGGTTTTCTTTAAAAGTATATTTTCAGAAATAGCAACCTTACCTATATCATGTAGAGTAGCAAGTAGTGATAGTTCATCAAGCTTACTTTCTGAGAGGTTTATAGCTTTTCCAAGTTTTATTGCCATAACTATTAGCCTTTCAGCATGTTCTTCTGTTTCATAACTTTTTTCATGCATTGCTCTTTCAAGTGATGATACCATTGAGCTAAAAACACTTCTTTTATCCACTAACTTACTTTTATACATATTATTTTCTGTCTCTTTTAATACTGTCTCTACCCTATTAGAAGCTTTTATTTTAGTTGATATACCAAAGGAAATAGAAATTGGTATTTTTTTATTATAATACTTTTTCTCACAGGCTTTTTTTATTCTTTCCACTATTTTTTCCGCATCCAGTCTGGTAGTTTTAGGAAGAAGAAAAGAAAATTCATCTCCACCCCATCTGGCTATTACATCTTCTTTTCTAAAAAATTTCTTTAAAAGCTTAGCTACCTCTATAAGTAGTTTATCTCCTGCTAAATGACCAAAGGTATCATTTATAAGTTTTAGGCCGTTAACATCTCCTATTATAAAGCTAATGGGAAGCTGCCTTTTGCGATCAAGTCTTTTAAGTTCTTCTTCAAAATATGCCCTGTTGTAAAGTCCTGTAAGTTTATCATGAAAGGATAGATATTTTAGCTGTCTTTCTGTTTTTTTTCTCTCGCTTATATCTCTTACTATTCCTTCATAGTATTTTGGTTTACCATCTTCATATATTACCCTTGAGCTAATTTCAACATCTATGATGCTTTTATCTTTTTTTCTAAGTCTTGTCTCAAATATTCTATCTCTATTTTTAGGTTCCGGTCTTTCTTTTTCTGAAACATAAAGCTCTTTTTTTATATCAATAGACATAAGCTTTTCTTTACTTTCATATCCTAACATCTTTACCAATGTTGTATTTACATCAACATACCTTCCTTCGGGAGTGGTTATATATATCCCATCAATAGAATTGTCAAAAATAGAACGATATCTTTCCTCACTTTTTTTAAGTTCTATTTCCTTTTCCACTATATCTGTTAGCTCAGTAGTAACCTCGACAACGCTTTTTACGGTGCCGTCTTCTCTTTTGACTGGATAACCGCTTATAAGCCAATGTCTGCCATCGGGAGAAGTAATTTTTCTTTTTTTTGGCTTTCCGGTTTTTACTGCTTCTTTTACTGGACAATCTATGCAGGGGGTATTTCGCCCATGCCATATTTTGTAGCATTTTTTACCGGTAAGTTCTTTTTGTTTTAAACCAACTGACTCTGCAGCAGCCTTATTTGCCCAGATTATAGTATTGTTTGTATCCTGGTAAGCCAAAAGCTCTGCCATAGTATCAAAAATTTCTGGAAGTTTACTTATAATATCTTCTAACTTTTGGTTTTTTTCTTTTAAATTTTTTATATCTAAAAAATCCATTATATTTTCTAAATCATTTTTATTAAAAAATTATTATAAAATCTGAAAAATTAGTATAAACATCATATCTAAATTCTAAAAACTCCTATCAATTAAACTTTCATTTCAATTTTATAAATCTCAATTTTATTTTTAATATCTCTAAAGTAACATTTATTTCCTCCTCAATATTATATAAAGAAATTGATTATGTTAGGAAAAATTTAAAAGTGCACACTTTAAAATTTAAAAGTGCACAGTTCAATATGCTACTATTTTTTAATTTAAAGCCTAAAAAAATTTTTATCTCAACAAAATATTACAATAAATATTTGATTAAAAATTTGGTAAATTCAAATCCTCATTTCTAACTTCATAGGTACCAACCAATTCTCCTTTATACCAGAACCGGATCTCTGCCATTTCTGATCTTAAGTCTGGAACAATACGAAGACTAACCCTTTCCCTTATAGGAACTCCAGTTATATTTATTGTAAGTTTATTAAAAGATATTCTCCTGTATGGATTTACAACTCTTTCATCTCTTAGAGCAAATATATCTTTTGTAGATAAATAAGGTTTTGGTATTGTAAACTCCCTAAACAAAGATTTGCCTTCATCTACAAGCCTTTTAAGCCTGTAGTAAGGAACCTCACCTGTGGTAGAGTGAACCTGTTTGTAATTATATCTGGCCGCTTCTGCCTCAACAACCTTCTGACCATCTATTACATTATCTACACCTTCTCTTGCACAGGTTCTTACAATCCTGTCCTGAAGCCACCCGTAAGGCCTCTCAATTTTTCCTTTCGCCTGAGCTGATAAGGCATAAATAAGTTTAATCCGTAAATCGTCTAATACCTGTTTCCACTGGGGATCTGCCTCATCTGTAACCTTGTAATGCTTTCTCCAGAAGCTGTCCCTGCCCTGGACGAATCTAAATATGGAGTGAGAGTCCACATAATATGAGTAGGCAAGACCATAATTTAGAGCTACCTCTTCCATTGCTTCTATATGAGCCCAGGATGTTTCTCTCTCTATTAATTTGTAGTAAAGCAGAAACCTGCTGCAATCATCTATTGAAGTAATCAGGTACCATTTACTATCAGCATATGGACTCCACTTGTGGTGTGAGGAATCATGCTGGATGAGCTCTCCTACATAATTAGTCAGTACTTCTCTGTCATGAGCCTTTTTTTTAGATTTTTTCAGGTAAAACCCGCCCCTTTTAGCTCTATTAATAATTGTAGGTGCTGATACCTTCTGACCATAAATAGACAGGAGCCTATCTTTTATATAACTGCAATTATATGATCTTAGAGGAACTTCAGGGTCCGCTATTAATTTTTTTTCAATGGTCAGTTCTTTCATAATACTATCTTCAATATCTTTTGATATTTTTCTTGTGGCATCTTTCCTTTTGTATTCAATTGAGAAGTTGTCTGGATCATTGTGGTATTCCTTTACCAACTGGCAAAACCTTCTTCTTTTTATCCCTAAAATCTCCTGGATATAACTTCTTTCAATTTCCTTTGCCAGATAACGGCAAATCAACTTCTTTACCTGGTGATCTTCAAATTTCTTATGCAGCTGTGCCATAATTTAAAACCTTTCCCTTCTTTTATTATTGGTTCTAAATTATAGCTTCCAGGGTGTGCACTTTTAAACTTTAAATCTTAAAAAAACTGTGCACTTTTAAATTTTAAATGACAATAAAGAAATTGATTATTGACTCTTAGCAGTTAGCATGCTACCTTAGAGCTAAACTTTGCCAAGAAAGGATACAACCCATATGTTAGGTCCTTAACTATACCGTACTGGGCTACTTTGGTAGCGGCTAAATACATTAACTGCTCTGTGTCAATAGTCTAAAAGAAATTTTATCAACATAGATAACTAAAGACAACAGGGTATTTATTAAAAAATTATTTATACTAATATACTATTTTTATAATTATCAAATTAATTATTATATTAATATAAAAATTAATTTGATACTTTATAAATACAAACCTATATATAATAAAAATATATAAAAAATAAAACCAGCTATATTAGCCTGCTGCACTAAATACCTTTTCTCAAGCACAAAGGTAGATCCAGATTATTCTTCCTTAAAAAATCTTGTTCATTTA
>Ga0180009_10008557_pt1 | contig 10125 bp, 14 predicted proteins | sample OS_PC_MetaG_FD_123537 | JGI IMG/M metagenome (GOLD analysis project Ga0180009, IMG submission 123537) | Groundwater microbial communities from the Aspo Hard Rock Laboratory (HRL) deep subsurface site, Sweden - OS_PC_MetaG | ecosystem: Environmental > Aquatic > Deep subsurface > Groundwater... | reverse complement strand
GACATACTGGCTGACCAGCCGCCAGACGGGCGGCTGCGCGGCATCCGATCCCGCCTGTCCATCCTTTTGTGCCGTACCGGTCTGGCCTTCGGTCTCGTCGCTCATGGCTGATCTTGTCCTTGTTTGCATCGGCGGCTGGCTAGCACTTTTGCCCCGTCCTCGCAAGCAAACGGCGCGCGAATGGCTATCTGTCGCGCCAGTCGTCGTCCTTAAGATCAACAATGCCGTCGCGGCGCGAGCGTGGCTCATGGCCCGGGCCAGACGTGAAGCCATCGACCCTGATCCGGGTCTTGAGAAAGGCGTAGAGCGCCTGCCGTAGCGGCGGCACCAGCAGAAGGAAGCCGATCGTGTCGGTGAAATAGCCGGGCGTCAGCAGGAGCGCTCCGGCAATGCCGACCAGAAGACCCTCGAAAAGCTGCATCGCCGGCAGCCGCCCCGACTGCATGTGCCGCTGGATGTCGGCGATCAGCGACAGGCCTTGGCTTCTGATGATAGCCGAGCCGATCACGGCCGTCACGACGACGCCGAGCAGCGTCGGCCACAGGCCGATGGCCTGACCCAGGAGGATAAACAGCCCGATCTCGATCATCGGCACGATCAGAAATCCGAGAAACAGATAGGCGGCCATGGCCACTCCTTGTCGCAACAAAGGCCCGGCTCGGTCAAAACCGGCGCCGTCAACTGGTTTTGAGTGAAGCTTTGTCTATATATAGGGTAAGATTGTCGCGTTGCGAGCCTTGGCCGCCGCGACGGAGCTTCAAACAGGATCGTGCCGCTTCATGTCCGACTTTCTCGATATCCCGACACTGATCGCCATCGGCGTCATCATAGTGGTCTTTTTGCGTATGCGGTCGATTCTCGGTACGCGTACCGGCAGTGAACGGCCGCCGGTTCCGCGCGCCCGCCCCTCGAACGCCGATCGCGCCACCGATGCCGGCGACGACATGGTCGTCGCGCCGCGCCCCCAGGCCCAGGACGATGCCGATTCGCTCGGTGACGAACGCCGCCGCCGCAAGCTCGAGGCCGAGATCGAACAGCTTGCCGCCACAAAACCGGAGGTCGCCGCCGGACTGACCGCCATTGCCGCGGCGGACCCGGCCTTCATGCCCAAATCCTTCCTCGAAGGCGCCAAGGCCGCCTATGAGATGATCGTCACCGCCTTTGCCGGCGGCGACCGCAAGACCCTCAAGACCTTGCTCGACAAGGAGGTCTATGACGGGTTTGAACAGGTCATATCCGAACGCGAATCCGCCGGCCAGGCCGTCGATTTCACTTTTGTCGGCCTGCCGGGCATAGAGTTTTCCGAGGTCGAATTCGACAAGAAGACGGCGTCGATCACCCTCAACTACAGGGCCGAGATCGTTTCGGCCACGCGCGATGCCAGCGGTGCGCTGATTGAGGGCAATGCCGATCAGGTCGTGACCATCAAGGATGAATGGACCTTCGCCCGCAATGTCAAGTCACGCGACCCCAACTGGAAGCTCGTTGCCACCCACCAGCTCGACTAGGGGCGAGTGGCCGAGATGCGCGGTTCGGGCCGAAACAGAGCACCGCGTCTCAAGGACTGGCATTTGTGGACCGAAGTCACGCGCACCGTGAGCCCGCTCCATCCCGAGCGCCTGATCGCCGAGATCGCCGCCGCGCCGCCGGTGCCGGAGACGCCGTCCGCAGACCGTCATGGCAAGACCGGAAACGCGGCGAAAGGCATCAATGGTCGCGCCGTGAGCCTGCCGGTGCCGCCTTCGGCGGTGCTCGGCCATGACAAGGGCATCGAGCCCAAGCTCAACCGCAAGATCCGGCGCGGCCACCTGCCCATCGACGCCACGATCGACCTGCATGGGTTGCGCCAGGACGAGGCCCATGCCGCCCTGTGCCGTTTCATCGCAGCCCGTCACGCCCGCGGCGACCGCACCGTGCTCGTCATCACCGGCAAGGGACTCAAGAAGACCGGCTGGGGCCAGATCGAGCAAAAAGGCGTCTTGCGCTCCATGCTGGCGCTATGGCTCAACCAGAAAACCCTGGCGCCGCTTGTCGCCGGCTGGCAGGAATCGGCCCGCGAGCATGGCGGCGACGGTGCGTTCTATGTCCGGTTGAAAAGGCCAAGACCATGAAGGCGCTGCCATGACGCCTTTGGGAGCCAGGTTGAGAGCGATGCGGGCCGAGCGCGGCGTCACCCTCAAGCAGATGGCGGCGGCGCTCAAGGTGTCGAGCGCCTACCTGTCGGCGCTCGAACACGGCCATCGCGGTTTGCCCACCTGGGACCTGATGCAGCGCATCATCGGCTACTTCAACATCATCTGGGACGATGCCGAGGAACTGATCCGGCTCTCCGAAATCTCCGATCCGCGCGTTGTCATCGACACCTCCGGCATGGCGCCCGAAGCAACGGCGCTGGCCAACCGTCTCGCCCGCGACATTGGCAAGCTTTCGCCCGAGGATCTCGGACAGGTGAGCGCCGAGATCCTCCGTCGCGCCGGCCAAAAGCCGTGAGCCGCTTCATTTCGCTGGTGACGCTGGTCGTGCCCGACTACGACGCGGCGATCGCCTTTTATGTCGACAAGCTCGGCTTTGCACTGCTCGAGGACACCGAGCTTGGAAACGGCAAGCGCTGGGTCCGCGTCGCGCCGCCCGGATCACAGACCGCTCTCCTTCTCGCCAGAGCGACGAATCGCCACCAACAAGCTGCCATCGGCAACCAGGCCGGCGGTCGCGTCGGCTTCTTTCTTCAAACCGACTATTTTGCCCGCGACTATGAACAACTTCGGGCAAAAGCTGTGGATTTCCGTGAGGAGCCGCGCAAGGAAGCCTATGGAAACGTGGCTGTTTTCACCGATCCGTTCGGCAATGACTGGGATTTGGTCGAATTGCGGGGATAATTCCGGTTTTCCCCGCTTCGCGCGAAATACACCGACCTTTGCTCACAGCACGAATTTCGACAAATCCGCGTCGCCGGCCAGGCTGCCAACCTTGTCGCGGACGAAGGCGCCGTCGATGCGGATGGTTTCCCCCGACTTGTCCGAGGCCTCGAAGGAAATGTCCTCGACCAGACGCTCCATGACCGTCGAGAGGCGCCGAGCGCCGATGTTCTCGACGCTGGAATTGACCGCGACCGCCGCGTCGGCGATGGCCTCTATGGCGTCGGAGGTGAAATCGAGCGTGACGCCCTCGGTTTCCATCAGCGCCACGTATTGCTTGATCAAGGACACGTCCGTGTCGTTGAGGATGCGGATGAAATCGTTGCGCGTCAGCGCCTTGAGCTCGACCCGGATCGGCAGCCGGCCCTGCAGTTCGGGCAGAAGGTCCGACGGCTTGGCGAGGTGGAAGGCGCCCGAGGCGATGAACAGGATATGGTCGGTCTGCACCGGTCCGTATTTGGTCGAAACCGTCGTGCCCTCGATCAGCGGCAGGAGATCGCGCTGCACGCCCTCGCGGGAGACGTCGCCGCCGCCGCGATGGTCGGGCAGGCAGATCTTGTCGATCTCGTCGAGAAAGACGATGCCGTGGTTCTCGACCAGCGACACCGCCTCGGCCTTGATCTGCTCCTGGTCGAGCAGCTTGTCGGCCTCCTCGGTGATCAGCTGGGCGTAGGAATCCTTGATCAGCATGCGCTTCTTGACGCCCTTGCCGCCGGCGAAGGCCTTTCCGAACATTTCGGAAAGATTGATCATGCCGACATTGGCGCCGGGCATGCCGGGGATTTCGAACAGGCCCGGCATCTGCGAGGCCACTTCGACCTCGATTTCCTTGTCGTCGAGTTCGTTGGCCCGCAAGCGCCTCCTGAAGCTGTCGCGGGTCGACGGCGTCGCCGAGGCGCCGACCAGCGCGTCGAGCACCCGCTCCTCGGCATTGAGATGGGCCTTGGCCTGCACCTCGCCGCGCCTTTTGTCGCGCAGCAGCGCAATGCCGGCTTCGACGAGATCTCTGACGATCTGTTCGACGTCGCGGCCGACATAGCCGACCTCGGTGAACTTTGTCGCCTCGACCTTGATGAACGGCGCCTGCGCCAGCCGCGCCAGCCGGCGCGAAATCTCGGTCTTGCCGACCCCGGTCGGCCCGATCATCAGGATGTTCTTGGGAGAGACCTCGCGCCGCAGCTCCTCGGGCAATTGCTGGCGCCGCCAGCGGTTGCGCAAGGCGATGGCGACAGCGCGTTTGGCGTCGTTCTGGCCAACGATATAGCGGTCGAGCTCGGAAACGATCTCGCGCGGGGAAAAATTCCTGTCACTCATTCCGGGCTACTTCTCGTCCGCTTCGAGCATTTCGAGCGTGACGCTTTCATTGGTGAAAACACAGATTTTTGCGGCAATCTCCATCGCCTTGCGCGCGATGGCCTCGGCGCTCTTGTCGCTGTCGGCAAGGGCCAGGGCGGCGGAGAGGGCATAATTGCCACCCGAACCGATGGCGGTGATGCCCTGGTCGGGTTCGAGCACGTCGCCGGTGCCGGTCAGCACCAGCGTATGGGTTCTGTCGGCCACGATCATCATCGCCTCGAGGCGCCTCAGATAGCGGTCGGTGCGCCAGTCCTTGGCGAGCTCGACGCAGGCGCGCATCAGCTGGTCGGGATATTGCTCGAGCTTGGCCTCGAGCCGCTCGAACAGGGTGAAGGCATCGGCCGTCGCCCCGGCGAACCCGCCGATGACCTTGCCACTGGCGAGCCGGCGGACCTTTTTGGCGGAATGCTTGATGACGGTATTGCCGAGCGAAACCTGCCCGTCGCCGGCGATGACCACCTGGTTGCCCTTGCGGACGGAGACGATCGTCGTTCCGTGCCAGCCGGGGAAGTCCGAGCCGTTCTCGGCCATTTTCTATCCTTTCAGCGCTCTTTTCGGGGAACCGGACGGAAAGGAGGATACCGGCCGGCAAAGGTGAGCCGCTTTGGCCTGCCCCCGCGATGCGGCGGGCGGAACCTCCTATTTAGGCGCTCGGGGCCTCAATGCAATGCGGAGCCGCGGCCCGGCAACGCTCCGGTAGTCTTTGCGCGCTAGTCTTGCCGGCCTATAAAGGCCCCGCCGCCAAGGGGAAGTGCCATGCGCAAAGCCGAGATCGCCCGCAAGACCAACGAAACCGACATCACAATTGCCATCGATCTCGACGGCTCCGGCCGGCACGATATCGAGACCGGTATCGGTTTTCTCGATCACATGCTCGACCAATTGTCGCGACATTCGCTGATCGACATGACGATCCGCGCCAAGGGCGATCTGCATATCGATTTCCACCACACGGCCGAGGATGTCGGCATCGCGCTCGGCCAGGCGATCAGGCAGGCGCTCGGCGACAAGAGGGGCATCGCCCGCTATTCGAGCGCCGACCTGCCGATGGACGGCACGCTTTGCCGCGTCGCCGTCGACGTTTCGGGGCGGCCGTTCCTTGTCTGGCGCGTCGGCTTCACCGCCGACAAGGTCGGCGAAATGGACACCGAACTCTTCCGCGAATGGTTCCAGGCCTTCGCCATGAATGCCGGCATCACCCTTCATGCCGAGTGTCTTTACGGCGACAACAACCACCATGTCGCCGAAAGCCTTTTCAAGGCGCTGGCCCGCGCCCTCAAAGGCGCCTTCGCCGTGGATCCGCGCCTTGGCGACGCCATCCCCTCGACCAAGGGCGTGCTGTAGGTCGATCGATCCGGTTTGCCGCACCGGGCACCTCGCCCTGAACCGCAATTCCCTAAGCGGCCAAAATGCACTAACTAGGCTTAGAAGGGATTGCCGAGATGCCGCTTTACCAGATTCTCGTCCCGCGCGACGGCGCCGACCCGCTCGAGACCGAGCTGGTCAGGGAAAGTTTTTCGTGGAGCGCGGCGCTTATGCCGCCGGTCTGGGCCCTCTTGCGCGGCTTATGGCTCGAAGCTTTCGGCTGGTTCACCGGCCTGGTGCTGATCGTCGTCGTCGGCCTGTTTGCCGGCATGGATGCGGCATTGTGGCTCTATGTGCTGTTTGCCGTCTGGATCGGCTTTTCAGCCGCCGATCTCCGCCTTGCGGCGCTCAGGCGCCGGGGCTATGCCCATGCCGGAACGCGCATCGCCGAAAGCGACATGCTGGCCGAACGCGACTGGCTGACAAAGAGGACATGATGACCGAGACGGTCGCCATTATCGATTACGGTTCGGGCAATCTCAAATCGGCCGCCAAGGCCTTCGAGCGCGCCGCGCACGAGGCCGGTCTTAACACCTCTATCCGTGTGACCGCCGACCCGGATCTGGTGCGCCGGGCCGACCGGATCGTACTGCCCGGCGTCGGCGCCTTTGCCGATTGCCGCGCCGGCCTCATGGCCGTGACCGGCATGCGCGAAACGCTCGAGGAACGGGTGATCGGCGCCGGCAAGCCGTTTTTCGGCATTTGCGTCGGTACCCAGCTCATGGCGAAACGCGGCCTCGAAAAGGGCGTCACCGAGGGCTTCGGCTGGATCGACGGCGAGGTGAGGCTCATAGAGCCGGCCGACAAGGGCTTCAAGGTGCCCCATATGGGCTGGAACACCATCGATCTCGTCCGCCCGCATGTGTTGTTCGACGGCATCGGGACCGGCCCGGACGGGCTGCACGCCTATTTCGTCCATTCCTATCACATGGCGCTCGACGACCGGCACGCGCTGATCGCCACTGCCGATTACGGCATGGAGGTCACGGCCGCGCTCGGCCGCGACAACATGTTCGGCACCCAGTTCCACCCCGAAAAGAGCCAGACGCTCGGCCTGGCCTTGATCGCCAATTTCCTGAGATGGAAGCCGTGATCCTGTTCCCCGCCATCGATTTGAAGGATGGCCTCTGCGTGCGCCTCAGGCTCGGCGACATGGCCGAAGCGACGGTTTTCAACGATTCGCCGGCGGCGCAGGCTAAAAGCTTCGAGGATCAGGGCTTTGACTATTTGCATGTCGTCGACCTCAACGGCGCCTTTGCCGGCCAGAGCGTCAATGGCGCGGCGGTCGAGGCGATCCTTGGCGCCACAAAGATGCCGGTCCAGCTCGGCGGCGGCATCCGCAGCATTGCCCATATCGAGACCTGGCTCGAAAAGGGCCTGAGCCGGGTCATTCTCGGCACGATTGCGGTGCGCGATCCGGCGCTGGTCAAAAAGGCCTGCAAGCTCTTTCCCGGAAAAATCGCCGTCGGCATCGACGCCCGCGCCGGCAAGGTGGCGGTCGAGGGCTGGGCCGAGACCTCGGATTTGAGCGCCGTGGAAATGGCCAGGCGCTTCGAGGGCGCCGGCGTCGCCGCGATCATCTATACCGATATCGACCGCGACGGCGTTCTGACCGGCATCAACTGGCCCGCGACGCTTGAACTCGCCGTAGCGACGACCATTCCGGTCATCGCCTCGGGCGGCCTTGCCTCGATGGCCGATATCGAGACGATGGCCCGGCCGGAAATGCAGGTGCTCGAAGGCGCGATTTCGGGACGGGCGCTCTATGACGGACGGATCGATGCGAAAGAAGCGCTGCGGCGAGTCAGGCTGGGAATATGATTTATCTAAATTGATCAAATACTCGTGTCATGTCAAAAAACGCAGCCTATAGAATCAGTTAGCTGATTTGCTTATCTACTTGATTCGACTTGACTTTTTTGGAGCTTCGCATATAGTACCAGTAAATGGATTGGGGCTTTCCCGGTCGGCGTTGGGCCTTGGAGTATTCCGAGGCCCTTCGCTTATGGAACATGTATTCCCCTTGATGGTCTCGCAAACCGCCTAGCATGATGAATTTTCTTGGCAATGATGTCGTAAGCGCGATTTGGCTGATTAGGTCTAAATATACGTAGCGCTATCGGTCGCGCTGTAAGGTCAGCGATTTGCATTCCTGTAGAATTGGTTTTCTTGTCTGAAAAGTGAATTTGGAATCCATCCAGTGGAAGCCCTATCTCGTTATTGCCGGCAATAATTCTTCTGAACTCAAGCTCAAGGGCTGCGTCTTCCTTTGCCCCTCGCTTCTCAAAAACAAAGTGAGTTACAAGTCCAGTCTGCCCTCGGCGCTGTAGGAAAATGAATGCTTGCAACAAACATACTCTTAATGAGATTGAATAAGGGTTTTCCGGAAACATATCTGTTTTTAATTCGCTCTTATGAATAACTGTTGCGAATATTCTAAATGCACTACTTTGTATTGCTTCGCTTAAGTTATCCATGAATGAATGCCGAACCTTCGTATCAACTAATATGGCAAATTCTCCACTTTGTTTTCTTATATCATGTTCGTGCAAAACAATCACGTCGTGACCGAAATATCGAAACTTCAATCGTTGAAATTTGGGGACGATGCGAGAGCAATAGGTGGATTTCCTAAATGCGCAGAGCGACAGTGCGAATACCGGAAACCCGGCATCGATTGAAGTAAGAGAATGATCACCACTCTCATCGGCATAAAAAATGTAGTCGCAGTGACTTGTGTTCATATGGCCAGTCTACCCCAAATAGACTTAATCGCAATTCAAAGGGAGCTGTCGCAGGCACAAGCGGGTACCTTCTTGTCGTTTTAGGAACGGCAAGAAAGGTCAGAATACCTGCAGTCCTTTGATGTGTCGAAGCTTTCTGCTAGAAAAGCCGCAAAGCGCTTCCCCCATCCTGGAATCTAGCATGACTCTCAAGACCCGCATCATTCCCTGCCTCGACGTCAAGGACGGACGGGTTGTGAAGGGCGTCAATTTCGTCGACCTGATCGACGCCGGCGACCCGGTCGAGGCGGCAATGGCCTATGACGCCGCCGGAGCGGACGAATTGACCTTTCTCGACATCACGGCGAGCCACGAGCAACGCGACGTCATTTTCGACGTGGTGACGCGCACCGCCGAGCATTGCTTCATGCCGGTGACGGTCGGCGGCGGCGTCCGCACCACCGACGATATCAGGAAGCTCCTGCTCTCCGGGGCCGACAAGGTATCAATCAACACCGCCGCCGTAATCGATCCCGATTTCGTCGCCCGCGCCGCCGACAAGTTCGGCGACCAGTGCATCGTCGTTTCGGTCGACGCCAAAAAGGTCGCGCCGGGCCGCTGGGAAATCTTTACTCATGGCGGCCGTACCCCGACGGGCATCGACGCCGTGGAATTCGCCCTGGGTTCGGTGGCGCGCGGCGCCGGCGAACTGCTCGTCACCTCGATGGATCGCGACGGTACCAAGATCGGTTTCGATCTCGAACTGACCCGCACCATTGCCGACGCCGTGCCGGTGCCGGTCATCGCCTCCGGTGGCGTCGGCACGCTCGACCATCTGGTCGACGGCGTCAAAAAGGGCCATGCCAGCGCCGTTCTCGCCGCGTCGATTTTCCATTTCGGCACCTTCACGATTGCCGAAGCCAAGGATCATATGGCAAAAGCCGGCATTGACATGCGGATCGCATGATCGTCCGAACGCCGACCGGATTTTCGCCGCGATCCTGGGACAAGCCGACGCCTCAAACCCCCTTCCGGGAAAAGCGATGACACTCGAAGAGCTCGAAGCCCGCCTGCTGGTGCGCGCCAAGGCCAGTCCGGACGAAAGCTACACGGCAAGGCTCGTCGCGGCCGGCGCGTCGCGTGCCGCCAAAAAGCTCGGCGAGGAAGCCGTGGAAACGGTGATCGCCGCCGTAACCGGCGACAAAAGCGAGATCGCCAGGGAAGGCGCCGACCTTCTCTACCACCTCATCGTAACGTTGATTGCCGCCGGCGTGCCTCTTGCCGACGTCATGACCGAGCTCGACCGTCGCACGGCGCAATCGGGCCTCGCGGAAAAGGCGGCGCGGAGCCCAAAGTGAGCGGAACGACACGAACGGCCGGAATCGCGCCCTACCAGACCTTCACGATGAACGAGTGGGCCGAATTGCGCAACGGCGAGCCGATGACGCTCGACGCCGCCGATGTCGAGCGCCTGCACGCCCTCAACGATCCGATCTCGCTGATCGAGGCGGAAAACGTCTACCTGCCGCTGACCCGGCTTTTGTCGCTCTATGTCGAGGCGGTGCAAAAGCTGCATCAGGCCTCGAACAGGTTTCTGGGCAAGCAAGGCGCCAAGGTACCGTTCATCATCGGCGTCGCCGGTTCGGTGGCGGTCGGCAAGTCGACCACGTCGCGCATCCTGCACGCCCTTTTGCAGCGCTGGCCGAGTTCACCGCGTGTCTCGCTGGTGACGACCGACGGCTTCTTGTATCCGAACAAGGAGCTTG